>Ga0075530_1000435_pt1 | contig 19707 bp, 20 predicted proteins | sample NGEPerD_2_FD_75101 | JGI IMG/M metagenome (GOLD analysis project Ga0075530, IMG submission 75101) | Arctic peat soil microbial communities from the Barrow Environmental Observatory site, Barrow, Alaska, USA - NGEE PermafrostL1-D | ecosystem: Environmental > Terrestrial > Soil > Wetlands > Peat ... | reverse complement strand
GCTTTCTGCGGGGCGTCTTTCTGGTTAAGTACGATGGGCCGCCTTCGATGTACGTAGATGATTTGATTGCCGCCCGCAACGCCGCCCGCAAAGCCAAGGACTTCACCGAGGCCGACCGTATCCGCGGCGAGCTGGAAGCCATGGGCATTGTTCTGAAAGACGCCAAGGACCCGAAGACCGGCGAGCTCGTCACCACCTGGGAGGCGGCGCGATGAACGCACAAGCCCATCCCACCCTTGCCGTGCGGCCGATGCTCCCGGGCGAGGCGGCGCTGCTCGCCGAGATCTTCCGCGCCAGCATCACGGAGCTGACCGGCGACGACTATACGGAAGAGCAGCAGGCAGCGTGGATGGCGGCGGCCGAGGATGAGGCGGCGTTCGCCAAGCGGCTGGGAGACGAGCTCACCATCGTCGCCACGCTCGGCGGCGCGCCGGTCGGCTTTGCGTCGCTCGAAAAGGACGACAAAATCGGGTTCTTCTATGTGCACCCGGCGGTGGCGGGCCAAGGCGTCGGCGCAGTGCTCGCCGATGCCTTGGAAAGAGTGGCCGGCGGGCGCGGCGTAGAGACCCTCAAGGTCGATGCGAGCGATACGGCGTCCGGCTTTTTCACCAAGCGCGGTTATGTCGCTCAGCAGCGCAACAGTGTCCGGTGCGGCGATGAGTGGCTCGCCAATACCACCATGCATAAGGGCTTGGCCGGCCGGGAGTCTTCGCAATGAGTCGGTTGAATGCGCGGAGTGCGCCGAGAAGCCCCTCTCCCCTCGTGGGAGAGGGTGGCTCGCGGCTTTGCCGCGAGCCGGGTGAGGGGGCGTCGCGGACGGTGGGCAAGGCAAGGGCTTTGCGTCGTCGCATGACGGACGCCGAACGCAAGCTTTGGTACCTCCTGCGCAATCGTCGGTTCAGCGATGCAAAGTTCCGGCGACAGGTCCCGCTCGGGCCCTATGTTGCAGACTTCCTTTCGTTCGAACGGCACGTCGTTGTCGAAGTCGACGGCGGTCAGCATGCCGGGGCGGCTTCCGACCGCGTCCGAGATGATTGGTTCCGCAGCCAGGGGTTTACCGTGGTGCGCTTCTGGAACAGTGACGTCTTGAAGAATCTCGAAGGTGTATTCGCGCGCCTGTCAGCAATTGTCGAGGCCGGTACCCCTCACCCGGCATCGCAGCCGCCAGCGGCTGCAATGCCACCCTCTCCCACAAGGGGAGAGGGGAAAACGGCGACGCTTCGCAGACGGACATGAAGATATGAAATCGTTTTTCCAGGATGTGCCGTTCAAAGGATCGCGGCGTGTCTATTTTGTGATCAAGCTTGTCGTGCTCGTGCTGGCGGTGTTGCTGGCGCTGCACTTCCTCTTTGGCGTGGTGTAGGTCATGGCTCGCGAACGGATCTCGCTCTACGACACGACCTTGCGGGACGGCGCTCAGACCCACGGCGTCGACTTCTCGTTTGAGGACAAATGGCTGATCGCCGAGCAGCTCGATGCGCTCGGCCTCGATTATGTCGAGGCGGGCTATCCCGGCGCGAACCCCACGGATACGCGGCTGTTCGCCGAGCCGCGGCCGCTTCAAGCGAAGCTCACCGCGTTCGGCATGACCAAGCGGTCGGGCCGGTCGATCTCCAACGATCCCGGGTTTCAGGCGCTGCTTGCCGCCACGGCCGACGCGGTCTGCCTCGTCGGCAAGACGTGGGACTTCCATGTCGATGTCGCGCTCGGCATCAGCCTCGAGGAGAACCTTGCCGGGATCAAAGAGTCCGTGGAAGCCGTCGTGGGTGCCGGGCGCGAGGCGCTGCTCGACTGCGAGCACTTCTTCGATGGCTACAAGGCTAATCCAGATTACGCACTCGCTTGCGCCAAGGCCGGCTACGAGGCGGGCGCAAGATGGGTGGTCCTGTGCGACACCAATGGCGGCTCGCTCCCCGAGGAGGTCGAGACGATCGTCGCCGAGATGGTGAAGCACATCCCCGGCGATCATGTGGGCATCCATGTGCACAACGATACCGATAACGGCGTGGCCAATTCTCTCGCTGCGGTGCGGGCCGGCGCGCGTCAAATCCAGGGCACGCTGAACGGTCTCGGCGAGCGCTGCGGCAACGCCAATCTGACCTCGATCATCCCGACCCTGATGCTGAAGACGGACTATGCCGAGCGCTTCGAGACCGGCGTCACGCCGGACAGACTCCGCATGCTGACCCATGTCTCGCGGGTTCTCGACGAGATCCTGAACCGCGCGCCCAACCGGCACGCGCCTTATGTGGGCGAGTCGGCTTTCGCCCATAAAGGCGGCATCCATGTCTCCGCCGTGCAGAAGGACCCGCGCACTTACGAGCACGTCCCGCCGGAAGCGATCGGCAATGTCCGCAGGCTGCTGGTTTCCGACCAAGGCGGCCGCTCAAATATCATGGCGCAGCTCGACCGTATCGGCATCGCCGTGCCGAAGGACGATCCGCGCGTCACGCGCCTCCTCGAAGTGGTGAAGGAGCGCGAGGGCGTGGGTTATGCCTACGAAGCGGCGGAGGCGTCGTTCGAGCTCTTGGCGCGGCGGATGCTGGGCAATGTCCCGCAGTTCTTCGACGTGGACTCGTTCCGCGTCTTGGTCGAGCGACGGCACAACGCGCTCGGCGAGCTCGTCACCATCTCCGAGGCGACTGTCAAAGCGCGCATCGACGGGGAGACGGTGATGTCCGTGGGCGAGGGCAACGGTCCGGTTAATGCGCTGGACAATGCGCTGCGCAAGGACCTCGGCCCCTATCAGAGCTACATCGATGACCTCGAGCTGGTCGACTATAAGGTGCGTATCCTCACAGGGGGTACCGACGCCGTGACGCGCGTCCTGATCGAGAGCCGCGACGAGGACGGGAACCGCTGGTTCACCGTGGGCGTGTCGCCCAACATCGTCGACGCCTCGTTCGAGGCGCTGCTCGATTCCATCAACTACAAGCTGATCCGCGACGGCGCGCCGGCGCCTGGTGCCTAGAACTTCGCGGCGATCTCAGCTTCCGCCTCGTCCTCGATCTCCTCGGGGCAAGGCTTGAGTGCGCGCTCTATGGCGGGGAGGATGTCCTCGACGCGGTCGGCGACGGTCATCTTGAGCTCGAATCCGGGCCGGATAAACGCCTCGCCGCTCATCCGGTCGAACAGCGCAAGCAGCGGGTTCCAGAACCCGGCGATATTGGCCAGCACGATCGGCTTCACGTGCCGGCCAAGCTGGGTCCAGGTGAGTTGCTCGACGAACTCCTCCAGCGTGCCGAGGCCGCCGGGCAGCGCCACGAAGGCGTCGGACTTCTCGAACATCAGATGCTTCCGCTGATGCATGTCGTCGACGACGATCAGCTCTTGGGCCTCGATCAGCATGTGCTCGCGCTCGCTGAGGAAGTCTGGAATGATGCCGGTGACGTGGCCGCCGTTTTCCAGGACCGAACGGGCGACGGCGCCCATCAGCCCCAAATCGCCGCCGCCATAGACGAGGCCGATGCGGGCGGTGGCCAGAATGCGCCCAAGCTCGCGCGCCGCCTCGATGAAGGCCGGATTCTGGCCAGCTCCCGAGCCGCAATAGACGCAGACATTCCGGATGTTAAGCGTGTTTTTGAGGTCGTCCATGGGCTCATGTGCCACTCGGCTTCCGCGTGCGTCAAGCAACCCTATTTCGTCTGCCTTGTGGCGGGGACGCGGCCGATCCGGTAGGGTCCGGGCCAGGCTGGCGGAGGCCGCCCAGACTGGTCTCCACACGGCGCATGACGTGGAGTTTTCTGAAGAGGAACGACCCAGATGATCGGTAACAAATTCGTCGCATTGATGGTGGCAATCGCGGTTATCGCCGGCGCGTCTTTCGTCGTCGCAGCGGAGGATGGACCGGCTGACGTGGTCGGTGAGGCGTCATCGCCGTCACCGAAATCGCCAATCAAGGTGAGCGTGGTGGACTACGCCAAAGACGGCGAGGACGCCGGCACTTTGAAGCTCGCCGGCACCGCCATCCCCAACAGTAGCGTCTATATTTACGTTGACAGCAAGCCCTTTGCCCAGGTGGCCGCCGATGGCGACGGCAAATGGAGCGCCGAGGACAAGACGAGTCTCGATGACGCCGTGCACCAGGTTCGGGTCGAGCAGTTTGACGACACGACGCGCATGCTGGCCGGACGGGCGATGTTCAACATCTCGCTCGCGCCGCCCAGCCCCGAGGATTTGGCTGCGCCGCCTGGCAGACCCTGATCTTGAGGCTCGTGGGTCGCTAAAATCCTGAGGCGGCTTGGCGCGGGCGGCCTGCGGGACTATATCCTTGAGACAGCAGGGGCAGCTCGTAACGCTGCCCCTTTTGCCGCGCGCTAACGCGCTGATAGAAAAGACCTTTCATGCAAGATCGGCTGCCGCAAACGAGAAGCGACGCCGTGCTCCAGGGGCGCGCCGGGCAGCTCTCCGTCTTGCGCCAGCTCGTGCCCTATGTGTGGCCAGCGAACCGGCCGGATTTGCACCGGCGCGTGGTCCTGGCATTCGCGGCTCTCGTGCTCGCCAAGGTCATCACCCTGGCGGTGCCGATCGCCTACAAGAACATCGTGGATTTCCTCACCGGGGAGGGGGCGGCCGGTGCTGCGCCAGGCGTGACGGCGTTCGGCCTTGCGGCCGTCCCGGCCATGCTGATCGTGGCCTATGGGGTGGGGCGTATCCTCATGGTGCTGTTCGCCCAGTTTCGCGACGTGGTGTTCACGGTCGTGTCCCAGAACGCCGTGCGCCGGCTTGCCAACCGCACCTTCCGTCACCTGCACGCGCTCTCCTTGCGCTTTCATCTCGAGCGGCGGACGGGGGGGCTGAACCGGGTCATCGAGCGCGGCATTGCGGGCGTCGACACCATCATGCGCATGGCCGTGCTGAACTCGATCCCGACCGCGGTCGAGCTCGTCATGATCGCCGGCCTGGTCGCTTATTATTTCGGCTGGATCTACGTGGTCGTCGTGTTCGTCACCGTGGCGGCCTATGTGTGGTTCACGTTCTTCGCATCCGAGAAGCGCATCGCCATCCGCCGCGACATGAACGAATCCGACACGGAGGCGCATGCCAAGACGGTCGACAGCCTGCTCAATTTCGAGACGGTGAAGTATTTCGGCAATGAGGAGCTCGAGGCGCGGCGGTTCGATTCCTCCATGGCGCGCTATGAGGGGGCGGCCGTGCGCGCCTACACCTCGCTTGGCGTGCTGAACACGGGCCAGGCGGTGATCTTCACCCTCGGCATGGTCGCCTGCATGCTGCTGGCGGCGCGCGACGTGACCCTCGGCGTGCTCACCATCGGCGACTTCGTCATGATCAACGCGATCCTGTTGCAGCTCTATATGCCGCTCAACTTCATGGGCATGGTCTATCGCGAGATCAAGCAGGGGCTGATCGACATGGAGACCATGTTCGCACTACTCGACGAGGAGGCGGAGATTGTCGATCGTCCGGATGCGAAACCACTCGATGTCAAGAAGGGGACGATCAAGTTCGACGATGTCTCCTTCGCTTACGATCCGGACCGGCCGATCCTGAAGCATGTGACCTTCGAGGTGCCGGCGGGGAAGATGGTCGCCATTGTCGGGCCGACCGGCGCGGGCAAGTCCACCATCTCGCGCCTCCTATTCCGCTTCTATGAGCTGACCGGGGGGACGGTGACCATCGACGGTCAGAACATCCAGGACGTGACGCAAGATTCGCTGCGTGCGGCGATCGGCATGGTTCCGCAGCACACCGTGCTGTTCAACGACACGATCGAGTACAATATCCGCTACGGCAAGCCGGACGCGAGCCAAGCGGAGGTTCGCGAGGCGGCGCGTCTTGCTCAGATCCACGACTTCATCATGACGCTGCCGCTAGGCTACGCTTCACTCGTCGGCGAGCGCGGCCTGAAGCTTTCCGGTGGCGAGAAGCAGCGCGTGGCCATTGCCCGCACCATCCTCAAGTCGCCGCCGATCCTCATGCTCGATGAGGCGACTTCGGCGCTCGATAGTCACACCGAGATGGATATCCAGGATGCGCTGGAGCGTGTGGCGCGCGAGCGCACGAGCCTGGTGATCGCGCACCGCCTGTCCACGGTGGTGCATGCCGACAACATCATCGTGCTCGACGGCGGCGAGATCGTCGAGCAGGGCACCCATCCCGAGCTGCTCGCCAAGGGCGGTCTCTATGCCAGTCTGTGGGCGCGGCAGCGCGAGGCCGACGAGGCGCGCGAGCGGCTGGCCCATGCGCTGGATGACGAGGATCTTCCCGCCTCCCGGGCGGCTGAGCGTCTCGAGGACGAGGCGTTGGCGTCGACCTGAACCGATTGGACCCAAGGAACACATGAACGACCGGCACAATCTTCTCGACAGCATCACAGGCGCCTTCGTGCCCCTTCACCCGGACGGCTACAAGTTTGTCGCCGCGTTTGCGGTCGCCACCCTGTTTCTGTTTTGGCTGGCGGCGCCGCTCGGCTGGCTGGGCGTGCTCCTCACGGTTGCGTGCGCCTATTTCTTCCGCGACCCTGAGCGGGTCACGCCGGAGCGGGCGGGCCTGATCGTGAGCGCCGCCGACGGCAAGATCGCCGCCGTGGCGGAAAGCGTGACGTCGCCGCGGGAGCTTGCGCTCGGAGGTGAGCCGCTGACCCGGGTGTCGGTGTTTCTCTCGGTGCTTGACGTGCATATCGTCCGCGCGCCCGTGGGCGGAAAGGTGATCCGCAGCGCTTACGTGCCGGGGGCTTTCCTCAATGCCGAGCTCGATAAGGCGAGCGAGGAGAACGAGCGGCAGGCGCTGGTCATCGAGACGGCGTCTGGCACAAGGATCGGCGTGGTGCTGATCGCCGGGCTGGTCGCGCGGCGGATCGTGACTTTCATCGGCGAGGGGGCTAGCGTGGCGGCGGGCGAGCGTATCGGCTTGATCCGCTTCGGCAGCCGCGTCGATCTTTACCTGCCGGACGGCGTTGAGGTTCTCACCGAGCTCGGCCAGACGGCGATTGGCGGCGAAACGGTGCTCGCTGTGTTGACGCGGGATGAGCGTGCCGGTTCGTCCGCGCTAGGTGGGGCGTAAGCGGTCATGTTCCCTCCCTTCGATCCGGAAAGAGACGATGGCAAGCGGCGCCAGCGCGTCTTCGCCCGCGGCCAGGTGCCGATCCGGGTGCTCATTCCCAACATCTTCACCCTGGTCGGCCTGTGCGCCGGACTCACCGCGATCCGCATGGGCATCGAGCACCGCTGGGACCTGGCGGTGGCGGCGCTCGTGTTCGCCGCGTTTCTCGACGGCATTGACGGCCACGTGGCCCGCCTGCTGAAGGCCTCCTCGCGTTTCGGCGCCGAACTCGACAGCCTCGCCGACTTCGTCAATTTCGGCGTGGCGCCGGCCATCATCATGTTCAGCTGGGCGTTGGAGGATTTGCGCAATCTGGGCTGGATCGTCGTGCTGGTGTTTGCGGTCTGTTCGGCGCTTCGCCTCGCCCGCTTCAATGTGTCGCTCGACCGGGCCGACTTGCCCGCCTGGAAGAACGCGTATTTTGTCGGGGTACCGGCGCCGGCGGGCGCCATTATTCTGCTGTTGCCGATCTACGCCCAGGATCTTGGCCTGCATCTGCCAAGCCTCACGCCGCTGGTCCTTATCTATACGCTTGGGATCGCGCTGCTGATGGTCAGCAATGTGCCGACATTCTCGATTAAGATGATTGGGCAAAGGATCCAGAGGGAGTACGTGCCGCCGGTTTTCGTGTTGGCCGCCCTGTTCATTGCCCTGCTTTTGACCTATCCATCCCTCACGCTTGCCGCCGGGTCGGTGATATACCTCGCCCTGATCCCGGTCAGCGCCTATCGCTATCTCGCCACGAAGCGAAAGGCCGAGGAGCACGCCAAGACCCATAACGGCAAGGGGTCCGGAAAGAGCGGCCCTGCGAGCAAAACGTCCGATACGAGTTTGAGTACATGAAGCAGCGCCTTTCCACCTATCTCCGGCAGCTCGAGGCCGAGAGCATTCACATCATGCGCGAGGTCGTGGCCGAGTTCCGCAATCCGGTGATGCTTTACTCCATCGGTAAGGACTCCTCGGTGATGCTGCACCTGGCCATGAAGGCGTTCTATCCCGCCAAGCCGCCATTCCCGCTGCTGCATGTCGACACCACCTGGAAGTTCCGCGAGATGATTGCGTTTCGCGATAAGGAAGCGAAGCGGCTCGGCGTCGATCTCATGGTTCACATCAACCAAGAGGGCGTGCGCGAGGGCATGTCGCCCGTTACCCACGGCAGCGCGCTTTATACCGACGTCATGAAGACCGAGGGGCTCAAGCAGGCGTTTGCCGCGCACGGTTTCGATGCGGCGTTCGGTGGAGCGCGTCGCGACGAGGAGAAGTCGCGGGCGAAGGAGCGGGTCTTCTCGTTCCGCAATGCCGCGCACAACTGGGATCCGAAGCGCCAGCGGCCGGAGCTCTGGCATCTCGCCAACACCGAGGTGAAGCCGGGCGAGAGCATGCGGGTATTCCCGCTGTCGAACTGGACCGAGCTCGATGTGTGGACCTACATCTATCTTGAGGAGATTCCCGTGGTGCCGCTCTATTTCGCGGGCGAGCGGCCGGTGGTTGAGCGCGGCGGGGCTCTCATCATGGTCGATGACGAGCGGCTGCCGCTCGATCCCGGCGAGACGCCCGAGATGATGAGGGTGCGCTTCCGCACGCTCGGCTGCTATCCGCTGACCGGCGCCGTTCGGTCCGAGGCGACGACGGTGCCGGAGATCATCGACGAGCTGATCACGTCGCGGCATTCGGAGCGCCAGGGCCGCGTCATCGACCACGATCAGGCGGGGTCGATGGAAAAGAAAAAGCAGGAGGGCTACTTCTGATGCCTCGCCTAAGCGTTGTTGGCACCCCAAAGGAGAGCGCCAGCGACCGGCTGGCCGCCCGGATCGTCGCCGAGGAGAGCCGGGGACTTTTGCGCTTTCTCACCTGTGGCAGTGTTGACGACGGCAAGAGCAGTTTGATCGGCCGGCTGCTCTACGACTCCGCTCTCGTGTTCGAGGATCAGCTCAGAAGCGTAGAGCGCGACTCGAAGCGCCCGAATGCGATCCACGGCGGCGAACTCGACCTCTCGCTGTTGGTCGACGGGCTCCAGGCAGAGCGCGAGCAAGGCATTACCATCGACGTGGCGTATCGCTATTTCTCGACGCCGCGGCGGAAGTTTATCGTGGCGGATACGCCGGGCCATGTGCAGTACACGCGCAACATGGCGACCGGCGCGTCCAATTGCGATCTCGGCGTGCTGCTGGTGGATGCACGGCAGGGCGTGCTGACGCAGACGCGGCGCCATGCTTGCATCCTATCGCTGCTCGGCATTCGGAAAGTCGCCGTCGCCGTCAACAAGATGGACCTGATCGAGTTCGATCAAGCCCGCTTCGAGGCGATCGCCGAGGAGTTTTTGGAATTCGCGGGTCCGCTCGGATTCGACCTGATCACGGCCATTCCGGTCTCGGCGCTTCGCGGCGATAACGTCACCAACCCCAGCCCGCATATGCATTGGTATCACGGCCCCACGCTGCTCGGGCATTTGGAGGCGGTGGATATCGGCGATAAGGCAGCGAGCGGCCCGTTCCGCTTCCCGGTGCAATGGGTGAACCGGCCGCATCTCGACTTTCGCGGGTATGCCGGCACCGTGGCGAGCGGGAGCATCGAGGCTGGCGATGAGGTCGTCATCCACCCCTCGGGCAAGCATGTTCATGTGGCGCGGATCGTGACCGCCGATGGCGATCTCGACATGGCGCAAGAGGGAGATGCGGTGACGCTGACCTTCGCCGAGGAGGTCGATGTCAGCCGCGGCGATGTCATCGCGGCTGCCGTCCCGGAGACCGCGCCGTCGGTGTCCGATCAGATCGCCGCGAAGGTGATCTGGTTCGACGACGAGGCCATGCTGCCGGGCCGCGCCTATACTATCAAATGCGGCAGCCAGACGACCACGGCCACCGTGTCGGCTCTCAAATACAAGCTCAATGTCGACAATCTCGATCATGTGGCCGGCAAGACGCTGGAGCTAAACGAGGTCGGCTTGTGCAATCTCAGCCTGGCGCGCCCGCTGGTCTTCGACCCTTATGGGGACAACGCCGAGACCGGCAGCTTTATCCTGATCGACCGCTTCACGAATGCCACGGTGGCGGCGGGCATGATCGAGTTCGGCTTGCGCCGCGCAACCAACGTCCAATGGCAGGAGCTGTTCATTGACAAGGGGGCCCGCGCCGGCCTCAAGGGTCAGAAGCCGTGTGTGTTGTGGTTTACCGGACTGTCCGGATCGGGCAAGTCCACCATTGCCAACACCTTGGAGAAGCGTCTGCACGCGCTCGGGCGCCACACCTACATGCTCGACGGCGACAATGTTCGTCACGGGCTCAACAAAGATCTCGGCTTCACGGACGCGGATCGGGTGGAGAACATTCGCCGGGTGGCAGAAGCCGCTCGGCTGTTCGTCGATGCCGGTCTCATCGTCATGGTCTCGTTCATCTCGCCGTTCCGTTCGGAGCGGCTCATGGCGCGCGAGCTCGTGGGCGAGGGCGAGTTCATCGAGATCCACGTCGATACGCCGCTTGAAGTGTGCGAGGCGCGCGATCCGAAGGGCCTCTATCGCAAGGCGCGGGCGGGTCTCATCCGCAATTTCACGGGCATCGATTCAAGCTACGAGGCGCCGGAGCAGGCTGAGCTCACGCTTGAGACGCGTGACACGAGCCCCGAGGCACTGGTCGAGGGGCTCATTGCCGAGCTTAGGCGCCGCCACGTGGTTTAGCGAGCGTCTGTAGCCGCTGCGTTGCGCCGGCATGGCCCTCCCGCGCGGCGCGCTCGTACCAGGCGCGCGCTATGGCCGGGTCGCCATCGACGCCGCGGACGCTGGCCTTAGCCAGAACCTCCAAATCATAGGTGAGGGCGAGCTCGTAGGCTGCATCCGCCTGGCCACGCTCTGCCAGTTGCGTGAGGACGAGGCGGGCTGCGGGCATGTCGCCTTCGCCGAGAAGGCGTTGTGCCCGCTCGCGTAGAACGCCGGGCTCGAGCGGGGCTGCGGACACGACGACGGGCGTGGCGTCGGGCTCTTGCCGCACTTCCGGAAGCGCCATTGGCCAACCCAGGCTGAACCCGGCCGCATAGATTCTTGGGGTCTGATCGACGCGCAGAACCAGGCGCAGCCGCGCCTGGAGACCGTCGCCCGTGTCGAGCCGATAGATTTCGAGCGGATAGTCGCCGTTTGCACTGTCGCCGACCGTGAGCGTCAGATCCGGAACGTCCGCGCCCTTGACCATCCACGTGCCGGTTCCGGTCTGGCGTCCGGCGGAGAGCTTTGCTTCCTCCGGGAGGCCGCGCAGCAGGAGGTAACGCGCCGACCCTAACGGCAAGAGCGGCGCCAGCGCCAGCGGACGGCCTGTGTTGGCGAGGATCACCTGTGCGGCTGGCGCGGCTTCGGCAAAGGTTTGTGTCTCCCCGCCGGCCTTGGCGCGGATCAGGAGCGGCGCGGTCTTCGCCGCTTGGTTCGTGCGCACTCTGATGTGCTGAAAAGGAGGGGCCGCCAGCGCGGCGCGCCGCGCGGCGCCGGCGACGGATGTTCCGTCTTGCGGGGCGGCGTCCTGGTGCTTGGCCGGCGACCGATCGGTCACGCTGAACAGCAGAACCAGGCCGCCAAAGGTCAGCGCGGCGGCCGTGGCGATCGAGCAGGCCACGAGCAGGCTCGCCTGCCGTTGCCGCCGGTAAAAGGCCTGCACCAGGCCCTGCAATTGCAGTTGCGTCGTGTGATCGAGCACCTCGTCCCCCTCCGATGCGTCGCCGATCGGCGCAACCGCGGGGCCAAGATCGTTCGCCTGTGTGACAGGCGGCTGACAGGAGGCGCCGTCATCGTCGGTGATCGAAAGCAGGCCGAGAAGTGCCGCCAGGGAGGTCGGAGAGGTGATGCTCGCCGGCCCATGTGAGAGATCGGTCGCCGCCGGGGCGACGCAAAAACGGCTGTCGTCCCAGATCTCCGCCGGATCCGGCGAGGTGGCCGCTGAGCTGAGTAGCGCTTGGCGCAACAGCGCGGTGGCCCGGTGGACCGGATGCCGGTCGGCCTGGTCGGCCAAGGGCATTGTGGAACTGATCATCGTTAGGCTCCCTCGCTTGGCCGTGCGGGTACCCCACCACCCGGCCGACGCCCCCCATTCCCCAATTTCGGACGTGCGCTCGTGCCCCTGAGCGCAAGCGAGATCGTCGGCTGTCTAGGCGGCGCCTCCTGTGGCTTGGTGGTGCTGACAGGGAGACAAGCCGGCAGGCCCGGCGGACCAGCCGCCCCGCCTGCGGCTCGAAAGCAAGTATGGGCTTGGCATTGGTGATCCCTCCAGGACGGGCGGCCAAGTCCCCTGCCGCCGGCCCTGCACCTCAATGCGCGAAGGCCACGTCCGGTTCCCAAGATTCTGCGTGGGCCGAATGATAGTCGGGCGAGTGGGGCGCCAGGCCGACCTCAATGGGGCGAAGCCGGGGCTTTGCGTCTTGAGCAAGTGTGACGGGGCGCACAATGAGGCCGCTCGATGTGCGCCATCTGTCCCTCAAGGCAAGGGCAATCGCGGCCCGTTAAAGCAACGGGCGCGGGACGTTTCTCGCGCCCGTTGTTGTGTCCGGGACGGTCTCGGCGCTGAGCTCATCGAGCATCCGCACATAAAGACGGTAAGCGAGTGCGTTCAACCCGAGCCTGGCGGCGAGTGCCGCCGGCAGCACGAAGCGGGCATAGGCCGAGATCAAGCTTTGCGCGGAGATCTGCGCGACAATATGCGGCGCTTGCGCATAATAGCGCGCGATTGCCGCCGCGCCGCCCGGCTGCTTGGCCAGGACCTCGTCACGGTAGCGGCGCAAGCTACGCAGCTCGAAACAATCGTCGTCGAGACCGACGATCTCGCAGCAGGCGGTGGTGATGAAGCATCCCTCCGGCGGCGCGCATTCGTCCTGGGTGGACTCCTCGGCCAGCGCGTCGTGGCGCTCGGAAGCCCAGTCGAGTGCCTGGCGCATGGTGACGCAGTCGATCTTGAAGCGGCAGTCGGCCGTCTTGCCGGCCAGCCTGAGGGCGAGCTCGACGGTCTCCTCCTCGCGGAACAGAGGTGCGGTGGCCAGCGGCAGCACGATGCTCACGGAGTCGTCATAGATGTCGGTGCAATTGCCGCACAATTGCTCGTCCACCACGATCTTGCCGTCAGAGGTCTTGCTGTTCGCGGTCTTGGCGTCCGCGGTCTTGGCGTCAAAGATCTTGGCGATGAGGCGGTTCTCCGGCTTGACCAGGAATTCCTCCGGCAACGGTGTTCCCTCGGGACTGCCCGTGACGAAGATCTTCGATTCGAAACTCGTGTTGATCTGAAACTGCATGGTCAAGTCGCACGCGTTGGGATTGAGCACGGGAACATCGCTTAGGCCCGCGCCGGCCTTGGAATTGCTCGCTTGCGCTTTCCACGGTCCGAAGTCCTTGGAGTCGTAGCACTCAGGCCCATCGGCCTCTTGCTCGGTCTCCGCCTCATCGCCGGTCTCCGCTTCCTCCTCGGCGGCGCGCGCGCGCGCCGGCAATAAGCGGGCGCCGATGCTTGCGGCGATGAGGAGGCCAAGCGCACGGCGGCGCGTATGTATAAGCATGAACCGACCTTATTGAGTTGGCAGGGATTTTTTATGGCGCGAGACTAGCAAAGCGCGCCCGCTTGCGGGAGCCTGAAGGTGCGCCAAATTCGCAGGCAATCGAGAATCTGCTAGGGTTGGACCACCTGACTCTGGGGCTGGCCTCATTGCGGTGGGGGAGGCGGAGGCTATGGCTGGATTGCGAAAGGGCAGGGGCGTTCGTGGCGCCCCGGTCCAGGCCGTCCTGGTCCTTGCCATGGCGTCGGGCGCGGGTCTTTCCCCCAAGGCGTTTGCCCAGGGCGCGACCGACTATCCCATTCCTTCCAGCGCCGAAGAAGCCTTCAGTCCGATCAGCGAGGGGTTCGCGAGCCCCATCGACCCGCGGGACGATCTGAAGGGTCCCAAACATTATGTCGATCCGCGCGAAGCGCGGCTCAAGGCGCAGCGCCACGAGCGCATGCCGAATGCGCCGGCTTTCTTTCGCGACACGGATCTCAGAGCCAACAGCCGGACCTACTGGTTCGATGAGCATGATTTCGGCTATGACGATCCCAAAGCGCTGACCACCGGCGGCTCCCTGTCATACGAGTCCGGTTACATCGCCGACTTCTTCCAGCTGCGCAGCGTGCTCTACACGTCGCAGCCTCTCTACGGGAATGCGTTTGCCGGGGACACGGTCAATCTCACGACCGACGGCGACCAGATCACGACACTCGGGCAGATCAATGGGCGGATGAATTTCGCCGGTCAGGACCTCGTCGTGGGGCGGCAGCTGGTGCGAACGCCGTGGATCAATCCGTACGACGTCAGAATGATCCCGCTGACCTTCGAGGGCATCGTCCTCGTGCCCGAGCACAAGGCCGGACAGAAGCTCGACTATATCGCGTCCTATCTGACGCAATATAAGCCGCGCGATACCGCCGCGTTCGAGGCGTTCAGCAACGGGCTCGGCGTCGCACAGGATGAAGGTGTGCTCGTCAACGGCGTCAGTTATCACGGGGCCGCGTGGAATCTCGGCGTCGCCAACTACTGGATCAAGGACACGCTGAACACGGCCTATGGCGAGATCGATTACATGTTGCCGGTCGGCGGCGGCGAAGGGGAGCCGAGTTTCCGGCTCGGCATCAACGCGCTCGACCAGAGAACGGTGGGCGCCGATCTGATCCCGGGTGCGCCGTATGAAACCTACCAGACCTCGGCGCGGCTCGTCGCCAGCTACCGGGGCTTCGTGTTCACCGGCGCGGTGTCGCAGACCGGCGACGAAGCCGACATCGAGAAGCCGTTCGGCTTCAGCACCTCGTATACCGCCATGATCGTCACGAATTTCGAGCAGGCCGGCGTGCAGGGCACCATGCTCGCTCTGTCCTACGACCTTGAGAGGCTCGGGCTCGAAGGGGTGAGGTTCCATGTCGCGTGGGGCAAGGGAGACGGCACGCGGGATGCCGCCAATGGCGATTTCGCCAACCAGGACGAGCTCGACCTGCGCTTCGTCTATGAGCCCCATCGCGGCCGCCTTCAGGGACTCCGCGTGGAGTTGGAATATGTCGACTGGGGCGTGTTCGACGCAGGCCTGCCCAGCGACGACCTCACCCAGTTCCGGGCGATCGTGAACTACGCGGTGCCGCTCCTGTAGGGGATTCTACCAGCCGCCTCTTACCAGCCGCCTCTTACCAACCTCCTTGGAACACGAGACCGACATCGCCCCGTCCCGCCTGCACCACATCGATATTCGTCGCGCGGCCGAATTGGAAGATGCCAAAGGCGTTGTCGCGTCCGGCCTGCGTGAGGGTCGCGTTGTGGTCGGTGCCGCGCTGATAGACGAGGCCGTGATTGCCGGCGCCCTTCTGGCTTACGGCGGCCGCGTTGTTGCGGCCCTTCTGGTTGACCTTCGCGTGGTTCTTGCCCTTGAGCTCGTTGACGATGCCGTAGATCTGGAGCCCGTTCCGAATGAGATCGGCACTGTCTCCGCTCGGAGTAAGCTGGAAGGTGAAGCCGCCCCCGGCCGAGGCCGGTGTGCTTGCAGCGACCGCCATGACGGCAGCGACAAGGCCGGCCCTAAGGATTGAAGTCATCATTGTGAGTGTCTCCCGCGTTGGGTGAAATGTTAGAGGCGCGTGCTGGTGCCGATCTCGCGCGTGCAGTCGGCAGATCCGTCGTCCCACTGCACCGTGAGCCTGGCGACGTAGCCGCCTTGGCCGCGGGAGAGGGAAACGACGCCGAGGGACCCCTCCGCGCCGGGCGGGACCTCGAACTCGCCGCTCTGGCGGATGTCCGAGCTATTGGCGCCCCGCTGGCGGATGCGCATCTCGTAGACGCCGGAGACGGGCATGGGTGCGAAGACGAGGCCTTCGAGCACCACGCTGTGACCCTCGTACGCCACGTGGATGTCGCAAGAGGGGTAGTCGGTTAGGCTATCCGGTCCTTCCGGGCCGCCAGCCGCCGCGCTCCAGGCAAGGCTCAAAGGCAGCAAGGATGCGGCCAGTGTTTTGAGGATAGAATGTGACATGGGTTTCAGCCCTTTCCTGGCCTGGCGCTCAGTCCTGAACGATGACCGAGACGTTGCCCCGGCCGATCTGGGTGACGTTGGCGGCGTTGCCGCGGCCGGCCTGGATGACGCCGATCGCGTTGCCGTGGCCGTCCTGGGTGGTGATGGCCTGATGTCCGCTGCCGAACTGGGCGATGCCGACAATGTTGCCGCGCCCGAACTGGCTGGCGTTGGCGCCGTTCCACCGGCCCTGCTGGCCAATGACGACGCGGTTGCGCGCGCCCGTCTGCGCGCCGATCGCATCGTTGCCGTAGCCGTTCTGATAGACGGTCAGGCGGTTGCGGCGGCCGTGCTGGGCGCTTCCGAACGCATTGCCTGCGCCATGTTGCTCGAGCGAGAGGTAAGAGCCGGCCTGGGCCGGCGTGAACACGGCGGTCATGGTCAACGCCGCCGCGCTCGTGATGAGGAGGGTTCTGAGGGTCATTGCGCTTACTCCTGTTTTGGCGGGCGCTGCTAAGTGCCGCGGCGTTCCGCACGCTGAGTAAGCTCGTTTTTAGAGAGGGGGCTTTGAAGCAGCGCTGAACGCGCTATTCATGCTGGGTTCACGACATGGATCCGTCCAGGGTTCCAGCTACGACCTCACGCAATTCCGGGCGATCGTGAATAACGCGGTGCCGCTTTTATCGGCCCTACGGGCAGCGATATAGAAGACTTTAGCGGTCAACATCATTTCTCAGAAACTCAAGGGGGTTACCATTGATCGTCGCAGAGAAACCTCGTGCGATTGAGGGGCATAATTAGTGGGAGTTTACTGTCCGTGACGTCACTACAAGTCTTGCACGTCGAGGATCAGGACGATATCCGCGATATCGTCACCATTTCACTGAGTGTCGATCCCGATATCGCATTATCAACGGCGGCGTCCGGCATGGAGGCGCTCAACCTCCTGTCGGAAGGCTACCAGCCCGATGTGATCCTGCTCGACGTCATGATGCCCGAGATCGACGGGATCGAGACGCTCTCCCGTCTTCGGGGTCTGCCGGGCCATGCCGAGACGCCCGTCATTTTCATGACGGCGCGCACCATGGACCACGAACGATCCCTCTATCTGGGCCTCGGCGCTCTGGGGATCATTGCCAAGCCATTCGACCCGATGACTCTGGCGAAGAGCGTCCGCGAACTTCTCGCCGAAGCGGCAGGTTGACCGAGCGCAGGGGTGTAACCCTTCGTTGTGCGCTGTTTAGCTGGCCATGCGCGTTTGCGCCGGAGCGTCGGACTCCTCCTGCAATACCAGCGTGAAGGTACTGCCCTGGCCGAAAAGGCTGTGGAAGGTCACGTCACCCCCGAGCGAGCGGGCGAGGTTGCGGCTCAAATGAAGCCCGAGTCCGGTGCCGGCCTCGTTTGCATTCGGGTTCAATTGCGTGAATGGCTCAAAGAGCTTGTCTTGATCCTCCGGTCTGATGCCGATGCCGGTATCGATGACGTGGATGCGCGTGACCGCTTGGTTGTTCTGCGCGCCGCCCTCGACCACGACCCGCACCGTTCCTTTGTCCGTGAACTTGATGCTGTTATTGGCCAGGTTCAGCAAGATCTGAAGAAGGGTGCGGCGGCTGCTGCGGCCTAGGTTGAGTTTTGGCGGGCAATCGATCTCAAGCGCCAGGCCCTTTTTCTCGGCAAGGGGGCGCAACGAGGTTTCCACCTCATCCACGACGGACCGTAGATCGACAGGCTCGAGAGTGAGCTCCTCGGTGCCGGACTGGACCTTTGCTAAATCGAGTAGGTCGTTGAGCAAGGCCAAGAGGTGCGTGGCGTTGGTCTCGATCTTTGAGGCCTGCTGCTCCTGTCGGTCGTTGAGGGGGCCGGCGGAGCCCATCATCAGTATTTTGATGAAGCCGATGATGACGGTCAGCGGCGTGCGCAGCTCATGCGACATGTTGGCCAGAAAATGGTCCTTGGCCTTGGCTGCCCGCTCCAGCTCGACATTCTTGTGGTGCAACGTCTCGAAGAAGCGCATGCGCTCGCTGATGTCACGGACGCTGCTGATGACGAGATCGCCGGTTTCCGTGTGGACGGGGCTCAAGGCGATCTCGACCGGAACTTCACTGCCGTCCTTGCGAAGGCCGGCAAGCTTCGATCCCTGCCCATGGCCCGCGTGCTCGGGTCGCGCCAAAAATCGTCGCGATGGTTCACATGCGAATGTTGGTGACGCATCGGCACCAGCATGTCGACGGACTGGCCCATCAGCTCATCGTGGGTATATCCGAATAGTTTCTCGACCTCGGTGTTCGCCATGACGATCTCGCCCGATCGATTGACGACGAGCATTCCGTCGGGCGCCGCGTTCAGCACGTTGCGGAACGTGTTCTCGGCCCGCTTGCTGGCGGCGACGGCCGCACCGAGCCGTTCCCGTTCGACTTCGCCCCGCACGAGCGCTTCGATCGGAAGCAAAATGAAGGAAAGGACGACCACCAGTGTGATCGAGATGAGGAGGGCGACGCCCATCTCCGTGGTGATGAGCCCTGCAGCCTCGGCCTCGACCCTGAGCCATCCAAGCAGAGGGAATACAAGAACGCTAATAAGAATAAGACGCCGCGCGAGGCGGCTGCCTTGGCCACGGCTGATCAGCAGTCGCGTAATGCCGGTCTCTGGCGACGAGGTCATGACGCCCAAGCCGAGCAGCAACTGCCCCAGCGCTGTATGGAACGCCACCGAAACAAAGCCGGGGATCTGATAGAGCGAGCTGGCTGAAAGGCCGTAGCCAAGCAGTGCCACGTAGGACAGCGTGAGGACCGGAACGGCAAACATTTGCGCCGTGACTCTGAGCGCGCCAGTTCGAGTGCAAAGTAAAAGCAGCGCCACGCCGAGCAGGGCGAAGTTGAACGCGGTGATTGGGGCTGGCCGTCCGGGCAGGAACTCGGCGTCCGCGGTGGGGAACAGCGCTTGATCGATGCCGAGGTCCACTTGCGCGTAATATTGGACCAGGGTGGCCACGCCCAGTGCCGTCGTGGCCAGGGCACAGACGGCCGCAACGGGAATGGCCCATGCCGAGGCGTTGCGGCCTTGCATCAGGCAAAGAGCGGCGCCGGCGAGGATGAATCCAATCGCCGTGTTTGCCTTCATGGCCGCCCAGCCGGGCCGGATCGACTTGATGACCGGAACGTCGAACACCCAAGCCGTCAGCACCACGAGGCCGAGCACGATCGCGGCGATGCCGATGGCGGCGGCCACCGTCAGCGACTGCCTGAGTTGCTTCTCGGGCAGGGAGGGGTTCTCGATGCTTTGTGGGTCAGTGAATTTCAGCATTGCTGTCTTCGATTGGTGCTACCGATAGTTGCGCCACTCCGCGAGAGGCCAGTCTTACACTCTAAGAACTTTCCAACGTGCCCGCAGGTCGGGAAATATTGGAATGCTTCTATGTCTCAGTGAATAAACGATAAAATCCGGGCCGACGATTGTCGGGAGCGATGGTCGCGCGCGTGCGCGGCGCGCGTTCTCGCCGGTCGTTTCCCGTCGGGTCGGTTTGACATTGGGGAGAAACGAGGGTGGCTGCCCTTCCTGAACACTTATCGAACCATGTGCCTCGTGCCGCAGCCAGAGTTTCGGCGCGTGCTTGAGGAAGTCCGGGAGATGCGGCTGGCGGCCTAAAGATCGTCCAATGCTCG
>Ga0075530_1000433_pt1 | contig 19769 bp, 13 predicted proteins | sample NGEPerD_2_FD_75101 | JGI IMG/M metagenome (GOLD analysis project Ga0075530, IMG submission 75101) | Arctic peat soil microbial communities from the Barrow Environmental Observatory site, Barrow, Alaska, USA - NGEE PermafrostL1-D | ecosystem: Environmental > Terrestrial > Soil > Wetlands > Peat ... | reverse complement strand
TCTGGGACTTCGACGGCTTCAACAAGTCACTCGGGGACGCCAGCGCGGTCAGCCGCGGCTTCGGACGCAACGGCAGTTACTCCATCCGGCTCACGGTGCTTGACGACGAGGGCAACTTCGGGGTGGCGCAACAGGTCCTTACCATCGACGACCTGCCGTACGACTACTGGGGGGAGCCGCCAGTTCAGGTCGACAGCTTGACAGACGGCAGCGCGCACGGTGGGGAAGCCGAGAGCGCGGCGTACGCGATGAGCGCCGACGGCCGCTACCTGGCCTTCAGCGTGGGAGGCGACGGCGGGCCGGCCAACTTGCTGCCCCCCGACGACAACGGTCGGCGCGACGTCTACCGCAAGGACTTAGAGACCGGCGAACTGGCCCTCGTCAGCAGCGGCGCCACTGACGTCGAGACCGGCCAGCATGGGGTGGCGATAAGCGCGGACGGGCGGTACGTGGCGTACGTCTCTCATCCCGTGAGCGGCGAGGATGGTTACAGCATCCACGTGCGTGACATGACGTCTGCCGCGGTGGAGACGATCTACTTTCCAGACACCAGTCTTGAGATCACCTCGGCCTCCTTGAGCGCCGACGGACGCAGGCTGCTCTACTACCGGCACTTCTCGGTGGAACCCCCTGCGGCCGAGGGCGGGTACCTGCGTGACCTCACGACCGGCGTCGACACGAGGCTCGGAGGGGCTGAGACCGGCGGCGCGACCGTCGTGCGGCCGGTAGCGATTACCCCGTCGGCAAGCCATGCGTTGGTCCATGGCGGCTACGGCGACCTGTACCTAATTGACATCGAGAACTCAACGACGGTCCGAGCAGACACCAACGCCGACGGCGCGCCCGCCGACAAGGGCGTGGTCGCGAAGGGAGCGGCGGTGAGCGCCGACGGCCGTTACGTCGTCTTCCTCAGCGAGGCCACCAACCTGGTGGCGGACCCGCCCGAACCGTTCATCGAACATGTCTACCTTAAGGACCTCGAGACGGGCGATGTGGTGCGGGTTAGTAGCAACGCCGCCACCGGCGAAGAAGGGACCGGCAACTCGCGACACCCGGTGATCACCGGCGACGCCCGCTTCGTGCTGTTCCCCTCGTACGCGCAGAACCTCACGCCGCTTGTGCAGAAGTAAGGGCAAGAGTTCGGCGGCTGCTCACTGGAGATGTGCACCTCGGGGATGATCTTCGCCTACGAGGTCGCGACGGGGCGCATCACGATGGCTGAAGTCGGGTTCGATCACACCACGCCGTGCTGCTACGGCAGCTTTGAGCGGCTCATCGCGGTAAGCGACCGTTACCTTGCCTTCACCAGTCTCAACGGCCAATTGGTACCCACGGGCGATGACGACCTACAGCGTCTGTACCGCGCTGAGATCCCGCTGTGGACGCCGTGAGGGGGGCGGCTCGCGCCTTGTGGTTCGCGCCTCCTGAAGGAGCAATACCTGAAGCGCGTGGAAGGTGTACTGGCAGTTGTCTCAGTAGGGTTCTTGGTGATAGTTGCCTGCTCGCCTACCCCGCCAGGTGGGGGCGGATCGCAGAGCAGGACCATCTCACCCGCGGGAGGCGCGCTCCAAGCGACTGCTGCCGACGGCATTCGCTACACCCTGACGTTCCCGGCCGGCGCGGTCGACGAGCCGACGAACGTAACGATCACGGCTGTGGATACCCCGGCTGCCGTAGGCGGCTTCCGTGTGGAGCCGGCTGGCCTGGTGCTCAACATCGCCGCCACGCTCGAGATGGACCTGCCAGCCGGCGTCACCGCGCCCCCGACGACGACCTTCGCTCTCGGCTCGGCGAACGACCCTACGTTCGTTGCCACCACGGTCGAAGGCTCGCGGCTTAGCGCCGGCCTACGCTACTTCGCCGTACCGGCACGTGGCTGGAGCGAAGGCCCCGCGACTCAAGGCGCGGCGCATGTGGCGAGCCAGCCCGGAGCCGGTCTCCATGGCGAGCTCGGCGCGTCGACAGCACTCGCACCGCAACAGGAGGACGGCGACACGGTCCGTGCGCTCGAGGCCGATTGCAGCCGCCGGCTGGACGCCATGCGCGCTGCGTTCGACCAGCTGGTGGCGTCCGATTCGTTCGAAGCCGCCATGAAGATCGTCAACGATGCCGGCGCCCTTGCCATGCTGTGCGGGGACGACGCTGAGGTCGCGGCCTGGGAGGCCGAGGTGGTCGACGTCGTGTGTGCTCGCTACGAAGAGCTGGTGTTGAACGCCGAGGTCGTCGCTGCCGACACCTTCAACGTGTTCACCGAGATAAGCATGCTGGTCATGAGCTGGTGGGAGACGATGCAGAAACTCGGCGTTGACTGCGAGGCCGCCAAGCCGCCCAGCCAGGTGATGGGCGAGAAGATCGGCCAGTTCATTACCTTTTACACCGCCACGGTGCAGGGCCTTACCTTCACGGCCGACAACGACAAGCTGCTGGTCGAGGCGAGGAAGGTGGCCGACCTGCACGGCGCCGCAAGCCTGCTCGGTCTACCCGAGGCCGAAGCGCTGCTCGAGCAGCAGGTACTCCACCCCATCATGGATCTGCTGCGCGAGCGTGGCTTCGATGAGTGCGTGGCTCAGGCCGACCATTTCTACCTCTACTCGATACTGACGAAGCCGTTCAGAGCGGTGCGTGTCGTTGTCGGCACGCCGGCGAAGCTTGATGACGCCCGGCTGGCGCCTCTCAACGCGCGCGCCACCTTCTCGGACGCCGACCTGCTAGCCGATATCCAGTACTGTGCCTCCCAGTTGACGCTCGCGGTCTGGGCCGATCCCGACGTGCCCGTGGAACTCACCGACAAGCGCCTGGAGCTCGGGCCAGGAAGCTCAGCTGGCGAACGCACGAGCGAGGCGTCAACGTCAGGACCGGTCGAGGGTCATCTGGTGTTGCACGGACCGATCGAGCAGCTACTGTGCGGCAAGGAACGGACGCCGGTGGCACACGAACTGGTGGTGCGCTTCGGCACGACCGAGGTGCACCGCGGCTCGAGCCTTGCCGCGAACCCTGAGATCGACATCGCGGCCTCGTTGAGCGCCGCCGGCCTCGACATCACCGGGCTAAACGACGTCGACGTGACCGTGGTGCGTGAGACAGCCGAGGCGCCGTGCGGCACGCTCTACGGTGAGGGCACCGAGTACGAGCTGTTCACGGTTACCTACACCGCCGACCCGGCGCCTCAAGCGACCGGGGTAAGCGTCACCCCCACGATCATCACGGCCGATCAGGACACCGAGTCTACTTTCCAACTGCCGTGGAGCGATCCCGGCAAGAACCTGAAGACCCTGCACGTCTCCTACGACCTGGCGGGCTCGGTGCGAACGGAGCAGGTGGACCTGGCCACGTCGACCGCCGTCTCGGGCTTCGCCGAGGGGAGCGGCACGGGTACGTACACGCAGGCGCTATATGTGGGTTGCACCGAGAAGGGCAACAGCCCCATCGTCGTGACTCTGGTTTTGGAAGACGAGTACGGGCAACGAAGCGCCGAGCGCCGGGCCAGCGTGGCCGTGGCGTACGGCTCGTGTCCGACCGGGGCGGGATCGGGCTTCGTCGTCGGATCTGGTCAGGGAACTAATTGAACCGCCGCCGACCCCGGTCCGCCGTGCCTACCGCGGGCCCCTCGGCGCCGATGACACAGGCGGCACTGTTGGCGCTTGTGCTGCCGCTGCTGCTTGGCAGCTGTTCACCTGGCCCGCACTCGCCGCTGCAGCCCGATGGCCTGCCAAGCGCGGCCGCGCCACTCGCCCTCAGCCCTGACGGGCGCACGTTGTGGGTGGTGAACCCCGATGCGGACAGCGTCACGGCGCTTGACACGACCTCGTTACGGGCTGCCGAGCCCATCCACGTCGGGAGCGAACCGTGGGGCGTGGCGGTAACGCCCGCCGGCGCCGTGGTGGTCATGAACCGGGCCGACGGCAGCCTTACCCTGCTGGCCGGCGGGCGCCGGCACGACGTCGACGTCGGCCCGGAACCCGGCGGTCTGGCGCTGTCGCCGAGCGGTCGTACGGCCTACGTAACGCTGTCGAGTTCAGGCGAGCTGGCGGTCGTCGATCTCGAGCTCCGAGAGGTCGTAGCCCGCGTGCCCGTCGGCCGCATGCCGTGGGCGCTGGCCGTCAGTGACGATGGCGACGCCGATGACGACGACGAACGAATCGTGATCACGCACCGCGTCGCTCGGCTTCGCCTAGGAGGCAGCGAGGCAAGCAACGACGGTAAAGAGGGTTGGCTGACGCTGCTGACAGCCACCGACCGGGGGGCAGGGCAGGGCAGGGAAGTTGTGCTCGAGCCGTTCGAGTTCGGCTACCCGAACGGCCTCGAGGGCGTGGGCATCAACGGCGACACCGCGTTCGTCGCCCACCTCCTCGCTTCACCCGAGTACCCGCGCGACTTCGAGAGCACGGTTTCGGCTGGTCTGTCAACCGTTTCGCTGGCGGCGTTCACGGATCCGGCTCCTACACCTTTAAGGCTGCACGTCAACGACAGCAGCTTCTCAACGCCGGTCAACCACCCGGTGGCGGTGGCCGTGTCCCCCGACGGCGCTACCGCCTATCTGGTCCTGGCCGGCAGCGACGCGGTGATGGGCGTCGACCTGGCGAGCGAGGGCGGGCCGGAGCTCATTGGGTTCTGGCCGGCAGGCAGCAACCCACGCGGGCTCGTGATCGCTGCCGATGGTCGGCGCGCCTACGTCATGAACTACCTCTCGCGTGACGTAAGCGTCCTCGACCTCGAGGACGCAGCGGTGCGCCGCGAGCTCCGGCGGGTGCGAGTCGCTCCCGAGACGCTGTCCGCGGTGGAACTGCGCGGCAAGGTGCTTTTCCACAACGCCAGCAGCGCCCCCCTCTCGCAACTCGGCTGGATCTCCTGCGCCAGCTGCCACCTTGGCGGGGGTAGCGACGGGACCACCTGGCTCACTCCCGACGGCCCCCGCCAGACGCAACCGCTGTGGAACCTGCGCGGCACTGCGCCTTTCCACGCCTCGGCCACCCGTGATGAGGTGCAGGACTTCGAACGTGACATCGAGGAACTGATGGCCGGTAGTGGTCTGGCGCCCGGCGCCTTCCGCCGCGAGCTCGGCGACCCCAACGGCGGTCTGTCGGCCGACCTCGACGCGCTCGCGAGCTACGTGCTCGACGGCATCCGCGTGCCCGCGGCGGCGTTGCTAGACGAGGAATCACTCGTGGCCGAGGGTCGCTCGCTGTTCGCCGGCGCGGGTTGCGCCGGTTGCCACGGCGGTCCTCACTGGACGATGAGCAATCTGCCGGGGCCGGTGGGCGACCTCGCGCCCAACGCTGAAGCCGAGGTGCTCGACGCACTTCGCGACGTCGGCACCGTCGACCCGACACGCGACGTCCTCGGTGCCAACGGGTTCGACGTGCCGACGTTATTGGGTCTCACTGCCACTGCCCCGTACCTGCACGACGGCTCGGCGGCCACGCTGGAGGCCGTGGTCGCCGACCCCGAACACGCGGGCCGGCCGTTCACCGCGGCCGAGACAACGGCGTTGGCGGCGTTCCTGCGGACCATCGACGACAGCACCGCGACTTTCTGACGCCGACCTTGACGACTTAGACGCCGACCGCGTCGACTCAAATGCGTCCTTTTTGACGTCAGATAGGTTGAGCCGCGACCTCGGCGGCGTGCCGGGCGGCGTTGACCACGTCGGCCACAAGGTCGTCCGGGTCTTCAACGCCCAGGCTTAGCCGCACGAGGCCATCGGCGATGCCGGCCTCTCGCCTGGCTTCCGCAGGAAGCAACTGATGGGTGCTGGCCGCGGGCACGCACGCCAACGAGGCGACGTCGCCTAGCGAGACCGCGTGGTCGATCAAGGTGAGTGAGTCAAGGAAGCGCCCGGCCGCCTGGCGACCGCCGGCGAACTCGACGGCCACCATGCCGCCGAAGTCGCGCATCTGCCGCGCCGCAACGTCGTGGCGGGGGTGATCGGCGAAGCCGGGGTAGTGCACCTTGCTAACGCCCGGAGTCTCTCGCAGTGCCTGGGCGACGGCGCGGGCGTTGTGGCAGTGAGTGGGCATGCGCAGGTGCAAGGTGCGCATCCCGCGCAGCAGCAGGAAGGCGGCGTGCGGGTCGAGGACCGAGCCGATGTGCCGCAGGCCTTCGCCGCGCACCTCGGCCAGCAGGTTCGACGAGCCGGCCACGAAGCCCGCGAGCAGGTCGCCGTGGCCGCCGAGGTACTTGGTGGCTGAGTGAACGACGGCGTCGATGCCCAGCTCGGCCGGCCTTGACAGGTAGGGCGTGGCGAAGGTGTTGTCGACGGCGCTGAGGACGCCGTGTGTCCGCGCGACCGTGGCGATGTGCTCGAGGTCGTGTATCGCCATGGTGGGGTCCGTCGGCGACTCGCCGTAGATGAGCCGGGTAGCAGGCCCGATGGCAGCGGCGAGTTGGTCGTCGTCGACCGCTCTGGCCGAGACCCCGAAGCGGGGCAGGAGGTCGTGCAACAGCCCGCGCGTGCCGCCGTAGAGCGGCCCCAGGTAGACGACCTCGTCGCCCTGCCGCAAGGTGCTGAGGAACAGTGCGGCGATGGCGCCCATGCCGCTGCCGAACGCGATCGCCGCTTCGGTGCCTTCAAGCGCCGCCAGCTTCTCCTCGGCGGCTCGCACCGTCGGGTTGCCGACGCGGCTGTAGACGTCACCGGCTTCCTCTCCGGCGAAGAGTTGTGAACCGCGCTCGACGCTGCCGAGCAGGAAGGTGCTCGATTGGTAGATCGGCGTGGCGTGAGCGCCGGTCGCGCCGTCGCTTACCTGGCCGGCCCGCACGGCCCGGGTGGCGAAGGCCGCGAGTTCGGCATCGACGTCATGCATACCCGTAATGACAACATGCCGCCGTGAGACCGTGCCGAGCGTCGTACCACCGGCATGACAACGCCGCCCGGACGGCGAGGCGGGCTACGCGGCCGCCGCGGCCGCGGCTAACACGTCCGCCACCAAGTCCGCCTCGTCCTCGACGCCGACGCTGAGGCGCACCAGACCGTCGGTGATGCCGTCGCGCGCGCGTTCCTCGGGCGGTACCGAAGCGTGCGTCGTCGTCGAGCTCACGCACGCAAGCGAGCACACATCACCGAGCGAGACGGCGTGATCGAAGAGCTCGAGCCGTTCGACGAACCTCGTCGCGCTCGCCCGGCCGCCGGCGAAGTCAACCGCCACCATGCCGCCGAAGTCGCTCATCTGGCGCGTGGCGACGTCATGACCGGAGTGGTCTTCGAGACCGGGGTAGTGCACGCGGCTCACGCCCGGCGCGGTCTCGAGCGCCCGGGCGACGGCGCCGGCGTTCCGGCAATGAGCCGCCATCCGTAGGTGCAGGGTGCGCATCCCTCGCATGAGCAGGAAGGCGGCGTGCGGCTCCAGGCTGGCGCCGCCCAAGCGCAGGCCAACCGAGCGGACCCGTTCGAGTTCGTCGCCGTTGCCGGTGACGAAGCCGGCAAGCAGGTCACCGTGCCCACCGAGGTACTTCGTCGCGGAGTGAACGACGAATTCGATGCCGTGCTCCGCCGGCCGCGTCAGGTAGGGCGAGGCGAAGGTGTTGTCGGCGGCGGTCAAGAGCCCGTGTCTACGGGCTGCGCCGGCAACCGCGGCGAGGTCGATGATGGCGAGGGTCGGATTGCTCGGCGTCTCGACGTAGATAAGCCGGGTGTTGGACGCGATCGCGCTGTCGAGCTCGCTCGCCTCCACCCGCCGGGCGGTGATGCCGAAGGCCGGCAGCAGCTCCCACAACACCGCCCGTGTGTCGCTGTAGATCGGTCCCAAGGTCAACACTTCGTCGCCTTGGCGGAGGACGCTAAGGAACAGCGCGGTGATCGCGCCCATCCCGCTCGCGAACGCCACGGCCTCCGCGGTGCCCTCGAGCGCGGCCAGCTTCGCCTCGGCCTCGCGCACCGTGGGGTTGCCCGCGCGGCTGTACGTGTCACGCGCGGGGTCGTCGGCCCTGAGCCGGGAGCCGTGTTCGACGCTCCTCAGCAGGAACGAGGCGGTCTGGTAGATGGGCGGCGCGTGCGCGCCGGTCTGCGCATCGGGGGAGTGACCAGCGCGCACGGCGCGCGTCGCGAACGCGCCTTCAGTTCGGCGTTCGACGTCAGCGCCGTCGTCGCCCGTACCGTCGTCGCCCGCGTCACCCGGGATGCTGTCACCGCTACTGGCCCTGTCGTTGGCCGCGTCGTCGCTCACCGCGCCATGAAAGCACGACCGGCGGCGGCGCGCTAGCGGTCAGTGGCAACACGACTTCTCGAGCCGGCAGAAACACGACGCCTCAATGGCAACGTCGGCCCTGGCCTTGGCGAGGTCGAGCCGCGCCCGGGCCGCCGTGGCCTCCTCGGTCCTGCCGAGGCGCTCGAGGCACTCGACGTAGCCGTGCATGGCCCACACGTTCTCGGGATGTTGCAGCGGCCGCGGCAGGCTCCCGCTTAGGCCGAGGTCGTCGCGGTAGGTCTCGAGCGCCTCCTCGACCTGGCCCTGCTCGAGGAGCAGGGCGCCGAGGGCGTGTCTTACCGGCTGCATCCAGGCCCACGGCTCGTCGTATGGCAGGTTGTCATCGAGTGCGACCGCGCGCCGCAGGTGCGCGAAGGCGTCCGCGATGCGACCCTTGCGGTACTCCAACTCGCCATCGAGCATCGCGGCCGCGACGCGCAGGATGTCGCGGCAGGTGTTGTTGAAGACCGTGCGTGAAGCCGGCACGCGCTCGACGGTGGCTATGAACAGCTCCCTCTCCACCTCGGCCGCGCCGACGTCGCCGCTGGCGGCGAATGCGACGCCGCGCGCGTAGCGCAGCATGGCGATGGTGACGCAGTAGAGCTCCTGGTCGCGCGGCAGCGGCTCGGCGAGCACGTCGTGCCAGCGTCCGAAACGGATGAGGGCGTGGTAGCGCATGCTAAGGAAACCCTCGAGCCAATCGGCCAGCGGCGGGCTCTCGACCCTGAGAAGATCCTCAGGAACCGCCTCGGTAAGCTTGGCTGCGGCGTCGAGAGCCGGCTGCAGCTGCCCGAGGAACATCGCGGAATACATCTTGAAGTGGATGTTGTGGCAGCGGTAGAGGGTGTAGAAGTGCGCGCCCTCCGCTCGGGCGAAGTACACGTCGTCGGCGCGCATGGCGTGCTCGTTGGCGACCAGCGACTGGTAGTAATGGCCGCACAGCACGTCGATATGGGAGGACATGTGGCGCAGGTGCCCGGCGTCGGGCACCAGGTCGCGAAGCGCGTCGGCCGCTCGCAGGGCCTTCTCGGGTCGCGGCGACATCTCCATCGTGTGGAGATAGATGTGCAGCAGGCCTGGGTGGGGCTCGAGCCCAAGACGCTCGCGCTCGGCGATGCCTTCTTCCAACACACGCATCGCCTCGAGAGTGTCAGCTCCCTCCTGGGGCCGCCCGCTCGGCAGGTCCCACAACTGCCACGGCGTGCGGTTGATCAGTGCTTCGGCGAACAGCGAGCAGACGTCAGAGTCGTGCGGGAAGCGGCCGTGGACCTCCCGCATGGCGGCGGCGTAGGCGTCGTTCCAGGCTTGGAAGGGCTCAGCAGCGCCGAAGGAGCGCTGCGGATAGCGCGCCTCAAGGGCCGCGATCAGCGCCCGTTCCTCGTCACTGGCGTCAGCCGACGCGGCCTTAGCGCGCTCGAGCGCGTCGAACGCCTCGGCCAGCGCCGTGCTGCGTTCGTCTTCCAGGAACGCCTCCCACGGCTTGTTGTAGTTGCAGCCGGCCGCGTAGGCCAGCCCCCAGTGCGCCATCGCGCAGGCGGGGTCGAGCGTCGCGGCGCGTCGGAAGCAGGCGATCGCCTCGTCGTGGTTGAAGCCGTAGCACCAGACGAAGCCGCGGTCGAACCAGGCCTGAGCCTCGGCCGACGAGGTGGTGACCACCCGCCGGTACGTCCCGAGATCGTAGTAGCTAGATCGCCCGGTTGCGGCGAGCCGGTGCCCGCTGACCTCCGGCTGGGGCTTAGTGTCACCCCGTGTTACGGGCCCTTCGGCGCGTTGGTCGACGCCACCCACGGACCTCTCGACGCCGTCTGTGAAGTCACTTTGCATGGCAGACCCCTCTTCACGAACCTGACGTGCATAGAATCGCGGTCGCGCCAAGCATAGACGTTGGCGCTTGGAAGCGTGGCGGGCGTTCTTGTCGCTAGCGGCTAGTCGTGCGCGCCGCCACTTCGCGCCTGACCACGGGCGCCACCGTGGTGCCGAAGAGCTCGATCGACTCGAGCATCTTCGCGTGCGGGGCGGTGCCGACGCTGAACTGCAGCAGGTAGCGTTGGTTGCCGAAGAGTTCGTGCTGGAACAGGATCTTCTCGATCACCTCGTCCGGCTCCCCGACCACGAGGTGACCGCGCGGCTGCCTCCCAGCCTCGAACTGCTCGCGGGTGATGCCCGACCAACCGCGCTCGCGCCCGATCCTGGTCATGGCCATGGCGTAAGGCCCGAAGAAGGTGTCGGCGGCGACGCGCGAGTCGGCGGCGATGAAGCCGTGCGAGTTGATGGCCAGCGCCGGCGCCGCGTGGTCGGCCGCCTGAGCGGCGCGCACGTGGATGTCCGCGAACGGCGCGAAGCGCTCGGGCATGCCGCCGATTATCGCGAGCACCATGGGAAGTCCGAGATGCCCCGCCCGCGCCGCTGACTCCGGCGTGCCGCCCACCGCGATCCAGATCGGCAGTGGGCGCTGCAGCGGCTCGGGGTACACCTGCTGTTTACGCAGCGGCGTCCTGTGCCTCCCCGCCCAGCTGACCGGTCCGCCCTTGGCCAACGCGATGAGCAGCTCGAGCTTCTCCGCGAACAGCGAGTCGTAATCCTTGACGTCGTGGCCGAACAGAGGGAACGACTCGATGAACGAGCCCCTCCCGGCCATGATCTCCGCCCGGCCGGAGGAGAGCAGGTCGAGGGTGGCGAACTGCTCCATGACGCGCACCGGGTCGTCGGAGCTGAGGACCGTGACGGCGCTGCTAAGCCTTATGCGTGAGGTTCGCCCTGCGGCCGCCGCGAGCACCACAGCGGGAGCCGAGACGAGGAAGTCGTCACGGTGGTGCTCGCCGACGCCGAACACGTCGAGCCCCACTTGGTCGGCCAGTTCGACCTCCTCGAGCAGGTTCTTGAAGCGTTGCTCGGGGCTGATGGCGACGCCCGAGGCCGGATCGGGCGTCAGCTCGACGAAGGTGGTGAGGCCAAGCTCGAACGGCCGGGCAGTAGCCGGGTCCGCAGGTGCCACTGTCGGCTCTGCGGCCTGCGCTGCGGCCGCCGCAGTCGAATCGTCGCTGGTTGACATCGTGAAAAGCCTAACCGCGGTCAGCGGGCGGGCCAAGCGCCGGCGCTACCGGTCCAAGGTGAGGCGGCAGCGTCGACGCCGATGCCGAAGAGGGCGAGCAGAGCCAAGAGCAGTACAAGCATGGTGATGAAGTGCCGTTCGCTGCGCACGCCGCAGGGCAACCGCCCCAAGACGGAGCCGGTTGGTAGCACCAGCAGCCTATACCGGTGCCGGGTCTGACCAACCCGCCGCTAGGTCGGCCACGAGCAGCTCGGCGCGCTCTACCACCACCGCGGTCAGGAGTGAAGCTGCAGGGTAACGAACATCAGGCTTAGAATGTCGTCACCGAAAAACGGTTACGGCTGCAGGCGGGCCGCGGGGATAGACCCAACCGGCATCACCCGAGCGAACCACACCCAGCCAAGGATGGAGTAAGTGACGATGATTGAAGCGCAGGCAGAGGTTCTTCTCAACTACGTCGGGGGACAGTGGGTCCGTTCGCAATCGGGCTCCCAGGGCGAAGTGCGCAACCCCGCGACCGCCCAGGCCATCGCCTTGGTGCCGCTCAGCGCCGCCGACGAGGTAAACGCCGCCGTCGCCGCCGGCGCCGCAGCGTTCAAAGAGTGGCGCAACACGCCGGTCGTTGATCGCATCAAGCCGCTCTTCAAACTGCGCGACCTGCTCATCAAGCACCAGGACGAGCTGGGCCGCACGATCACCGACGAGGCAGGCAAGACCCATGGTGAAGCCGTGGCGGAGATGGCGCGCGGCATCGAGAACGTCGAGGTCGCCTGCGGCGCGCCGATAATGATGCAGGGCGTCAACAACGAAGACATCGCCCGCGGCATCGACGAGCACATGATCAGGCAGCCGCTCGGCGTCGTCGCGGCCATCACGCCGTTCAACTTCCCCGGCATGATCCCGCTGTGGTACCTGCCGTACGCCGTCGCCTCCGGCAACTGCTTCCTGCTCAAGCCGAGCGAGAAGGTGCCGATGACGACCCAGCTGCTCTACCGCCTGCTGGAAGAGGCCGGCTTCCCGCCCGGCGTCGAGCCGACGAACGAGACCGCCTTGACGTCGGGATGATCGAGGATCGCGTCGACCGTCTCCTTGCCGCCGTTGACGAGCCCGACGACGCCGGTCGCAAAGTACATCTACGCCCGCGCGGCCGAGAACGGCAAGCGCGCCCAGTGCCAGGGCGGCGCCAAGAACCCCGCGATCGTCCTACCCGACGCCGACATGGAGATGTCGACGCGCATCCTCGCCGACTCGGCGTTCGGTTGCGCCGGCCAGCGCTGCCTCGCGACCTCCGTCGCGATCACCGTCGGCGGCGCCCGAGACGAGTTCACCCAAGCCATAAGCGACGCCGCCGCCAGCCGCCGTGTCGGCTACGGCATGATCGAGGGCGTGGAGATGGGCCCGGTCATAAGCGCCGAATCCAGGCAGCGCATAAGCAGCCTAGTAGACAAGGGCGTTAGTGAAGGCGCGCGCGTGCTCGTCGACGGCCGCGAGAAAGAGGTTGACGGTTTCCGCGACGGCTACTTCGTGCACCCGACCGTGCTCGACAGCGTCGCCCCCGGCAGCACGCTTAGCAAGACCGAAGTCTTCGGGCCGGTCCTCTCGCTGATGCACGCCAACGACCTCGACGAGGCCATCACCATCGTCAACGACCGCGCCTTCGGCAACCAGGCCTCGATCTTCACCTCCTCGGGCGGCGCGGCCAGGCAGTTCCGGCACGAGGCGATAGCGGGCAACATCGGCGTCAACCTCGGCGTGGCCGCTCCGATGGCCTTCTTCCCGTTCAGCGGCTGGAGCGAGAGCTTCTTCGGCGATCTGCACGCACAGGCCCATCACGGCTTCGAGTTCTACACCCAGACCAAGGTCGTCATCGAGCGCTGGCCGAATACCTGGAGTCGGACCTTCTAGATGCGGCAGGGCCTCTCGCTCGAGCAGCTGCAGGACTCGTTCGTCGAAACCTACCCGGCGTACTCGCCTAACGAAGCGAGCGTCGAAGCCAACCGTTGCCTCTACTGCTTCGACGCGCCCTGCATCAAGGCCTGCCCTACCGACATCGACGTGCCCAGTTTCATTCGCAAGATCGCGACGGGCAACGTCCTCGGTGCGGCGACCACGATCCTCGAGTCAAACCTCATCGGTCACACCTGCGGGCGCGTCTGCCCGGTTGACGAGCTCTGCGTCGGCGCCTGCGTCCTCGGCGCCGAGCACCGCCCCATCGCCATCGGCCGGCTGCAGCGCTACGCGACCGACCACCTGTTCGAGCGGGGCGCGATGCCGTTCGAACCGGCGGCGCCTACCGGCAAGCGTGTCGCCGTCATCGGCGCCGGCCCCGCCGGCCTCAGCTGCGCAGGCGAACTCGCCAAGCTCGGCGTGAGCGTCGACGTCTTCGAACGCAACGAACTGCCTGGTGGCCTCTCCACCTACGGCATCGTGGTCATGCGCGAGCCCGTGAAGGTGTCTCTCGAAGAGGTCGAGTTCGTCAAGCGCCTCGGCGTGAGCATAAGTACCAACGTCAAGGTCGGACGCGACGTTCCGCCCGAGCGGCTATTGGCCGATTACGATGCGGTGGTGATCGCGGCGGGCACCGGGCCTGTGCCGCGCCTTGGCGTGCCTGGCGAGGAGCTAGGGGGCGTGATCGAGGCGCTCGGCTTCATCGCCGCCACCAAAATGGCCGAGAAGGACGGGTTGGCGAACCTGTACGACGTCGAGGTCGGCGGTGAGGTAGTAGTTATTGGCGCGGGCAACACCGCCATCGACGCCGCCACCATCGCCAGGCGCCTCGGCGCCGAACGCGTGACTATGCTCTACCGCCGCGGGCGCGAAGAGATGCCGGCCTACGACTTCGAGGTCCGCTTCGTGCAGAACGAGGGCGTCGACATCAGGCTGATGACCCTGCCCCTGGAGATCGTCGGCGAGAACGGTCGGGTGACCGGCATCCGCTGCGTGCGCACCGGGCTCGGCGAGCCCGACGCCAGCGGCCGGCGCCGACCCGAGCCGGTGCCAGGCAGCGAGTTCGTGCTGCCGGCTGACCAGGTGATAAAGGCCATCGGGCAGGAGAAGCTCACGCCGCTGTTCGAGGCGCTCGGCGTCCAGACCGAGCACGGCTACGTCAAGACCGACCCCGAACTGCGCAGCTCGAACCCGAAGGTGTTCGCCGCCGGCGACTGCGCACGGCTACACGGCCACGCACTCACCGTGACCGCGGCCCAAGACGGCAAGATTGCCGCCGCCGCTATCGCCAGGCAGCTGGGTCTCGCGCCCAACGCGCCAGGGCGCGGCGAGCCGACCGGCAGGCCGGTCCTCACCACCCCGGCGACGGCAACGGTCGGTAAGGCCGGCTCGTCCGCCGGCCACACGACGGCCGGCGCGACCACCGCAGCCAGCGCGACCACCGCGGCCGGCACGAGCCCCTCGACGGGAGCCGCGCGTGGCTGACCTCAGCATCGACTTCGCGGGCGTACGTAGCCCCAACCCGTTCTGGCTGGCCTCGGCGCCCCCGACGAACTCCGCCTATCAGATCAACAAGGCGTTCGAGTACGGCTGGGGGGGCGCGGTCTGGAAGACCATCGGCGACCCCGTGCTGAACGTCTCGAACCGCTACGGCGCCTTCGAATACGGCGGCAACCGCCTGGTCGCGATCAACAACGTCGAGCTCATCTCCGATAGGCCGATTCAGGTCAACCTGCGCGAGATCCGCGAGGTCAAGAGGCTCTGGCCCGACCGCGCGGTGGTGGTCTCGGCGATGGTGTCGTCGAACCCCGAGGCCTGGAAAACGGTCGTCCAGCAGATCGAGGACACCGGCGCCGACGCCATCGAGCTCAACTACGGCTGCCCGCACGGGATGTCCGAGCGCGGCATGGGCGCCGCCGTCGGCCAGGTGCCCGAGTACTGCTCGATGATCACCGGCTGGGTGACCGAGGCGGCCTCGATTCCGGTGATCGTCAAGCTCACGCCGAACGTCACCGACATCGTCCCGCCCGCGCACGCCGCCCTCGCCGGCAGGGCCGACGGCATCTCACTGATCAACACCATCAACTCGATAGTCGGCGTCGACCTCGACTCGTTCGAGCTGCGGCCGAACATCGGTGGCAAGGGCGGGCATGGCGGCTACGCCGGGCCGGCCGTCAAGCCGATCGCCCTTCACATGCTCTCGCAGGTCGCCTCCGACGCTCAGGTGCGCCAAGCCGGTGTGCCGATTTCGGGCATGGGCGGCATCCAGACCTGGCGCGATGCTGCGGAGTTCCTGCTGCTCGGCGCGACCAGCTTGCAGGTGTGCACCGCGGTCATGCATTACGGCTTCCGCCTCATCGAGGAGCTCACCGACGGCCTCTCGAACTGGCTCGACGAGAAGGGCGCGAAGTCGATAAACGAGGTGATCGGCGCCTCGGTGCCGCGCATCTCCGACTTCGGCGACTTAGACCTGTCGTTCAAGTCGGTGGCGCGCATCGACGAGGACAAGTGCATCCAGTGCAACCTCTGCTACGTCGCCTGCGACGAGGGTGCCCACCAGTGCATCGACCTCATCGTCGACGGCGCGGTAATCGACCCAGCCAGCATCTCCGCGGAGCGAGCGAGCAACAACGCCGGTCTCGGCCCCGACGGTCCCAAGCCGCAACCGCAGGTGCGCGAGGACGACTGCGTGGGCTGCGACCTGTGCAGCCTGGTGTGCCCGGTCGAGGACTGCATAACGATGGTCACCGTCCCGCCGGTGCGTCCATCGGTGACTTGGAACGAGCTGGTGCGCACGCGCCCTGAGGTCACCACCGACTGGGACGCGATGAACAAGTATCGCCGCGAGACCGGCATCGACATCCACTGAAGCGAAGCGAGCGCCGGCCTAACCGCACAAGGGTCGGCGCGACCCTATCTGACGAGGAGCGATAGATGGGCCTGTTGATAACTAACGGAGAGATCGTCACCGCGGGCGGCCGCGCTCACGCCGACATCTACTGCGAGGGCGAGACGATAACCGGCATCGGCCACGACCTGGCGGCGCGGGTGCTCGCCGAGCGGCCCGATACCGAGGTGATCGACGCCGCAGGTAAATACGTCTTCCCCGGGTTCATCGACCCGCACGTGCACATCCACCTGCCGTTCATGGGAACCGTCACCAAGGACACTCACGCCACCGGCTCGCAGGCCGCGCTCGTCGGCGGGACCACCACCTTCATCGAGATGCTGGCGCCCAACCGCACCGAGGACCTGCGTGCTGGCTACGCCCACTGGCGCGGCCTGGCGGAGGGCAACTCAGCTTCGGACTACACCTTCCACATCGGCGTGACGAAGTTCGACGACAAGACCGAGGCCGTGCTGCGCGAGCTGGTCGCCGACGGCATGACCTCGTTCAAGGTGTTCCTCGCCTACGCCGGCTTCTTCGGGGTGACCGACGAGGAGCTATACGCCACGCTCAAGCTCGCCAAGGAGCTTGGCGTGATAGTCACCGCGCACTGCGAGAACTCGGGCGTGATCGCCGCGATGCAGCAGACGCTGCTCGCCGAAGGCAAGATCGGCCCTGAGTGGCACGAGCCGAGCCGACCGGTCGCGGTCGAGGCCGCCGGCACCGCGAAGTTCGCGACTTTCCTCGAGGTCACGGGCGCCAAGGGCTACGTCGTCCACCTGTCCAACGAACGCGCCTTGCGCGCCGCCGTCGATGCCAAGTTGCGCGGTGTTGATGTCAGCATCGAAGCGGTGATCCCGCACCTCATGCTCGACCGTAGCTACGCCGAGCGCGAGGGCTTCGAGGGCGCGAAGTATGTGATGTCGCCACCACTGCGGGAGAAGAGCGATCAAAAGGCGCTGTGGAACGGCCTGGCGCGCGGCCTCATCGACACCGTCGGCACCGACCACGCGCCCTTCGACGTCGAGCAGAAGGCCATGGGCAAGGACGCTTTCACGGGGATCCCCAACGGCATGCCGGCTATCGAGGACCGCGTGAACCTGCTCTACACCTACGGGGTTAGCCGCGGCGAGCTCAGCCTCGAGCGCTTCGTCGAGGTGGCCTCCGCCAAGACCGCGCAGCTCTTCGGGCTCTATCCGCAGAAAGGCACCATCGCCGTTGGCGCCGACGCCGACCTGGTGGTCTACGACCCTGACTACCGCGGCGTGATAAGCGCCCAGACGCACAAGATGAACGTCGACTACAGCGCGTTCGAGGGCGTCGAGATAGACGGCCGGCCGGCCGTGGTGACGGTGCGCGGGCAGGTAGCGGCACGCGACGGAGAGTTCGTTGGCGAGCCTGGCCGTGGCAGGCTGCTGAGGCGCAAAGCCCACGAAGCGCGTTGAGCGAAGGTCGAAGGTCAGGAAGGGTGGCCGACGTGGCTGAAAGCGTCATCGCGGTACGCGGAGTTAGCAAGGTGTTCCAGGTCGGCAAGGGCGAGGCCGTGGCCCTGAAAGATGCCGACCTGGAGGTCGACGATGGCGACTTCGTGAGCCTCATCGGCCCCTCGGGCTGCGGCAAGACCACCCTGATGCGCCTCATCGCCGACCTCACCGATCCGACGGCAGGCAGCATCGAGGTCGCGGGCAAGACGCCGCGCCAGGCCCGGCTCGACCGCGAGTACGGCTACGTGTTCCAGGCTCCGGTGCTATACGAATGGCGCACGGTGCTGGCCAACGTCACGCTGCCGCTGGAGATCATGGGCTTCGACCGGGCCGAGCGCCGGCGGCGGGCTGAGCGGCTGCTGGCCATGGTCGGGCTCGAGAAGTTCCACCGCTCGTATCCATGGCAGCTGTCGGGTGGCATGCAGCAACGGGTGTCCATCGCCAGGGCGCTCGCCTTCGACCCGAAGCTGCTGCTCATGGACGAGCCGTTCGGGGCGCTCGACGAGATCACCCGCGAGGCGATGAACCTGGAGCTGCTGCGCCTGTGGCAGGAGACGCGCAAGACCGTGGTGTTCGTCACCCACTCGATCGCCGAGGCGGTGTTCCTGTCCTCGCGGGTCGTGGTCATGACGGCGCGCCCCGGGCGCATCCACGAGGTGATCAAGGTCGACCTGCCCTACCCGCGGAACGTCGAGACGCGCGAAGGGAAGCGCTTCTTCGAGCTGACCACGCAGGTGCGCGAGGCGCTGAGGGGGGTTGAGCACGGCCCCAAGCCCGAGTCGCCCCGGCCCGGCGAGCCCGAAGGCAAGCTCATCGGCTACTGACATGACCGCCGTTCGCCGCACGCTTCGCAACGCCCTGCCCGTGGTCGTGGTGCTCACGGTGCTGCTCGCCGCGATGTACCCCGTCGCGCTGCTCTTCGGCTTGCCTCTTGCCCGCCAACGCATGGAGAACCTCAACAACTGGGTGAGGGCTACGGTGAACGCAAGGCCGGTTGCCGACCTCGGCGACACCGGTCCCCTGGAGTTCGGTAGCGGGGACCCCGGTGGGGCGGTGGACGCTAGTGCGGAGGTCCTAGCAACTGACAACGTCGTGCTCGTGCGCGGCGAGACGCCGCTCGACGTCGAGTTCGCGCTCGAGGGAGCCTCGGTGACTTTGAGCGAGCCGCTTGAGGAACCACTCGTCACCTGGGGTGAGGAGCTGTTGCCGGCCGGGTCGGCCGCGCCCGCGGCCGCAACGAGCGGCGGCGCGCCAGCGGGCCTAGTCTTCAGCCTTCCCGATCCGGGTGCGTTGCCGCCCGCTATCTACCGCGGCGACTCGCTGTTGCAGCGCGGTTCGGTGGACGCGGTCGAGCGCGCCGACGGCGTGCGCGTGCGCTTCACGGTGCCGGGTGCCAGCCGGCTGGTGGACGCCGCGCCTGAGGACGAGGCCGGCTCGAGCCGGCCGCCGGCCGTGACTCTGGTCGGCGACGCCGTGCTGCTCGAGGGAACGGGATTCGAGATCGACGGCAACGAGCTTGTCTTCGCTAGCGCCCCGGCCTTCAACACGCCCATCCGACTGATCACGGGCGATTACCAGTACGCCGACGTCGCCAGCGGCACGGTCGTGTTGGCGACGCCGAGTGAGGAGCCGCCTCGCGCTGCCGTCGAGGTCGTCGCCCTGGCCGAAGCGCTGGTGGGCGATGTCGACGGCTCGAACCGCCGCTTCACGCTCCAGCACACGCCGCTCGTCGAGTCCGACTCGGCCAGGCGCATCTTCCTAGACGAGAGCGAGCTCTCCGGCGAGGCCGAGCGGCCCGAAGAGCGCGTCGACGGCATACGCGACACCTTCACGTTCGCCGGCGGGCAAGGCATCGTCACCGTCGACGGCGTCGAGCAGGTCGAAGGCGTCGACTTCGCACGCGACGGCAACCAGGTAAGGTTCACGACCGCGCCGATAAGGAACGCCGCGCTAAGGCAGTACCGCGACTACCTGGTGAGCGACCCGGCCAGCGGCACGGTGACCTTGGCCGTCGCTCCCCGCACTGGTGAGCGACTATGGGCGGCGTCGTACACCTATTACGACCGCCCGAACTGCGGCGAGACCACCCTCGAGTGCTTCTTCAGCATGCCGCAACACCCCGTGCCGTTCCCCAACTGGATAGCCGAGCGGCTGGTGCCCTTCTTCACCACCTACCCCCTAAGCGACAGCCGTAACGTCGTGCGCGCGGTCCTCTA
>Ga0075530_1000430_pt1 | contig 19828 bp, 16 predicted proteins | sample NGEPerD_2_FD_75101 | JGI IMG/M metagenome (GOLD analysis project Ga0075530, IMG submission 75101) | Arctic peat soil microbial communities from the Barrow Environmental Observatory site, Barrow, Alaska, USA - NGEE PermafrostL1-D | ecosystem: Environmental > Terrestrial > Soil > Wetlands > Peat ... | reverse complement strand
TGGGCCGATGTTGAGGGGCTCGAAGCAGCCGCTTCGACCCTGCTCCGTCAGATCGAGGCGCACTTCCATCCTGCCGAGGGGCCAGCGATCTTCCTGCGCAAAGACTTATGCGAAGCCGCTTAGCAGGAAAGTCCCTGTACGGCGGATTCGTCACTGGTCACGCGGGGGATGATCGCGCCAATCAACAGGGAATCGTCCAGCCTGCGCACAACCTCATCGACTGAATCGGGCGACACCACCAGCACGAAACCAACACCCATGTTGAACACGCGGTAGCGCTCGGCCATGGACAGCTGTCCCGCTTCAACAAGGTAGTCGAAGATCGGCGGGGTGTTCCACACAGCAGGTTCGAGCCGCGCGATGCAATCGACTGGCAACGCGCGCGGCAGGTTGTCGCTGAGCCCGCCTCCGGTGATGTGTGCCATGCCGCGAACCAATCCGTCCCGCACCAGCGGCAAGACATCCTTCACGTATGAACGATGCGGCGCCAGCAAGGCATCACCGAGCGTTTGCCCCGTTCCCGGGAGCGGCCTGGCCAGCAAATCCCGATCGTGCTGGTGGTCACCGGTCATCCCCACGATCTTGCGGGCGAGACTGTAGCCGTTGGTGTGGAGGCCAGTGCTCGGCAGCCCGATCACCACATCATCCACCTTGATGTCCGAGCCATCGACGACATCGCTATCCATCACCGAGCCCACGATGAATCCCGCCAGGTCATACTCGCCATCGGCATACATATCCGGCATCTCGGCGGTCTCACCACCGATGAGCGCCATTCCGTTTGTGGCGCAGCTTTCGGCAACCCCGTCGACCACGGCCACCACAACCTCGGGATCGAGCCTGCCGGTCCCGAAATAATCGAGAAAGAAGAGTGGCGTCGCGCCCAGCGCCAGGATGTCATTGGCGCAATGATTGACGATGTCCACGCCCATGCGGGTATGCGCTTCGCCACCGAGCGCGAAGGCGAGCCGCACCTTGGTCCCAACGCTATCCGCGCTGGCGACAAGTATCTGACCGCCTGCGCCCGGCATTCGATAGGTACCACCGAAGTGGCCGATCGGCCCCGCCGCATCGCCCAACGTGCGCGAGGCACGCTGCTTCACCTGCTCGATCGCGGTCATCTTCACATCGATATCGACACCAGCGTCACGATACGTGATGCCGGTCATTGTTCCGGGCCTGGAAGGCGTCTTGTCGTTCACTGGCGTTTCTCACTGCGCTGGGCGACCGGTGACTCTGGTCACCGGTCGCTCGTCATTCCCGATCAGGCGACCCGGCTACCGTGTCCGTTTTCCGCCTCGTCCTCACGCGTGTCCGGCGGTTCGTCCTCCGCCGATGAGACGACCTCGACTTCGGTCATCCATGGCGCAAACCGGCCGAGGTCGCGCCGTGACAGCTCGCCGTGAATGGTCGTGCCGTGCTCGTCGTACTCGTGTTCGCTCACCCGGCCCAGCTTGTGAAACAGGTCGACCATCTCGGTCCGGTCGAACGGGATCGTTCCTGTCACCGGGACGAAGTTCGCCTCATCTTCGAGTGTCTCCTCGATCTTCTGAAGCAACCCGTCCAGGTTGAACCCATGTTGCGCCGAGATGCCAACGGCATCCCGCGGCACATCGACGCTCTCCGCGACCTCCGGCAGGTTGTCGCGCTCGCCGTCCGGCAAGCGATCGATCTTGTTCAGCGCATACACCACGGGACGACCATCGACCGCAAGATCCTCCAGGGTCGTGTTGACGGTGTGCACCTGCTCCGCCGCGTTGGGATGAACCACATCCACGACGTGCACCAGCACCGTCGCCTCGCTGATCTCCTCCAATGTTGCCCGGAACGCCGCGATCAGCAGGGTCGGCAGGTTGTTGATGAACCCGACCGTGTCGGTCAGCAGCACCTCCCGCCCGCTCGGCAGCGCCACCCGCCGCGTGGTCGGATCGAGCGTGGCGAAGAGCTTGTCCTCCGCCAGCACGTCGGCGCCGGTGATCGTGTTGAGCAGCGTGCTCTTGCCCGCGTTGGTATAGCCAACCAGCGATACCACCGCGATCGGCGTTTGCCGCCGGCGCTCGCGATACCGCTCCCGGTGTGCGTGTACGTGGGCGAGCTGGTCCTTGATGTACGAAATGCGCTTCTGCGCTTCCCGCCGGTCGGCTTCGAGCTGGGTTTCACCAGGACCGCGCAAGCCCACACCACCGACACCCTGCCGGGAAAGGTGTGTCCACATGCGAGTCAGCCGCGGCAGACGGTACTGGAGCTGCGCCAGCTCGACCTGGAGTCGCCCCTCATGCGTCTGCGCTCGCCGCGCGAACACGTCGAGAATCAGCGCCGTCCGGTCGATGATCTTGACCTCCAGGGCGGTTTCCAGGTTTCGCTGCTGTGCGGGAGACAATTCACCATCGACCATGACGAGCGTGTATTCGAGCGATTCCTTCAGCTTCTTGATCTCTTCAACCTTGCCCTTGCCCACATACGTCGCGGGATGTGGCGCCTTCAGTTTCTGCGAGACCGACCCGACGACTTCAACATCGACGGTCTCCGCCAACCGGGCAAGCTCTTCCAGCGAATCCTGGGCGGCCCACTTCTGGCCGTGCGTTTCGACGGCGACCAGCAGCGCGCGTTCGGATTCACCAACCTGCAGTGCGGTATCTGCATCAAATTGGGTAGCGATAACGGGTCCTTTCAGGTGTCATGTCGCTGTGTCGGTCCTGTCCCAAATGACATGAGACCGAAATGTGGTGCGCGCTCTGTGCCATGGTCAGGCCGCGATACCTGTCCACGGTGTCCATGTCACCATGACGACCCTCCCTGGTGTCTGGAATACCGTAACCGGCGCATGTAACGACCCTGCCTGGGCCGGTCCAGTCCGGCGTGCCGAAACTCCATCGATCACAATCCCCGCCCGAAGCGCCTCACCCCTGGCCGAAATGCCGGGCCACGCATCTCGCGGCGCGCGAACCTGCACAACCAGCGATGTCGATCCTTCGATCACGGTATAGCAATCAATGCGCAAGGTGTATTCCTCCGCTGAGCGAGCACCCTCCAGCGGTTCGATCGTGTAGATCACCCAGCCGTGGCCGGGTTCAAGACCACCGGGCGATTCGCCGGGATCATCGCTTCCCAGCGTGATGTTGGCCCGGTCTTCAACCTCCCGCAGTCGGTCAAGCTCGTTCAACACGCATTGTTCCGGATCACCGTGCTGATCCACGATCGTTTCGAATTTGGCGTCCATCCGCTCCGAACGCAGGTACAAATAATCATACCCACTTTCCGCAAGCGTATCCGCAACCCGCCAGGTTGCGGGTTCGAAGCTGACCGACCACGGCGCCACCGGACTCTGGTAGAGACCGTCGTCGACCTCTCCGGCAATCGGCGTCGCGGGGTCGGGAGTCGCCAGTAGCGAGGACAGTTCAGCAGGTTGGCACGCACCGCCGCTGAGGCATTCTCGCTGTGTCAGGGCCCACATTTCCACGCCATGTTGATCAAGCTGCGTGTTGCCTATCACTCGCACCGTAAGCTGCGCCACGGTCGCGCCATTCGTCACTGTGACCCGGTATCCCGAATACCGTGCATCCACCCGGCTCTCGCCCGACAAGGACTCGACTCGCAATCCATCGTTCAGCGATGTGGCGCTTTCCGCGGTTTCGTCTACCGCGAAGATGTCGAGCGGATCGCGATACACGCCTCCTTCGGCGAAATCGCTGGCGATCGCGCCATCGTCGAACGCAATGACCACAACGCCGGCTGTGAGCCAGTTCTGGCTCGCCAGCTCCGCGGTCTGCCGGGAAATGACGATCTGCTCCGCGCCGTTCGGAATCGCATCCATCGTTGGCGCGGGAAGCTCGCCGGCAACCGGGGTGACCTGATCGTCGATCAGCCGGTAGTAGCTGTGTACCAGTGGCGCCTCGGCGTCGATCGCAATCGGGATCAACCGCGAACCGTCGAGCGAGACGATCTGTTTGCTCAACCCGTAGGCATCGCCTTCGATCACCATCCGGGCGCGGTCGAGCGTCGACTGGACCAGTTCAGCGTGCCGCGTGGCATCAGGCGTGCCGGTCGCATCGGCTGAGACGATCTCGAACACGAACCGCCCGGAGCGCGCGACCGTCACCAGCCGATCATCCTGGGAGGTGACCGTGCGCCATGTGACCGCGCCTTCGACAGCGGGTTCACGCGATTCCGCATCCTCCGGAGGCGAGCCGGTGATCAGTGCGGCGACAAGCTCGGCGCCGTCCTCATCCTCGAACCCAAGGATCATCGTTTCGATCGCCGCGAGTGCGGTGCTGGTGCGATAGCTTCGATCTTCGAGCAGCACCAGCGACTGGGTGTATCCCTGCGTCCCGGACGAAGAGGTGAGCGCCTCGTCCATCACGCCAGATTCGAGATCGTGACCGCCGCCGATCAGGAACCGGGTGTCCTCGACCGTCAGATAGCCTCCACGAGCAAGCTGATATCCCGGTTCCGGCAGGTCGCCCGGCAATACCGGCATTGCCGCCAGGTCGGCAGGCTGATCGCGATCCTGGCCCGCGATGCCTGGCGGAGCGGATGCCATCATTCCGGCGATAACCAGCATGAGCACCAGAAAGCGTCGGCACATCGTGACCCTCACTCCTGACTCGAGTTGACCGTGACCGTTTCCGAAAGAGCGTGATCAGCACCGTGATCGTACAAGCGCCTGCCAACCACAACCGCAACCCCGGCGAGGATCAAACCTCCGCTGAGCCAATACGCGGCGGGCAAAGGTCCGATATACAGGCTGTCGGTCCGAATTCGCTCGATCAGCAATCGCGCGATCCCGTAGGCGATGAGATAGATGCCCGTGACATCTCCCGTGCGTAACGACGTGCGCTTCGGCACCTGCAACACCAGCCATGACAACACGATCGCATTCGCCAGGTTGAACAGCGATTCATAGAGAAACGTGGGATGGAAGGTCGATACACCGGCGAACTCCTCGGGGCGATTTGCCGGGTCGATCGTCACCGCCCATGGCAGGTCAGTCGGCGTGCCAAATGCCTCCTGGTTTGCCCAGTTGCCCCAGCGACCGATCGCCTGGCCAAGCGCCACACCCGGCACAATCAGATCCGTCCAGGTGAAAAACGGCTGTCGATGACGGCGGGTATACCACCACATCACCAGTACCCCGGCGATCAGGGCGCCATGGATCGTCATTCCACCCTGACGCACGTTGATCGCCTCGGCGGGATGATCGAGATAGTAATCCCACTTCAACAGGACGTAATAGAGCCGCGCGCCCACCAGCGCGGTAATCACCACCAATGGCGCCATGTCGAGCAGGAACTCGGGATCGAACCCGCACCGCTCAGCCAGCCAGCCTGACAGTCCGATCGCCGTGAAGATGCCAACCAGGATGAACAGCGCATACCACCGCACATCAAGCGGGCCAAGCGATATTGCAACCGGATCGTGAAGGGTGGGCATGTGCGTGCAATCCTAGCGGGAAGAATTCATCGCCAAAGACAAAATCGTCATGCTGAGTGGCGCGTCAAGCTCAACATGACACACCAGGGATGGTGTAGGGGCGGACCTCCCGCGGGAGTTGTCCGCCCAGTGGTCGCGCAGCGGCCACAAGTGCTCCCGCGCACCAAGGTCCGGCAGGACGTGAATTGCGCAATGACACATAAAGGCTGACACGCCACTGAGTAGTCCGTCCAGGTTGTCGAGTCCATCACATCGACCGTCATGCTGCGCGGCGCGGACGCATGTCCGCGTGTCGATGGACCGCGTCCGCTCGATCCCTGCGGGATCGTCTATTGATCATCCCCCGGCGAAGCCGTTGCGCGAAGCGCAAAACCTTATTGGGCAGATGCGCCCGCCTCGCGGTCGAGACGCGCGGGGATGCTTCGATCCGTGGGCATGCAGGATGGTTTAAGCCTGGCAATACATCCGTCATACTGAAGCGCCGACGTACACCAGGTTCCGGGCTTTGCTGACAGTCACATCATCAGGGCGCCCAACGTGATAATGCCACACACGCATCAACTACTCGCCGCCGCCAGGAACGCATCAACGGCCGAGCGCGCCGGCAATCCCAGCCAGGCGCCTGCTTTCGTCGTCGCCAGCGCGCCCGCCGCCATCGCGAACCGCACATCGTCGTCATCCGGCGCCTTCCAGCCACGATCCAGCAGTCGCGCGAGCAGCGCCGCCGTGAAGGCATCCCCCGCTCCGGTCGGCTCGACCACATCGACCTCAAACACCGGCAGATGCCGGATTTTCTCTTCCCTGTTCCTGTACCAGACTCCCCGGCCACCATCGGTCACCACGATCGTGATCGCCGGATACCCGGACAGTCGTTCGATCGCCGCCTCCGGCGTCTCATCGCCCCACACGCCGCGGGCGTCATCCATGCTGACCTTGATCAGGTACGCCTCCCGCAAAAACGGCTCGATCACCGAACGGACCTGTGCCACGGTGGGCCACAGCGTCTGGCGCAGGTTGACGTCGAACACGACCGAGACATTGTTCGCCTGCGCCAGACCCAACGCCGCATAAGCGCCGCGCCGCGACACGGGATCGGACAACATTACCGAGCCCGCAACCAATGCCGATGCTTGCCCAGGCGCCGCCCGGTCGGCGTCGTCGCCTGAAAACAGCCGGTCGGCGAGCCGCAACAACTGAAACTCGCCATCCCCAAGCTCATTGGTCCAGGCCAGCGCCACCGAGGTCGCCGCCTCGCGCGTCAGGCGGATTGCGTCGGTGTCAACGCCTTCCTCTCTCAACGCATCCCGCAATCGCAGACCGAACGGGTCGTATCCAAGCACGGCGCCCAGACGCACAGGCACACCCAACCGCGCCAACGCCACCGCGACGTTCGCCGGAGCGCCGCCTTCACGGATCACGAACCGGTCAGCATGCAACAGATCCTGCTGGTTTTCGGCAATGAGATCGATCAGGCACTCGCCGATCGCAAGCACTGGCCGGTTGGGGTCAACCATCTAGCTCGCCCGGGCCTGGCGAGATGTCGCGGAGTTGTCGCGCTCCACATCGAGCACATCGCGCACCGATTCGAGCCGGTGCATCACCCGGCTGAGATGACCGACGCCTTCAACCTCGACGGTCAGCAGCAATGTCACCGTGCGATCATCGTGCGTCTGGGTCAGCACGGAGAGGATGTTGACGCGCTCCTCCGCGAGCAGGATGCTCATGTCCTTGAGCAGCCCCACCCGGTCGAGCGCCGACACCCGCACCGGCACAGGATAGGTCGCGAGGCTCTCCTTGCCCCACGATACCGGCACCAACCGGTCCGGATCCGGCAAATTGGCGATGTTGCTGCAATCACGATGATGATAGATGATCCCCCGCCCACGCGAGATATACCCCACGATCGGATCGCCCGGCACCGGGCGGCAACAGTTCGCCTGGGTCGTCAGCAGGTTGCCGACACCGAGCACTTCGACCCGCGCCGGCGATGAAGGCGACTTGATACCGGTCGATGTCGGGAACACTTCCTTCGGCGTCTGGTCCAGCTTCGACACGATCTGCTGCGATGAGATACCACCATAGCCGATCGCCGCCAGGAAATCATCGATCTTACTGTAGCGGGGAAACAGATCCAGGACATCTTCGAGCTTGCGTTCGATCCCGAGCCGCTTCAGCTCGCGTTCGAGTTGCGACTTGCCCTGCGCGATATTCTCATCGCGCTGTTGCCGCCGGAACCACTGACGAATCTTTTCTCGCGCCGAGGCCGTTTTGACGTATTCGTCGCCAGCCTGCAACCAGTCCCGCCGCGGGCCACTCACCGTCTTGCTCGTCTTGATCTTCACGACCTGGCCGTTTTGCAGCTTGTAGTACAGCGGCACCATCTGGCCGTTGACCGTAGCGCTCACCGCATGATGACCGACCTGGGTGTGAATCCGGTAGGCAAAGTCGACAGGCGTCGCGCCGTTAGGCAGCTCGATGATGTCGCCCGCCGGCGTGAAGACATAGACCATGTCCTGAAAGACATCGGATTTCAGGGATTCGACAAATTCCTCCGCATCGGCTACTTCGTCACGCCAGTCCATCAGCTGCCGCAACCAGGCGATCTTCGATTCCAGCCGCTGATCGGACTTGCCGCCCTCCTTGTAGCGCCAGTGGGCGGCGATCCCGTACTCGGCGATCTGGTGCATCTCGCGGGTACGAATCTGGATTTCGACCGGCTGCCCATTCGGTCCGATCACAGCCGAGTGCAGGCTTTGGTACATACTTTCCTTGGGCGTCGCGATGTAGTCATCGATCTCGCCAGGAACGGGATGCCAACGACCGTGCACGATGCCGAGCACGCTGTAGCAGTCCTGCACGGTGTCTACAATGATCCGGATGCCGATCACATCATAAATCTCGTCAAAGGCGCGCGCCTTCCGATTCATCTTCCGGTGGATCGAATAGACATGCTTCTTGCGACCGCTCATCTCGGCCCGTAACCCGGCCGCGGAAATCAGGTTTTCGAGCTCGCGCAGCACCGGGTCGATGAATTCGGCGCTGTCGGCGCCGCGTTTCTTGAGTTCGGCGGAAATGCGCTCGTAATCAGCAGGCTGGAGATAGCGAAAGGCCAAGTCTTCAAGTTCAGACTTGACCTGCCAGATTCCCAGTCGATTGGCCAATGGAGCGTAAATCTCCATGGTTTGTTGGGCGATACGTACCTGTTTGGGACGCGGCATCGCGTCCAGCGTACGCATGTTGTGGAGGCGGTCGGCAAGCTTGATCAGCACGACGCCGATATCGTCCACCATCGCCAGAAACATCTTGCGGAGGCTCTCGGCCTGCTGGTCCTTCTCGCGACCATCGACCTCGAGCTCCGGCGCCCACTTCAACTGGCCCAGCTTGGTCACGCCTTCGACAAGACTGGCGGTGCGATCACCAAACGCCTCGGCGATGTCCTCTCCCGTGACTAGGGTGTCTTCAACCACATCGTGGAGAAGGCCCCCGGCGATCGTCTCCGCATCGAGATGCATGTGCGCCAGCACGGTCGCCACCTCAATGGGATGGGTCAGGTATGGCTCGCCGGACTTCCGCTCGTCACCGTCATGGGCGGTTGCCGCCATGAGCACCGCCTTCGCCACCAGCGGGATGTCCCCAACGAGCGAATCCTCGCTCAGCGCCTCTGCCAACCGGGTGACGACATCGAGCACCGCGGGATCGCTCTGCTCGGGATGACGCACGTCAAGACCCGACACCGGCGCATCCGGGAGGTCGAGTGTGGCGAGTTCTTCCCAAAGCGATTGCTGCGTTGAGATCGTCAAGGTGCTGTCTCCCAACCGAGGCCCGGCAGAACCCTGTAAAAATCGTCTGCGGTCAACATGCTGTGCTGCGTCATCGCGGGAACTGTCGAAGTCCTTCCGGCGGCATTGCCGGATGGGTGTAACGGCTAGTGTATGCAACATTGAAATTGCGCGTCAATACTCGTTAATACAAGAAATCACAATGACAATCTGGCACATGCCATTCAGGCATCCTGAGCCGTCTCTCGATACCCAAACCCACCCCTTATGTAAATAGTACACAGTCGTGCAAGTCGCTGTCCATGCGTCGCCGAATTCGCAACTGGCGTATGGTAGGATGCCGTCAGCCTGTCGGTTCGATTTGGGCGGATCGCCACTTTGCAACACTCACCTGAATGGATATTCATGGCAATACCAGACGCCGAACTCCACGAGCTCGATCGCCTCCGGCCACCTGATGAGGCCCGCCGCATCATTGAGGCTCACCTTCCCCGCCTTCCATCCGAAAAGGTGCCGCTCATCGACGCCCTGGGGCGAGTCCTCGCGCAGGACATCACCGCCCCCGCCGATCATCCTCCCTTCCCCGCTTCAACCATGGACGGGTTCGCGGTGCTCGCCGCTGATCCGTCACCCTGGCGTGAGGTTGTCGGCTCCCAACCCGCCGGCTCCGTGATCGATATCGAGGTCCACGACGGACAGGCGGTCCGTATCATGACAGGCGCGCCGCTCCCCCCCGGCACGGACGCGGTCGTCCCGATTGAAGCTACTTCGCCCGCCGAAGGCCACGTTGTCATCCATCAGGAGGACATCCAGCCGGGAACCAACATTCGCCCCGTCGGATCGGATCTCCGCAAGGGCGAGCGAATCATCCCGGCTGGAACCCGGCTCACGCCACCGCTGATTGGCATCATTGCCAGCGTCGGCATCGCTCAGGTTTCAGTCGCTCGCAAGCCGCGCGTCTCCATCATCGCCACCGGCGACGAGGTGATCGAACCCGGCAATCCCCTGAAACCCGGCCAGATTTACGATGCCAACCGGTTCAGCCTTGCCACCGCGCTGATCGAAGCGGGCGGGGAGATCAGTTGGATCGGCCTCGCCCCGGACAACCGCGACCATCTCGAAGCCCTACTCGAAGAACGCATGCGGGCGGACGACATCGTCCTCACCTCCGGCGGCGTCTCGATGGGTGACATGGACTTCATCAAGGCGATCCTGTTCGAGTCGCCCGATGTCACGGTGCACTTCCGAAAACTCTTCATGAAGCCCGGCAAACCGCTCAACTTCGCCACCCGCGGCGACACGCTCATCTTCGGACTCCCAGGCAACCCGGTCTCGTCACTGGTGACCTTCGAGCTGTTCCTGCGCCCCGCGATCGCCATCATGAGTGGCGCGTCGGACCCCGATCGACCCCGCGTGCCCGTCACCCTGACCCAATCCACGAAGCCTTCTGACCGCATCGAATACCAGCGCGCCCGCGTGGTCGTCACCAGCGACGGTCGCCTGGAAGCAGCCAGCACTGGACATCAGCAGTCGTCACGGCTAGCGTCCTTCGTCGGCGCCAATGCACTATTGGTGATCCCGCCGCGAGACGATCCGTATCAGGCTGGCGAGACTGTCGAGGCGATGTTGCTCGCACCGCCTGTCGCCAAGGGATAATCCAATGATGTGTGTCATTCCGAGGACCGTGTCTCAGGCGTGTTGCCATGCTCGTATCGCACCACACCGTGGTTGTCATCCTGAGCGAAGGCCGTCAGGCCGGAGTCGAAGGATCTCGATCCCGCACGCCTCCATGTCGCTCAAAAAAGAGACACGGCGATGGGGATTCTGAATGACAGTCGGCATTTGAAATGAATCCACTCCGGAGACCAGAAATACATGACCAAATCCAAGCCATCGTCAGTCAAGCTCCCCGAACCCGGCTGGGCCGAAACCAAAGCCGCGAAAACCCCGGCGACGCCACCGGATCGCGACGGTCGGGACCTGACCATCGACGATCTTTACGAGCTCCACCTGCCCGGCGATCCGCGGGTTTCCCCAGATCGCAACACGATTCTGACGACGGTGCAGACCATTGATCACGACGCCGACGAGTACCGCGCCGCGCTGTGGATCATGGATCCGGACGGCTCGAACCAGCGCCGGCTCTCCTCCGGCCAGTGGCGGGATACTGCGCCGCGATGGTCGCCGAATGGCAACTGGATCGCCTTTCGCTCCAAACGGGATGGGGATGACAAAATCCAGCTCTACGTCATGCCGGTGAACGGCGGCGAACCAACCCGCGTCACGGCACTCGAGCACGGCATAACGGACCACTGCTGGTCTCCCGACAGCCGGCGGCTGGTTGTGGTGAGCCAGGTCGACATGCCGGACGAGAACGCCAGCGATTCCGATTCGGTCCGGGTCATTACATCGGCGCATTACAAGTTCAACGGCACCGGGTTCCGCGACGATCGGTTCACCCATCTCTTCGTGGTGGACCGCACCCGGCCCGACGATGACGCCTGCCAGCTCACGGAAGGGCGCTTCCTCCATCGCTCGCCCGCATGGTCACCGGATGGCCGCCTGATCGCCTTTGTCGCCAATCGCGATCCGAACTGGGATGTCTCCCGTGTCTCCGACGTCTGGACGATTCCGGCAAACGGCGGAGAGTCGAGACGTCTGACCGACGGTGAGGAATCGTGGAGACACCCGGCCTGGTCTCCCGACGGCGCCATGCTGGCTGTGCTCGGCGAAACACAGCTCGGCTCCACGTACACCAACACGCTGCTCGGCCTTCTCCCGGTGAGTGGGGGTCCACTTCGTACTATCAGCGCGTCGACCGATCGTGCGATTGGCGACTCCTCGATGAGCGCCCCCAGGGGCGATGTCTCGGGTCCGACCATGCGCTGGACGCCCGATGGGTCCGCAATCGATGCGCTCGTCAGCGATCGCGGCGCCACGCGCGTGGTCCGGTTCCCCACCAACGACGGGAAGATCACCGCGCTGACCGGTCTGAATCAGCACCTGATGGCGTTCGATCACCTGGCTGGTGGTGAGCTGGTGGCCACCGTCGCTGACGCCACGACGCCGTCGGAGCTGGTCCGAATCACCCCGAAAAAGCAGTCGAAAATCACGGCGTTCAACCAAGCGTGGACCTCCGATGTGTACCTTGCCCAACCCGAAGAGATCGTGACTGAGGTGAACGGAGTCCCGGTGCAGGGCTGGCTGCTCAAGCCGCGCGACTACACGCCGGACAGCAAGACACCGCTTGTCGTGAACATCCACGGCGGACCGCACGGGCAATTCTCCCCCGCCTTCTTCCACGAGCTTCAGCTTTTCGCCGCACGCGGTTGGGGGCTGCTGTTCATCAATCCGCGGGGCAGTGTCGGGTTCGGCGAGGCATTTGCCGCCGAGGTCAGCGGCGCGTGGGGCATTGCCGACGCTCAGGATTTTCTCGGTTTGCTGGATCACGTCCTGGCGCAGGGTGGCTGGGACGAAAATCGCCTTGGTGTCACCGGTGGATCCTACGGCGGCTTCATGACCAACTGGCTGCTGGGACATTCCGACCGGTTCCGCGCCGCCGTCACCGACAGATCCATCTGCAACATGACCAGCATGTACGGCACCGACGACATCTCGCTGGTCAGCCTTGATCCTGAGCTCGGCACGCCGTGGGAGTACCCGGACCGGTTCTGGGAGCTCTCGCCGCTGCGATCGGTCGCCAACATCACCGCGCCGGTCCTCATCATCCACAGCGAGGAGGATTATCGTTGCCCGATGGAACAGGCCGAACAGCTCTTCATCGCGCTGAAACGCCTCGGGCGCACCGTTGAGTTCGTCCGCTTTGCTGGGGAAAATCACGAGCTTTCGCGGAACGGGAAGCCAGCCAATCGGGTCGAACGACTCGAACGAACCCTTGGCTGGTTCGATCGCCATCTGTAACACATGCAGGACGGTACGCCGATTGCGGTATGGTTCTCAACACCTGAATGTGCGCAAACGACAGCCTCAGGAGAAAACCGCCATGAGCAACGAAGATGCCATCGACTTTTCGGTCAGTGATCTTGAATACAATGTCATCACGACGCTCAGCAACCTGCTGCAAAGCGAGGAAGTGCTGGCCAAATACGCCGACGACGCCGATGAGGCGGGCGACGCCGAACTCGCCGGCCGGTTTCGCTCGCTGCGGCAGCACAACCAGCAGCACGCGATGGAGCTCCGCAACGCGCTCTGCCGCCTCGTCGACCAGAACTCCTGACCCATCCGGAAGGCCGCAACACTGTGCATATCACCGTCCGCTTTTTTGCCATGTTCCGGGAAAAGCTCGGCACTGGGCAACGCGAGTTGGACTTGCCTGAAGGCAGCACCGCCCGCGACGGCTTCCGCGAGTCGCTCACCGATCATCCCGAGCTCGCCGGGCTCGATTGCTCGGTGATGCTGATGGTGAACGAGGAGTACGCCGACCCCGGCCATCGGCTTCACGATGGTGACGAGCTGGCGATCATCCCGCCGGTGAGCGGAGGCGATCATCACCTGTTTGTCATCACGGCCAAGCCGATCGAACCGCGCGAGGTCGAAGCAAAGGTGGCTTCGGTGGACAAGGGCGCGGTGATTACCTTCAATGGAACCGTGCGGGATCACGCCCGCGGAAGGCGCGTCACCCTGCTCGACTACGAAGCCTATGAATCCGCCGCCGTGAAGATGCTGGCGCGGGTGGGGGATGAGGCACGGGAGCAATGGCCGGAGGTCGAGATCGCCATCACGCACCGCACCGGCGCGCTCCAACCCGGAGAATCGAGCGTCGTGATCGCCTGCGCCTCGGCCCACCGCGATGCCGCCTTCGCGGCCAGCGCCTTCGCGATCTCGCGCATCAAGGAAATCGTGCCGATCTGGAAGAAGGAGCACTACGAGGACGGCGAAACCTGGGTGGGCAGCGAATCCGACTACCAGCGCCTCACCGATCGGTTGCCAACGGCGACATCCACGTCGTCGGATCCATCACGACGAATCACGTAGTCCCGCATTCAGATGCGCGGATGGGCAGATGGCGTCATGATTCGATGGTCGGTCGAGGTGGTGGTCATCCCTTGGTCTCTGATGGGGCCACGGTCAGCGTTGGCCGGTGTCCATGCCAAACCTGCCCATCTCAGGGCAGGTCTACATGATGGCATCGATCGCCTGCCGGCATCGTCAACCAGGTCGTCGATCTCCTCGATCCCCAGCAACATCCGGATCACGAGAATGCCAAAGCCCCATTTGGGACGTTCGTCACTCATTAGGCAGATCCTTCTCGTGCTCCATCCCCGAACCGGAAATCTGGTCCCGGTACGCTGGCAGCGATCGACCGAACGCTGTTCCCCAGGTGCCGGACTCCACCAACCTGCGCGCCGGCTCGGCATCCTCGGGCTCCAGGTGATAGCGCATCCGACCGGTCACATCGGAGAGAGCATCCCGATCAACGCCTGACGCCTCATGGATCATTCGGCGTACGTCCCGCCGGCGCTCGTGACCGGTCTCCACCAGCGTTCGGAGCACGCCAACCTGCTCATCGGCGTCGCGGGCCAACGCGCGCACGCCGACCACGGTGATGTGACTGACGAACGACCAGCCCGTCATGATGAACCATGCCCGCGCCAGATCTTCTGTAAAGCCATTTTCAGGCGGCATAAGGCCACTCACACCGTCCCGGATTATTACCTGAGCGTCGTCTGGCGCTTCGCCTCCCTGGGTAAACGAGGTCGCCTGAATACCGAAGTACGGCTTCAGCAACGCTCGCGCCAGTGTTTCTCCCGCCAAGCCGACTCCGGCAAGCCAGATTGCCGCTTCCTCAATCTCGTCCGCCCGCTCCGGCGTCCATAGCGACGTCATGCCGATGCCCTCATGGACCACGGCAACTGACCGGTCGATGACGTGCGTCTCAACCAGCCTGGTCGCCAGCGCGGCGGGAACAAGCGCGACATCATCAACCGTGATGTCCTCAGCAGTCATGCCCATTCCCGCCAGCACTCTGTCATTCTGCACCCATCCTTCTCTGATTGGGATGGTCAGGAATGATGTCGCCAGCGTGTCGTCGATCAGTATCGTTTGTCGTTGATTCATCACGGCAGCGCCGGTGACTGCACCAGATCGCGCAGGTTCTCGATTGGATACCGGGGATACGATCCGAAGACCTTGAGCGTTGTCGCTGATCGACCCATCTGCGTCAGGACATCCTTCACGCGTGGTTCGCTCCGATGTCCCTCGAAGTCGATCAGGAAAACATAGGTGCCCAGCCATCCCTTGGTCGGACGGCTTTCCAGGCGCGTAAGCTGCAATCCAGCTTCCGCGATCGGCCGGATGATCTGAGCCAGCACGCCAGGCTCATCGGACTTCGCGGTGACGCCAATCGACGTCTTATCGTCGCCGGTGGGTTCTCCGTCGTTGACTCGTACCGCGACAAACCTGGTCAGGTTCCCGCGGACATCCTGAATGTCATTCGCGAGGATGACCCCGCCATAGAGCTTCTGCGACGCTTCAGGCCCGATCGCGGCAACAGTCGGGTCGTCACCCTCGGCCACCGCCTTCACCGCCCCCGCCGTGGACAACGCGGCAACCTGTTCGGCGTTCGGCAGGCGGCGTTCGAGAAATCGCCGGCACTGACCCAGCGCCTGCGGGTGAGACATGACCGTGCGGAGCTCCTCCAGCTTGACGCCTTCCTTCGTCACCAGCACGTGACGAATCGGCACGACAAGCTCATGGCAAATCATCAGCTCGGTCTCGTGAATCAGCAGGTCGAGGGTGGTGCTCACGCCGCCTTCGATCGAATTCTCGATCGGCAACAGCGCCACATCGGCGAGACCGGTCTCCACCGCCTCGGTCAGCGCCGGAAAGCTGCTGAAGGCGATCATCTCGGCATCCGCCCCCGCATAGGCGATCGCCGCCTCTTCGCTGTTGGTTCCGCGTGGTCCCAGGAATGCAACGGACATCTTCACGCACCTCTCTTCATGGACGCGTCGTTCATCTCGCCTAACCATACATGACAGGCACACGACACATAGGGACGAGCATCGTGCCTGTCCGCCGATGAGCTTGTGCTCTTCCGACCGAGCGACACTCCAGCTGCCCACGAATTGTCCCTCCAGCTTGTGACATTCCCACCCAGGGAATCACTCACATGGGAATGCACCTCGTATACTCAACATCATGGCAGAACAGGAACGACCCACCACCCCCAAAAAGACACGCCGGAAACGTCCCAAGCTCCAGAAGGAGCGCCCAGCCCCGGAAACGGTCGATACTGACTGGCGCATCTTCCTCGCCGTGCCTTTGCCGCGAGCGGTGGTCGAGCGGATCCACGCCATCATCGCGTCGCTCCAGCCGCATGACTGGCCGGTGCGATGGATCAATCCGGAAACTGCCCACCTGACGCTGCACTTCATCGGTGACACACCGCCCGAGCAGGTCAGCATTTTGCGGATGATGTTGCCGTCCGTGATCGCCGAACATGGGACGTTCGATCTTCGGACGGCGGGACTCGGGGTGTTCCCAAAGCTGAACAGGCCCAGGGTGCTCTGGCTCGGCCTGTGGGGACCAGCGCATTTCCTCGAATCGCTCTACAACGAGCTCGGCGACACCCTTGACGAGATGCAGTTCCCAATTGAAGAAAAACCGTTCCAACCACACATCACGCTCGGTCGACTGCGCGACACGCGCAATGTGCCGACCCGCCAGCTCCCGGAACAAATCCGGAAGGCAATCGCCGGGATGGAACGCAGCGGCCTTGCCGATCCCAAACAGCCGCTCCCCGTGCCGATCGACGAAGTGCTCCTGATCCGAAGCCATCTCGAACAGGCCGGCGCACGGTATGAGATCATCGATCGGTTCCCGCTGAACGCGCCACAACGCTCGTAGTGGAACGGGCCGAGCCTTCAGGTTGGCAACCGCGGGCAGTTGTCCGCCCAGACGCTGCAGGCGACAAGTCGACATTGCCCGCAAATCGTGGGGGCAAACTCGCCCACAAAGGGGCGAGTCGAGTCCGAGTCGTCCGCGGGACACCAGCACAACCGGACCCCGCCAAAGTAGCGGACCCGACCGTCAAATGGAACGCTACTGGTAAATCACCACGTCCGGCACAGGGTCCAGCGCCATGATCTCCCCTGGCGTCATGAGCGGTTCATCCTGATCGTAGAACAGCTTGATGCCGTGGAACTCGATCGGCTCATTTGTGATGACCGCGTCGTACGTCTCCCGCTTCAGGTCCGGCGGCCCCCAGCCGTCTTCATCGATCACCAGGTCCACCCCGATCATCGGCTCGATCTGGTCCTTGTCGTGGATCATGTAGTGATGGAACTGGTGTATCAGCAGTGTCTTGCGGGGTGTCCCGTACTTGTTCGCAATATCGATCAGCCACTTCTGGGCTTCGGTGACGTGATGCGCCTCGATGTGCCCGAGGTCCACCCCCGGCACCTCGTCGCCCCACATCTTGAATTCGGGATCGATGCCGAGATGCACATGGTCGAATTTCAACCATCGCTCCAGGCCGGCGTAATCCTCGATCGGATCCTTTCGGCCCATTTGCACGTCCAGCAGCAACGCCATGTCGTGTTCGGCGGTGAACTCGGTGTACAGGTCCAGCCAGTCCCCGTCCGTGTCGGCAACATAGGAGTTGTCGGGTTGCGGGCTGCCCTGAGCCACCGAGGCGATCAGTTCGAACCCAAGCTTCCACGGTCGGGAGCTGTCCGCTGCTTCATACGCCGCCGCCTGTTCCCTCAACAGCTCCAACAACTGCTCCGGCTCGTGCTGGCCCAGGATGCCCATGTTGGGATTCTCCGGAAATCCGTAATAGAACAACAGGCGGTTGTCCGGCAGCAGCCCTTCGCCAAGGCGGATGCCCGGAGACGCGGAAGACTCGACGGGCTCGGGCGTTTCGCGGTCATCCAGCACGTTGTCGCCGCCGCCCTGCGCCATTCCGCCATGTACCAGCGCCGCTCCGCCCATGGCGGCGGCCCCAGCCGTGACGAATCGTCGTCGATCAAACTGGCGGGGCATGTGTGCCTGCGTCGGTCGCTGTCGCTTCAATATTTCCTGCCTTTGTTGTCGTTTCGATCCGTTCCCATCAATCATGGGTATGGAGCGTTAATCGTACACATTTTGATACGATCAGCGGCTGGGGAAGGTTTCCGTGGCGCTGGTCACAGCCTCGCGACGGTGATCGGTATCCAATGGGACGTACTGCTGGAACTGACTGGTCGCACAGCTCTTTTTCGCCATCAGGCACAATTGGGCACTGAGAAGCCCGTCTGCCAGCGTCGCCCGGCTTTCACCGTCACCGAACACAAGGCCAAGGAAATCCTTCGCGAGCTCCATGTCTCCGCCGAAGTGAGCCCCTCCCCCGGACGATCCACCGCCGACATGACCGGTGTGCGCCACCTCACGACCCGCGTAATCGTGGCGCTCGACCCGCCCGCTGTGATGATGATGCACCGTGATCTCGCCCCGATACCAGTCGAACTCGACGGTCCCCTTGTAGCCGATGAATGTCGCGCCGCGCCGCGCCGCTGTCCGCCGCGAGTAGAAGTTCTGGGTGTAGGTGAGATGGGCGCCCGAGGCATACTGCAGGATCGCGGTGGCGCTGTCGTGGTTGCCGGTATCAACGGCGAAGCTGCATTGCCAGCGACCAGCCCACCAGTCATCGGGATGTTCGAGATTGTCCAGGATTCCCTGAAGATAGAAGAGATTGTACTGGCTCTCCGGGCAGGTGGTGTACAGGTCACAATCGACGCAGTGGAGCCCTGCCGGCATATCGCCGGTGAAAACAGTCTTCGATTCCACGGCGATGATCCGCTCTGGCACGGCTCCCACCAGGTAGGTCAGGTAGTCGAAATCGTGCGTGGCCTTTTGCAGCCACAGCCCGCCCGTGATCGACTCGTCACGCATCCATCCGTGGTAGTAGTTCGATCCATAGAATGGGACGTTGTTGATCGCCTGCACGTTCTCGATCGAGCCGATCACGCCGCTGTCGAGGACCTCTTTGACCTGCTGGCAGATCGTCGAAGTGCGCAAGGGGAACCCAACCACGACCTTGGGATCATGTTTGAGCGATGCCGCGTGAAGCCGGTGCAGCTGGTCCTCGTTCATCGAAACCGGCTTTTCCAGGTAGAGCGGCAAATCCCGCTCCAGCACCTGAATCGCCAGGTCGGTGTGGATATCGCAGCGCGTGCCGATCATGACGGCATCGAGCGATGCTTCATCGAGCATGGTCGCGGCGTCAGGGTAGAAGGTGACACCAGTGAGCTGATCGGGGAACTGCTCGCGCAGCCGCGCCTCGGCTGGATCCACAATCGCCACCACGCCGACATCCCGCCCAAAATTACCGAGTTGCTGCACCATCGACCGCAGCCGGCCGCCATATCCGACAACCCCAATACGTTTCATTCTGAATGTCTTCCTGTCGCGACAACTGTCGATTAAGCGATTGTTCTGTGGCGAGTGTCCGGTCAGGGACAGATGATGTCAACCTCAGTGGCGCGTCACGCACAAAATGACACACCAGGGATGGTGTAGGGGCGGACCTCCCGCCGTAGCACCGGACCCTGGACGCGTGTTGCGTATTTTCAGCCGCGAAACAGGGTGCCGAGCGCAAGATCCGGACGCTGGACGCG
>Ga0075530_1000429_pt1 | contig 19838 bp, 20 predicted proteins | sample NGEPerD_2_FD_75101 | JGI IMG/M metagenome (GOLD analysis project Ga0075530, IMG submission 75101) | Arctic peat soil microbial communities from the Barrow Environmental Observatory site, Barrow, Alaska, USA - NGEE PermafrostL1-D | ecosystem: Environmental > Terrestrial > Soil > Wetlands > Peat ... | reverse complement strand
TACGACTTCGAGCCGGAGGTCGGCTCACTGGTCTCCGTCGACCAGAAGAACCGGGTCGCCGAGCACGTGGAGGACGCGCGCGCCAAGGGTGCGACCGTGCTCACCGGGGGGCGGGCCCGCCCCGACCTCGGGCCGGCCTTCTACGAGCCGACGGTGCTCGTCGACGTCACCCAGGACATGCTTGCCGGCACCTGCGAGACGTTCGGACCGGTGGTGGCGCTGTACCCGTTCAGCAACGAGTACGAAGCGATCCGGCTGGCCAACGACACCGAGTACGGACTCAACGCCAGCGTCTGGGGCACCGACCTGAAGCGTGCGACCAAGGTCGCGGCGCAGATCGAGTCGGGCAACGTGAACGTGAACGACACGCTCGCCGTCGCCTACGCCAGCAAGGGCACCCCGTCGGGTGGGGTGAAGCAGTCGGGCATCGGCGCGCGCCACGGGGACAACGGGCTGCTGAAGTACACCGACGGCCAGAACCTCGCGGTGCTGAAGAAGCAGGTGATGGGCCCGCCCGAAGGTACGCCGTACGCCAAACACGCCCGGACCACGCTGAAGTCCCTGAGCATCATGCGCAAGACCGGCCTGCGCTGACCCTCGCGGAACTCTCCCGTGTAGTTTCCCCAAGGTATGTCGTCGAACCTGCACTTCCCTAGTCGAACTCGTCGTGGGAAGTGCAGGTTCGACGACATACCTTGGGGAAACAGGGGCAGGAGTCACCCGCGACCCCGCCGGACGGGACCCGGGACACAGGGGCGGGGGTCACCCGCCACCCCGCCGGACGGGACCCGGGACACAGGGGCGGGACTCAGGCGACCTGGATCGACCGTTTGGACAGTCCCATCCAGTAGCCGTCGATCAGCTGGTCGCTCGGTGTCGCGGGATCCTTGGCTGCGCCGAGTGTGATGAACAGTGGCGTGTAATGCTCCACGGTCGGGTGCGCGTAGGGCATTCCGGGAGCGCGAGAGCGGTACGCCGCCAGCTCGTCCACGTCCCCGCGTGCCAGGGCCTCGGCCGCCCATGCGTCGAACTCCCGTGACCATCCCGGGGCGTCGGCGTCGACACGGAACTCGCGCAGGAACGGGAGCCCGTGCGTCAGGAACCCGGAGCCGATGATCAGCACGCCCTCGTCGCGCAGCGGAGCGAGTCGGGCGCCGAGGGCGAGCAGACGGTAGGGGTCCTGGGTCGGCAGGGACATCTGCAGCACCGGGATGTCGCCGGCCGGGTACATGATCTTCAGCGGCACCCATGCGCCGTGGTCGAGCCCGCGGCTGGTGTGCTGGTGCACGGGTTCACTGTCGGGCATCATCGCCGCCACCCTGGCCGCGAGCGCACCAGCCTCGGGGGTCGGGTAGGTCATCTCGTAGTATCTCTGCGCGAAACCGCCGAAGTCGTAGACCAGCGGTGTCCCCGCGGCGGTGGCGCTGAGCGAGACGGGTGCGGACTCCCAGTGCGCCGACACGATCAGGATCGCCTTGGGGCGAGGCAGGTCGCCGGCCCACTCGGCCAGCTCTGTTGTCCACACCCGGTCGTCGAGCAGGGGTGGCGCGCCGTGGCCGATGTACAGCGCGGGCATCGGGCCCTCGCGCGGTGGTGTGGTCTGCGACATTGCGGCTCCTGAAGTTGAGGTCACGAACTAAGCGTAGTGCAATATAGTTGAAGCATCAAGTATGTGCCGGATAGGATGGTCCAATGACACGTTGGCTCAACGACGAAGAGCTGCAGGCCTGGCTCAAGCTGGCCGGGGTGATGCTCAAGCTGGCACCCGCGCTCGACTCCCAGCTGATGCGCGACTCGGAGCTCACGCACTTCGACTACCTCTGCCTGGCGATGCTCTCGGAGGCCGATGGGCGCACGCTTCGGATGAGCGAGCTGGCCTCCCGGGCGAACTCGTCGCTGTCCAGGCTGTCCCATGTGGTCAAGAAGCTCGAAGGGCGTGGCTGGGTGTCCCGTTCACCGTGCGTAGACAGTGGTCGAGTGACGATGGTGGACCTGACCGACGCCGGCTGGGACGTGTTGGTCAAGGCCGCGCCGGGACATGTGGAGACGGTCCGGGCACTGGTCTTCGACGAGCTGAGCGAGCCGGAGGTCCGTCAGCTCGAAACCATCGCCGGTCGGATCGTGGAGCGGATCGAGGCCGCCGACCTGCGCTCGGTCAACGGCTGAGCCGTACGTCGGGCGCAGGCGAGCGTCGTACGACGGTCAGGGCAGCCGCCAGTCCACGGGCGTACCTCCCTGCTGCTCCAGCAGCGAGTTGACCCTGCTGAACGGCCGGGACCCGAAGAATCCGCGTGCGGCGGACAGCGGGCTCGGGTGTGCCGACTCGACCCAGGGGACGCGGCCCAGCAGGGGCTTCAGGTTCTGCGCGTCGCGGCCCCACAGGATCGCGGCGAGCGGCCCACCTCGCGCGGCGAGCGCGGTAATGGCCTGTTCGGTCACCCGCTCCCACCCGCGTCCACGGTGCGACCCGGCCGAGCCTGGCTGAACGGTCAGCACCTTGTTGAGCAGCAGCACCCCCTGGTCGGCCCACGGGGTCAGGTCCCCACTCGTGGGCGGGTCCACCCCGAGATCGGACTGCAGCTCCTGGTAGATGTTGGCCAGGCTGCGAGGTACCGGCCGCACGTCCGGCGCGACGGAGAACGAGAGGCCGACCGGATGCCCGGGTGTGGGGTAGGGGTCTTGTCCGACCACCAGCACCTTCACCGCCGCCAGCGGACGGGTGAATGCGCGCAGGATCTGGTCGCCGTGCGGAAGGTAGGTCCGCCCGGCCACGAGCTCCGCGCGCAAGAACGTGCCCATCGCGGAGATCGACGGCTCGACCGGTGCGAGCGCCTTTGCCCAGTCCGGCGTGACCAGCCCGTCCAGTGCGCCCATGCCCCCAGCCTAGGTTGCCCATGCCTGGGTAACCCCGAGCCTAGGTGGCCCCGAGCCCAGGTGGCACAGTGCTACGGACGGTTTGCAAGCGGTATGCCGTTGGTGGAGCGTCCATAACCCCGCGTTACAACAGGCGCGCTAGATCCGGGGGTCTCGTCGCCGGTCGGCCCGGGGCCAGCGCCGGTGCACCCAAAGAGCAGAAGCGACGCGGAAAGGGCAACGGCGGCGCTGGTTCTGAGCAACCGCCCCTCCCTCTCCGAGACACGAGTCGTATCAGTCGCACGGGCCGAAAAGCACAGCTCGCAAGCGACGATAGCCGCCAGCGGCAACCGGTCAGCGCGGGTAGCTGCCCAGCAGGTCGCCTCGGACGAGGCGGGCGGCGGCGATCAGGCGCAGGAGGACCGCCGAGGTCATTGCCTGGGCGGCCATCAGCCCGATCAGCACCATGATCTGCGCCGCGCCGGCTTCCAGCGGCGTGCCGCCGCCGAGCAGCACCCCCACGAAGGCGCCGGGCAGCGTGACCAGACCGACCGTGCGGGTCTGATCGATGCCTGGCGTGAGGGCCTCCTTCGCGGTGGGAACGATCACCTCGAAGGCCGCCTCGGGACTCTGCATACCGATGGCCAGGCCGGCCTCGTAGGAGCCGAAGTTCCCGGTGATCTCGTCGTAGGCCCGGCGACCGGTCAGGGTGGCAGCCGTCATCGCGCCACCGATCACGATGCCTGCGGTGGGCACCAGGCCGGCACCGTTGAACGGGATAACACCCGTGCCGAGGATCAGGGCGAGCACGGGGAGGACACCCGCGGCGATCGCCAACCCCACCCACCCGGTCTGCCTGAGCGGCGCCGCGATCCGGCGGGTCGAGGTCCACGACGCCACACAGAACATCAGCAGTGCGAACAGGAGGGACCACCAGACCGAGCCGAGGACCGCCGTGATCACCAGTGACACAACGGCCAGCTGCGCCACCGCTCGCACGGAGGCGGTGAGGTGGTCGCGTTCGACCCCGAGCCGGCCGACGTAGGAAGCCGTCAGCGCCAGCACCACCAGCGCGCCCAGCACGGCCGCGAGCCGCCAGTCCGGGGACGGCGCGGCCGCGGCCGCAGTGGTCATGCCTTCTGTGCGGTCAGCGACCTCGAGGAGGCCGATCCGTAGCGACGGTTCGGGTTCGACCCGATCGTGGCGGCGTCGGGCCGCAGGACTGCGGACTTGGCGGACCTGGGTCTCGCGGCCCGCTTCTTCCTTGCCGGCTTGGCCACCACTGACGCGCAGTCGAGGAGGAACTCGTCGATGATCGGCCAGGTGGTACGACGGGCGGCACGACCGGTGAGCATGCCCAGATGTCCGCCGGGCACGGTCTCGAACCGGACCTGCCTGACGTGAGGCACCAGGTGGACCAGCGCACGCACGCTGGGGACCGGTGCGATCGCGTCGCTGGCTCCGGCGAACACGAGCAACGGGACTCGAAGGTCGGCCAGCGAGATCTCCCTGTCATCCATCCCGAGCACACCGGTGGCGAGCTGGTCGCCTTTGAACATCCGGTGGTAGAGCTGTCCGAACGTACGACCTGGGTAGGCGATCATGTTCGCGGTGAACCGGTCCACCGCCTCGACCTGGGCCAGGAACTCGGCGTCGTCGAGCCGAGTCATCAGCGCGATCGGCTTGGTCACTAGCTTGTTGACGCTCGAGAGCTGGAAGGCGCGCCGCACGAGCGGCTTTGGGGCACCACCCAGCAGTCGGTAGAGCTGCGTCACCAGCCGGCCGTCGGTCAGGTTCAGCAGTGGACGGACCGGGGCGAGCAGCGGCACCTGGGTCACGTCCACCGGTGACCCGAGAACGGTCAGCGAGCCGATCGGAAGGTCGGGTTGGTCGGCGGCTGTCAACAGCGCGAAGATGCCACCCAGGCTCCAGCCGACGAGGTGAACCGGTCGCCCGCCGGCGTGCGCACTGACCTCACGGATCGCGGCGGGGATCACCTCGTCGATCCAGTGCTCCATGCCCAGGGTGCGGTTCGCGAAGGACACCTCGCCGTACTCCACGAGGTACGTCGGGCGTCCCTGGCTGAGGAGGTGCTCCACGAACGAGCAGCCGCGACGGAGGTCGAAGCACAGCGAGGGCGCGGCCAGGGGAGTGACCAGCAGAACCGGGTCGCCCGTCTCCCTGGTCCTGCCGCTGGGCCGGTAGTGGTAGACCTCGCGGAGCAGACCGTCGTCGATCAGGGTTCGGGGCATGGGTCGGAGATCGGCCAGGCCGCCGTACAAAATCTTGTGCGCGAGGTTGTTGGCAGCGGAGACGAACTGGTCCGGCTTGGGGATCAGATCCATGTCGGCAAACTACCAGCGCGGGATGCGCCTCGCGGCTGATGACGCACGCCCCCGAGGGCGGATATATGCCAGCATCAGCTGGTCGAAGAAGTCGAAGGACGATTTCAACACCGGCTGGTCGGGCGTCAGTCGGGGTGCTACTTAGCGATCCCGTAGCGCACCATCACCGGTCGGTGGTCCGAGCCGTAGCCCATCAAGATGTCTTGCTGCCTGGGAAAGACCGATGAGTGCGTCAGCGCGGACACGTAGTCGATCAGGCGGGTGCCTTTGCCGCGCCCCAGCGAATGCGTGCCGGTCTCAGGAGTGCCCAGGAACTGGTAGCTGGCGTGGACACCGACCTGGCCCATGTTGCGCACGGGGAAGAGCGAGTCCCTGACGATGACGTCCCTGCGGTAGTTGACGTTGAAGTCGCCGGTGGTGAAGACCGGGTCGCCGGTCGCCGCGAAACTCGTGACCATGGCCTTCAGGCCGTTCATGTGCTGGCGGTAGAGCTTGAGCCGCGCCGGGTGACGCTTGTTCCGCCCACCACCGCCACCCTGGACGCTGGGCACGGCGTGGTTGTTGAGGAAGTACATCGACTTGCCGGTCTTGTACTGGTACAACCGGACCCAGTTGACCCATTTGGCCTTCAACGTTGACGGTCCGGCTCCGCTGGCACCCACGTTGGTTCGCTCGGAGACCTTCGTTCCTCCTGACTCCAGCAGGGAGAACTTCTTGGTGTTGTAGAGGATGGGCACGGCGTTCTGCTCAGGCGTATTGGGCATGAACCCGTCGTAGGTGCAGGTGGCGCAGTCGGTGACATGTGTCCGGACACCCTGCCGCCGGGCCGGGCTGCCCATCTCCTGGAGACCGATCACGTCGGCGCGGATGGCGATCAGGTTCTTGATGTCAGCGACGACGTTGCCTGGGCTGCGCCCGTACTCGGTGTTGTAGGTGACGATCCGAACCGGCGAGGTGCCGCCCTTGCGCTGGGCTTCGGACTTGCCGGAGGTGGCCGACGGAGTGGCCAGAGCAGGAGCCGCGCCTGCGAGAAGCAGGCCGCAGGCGGAGGCGATGACAGCGAGACGTCGAGGGTTCATGATGTGGGAGTTGCCTTCCAGGTCCGATGCCACAACGGCACGATGCTGCAGGGGTGGATCCACCCGGGGGATGTAAAGCAAACGTAAACCCTTTTGCGTGACTTGTCCTATTTTCCCTGAAAATGAGGAATGCCAGATATAGGGACTTCTAGCGCAGGTCCGGCAGGTCCAGCCGAGTCAGCAGGCGGTCCTCGCTACGTGCCGCCGCCCGCCGTACTTCCTCTTCCGGGTCCTTCAGCGCGGCGGTCACAGCAGGGAGGTCCTCGGTCTCACCCGAGGCGGCGAGCACCCGCAGGCCGGCCGCGCGCACCCGGGGGAGCGGATGCCGGGCGAGCCTCGCCGCGTCGTGGGCGCCCGGGAGCCCACGTTTCGCGGAGACCTTCAGGCACATCTTTGCGACGCGCCAATGCTCGTCGCGCAGGCCTTCGAGAACGGCGTCGCTCACCTCGTCCGTCCACACATAGAGCAGGCCACGGGCGCCCCACACCCTGCCCCAATAGGGCCTCCACGAACCGCCGGCGAGCAACGACTCGGCAGCGGCCGCCGACGAACCGGAGCACGTCCGGGTGCTCGTGCGGGTCCTGAGCCCTCAGCAGCTCCGCGCAGAGCGCGGCCGCCGCCGGTTCTCCGACATACGATTCCAGCTCGGCGAGCAGCTGACGAGGTGTCAGGCTCGGGTCGCTCGGCGGCGGGACCGGACGGTCAGCCACGCCGGTCAGCCACGCCGATCAGCCTCGCCGGGAGGTACGCCGGTCAGCCACCACGGGCGGTGCGGACCTCGCGGGCATGCTGCGACTCGGTCTCGCCGAGAACCTTGAGGTATCCGGACGCATAGCTCTTCACGTCGTGTTCGGCGACCGTCTTGCGCATCGCCCTCATCCGCCGACCCTGCTCCCTTGGCGAGGCGTTGACGGCCTCCATGATCGACGCCTTCATGCCGTTGATGTCGTAGGGGTTGACCAGGTAGGCCTGCCGCAGCTCGTCGGCAGCACCGGCGAACTCTGAGAGCACCAGAGCGCCGTCACCCTCGAACCGGCAGGCGACGTACTCCTTCGCCACCAGGTTCATGCCGTCGCGCAGAGGCGTGACGACCATGATGTCGGCCGCCTGGTACAGCGCCGCCATCTCCGCACGCGGATAGGAGGAGTGCATGTAGGAGATCGCGGGCCGACCGATCCGGCCGCGGTCGCCGTTGATCCGGCCCACCAGCCGGTCGATGTCGTCGCGCAGCACTCGGTACTGCTCCACGCGCTCCCGCGAGGGTGTCGCGACCTGCACGAAGACCGCATCCTCGACGTCGAGCTGTCCTTCCTCGAGCAGCTCGCTGAACGCGCGCAGACGGGCCACGATCCCCTTGGTGTAGTCGAGCCGGTCGACGCCGAGCAGGACCAGCTTCGGGTTGCCGAGCTGGTCGCGGATCTCCTTCGCCCGTTTCTGGACGGCATCGGTGCGGGCCAGCTCCTCCAGCCCCGCCGTGTCGATCGAGATCGGGAACGAGGCGGCAACCACCTTGCGGCCGTCGGGGAGGTAGACGGTGTCCCGGTGCGTCTTGTGGCCGACGCGCTGACGCACCAGACGCACGAAGTTCTGGGCGGCCCCGGGCCGCTGGAAGCCGACGAGGTCCGCACCGAGCAGACCCTCGAGCAGCCTCCGTCGCCACGGAAGCTGCTGGAACAGCTCGGTGGGCGGGAAGGGGATGTGCAGGAAGAAGCCGATGCGCAGGTCGGGGCGCAGCTCACGAAGCATCGCGGGCACCAGCTGCAGCTGGTAGTCGTGCACCCACACGGTCGCGTTGTCGGCGGCGACCATGGCCGCCTTCTCGGCGAACCGCCGGTTCACCGTCTCGTAGGAGTCGAACCACTCCCGGTGGAACTCAGGCTTGGCGACGACATCGTGGTACAGCGGCCACAAGGTGGCGTTGGCGAACCCCTCGTAGAACTCCTCGATCTCCTGAGCCGTCAACGAGATCGGGACCAGAGACATCCCGTCCTCCACGAACGGCTCGAGCCCGGTCTCGGTGCCCCCCGGCCAACCGACCCACGCCCCGTCGTTCTCGCGCATCACCGGCTCGATGGCGGTGACCAGACCACCAGGGGAGGGTTGCCACGTTGCGGAACCGTCCGCGCCGACCACCCGGTCGACGGGGAGACGGTTGGCCACGATGACCAGATCGGCCTGCTGGAATGCACCCACCGGACAGACCCTAGCCGTCGGCGTCGTAGGTCAGGCCGATCGTGCCCCGGATCCGGTCCATCTGCCGCATCAGCGACACGGTCTCGTCCAGCGGAACGAGCGGGCTCTCGGTCTCGCCGTTGCGCAGGCAGCGGATCACCTCGAGCGCCTCGTTGGCCAGCCCGGTGCCGATCACCTCCTCGGTGATCGTCTCGCGGACCGGTTCGCCCCCGTCGTAGCCGACCCAGGTCGCGGCCCGGGGCTGGTGGAACGGCTCGGCGATGTCGACCCGGCCGGTCTCGGTGGCGATCGACGCGGTGCGAGGCGACCATGCGGTCATCGTCGAGGACAAGGAGGCGACAGCGCCGCTCGGGTAGCCCAGGCTCAACGAGAGGTTCACGTCGATCCCGCTCGGCGCCATCGTTGCCACGGCCTCGACCCGGTCGGGCTCCCCGAGGAACAGGTGGGCGAAGGTGAGAGGGTAGATGCCCATGTCGAGCAGCGCCCCGCCACCGAGCTCCGGGGCGAGCACGCGGTCGGTGGCGGGGCGGTCCACGAGAAACCCGAGGTCGGCGCGAACCTGCTGGACGTGACCTAGGTGGCCCCCCGAGACCAGCTGGGCTGCCCGGCGGATCACCGGGTTGCAGCGCATCCACATCGCCTCCATGAAGAACAGGCCCTTCTCCCGCGCGAGGGCAACCAGCTCCCCGGCGTCACGGGCGTTCAGGGTCAGCGCCTTCTCGCACAGCACCGGCTTGCCCGCGTCGAAGGCCATCAGCACGTTCTGTTTGTGCAGAGCGTGCGGAGTGGCGACGTACACCACGTCGATGTCGGGGTCCTCCACCAGCTCCTGATAGGACCCGTAGGCGGTCGCGCCGTGCGCCGCCGCGAACTCCTGCGCCGCGGGGAGCCGGCGCGAAGCCACCGCGGCGACCGATGCCTCGGGAAGCAGTGCGAGGTCCTGCGCGAAGCTGTGCGCGATCCTGCCGGTGGCCAGGATGCCCCATCGCACCGGGCGGTCCGGTGAGAGTGGTTCGGCGATCTGCGGCCCGGGCGCCACATCCAAGGGCGGCAGGTTCTGCATGCTCTGTGGGGTCGAAGTCACTTCCGCATCGTGCCCGAAAGGGAGCGGGGAAGAAACCGGAGCCGCCTGTGAGTCCAAATGACATCGTTGTTGTTCGTCACCTACGATGGGTGTCGACCTTCCCTGCTACTGACGCCTGCGACTGACCCGGCAATGACCCCTTAGTGACTTGGAGTCGACCGATGGACCCCTCGAATGCAAGCAGCAGGACCAACTCCGACTCGACTTCGGCCGATGGTCCCTCGGGCGACCCGCTGGGCGACCCGCTGGGCGGCCTCGCAGGCGACTCCCGGGGTGACCTGACGAGTCGGGACTGCGAGATCCTCGAGTTCGAGCGCCAGTGGTGGAAGTACGCCGGCGCCAAGGAGCAAGCGGTCCGGGAGAGGTTCGACATGTCCTCGACGCGCTACTACCAGGTCCTCAACGTGCTGATCGACCGCCCCGACGCACTTGCCTTCGACCCGCTGCTCGTGCGGCGACTGCGTCGGCTCCGTGCGTCGCGCCAGCGCGCCCGCTCGGCCCGGCGTCTCGGATTCGAGGTCTGAGATGCGCCGGCGCGACCAGCGCGGGATCGCCCTGCCCTCGCCGATCGCCATGGTCAGCCTGGGCGCCGTCGTGCTCGCCGGGGTGGCGTTCGTGACCACCGCAGGTGACTCCGACCAGCCCGCGGACACCGCGCGGGCGGTCACCGCCAGTTCGTCGCCGACCCCGTCGAAAACGGCCGAACAGCCGGTGATCAAGAAGCAGGCCGACGCGAAGCCCGAGGCCGAGAAGAAGAAGGTCGAGAAGGAGCCGGTCCGGCGCAGCGACGTCTACGTCGAGGTCTACAACAACTCGGGCATAACCGGGCTCGCGGGCGCCACCGCGAACACGATCGCGGGCGCCGGCTGGCAGGTGGTCGGGTCCGACAACTGGTACGGCACCATCCCGGCCAGCACCGTCTACTACCCGGACCGGTTGCGGCAGCAGGCGCAGCAGCTAGCCAAGGACCTCGGTATCTCCCGGATCATGCCCGCGATCTCACCGATGCGTTTCGACCGGTTGACCGTGATCCTCACCACCGACTACTCCTGACCCCGCCGACCCCCCAGGTCCTCCGTGGAAAACCCCGCCGAGCCGCCAGGTCCTGCGGGGAGAGCCTCCCCAATCCTCGTCCTCTGCTTGGGTAGCACCATGGAGTTCCGCACGCACACGGGTCGGCAGAGGTACGACGACCTCGTGTCGACCGCCGCACGGGCGGTGGTCGGACTCGACTTTGACGGGGTGCTCTCACCGATCGTGGACGACCCCACCGCCGCGGTGATCCATCCCGATGCCGATCGGGTGCTGACCGATCTCGCGGGTGTGGTCAGGGCGGTGGCCGTGATCACCGGACGACCCGCACGTCAGGCTGTCGAGCTCGGCGACCTCGACGGGGTGGCCGACGCGCTGTCGACCGGAGGGCGACTGTTCGTGCTGGGGCAGTACGGCGACGAGCGCTGGGACTCGATGAGCCGGAAGTTCACCTCACCTTCTCCTCCCGCGGGTCTGAGGCGTTTCACCGAGGACCTTGCGGGCTTGCTCGAAGAGCACGACGCGTCCGGGGCGTTCGTCGAGGACAAGGGGATCGCGGTGGCCGTGCACACGCGGCGCCTGTCGGACTCGCAAGGCGTGTTCGCGCGCCTGCTTCCCGCGCTGACCGAGGCCGCGCAGCGTCACGGGCTCGGCGTCGAGCCCGGCCGGCTCGTGGTCGAGATCCGCGCTCCGGGCATGCACAAGGGGGAGGCGCTGCGCCTCATCCGCAATGAGGTCGGCGCGGAGGGGATCCTCTTCGCCGGTGACGACCTCGGCGACCTCGAGGCGTTCCGGGCGGTCGCCGCCCTTCGCGAGGAGGGCATCCCCGGTCTCCTGGTGTGTTCGGGCTCGGAGGAGCAGCAGGCGCTGGTCGAGCTCTCCGACGTGGTCGTGGACGGGCCGACGGGTGTCCTCGGGCTGCTGGCCGGTTTCGCCAGGGACGCGCGCGCTCAAGCCGGTTGAACGGCCGGGTAGCCAGCGGCCGGGCGGGGTCCGCCGTACGCCTGGCGCCCCGCAGTGAGGGAGCCAATCCTGTGCGAAAAGCACCAAAGGAGGCGCGTGGGAACGTGCCTTTCTCACAGGACTACTTGGCGCGTCCCCACTAGGTGAACTGCTCACCCTGCCCTTGCCAGGGTGCTACCGGTCGCTGACTCGGGGACGCGCGTGAAGCCCGAAACGGCCGCGACTCCGGCAAGGATAGCCAGGGCGGCGAGCGCGTCGACCCGGACGGCTACCGGGATGGCGGCAACCGCGGTCAAGGCGCCGGCGAGCTGCAGACGGCCGGCACGGAGACCACATCGGAGCCTCATCGCCGACAGCGCCAGGAAGTAGAGCGCCACCCCGCCACAGAACGCGGTCGCCGAGACCAGGGCCAGTGGCTCGTCGACGTGCCCCAGTGTCTTCTTGAGCCCAAGCGCGGCGAGCACGATGCCGAAGACGAGAGGGATGTGCAGGTAGCTGTACACATCTCGCGCCAGCGCCGAACGGGACAGGTTGTCGACGGCCGAGAGACTGCGCTCGACATCTTTCGTGTGGGCATCGAAGTAGGCCCACCAGAACGCGCTGACGAGCGTGATGACCAGAATGTGGCCACGATCGACTCGCCGAGGGCAACGATGACGATCAGGTTGTGTCGTTCGGCGAAGTGACCTGGACTGATCGTGAAGCCCCCCACCCCCCAGATGTACGGCGTGGCGTACGCGATCGCCGCCGCGAGCACGACCATCAATGTGGTGGCCACGCCATCAGTGAACGAGGCCACGATCAGGATCACGCCGGCGAGGAGGTTCCCAGAACCGATCTCCACGACAGCCTTGGTGGTGGTCGAGCCTGGATCGGTGGCGAGCCGGAACAAGGCGGCGTGCAGTAACACCACGACCGTCCACCCGATGCCGAACACCAGCCCGCCTTCGGCAAGCGCGGTCGGAACTGCGAAGGCGGTCAGCAGCATCGCGGCCATCGCCAGGAGTACGACGACGCGAGGTCCGCGCGCATGGACTCCATGACCGTGGTCAACCAGGCGTAGGCACCCCACGCCCACCACAGAAGGAGGAACACCAGCCCGCCCCGGCCGAGGCCACCCCACGTGACATCGTTGGCGAGTCCGAGCGTCACCTGAATGAAGGCGAAGACGAACACCAGGTCGAAGAACAGCTCGAGCGTGGAGACCTTCCGCTCATCCGTCGCGGGCACAACGGAATCCTAGGCGGCAAAGGCGCGGACGGCCGGCGCCAGGGACCGTTCGGCCATGCGGCGGCTCGGCGCCGCGCCGGCGAGTCGCGCCCCTGTGGTTCGAGTGCCCGTTCAAGTGGTTATCTGGGCACCTTCGGCCGCTACCGGGTGGGGCCGACACGCCCTGTCCCAGATCGTGGATGGAATGTGCACATCGTGAGACGGCTGCGTAGGCTTGCATTCGCTCATCGAGAGGGGCAGAGGGAACGGCCCTTTGAAGCCCCGGCAACCCGCCACAATGCGGCGAACCGCCTCTCGGTCTCCGTCCCGGAGCCGATGCGTCACTCGCTCGTGGTCACGGTGCTAATTCCGTCCCGAGACGAGAGTCGGCTCAGGGAAAGATGAGAAGGAGGCACCCTTGAGCACGTCAGTCGTCAGCTCGCCCGCGTCCCGCGTGCTGAGGGAAGGCGCCTTCGGGAGCGCCGTCAACCTCGTCTGCCGCGAATGCGGTGCCACCGCGTCCCTTGGTGCGTACTACGCCTGCGCCGAGTGTTTCGGCCCGCTCGAGATCGGCTACGACTTCCCGGCCGTGAGCCGGGAGCAGATCGAGGCCGGCCCGAAGAACATCTGGCGCTACCAGCCGCTGCTCCCAGTCCCGGTCGACATCGCCGGGAGCCCGAACATGGAGCCCGGTTTCACCCGGTTGATCAAGGCCCACAACCTCGGCCGCGAGTTGGGTATCAGGAACCTTTGGGTCAAGGACGACTCCGGAAATCCGACCCACTCGTTCAAGGACCGGGTCGTCGCGGTGGCCCTGTCAGCCGCCCGCGAGCTGGGGATGAAGGTGTTCGCGTGCCCCTCGACCGGCAATCTGGCGAACGCAGTGGCCGCGGCCGGTGCGCGTGCCGGCATGAAGACCGTGGTGTTCATCCCGGATGACCTCGAGCGCCCGAAGGTGCTGACGACCGCTGTGTACGGCGGGACCCTGATCGCCGTCAAGGGCAACTACGACGACGTGAACCGGCTGGCCTCGGAGATCGCGGGCGAGGAAGACGGCTGGGCGTTCGTGAACGTCAACGTCCGCCCCTACTACTCAGAAGGCTCCAAGACGCTCGGCTTCGAGGTCACCGAGCAGCTCGGTTGGCGCCTCCCGCAGCAGGTGGTGATCCCCGTGGCGTCCGGCTCCCAGCTCACGAAGGTGGACAAGGGTTTCTCCGAGCTGGTCAGCCTGGGGCTCGTCGAGGAGGCGCCGTACAAGATATTCGGGGCGCAGGCCCACGGCTGCTCACCGGTGGCCGCGGCGTTCAAGGGCGGCCACGACGTGGTCCGGCCGGTCAAGCCGGACACGATCGCGAAGTCGCTGGCCATCGGTAACCCCGCCGACGGGCCCTACGTGCTCGACGTTGCGCGTCGCACCGGCGGCGCCATCGAGGACGTCACCGACGAGGAGGTGCTCGACGGCATCCAGCTGCTGGCCCGCACCGAAGGTGTGTTCGCCGAGACGGCCGGCGGCGTCACCATCGCCACGCTGAAGAAGCTCGTTGAGACCGGGCAGCTCGACCCGGACGCCGAGACGGTCGTGTTCAACACCGGCGACGGACTGAAGACGCTGGACGCGGTCGCGGACCGGGTCGGTCCCGCGGCGACCATCGAGCCGACGTACGCCGCGTTCACCGGCACCGGGCTCAGCTGATCTCGACAGGCTCGATCACCCGATGACAGGCTCGATCACCGAACAGGAGAAACCGACATGACCGACGGTGCTGTCAAAGTTCGCATCCCCACGATCCTTCGTACCTACACCGCTGGCGAGTCCGAGGTCGCCGCCTCGGGGTCGACCCTGGCCGCGGTGATCGACGACCTCGACGCGAGCTACCCGGGGATCAAGGGCCGGATCCTGGACGACCAGGGCGCGATCCGCCGGTTCGTGAACGTGTACGTCGGCAACGACGACGTCCGCTTCATCGACGGGCTGGCCACGCAGACGGAGGACGGCGCGCAGATCTCGCTGATCCCGGCGGTCGCCGGCGGCTGACCACTCACTCCTGTCCCAGCTTCATCAAGGTACGCCGAGGGAAGTGCAGGGCGGTCGACACCCCGGTGGCTAGAGTCACCGCTATGGCTGGCAAGACGGCAACCGCCGACAGGGTCGGCCGAGACGAGCTGCTCGACTTCGCGCGGACCCGGCACAAGGGCACCTTGGTCACCATGCGCAGGGACGGCCGGCCGCAGATGTCACCGGTGGCGTGTGGCATCGACGACCTCGGCCGGGTCGTGGTCTCGACGTACCCGGAGCGCGTGAAGGCCGCCAACGCGCGGCGTGACCCGCGGGTGTCCATCCTTTTCCACTCCGATGACTGGAACGACGCGTACGTGCAGATCGACGGGACGGCAGAGGTCCTGGACATGCCCGAGGCGGTGGAGCCCCTGGTGGAGTACTACCGCTCGATCGCCGGCGAGCACCCGGACTGGGACGAGTACCGCGAGGCCATGCGCACCCAGGACAAGTCGCTGATCCGGATCACGATCGACCGGCGGGGACCGATCGCGACCGGCGGTTTTCCGCCGGACCGCGAGCCCGGTTAGAACCTCCGCAGCAGCTCCTCGGCGGTGGCGAACTCGTCGAGCACCTCGGCGGCTGGACGTGCGGAGTCGAGAAGCCCGACACCCTGTCCGGCGTACAGGTGGGCGATCTCGTAGTCCTCGTTGGCCCGAGCGTCCTCGAGCTGGTCGATCGCCTCTTGGTCCTGGGCGAGGTCGGCGAGCCGGTCGTGCCAGTGGTCGAAGTAGCGGTTGCGCAGCGCCCGCCCGCCGTACTCCGCGGGCCAGTCCAGCCTCTGCGCGACATCGAAGACGGCGCCGTATGCCGTGCCCGTCTCCGCGGCGGAGAAGAGCCGTTCGCGGGCTCGCGCGGAGTTGCCTGCCTCGCGGCAGCCGAGGAACGCCGTCCCGACCCACGCCCCGGCCGCTCCTGCGGCCAGCACCGCGGCGAGCCCGCGGGCGTTCGCGATACCCCCTGCCGCGACGACCGGGACGCTCACCTCGTCGAGCACCGTCTGCAGCAGGGGCAGCGTGCCCACCTCGTTGCGGCCATGACCTCCACCCTCCGCCCCCCGGACGACGAGGAAGTCGACCCCACACCGCTCGGCCGTCAGCGCCTCCTCGAGATTCCCTACCTGGGTGGTGACCTTGATGCCTGCGTCGTTGAGGTGGCGGACATGCGGCGCGAAGTCACCGAAGCTCACCGAGACCAGCGAAGCCGCTGACGCAACCGCTGCGTCGAGCTGCTCCGGCTTCGCCGCCAAGGCCCATGCCATCAGGCCGATCCCGAAGCGATGTCCCGCGGCACCCGCGATCTCCGCCTGTTGCCCGACCCACGACGCGCTCCGGTTCGAGTTCACGCCCACCATGCCCAGGCCACCGCCAGCGGAGACCGCCGCGGCGAGACCGCCTTCTCCCGGTCCGGCCATGGGCGCGCCGATCACCGGCACCCGGATCTCGAACTGCTCGGTCAGCCAGGTATGCATCTGGTTCGCTCCTCCGTCCGCCTCCGGGGTGCCACTTTGCCACCCCGTCGCGCGCGATGTCCCGTGGCCAGGGCGGGGTGGCCAGGGCGGGGTGGCCACCCGCGTCGGCGGCCGCGAGCGAAGGTAGCGTCGCGGAGGTGAGCGACGTGCTGCTGGTGACCTGTTCCGCGCTTCCCGAGGGGGAGCTCGGTGGCGCGTTGCTCGTCGACCAGCTCGCCGACCGAGGAGCGTCCGCGAGCTGGGTCGCGTGGGACGACCCCGCGGTCGACTGGAGTGCCGCGAGCCTGGTTGCCGTGCGCAGCCCGTGGGACTACGAGACCCGGCGCGACGAGTTCCTCGGATGGGCGCGATCGGTCGAGGAGGCGACGCATCTGGTGAACCCGGCCAGCGTCCTCGAGTGGAACACCGACAAGGTCTACCTGCTCGACCTGATCACAGCCGGCCTGCCCGTCGTACCGACTCGGTCCGCGGAGCACCGGCACGAGCTCACCGCTGCGATCGCGTCCTTCGGCAATGCCGTCGTCAAGCCTCGAGTCGGCGCGGGCGGACGAGGGGTGGTGCTGTTCGACGGCCCGCCGGATCCCGGGGCCAATCTGGACACGTCGCCGCTGCCGTCCGGTCCGTGGATCGTCCAACCGCTCGTGGAGTCAATCCGCAGCCAGGGTGAGACGTCTGTCTTCGTGCTCGGCGGCGAGGCTTTCTCCGCGGTGCGAAAGCTCCCCGCGGTAGGCGAGATCAGGGTGCACGAGGAGTTCGGCGGACGCTCGGTGACCGCGTCCCTGACCGAGGAGGCGGCGGCACTGGCATGTACGACGGTCACGGCCGCGGAGCGGCTCCTCGGCACGCCGCTGTCCTACGCACGCGTGGACATGATGCGGCTCGGGGACGGCACCCTGGTCGTCAGTGAGCTCGAGGTCACCGAACCGGGGTTGTACCTCGAGGTCGTGCCGGGGAATGCGAAGCCCTTCGCGGATGCGATGGTGGCGCTGCTGTGAGGCGGCCCGGAGGCTTCGTCGCCAGGGGTATGCACGCTGTGTCGGCGGCATACCGCTGATTGGGTTCCTACCACGTCGCCCCCCGCCGTACCCCGGACGCCGTGTAAAGCGGAGTTGTGCGATGCGAGCCTGGGCCTTCACGGCCTTCACGGCCTTCACGGCCTTCACGGGCGTCACGGTGAGCCACAGTGCGGTCATCCTGGGTCCTCACGAATGCCAGTCCAGTCCAACCGCACCATGTCCGCGCCCCGCGCGGTGCCGTTGGACTGGACTGGCACCTGTGCTGTTGGTTGGCGCTATCCGGCCGGTTGCGGAGGCCCCGACGCAGCCGGCACCGGTCACGGCGCGGGACAAGGGAGGCCTTTACCCGCCGGGGAAGGGATCCCAGGTGGAGCGAGGAAGCTCTTCGGCATGGCTCGCTCGTTGGAGGGCTCAGCCCCGCGGGCAGCGACCAGCGACACGATCACGCACACGGTCCAGCCGGCGCGGTCCTCGGCCGCCTTGCACTCGCCCCTGTCGAGTGCTAAAACTTGGTTGGCACTCTCCTCATGAGAGTGACAGTTCAAGGACCGGGAAGATGAGGTTCCGAGCGCCGGCGGGAAGGGTCTGCCGGGTCAGCAGGGGCCGTCCGTCGCGGGCATCGACTCGGACCATCCATCTACGCGTGAGGAATCGCGGAGATATGTCGAAGCTTATTGCGTTCAACGAGGAAGCCAGGCGGGGTCTCGAGCGTGGCATGAACACGCTCGCGGACGCAGTCAAGGTGACGCTCGGCCCCAAGGGTCGCAACGTCGTTCTCGAAAAGAAGTGGGGTGCACCCACCATCACCAACGATGGTGTGTCCATCGCTAAGGAGATTGAGCTCGAGGAGCCGTACGAGAAGATCGGCGCCGAGCTCGTCAAGGAAGTTGCAAAGAAGACCGACGACGTCGCCGGTGACGGCACGACCACCGCAACCGTCCTGGCCCAGGCCATGGTTCGCGAGGGTCTGCGAAACGTTGCCGCCGGCGCCAACCCGATGGCCCTGAAGCGGGGCATCGAGAAGGCGGTCGAGGCTGTCGCTGAGCAGCTGCTCAACATGTCCAAGGATGTCGAGACCAAGGAGCAGATTGCTTCGACGGCCTCGATCTCCGCCGCTGACACCCAGGTCGGCGAGATCATCGCCGAGGCCATGGACAAGGTCGGCAAGGAAGGCGTCATCACCGTCGAGGAGTCGAACACCTTCGGGCTCGATCTCGAGCTCACCGAGGGTATGCGTTTCGACAAGGGCTACATCTCGGCCTACTTCGTCACCGACGCCGAGCGCATGGAGACCGTGCTCGAGGACCCCTACGTCCTCGTCGCGAACCAGAAGATCTCCAGTGTCAAGGACATGCTGCCGCTGCTTGAGAAGGTCATGCAGTCCGGCAAGCCGCTACTGATCCTGTCCGAGGACGTCGACGGTGAGGCTCTGTCCACGCTGGTCGTCAACAAGATCCGCGGCACCTTCAAGTCCGTGGCCGTCAAGGCCCCGGGCTTCGGAGACCGCCGCAAGGCCATGCTGCAGGACATCGCGATCCTGACCGGTGGCCAGGTCATCTCCGAAGAAGTCGGTCTCAAGCTCGAGTCCACGGGCATCGAGCTGCTTGGTCAGGCCCGCAAGGTCGTCGTGACCAAGGACGAGACCACGATCGTGGAAGGCTCGGGGGACACCGACCAGATCGCTGGTCGGGTGAACCAGATCCGCGCCGAGATTGAGAAGAGCGACTCCGACTACGACCGCGAGAAGCTGCAGGAGCGCCTGGCCAAGCTGGCCGGCGGTGTTGCGGTGATCCAGGTCGGCGCGGCCACAGAGGTCGAGCTCAAGGAGCGCAAGCACCGCATCGAGGACGCCGTCCGCAACGCGAAGGCTGCAGTCGAAGAGGGTATCGTCGCCGGTGGTGGCGTGGCTCTCGTGCAGGCGAGCATCCAGGCGTTCGAGAAGCTCGAGCTCGACGGTGACGAGGCGACTGGCGCCAATATCGTCAAGTTCGCCGTCGAGGCGCCGCTCAAGCAGATCGCGATCAACGCCGGCCACGAAGGCGGAGTTGTCGCGGAGAAGGTGCGCAACCTTGAGCCCGGCTACGGTCTCAACGCTGCCACCGGTGAGTACGTCGACATGGTCGCAGCGGGCATTCTTGACCCGGCCAAGGTGACCCGCTCGGCGCTGCAGAACGCGGCATCGATCGCTGCGCTGTTCCTCACCACTGAGGCAGTCATCGCGGACAAGCCCGAGAAGGCTGGTCCGGCGATGCCAGGTGGCGACGGCGGCATGGGCGGGATGGACTTCTGAGTCCCTGCTGATCCAGGTCGTCTGACTGGTTCGACACGCGCAAGAAAGCAAGAGGAGGGCCCCGGCTTCGGTCGGGGCCCTCCTTTGCGTGTACGTCGGGCGGCCACCCCTGTGCGCAACGCGGGGCCCGTGTGGCTGGGAATTCCCCGGTCGGAGGTGGGTGGGACTTCCCCTGACGAGCCTGCACTTCCCTCGACGAACTGGTCGTGGGAAGTGCAGGCTCGTCAGGGGAAGTCCCACCCACCTC
>Ga0075530_1000426_pt1 | contig 19892 bp, 21 predicted proteins | sample NGEPerD_2_FD_75101 | JGI IMG/M metagenome (GOLD analysis project Ga0075530, IMG submission 75101) | Arctic peat soil microbial communities from the Barrow Environmental Observatory site, Barrow, Alaska, USA - NGEE PermafrostL1-D | ecosystem: Environmental > Terrestrial > Soil > Wetlands > Peat ... | reverse complement strand
GTTATTATGAAAGAGCTATTGTGGCTTACAATAATATTTTCAATCGTTTTGGAATAGGAGAAAAAACTTATCTTACTTATGCTTCGGGCGGCAGCTTTTCTAAATATTCTCATGAGTTTCAAACTTTGACTTCTGCCGGTGAGGATATTATCTATGTCTGCGATGATTGTCGAATGGCGATTAACAAAGAAATAATTGCCGATCAGAATACTTGTCCTAAATGTGGTAAAGCAAATTTAAGAGAAGATAAAGCGGTTGAAGTCGGAAACATCTTTAAACTCGGAACCAAATATTCAGAACCTTTTGATTTAAAATATCAGGATAAAAACGGCGAGAAGAAATTGGTGATTATGGGTTGTTACGGGCTTGGTTTAAGTAGAGCGTTAGGAACTATTGTGGAAATTTGTCACGATGAAAAGGGAATAATCTGGCCGGAAGCGGTAGCGCCTTTCAAGATTCATCTTTTATCTTTAGGAAAAAACGATCAGGCTGATAAAATTTATGAAGATTTAAAAAAAGCGGGCGTAGAAGTTTTGTATGATGATCGTGATGTATCGGCTGGCGAAAAATTTGCTGACGCTGATTTAATTGGTTGCCCTTATAGATTAGTATTAAGTAAAAAGTCTTTGGAAAATGGGGGCTTGGAATTAAAAAGAAGAAATGAAAAGGATGCGAGTATTATTGCTTTAACGGAAATTCTAAATAAAATTATTTAAACTATGTTTAATAAATTGCTAGGAAAATTCAGCCACGATTTAGGAATTGACTTGGGTACCAGAAATACCTTGGTTTATCTTAGCGATAAAGGACTGGTTATTAACGAGCCGAGTGTGGTAGCCATCAATAAGCGAACTAATGAAATTTTAGAGGTTGGCGAAGCTGCTAAAAAAATGGTGGGGAAGACCCCGGGTCATATTGAGGCCATTAAACCTTTGGTTGACGGAGTAATATCTGATTTTGAAGTGACGGAAAAAATGCTTAAATATTTTATTAGTAAAGTTCATAATGATAATTTTGCGCTTGTTTCTCGTCCCCGGGTAGTAATCGGTATCCCGCTTGATTTAACGGAAGTAGAAAAGAAGGCAGTGGAAGATGCGGCAAAATCAGCCGGCGCGCGTAAAGTTTATTTAATCGAAGAAGCCATGGCCTCGGCGATTGGCGCTCGTTTGCCAGTTACTGATGCCACCGCGACAATGATAGTAGATATCGGTGGTGGCACAACTGAGATTGCGGTAATTTCTTTAGGCGGGGTTGTTACTTGGAAATCTTTAAAGGCAGCCGGGAACGAATTTGATAATAATATTATTGAGTATATTAGAGAGGAATTTAATATTTTAATTGGCGAGCAATTAGCCGAAAGCATTAAAATTGGTATTGGCTCAGCCGTGCCCCTTGATGAACCGAAAGAAATGGAAGTCCGCGGCCGTGATTTATTAACCGGCCTACCAAAAGCGATTATGATAAATGATAAGCAAATCAGAGATGCTATTAGCCGTACCATTAGTAAAATAATTGAAAATGTAAAAACAATTTTAGAGACTACTCCTCCAGAATTAGTTTCTGATATTTACGAGCGCGGTCTTTATTTATCCGGTGGTGGTGCTTTACTTTGCGGATTAGATAAAGCAATTTCTGCCGCTTCTAAAATTCCGGTTAAAATAGTTGATGATCCTTTAACTTGCGTGGCGCGGGGAACGGGTTTGCTCTTAAGTAATAAAGAGCTCTTAGAAAAAGTAATTTTACCAACCAGTTCCGATTAACTTTTATATCTTAAAATTATTGGTTTTTTTATGATTAGGATTAAAAAAAACAATCCCTTGTTAATTTTTACGGTAGTTCTCGGACTACTGGTTTTTTTACATAGTCTCGGTATTATCCGTCCGTTAGAAAATGCCTTATTATTTTTAGTTAAGCCAGTTAGTAGTCGACTTTATACTTGGGGGGCTGGAATAAATTCTTCTTATGCTGAAAATCGAGAGAAGGCAGAGTTACTTTCAGAAATTAATCACTTGCAACAAGAGACGAACACTTTAGTTATTCAAGATTCTCATTGGCGGGAAGTTGAAGCCGAAAATCAAAAATTGCGCAATCAATTAAATTTTATTTCTGGTAATAAATTTAAAGTGGTGCTGGCTAATATTATTGCCAAGGAAGAGTCTTTTTCGGTTACGGAAGATAATCGCGACTTAATCATTGATAAGGGGGAAAAAGATGGCTTGCACCCTGATTATGGCGTGCTTAGCCCCGACGGTGCCATTATCGGTAAGATTATTGAAGTGAGTGACGTTAGTTCACGAATTTGTTTAATAACTAGTCCTGGTTGCCAATTAGCGGCTAGCTTGCAGAATGAAGATAAAACCAAAGGAATAACTAACGGTAATTTAGGCCTCACAATTAATATGAATTATATTCCGCAATTAGAAAAAATTGCGCTTGGTGATACGGTAATCACTTCGGGATTGGGCGGTAATATTCCGCGCGGTTTGGTGATTGGCAAAGTTTCGGAAATTAAAAGCGAAAGTAATGAAGTTTGGCAAGCCGCTACGATTGAGCCGCTAGTTAATCTTAACGATTTAACAGTTGTTTCTATTGTTATTCCTTAAAGAATCGCCTATGTTTAAAAAAATTGGACAAGTATTAATTTTCGTCGCCATTTGTTTAGTGGCGGCCAATTTACAATTTGCCTTTATTTCGTCACTTCCGGGCGCCTTTAATCAAATAAATATTGGTTTAATACTTCTGATATTTATTCTTTTCTTTTTTGGGGCGAAAGCCAGCCTGTTATTTATTTTTTCATTTGGATTTTTAATGGATATTTTTTCTTTCCAATTTTTTGGTTTTTATTTTATTTGTTTAGCGACAGCTGCTTTGGTGTCTTATTTGATTTTAGAAAATTGGTTAACTAATAAATCCTTATATTCTTTTTGGGTCTTATTTTTAGTGGCCACTTTAGCTTATAATCTATCAGCGGTTATTTTAGCTTTTTTAACTGTTAATTTTCAGGGAATGCCGGGGCTATTTATGCTTTCTTTCTGGCGCAATGTTTTTTATCAATCGGCCTGGAATATTTTAGCGGCCGCTTTATTTTTTAATATTTCTGTTGTTTTAGCAAAAAGATTTCAGCCTTTTTTCCTGGAAAAGAAAGGAACATTGTGATATTATAAAAGTAATATGCAAAAAATATGATTTACGACTTTATTACCATCGGTGGAGCCACTAGAGATATTAGTTTTTTTACCGACCAAGGAATTTTAATTAATAATCCGCGTGATATTTTACGTCAACAGCTTTTAGCTTTTGAGTATGGCGCTAAAATTAGAATTGATACTTTCAATTATACTTATGGCGGGGGAGCCGCTAATGCTGCCGTTAATTTATCTCATTTTGGTTTTAAAACCGCTTGTTTGGTGGCTATTGGTAGTGACGATAATGGCCAGGCAATAATTAAAAATTTGAAAGATCGCCAGGTTGACGTTTCTTTAGTTAAAAAAATATCAGCTGTAAATAGTGGTTTTTCTTTTATTATAATTTCTAAAACCGGAGAAAGAATAATATTTACCGAGCGTGGCGCTAATAATCTTTTAAAACTTACAACTAAGGATGAGGCAATGCTTAAAAATACTAAAAATATTTACATCTCTTCTTTATCCGGAAATTGGAAAATAATTTTACAAAAAGTTTTTGCGTTAGCCTACAAACAAGGAACAAGAATCACTTGGAATCCGAGTGAGGCGCAATATTCTGTTGGCTTAAAAAAATTGGCGCCATTTTTGAAAAATACTTTTATTTTTTCGGTTAATAAAGATGAGGCGGTTGAACTCGCTTTAGCACATTCTAAAATTAGCGGTCAGAAATTGGATCAAACTTTTTTAAACGATGAAAAGAATTTGTTAAAAATAATTAAAAGTTATGGTCCCAAGATTGTGTTAATTACTTCTGGTGCTGCTGGGGCATATGTTTATGACGGTTTCAAATTTTATTATCAACCGATATATAAAGAAAAGAAGCGAGTTGATACGACTGGAGTTGGTGATATTTTTAATTCTACTTTTGCCGCCGGCGTGGAGTTATTTAAAGGTGATATTAAAAAAGCGCTTCATCTCAGCGCGCGCAATACCGCTTCTAAAATTGAACATTTGGGAGCCCAAAACGGACTATTAAAGATCAAGCTATAAATATAAATTTTATGATAAATGATGTAATAATTAAAGAAATAGCCAAGAATTGCGATGAGCGCGGTTTTTTGGCTGAACTTTTTCGTGCCGATGAACTTGATTTTAAACCGGCCATGTCTTATGCTAGCTTTACTAATCCGGGAGTAATTCGTGGACCCCATGAACACGTGGCGCAAAGCGATTGTTTCGTTTTCTTAGGTCCGGGAAGTTTTAGTCTTCATCTTTGGGACCGCAGGGAAGCTTCCAGCACTAATGGCGAAAAAGTAGAAATTGAAGTCGGTGTTAATAATCCCACCTTAGTGATTGTGCCGCCGGGAGTAGTCCATGGCTATAAATGTATTTCGGATGTTCCCGCGCTTAGTCTTAATTTTCCCGATAAACTTTATCGCGGTGAAGGTAAGCAGGAAGAAGTTGATGAAATCAGATGGGAGAAAGATTCTGAGAGTCCTTATAAAATTAGTTAACCAAAAAATATATGTGTATTTTTTGTAAAATTGTCGCCGGAGAATTGCCAGCGTATAAGGTTTATGAAGATGATAAAGTTTTAGCTTTTTTGAATATTAAGCCGACTAGTATTGGCCATACTTTAGTTGTCGCGAAAGCGCATTATGCTAACTTGGAGGAAATATCGGAAGCTGATTTAACGGCGCTTATTTTAGCGACTAAGAAGGTCGGCTACTTGCTTAAAAATAAATTAGGCGTTTTAGGTTATAATATGTCATCCAATAACGACCCTGTTGCCGGGCAAGAAATTCCTCACATTCATTTTCATCTTATTCCGCGCCATGAAGATGATGGTTTGACTCCTTGGCCGAAGATTGAATGTAGTCCTGGAGATATGGAAGAAATAACTAAGAAATTGACCTCCTAAATATGAAATTACTTGTTACTGGTGGCGCCGGTTTTATCGGTTCCAACTTTATCCATTATTGGTTAAATAAATATCCTCAAGATAAAATTATAAATCTTGATCTTTTAACTTATGCCGGCAATTTGGATAATTTGGCCGACTTGGCAGATAACCCTAATTATGAATTTATTAAGGGCGATATTTGTGACCGCGCCTTAGTGGCCAAGGCCGTTCAAGGAGTGGATTTAATTGTTCATTTTGCGGCCGAGAGTCATGTTGATCGTTCAATTAGTGATAGCTCGGATTTTGTCAGAACTAATGTTGAAGGTACGCGCGTTCTACTCGATGCCGCTAAAAATAACGGTGGCATTAGATTTCATCATGTTTCCACCGATGAAGTTTTCGGCGCCCTTAAAATTGGTGATAAAAAATTTAACGAAACTACGCCTTACGACCCGCGTTCTCCCTACAGCGCTTCCAAGGCGGCTAGCGATCATTTAGTCAGGGCTTATTTTCATACTCATAAATTGCCGATTACCATTTCTAATTGTTCTAATAATTATGGGCCTTATCAGTATCCGGAAAAATTGATTCCTTTATTTGTTACCAATTTAATGGAAGGGAAAAAAGTTCCGGTTTACGGCAATGGTCTTAATATTCGCGATTGGATTCATGTTGATGATCATAATTACGGTGTAGATTTAATTATTAAACAGGGGAGACTGGGTGAAACTTATTGTCTCGGTGGAAATAGCGAAAAAAATAATTTAGAGATTACTAAGGCGGTTTTAGATTTGATGGGGAAGGGCGAAGAAATGATTGAGTATGTCAGCGATCGTTTGGGGCATGATTTGAGATATGCGATTGATTTTTCTAAGGCAGAACGGGAATTAGGTTTCACACCCCAGCACTCGTTTGCCAGCGGTTTGCAAGAAACCGTAAATTGGTATAAGAATAACCAAGCGTGGTGGAAAAAATTAAAAAATAAATAATAAAATAAGTATGTCACACAAAAAAATCTTTATTATTGAAGACGATGCCAATATCTTATATGGCCTAGAGGCGCAATTTTCTAATTCCGGCTTAGAAGTTGAGGTTAGCGAGGCCGAAGAGGAGACCGAAGAACTGATGGATAATTTAAGGGAATTTCAGCCAGATTTTATTGTGTTGGATTTAATTTTGCCTAAAATTGACGGATTTGACATCATTAAGCGTCTAAAAGCGGACGATGAACTTAATGACAAGCAAATATTTATTTTTACAGATTTAAGCGATGCCGACAGTCGTCAGCGTAGTTTAGAGATGGGGGCAGATTATGTTTTCTTTAAAGATGATTTTGATACTTTTCAGTTTGCGGAAAAAGTGTTAAAAATAGTTGATAATCAAGAAAAAAGTGGAGATAACGATGATGACGACGAGCAAATGATTGACTAGTAAATATTATTAAATTGACTTAAAGCGCTTTAGCGGTTAGAATAGGGGTTGTATACATTATGTTTATCAAACAAATTGGGATTGATTTAGGCACAACCTATACGCTTGTTTATTTACCTCGACGGGGAATTGTAGTGAACGAGCCGAGCGTTGTGGCCGTATCAGTCGCTGATAAAAAAATATTAGCCGTTGGTAATGAGGCTAAAGATATGTTGGGGCGTACTCCTGATACTATTATGGCGGTTAAACCCTTAAAAGACGGGGTCATTGCTGATTATCGGGCGACCGAGGCGATGATTAGATATTTTATTAATAAGACTTTGGGCGGTTTGCGCTTATTTCGGCCGGAGGTGATGGTGGCTGTTCCGGCGGGAATTTCCTCCACTGAGAGACGAGCGGTTATTGAAGCAACGATTGCGGCGGGAGCTAAGGCAGCCTATATTATTAAGGAACCAGTGGCCGCGGCGATTGGTGCCGATATTCCGATTGGCTCTGCGACCGGTCATATGGTTATTGATATTGGTGGTGGGACTGCAGAAATGGCGGTTATCTCTTTGGGTGGCGTGGTGGCTTCAACTTCAGTCAGGGTTGGTGGCAATAAATTTGACGCCGCGATTTTAGAATATGTTAGAAAAAAATACAATTTAGCGATTGGTGAAAGAACGGCGGAAGAAATTAAGATAAATATTGGCTCCGCTTTATATATGGAAGACAAACTTCACATGGAAGTTAGGGGCCGTGATATTGTGACTGGCTTACCGCGCAGCATCACTGTTTCTAGTGATGATGTCACGGAAGCGATTCAACATGAGCTTGAGGCGATTATTTCTGCTTCCAAAAAAGTTTTACAAAAAACTCCGCCCGAGTTATCGGCGGATATTATGGACAAGGGCATTGTTTTAACTGGCGGCAGTTCCTTATTAAGAAATATGGATCAGCTCATTGCGCGGACGACTGGTGTGCCGGCTTATGTAGCTGATGACGCCATGCTCTGCGTTGCCAAAGGAACGGGAATTGCCTTGGATAATTTAGATTCATATAAGCGCAGTATTTTAGCAACTAAATAAACGGCTAACCTAATTGGTTAGCTGTTATTTTTTATGACAATTGGAATAGATGCCTCTAGAGCTAATTTAAAAAGAAAAACCGGCACCGAATGGTATTCTTTTTACTTAATTAAAAGTTTGGCAAAAATTGATAAGGAAAATAAATATCTTCTTTATTTAAATGATTTACCATCTTTGGAATTACAGGAAATTATTAAGGATAATCCTAATTTTTCGGTTAAATTTTTAAAGTGGCCGTTTCTTTCTTTTTGGACCTTGGGTCGTTTAACTCTGGAAATGATTTTTAACAAGCCGGATATTTTGTTTATTCCGGCGCATACCATGCCTCTGGTTTATCCTAAAAGAACAATCAATACCATTCATGATATTGCTTTTGCTCGTGATCGCAATCTTTACCGCTCACTGGGAGTTAAGACTGATCGCGCCTTATCCAAAAAGATTGTAGAATTTTTGGTGCGTGTATTTACTTTAGGAAAATATCATTCTGAATCTTTAGATTATTTACATTGGTCAACGGAGTTCGCTTTGCGTCGCGCCAAAAAAATAATTACGGTTTCTAATTTTACCAAGCAAGATATTCTAAGCTTTTATCCGCGCGCTCAGGCGGATAAAGTTGCGGTGGTTCATAACGGTTATAATGACGATTTATATAAAATGGGTCGCGATCAAATACGGATAAAGTCAAAATTAGAAAAATATAGTTTAGAACAACCATACTTTTTATACGTTGGCCGTTTAGAAAAGAAAAAAAATACTCCCGCTTTAATTGAAGCCTTATCAATTTTGCGAGAAACTCATCCGGAAATAAAAGAAAAAATGGTTCTTATCGGAGACGCTAGTTTTGGTTATGACGAAGTTAAGTATGTGATTGAAGAATTTAATTTAAATTCTGATGTTTTAATGCCCGGCTGGGTAGCCGAGGAGGACATGCCTTGCATTTTTAACGGTGCCAGCGCGTTTATTTTTCCTTCTAAGCACGAGGGCTTTGGTATTCCAATTCTGCAAGCTATGGCTTGTGGTTTGCCAGTTGCTTGTTCTAATATCCCCGTGTTTAAAGAAGTGGCTGGTGATGCGGTTTTGTACTTTAATCATGAAGATAAAAAGGCAATTGCTGAGGCGATGGCCAGAATAATTAATGACCAGCAGCTACATCAGGAATTAGTCGAAAAAGGTTTAGCAAGAGTTAAGGATTTTAGTTGGCAAAGATGTGCGGTGGAAACTCTAAAGGAAATTTTAAGCACTTAAATAGACCCTATTTGTGATTTGTAAAAATAGCTGTTTATGGTATTATATAGATGTTATATGAATAAAATAATAACATCTTTTTTTATATTTTTAAGCATGCTAGCCATGCCGGTTTATGCTAGTATTACGCCTAATGATTCATTTTTTAGCAATCAATGGTATCTTTCTAAAATTAAGGCTGATAGCGCTTGGGATAAAGTTTCCGAAAGTCCGGATACGGTTATTGCGGTCATTGATTCCGGTGTTCAAATAAGCCATCCAGATCTACGTGATAATATTTGGACAAATGAAAGAGAAATACCTGGAGATGGTCTTGATAATGATAAAAATGGTTTTATCGACGATGTTAATGGTTGGGATTTTTCTGTTAATATTCCTGATCCGTCGCCTAAATTTAATGACGGTTGGACTGAGGCTGGTGTCTCTCATGGTACTATGGTAGCGGGGATTATCGCCGCTCGCGGGAATAATGGGCAAGGAGTTGCCGGGGTAACTTGGCGGGCAAAAATTATGGCGCTTAAGGCTCTAAACGATAAAGGGGAAGGTCGGGTAAGCGATGTTATTAGAGCACTCGACTACGCAATTAATAACGATGCCGATATTATTAATCTTAGTTTTGTTAGTTTTAATTATAGTGCTGGTTTGCAAGAAGCAATTATGCGAGCCCATAATGCTGGGATTATGATTGTCGCCGCGGCGGGTAATGAACAAGCGGCTGGAGAAGGGTATAATATTGATAAAACTAAAATTTACCCTGCTTGTTATGATGGTAGTTTGGTCGGTGAAAATATGGTGATTGGGGTAGCCGCGACGGATGCGCTGGACCAAAAAACTAAATTTTCCAGTTATGGTTTTAGTTGTGTAGATATTTCTGCTCCCGGAATCAGTTTTTTTAACACTGTAACCGGTGACAGTCGCGCCGGAGCTGTTACTTATTATGATGGTTATTGGTCAGGAACTTCTATGGCTGCCCCTCTGGTCTCAGCTACCCTGGCTTTAATTCAACAAGCTAATCCCGAATTAAGCCGTCGCGAGACAGTTAATATTTTATTTGCCTCTACTGATAATATTAGCCGGTTAAATCCTGATTATTTAGGACAATTAGGGAATGGTCGTTTAAATGTTAATCGCGCTGTGGAAATGGCCAAAGAAAAACTATATAATCATCTCGGTCGTTTGCTTATTATTCCGGATTCCCAAAAGAATAAACTTAAAGTCGTGGCGGCTAATGGCGATTTAGCTTATTATCTTCCTGATGAAATTATTAAGGCTGGAACCCCGTTTACTACTGGGGATATTAATGGTAACGGGATTGATGAAATAGTTGTTGGAGCAGCGGTTGGAGAAGAACCAAAAATTAAAATTTTAAGTAGTCAAGGAAAATTGTTGGGAGAATTTTTAGCGGCGGATAAAAATTTTCGTGGTGGTTTAAATGTTGCCTTGATTAATTTTGACAATAGCGGTGCTAAAAAAATAATTGTAGCGCCGGCTTCTGGCGGTAGTCCGCAAATTAAAATTTTTGATTATCAAGGAAATCTAAAAGAACAATTTTTAGCGGCGCCTAGTAATTGGCGGGGCGGGTTTAATGTGGCCGCTGGCGACATAGACGGCAAGGGATTGTCAGAAATTGTAGTTGGTTTTGGGGCTGGTAGCGAACCTCAAGTTAGAATATTTAGGGCGGACGGGAAATTAATTGGCGTTTTTCTGGCTTATGAAAAAAGTTTTCGCGGTGGTGTTAATGTCGCGGTGGCTAATTTAGATGGCCGTAAAGATCATAATAAAGCGGAAATAATAGTAGCACCAGGACCAGGAAGAGAACCGCAAATTAAAATATATAATAATCGCGCTCAATTGAGCAATAAATTTTTAGCTTATGGAAAAAATTGGCAAGGGGGAGTTAATCTAGCGGCCGGAGATATTAATAGTGACGGAATATCCGAAATAATTCTTGGTGCTTATAGTGGGGCAACGCCTCATGTTCGAGTGTTTAGCAGTAGCGGAATAATTTTAGAATCCTTCTATGCTTACGACCAGGGCTTTAACGGTGGCGTTAATGCTGGTATAATAAGAATAAATAATTAATTACATATGCCTAAAAAAATAATTTTTGATAAAAAGAATGTTTTAGTAGCTGGGGGAGCCGGTTTTATTGGTTCTCATCTTTGCGATGAGCTTATTAAGACTTGCAAAGTTATTTGTGTAGATAATTTTATTTCCGGCAGTGAGCGCAATATTGATCACTTATTGGCCAATCCTAATTTTGTCTTTATTAATCATGATTTATCTCAGCCCTTTGATTTGGCACTGATACCAGAATTAAAGAAATTTAAAGTTGAATTTCAAGGAGTGCAGGAAATTTATAATCTCGCTTGTCCGATGTCACCACGTAAATTTTTAGATAATCGCTTAGCAACTATTGATGCTAATTCTTCAGCGGTTAAAAATTTATTAGATTTGGCGGTCACTTACAATGCTAAGTTTTTGCACTTCTCTTCTTCGGTCGTCTATGGCCCTCGTCGTTCTGATGATCCTGAATTTAAGGCGCGGGAGTCTGACCCGGGAGTGGTTGATCAGCTTTCCACACGCGCCTCTTATGATGAGGGTAAGCGCTTTTCTGAGACCATCGTGGCCACTTATCGGGAAATTTATAAGATTGATGCTAAAATTATCAGAGTCTTTAGAGTTTACGGTCCGAGGATGGAATCAAATGATGGTCAAATGATTCCCGACTTTATCAATAATGCCCTAGAAGATAAAGATTTGGTTATTAATGGTGATGAGAATTTTTCTTCTTCTTTTTGCTATATTGAAGACATTTTGGATGCCACCTCTAAAGTTATGGCCTCTGATCTCATGGGACCGATTAATATTGGTTCGGATATCAATTGTAAATTAGTTGATTTAGCGCAAATAATAATTAACGAAACTGGTTCTAAATCTAAGATTGTTCATGCGGAAACTATGATTTTTTTAACCGAACTTATTTTGCCGGATATTCATCTAGCGCGCAATGAACTCGGTTGGATGCCGGTGGTTACTTTGGATAACGGTTTGCGTAAAACAATTTTTGACGTTAAAGCTCAGAAAAAACTTCAAGGCTTCGGATCTTATTAAAATAATAATTTTAAACTGATACAAAAAAATCTGGCTTAGGGCCAGATTTTTGTTTTTAAGTTTTTAGCTTTTTAAATAAATCAGCTGCATCTTTCGGATTAAAGAGTCGGTCGCGCTTACCTAACGTTTCTGGAATGCCACCGAGATTAGAGGCAATAACCGGTATTCCTGCTTGGCGTGCTTCTAAAATTATTACGGGATAATTTTCATAACATAACGAGGGCATAATTAGAACGTCTGCTTCTTTAATTTTTTCTTTAAGAGTTAAATTATCAAGGCGACCTAAAAATTTAATACGCTTATTAGTTTCAGCTAATTTTTGTACCTGGTTTAATAAACTGCCGTTACCAGCGATAGTTAAAGTCATCTCCGGGTCTGCTAAACGCTTGAAGGCGTCAAGCAAAAAAAGAATTCCTTTATGGCTTTCTATTTGGCCGGCAAATAATAGGTTTTTAAAAGACTGAGGCTGGTAATTTGTAGTCGCTTCTTCTGGAAGTTTTATATTTAAAATATTTTCTAATTTAGTTATTTTAGTTTTAGAATTTTTAAAAAATCCTCGCTGGCGATGCTCCTCTAATAACCAATGTGAAGGAGAAATAATTAATTCCGGTGAACCAATAAAGAATCTTGTTGTTGCTTGATAGATTTTAGCGGCCAAACTATTAACCAATTTTTCTTGCTCAAAGATGATTAATCCGGAAGGGTGGAGTAGTTGAATGTCGTGTAAGAAATGCTGATGTTTTATTTTTAATTCCTTAATCGCTTGAGCGGTTTTAAAATCCAGCCCCATTAAATTATGAGAAATTACTAAATCCGGCTTCTCAGCCGCTAACAGTTTTTTTATTTGCTGATATTTTTTACTAGAGATGAGTTCACCAATATGCCAGAGTAAACGCCATCCTAATAATTTTTTTTTAAGATTATAAAAATCCGATTGAATATAAAAAGTTGGGCAGTCATTATTTTTGCCTAAATCGGGATTTGGGGGGCGCGTGCTTATTAAAAAAACTTCGTGGCCGTCCGCTTGATAAGATTTTATCATCGCTGCCGTCACATTTTCCGCACCGCCGCGATTGTAGGGCTTATAAAGATTGTTTAGCAAACAAATTTTCATATTTTTGTTTCATTGCTTCTTGATCGTATTTTCTTAGGGCTAAGCGTCTGGCCGCCTTGGCCATTTCTTGGCGCTGGGTTTCATTTTTAAGAATAAATTCCAGTTTTCGATTTAAATCTTCAATGCTATTGGGAATAACTAACAGACCTTCGCGTTTATTTTCAAAAACACTTCTGACGCCTGGGAGATCGGAAGCAATAACGGGAACGCCACAGGCGAGAGCTTCTATCAATACTAAACCAAAAGCTTCATTATTATTAATAGAAGGAAGAATTAGCAGATCGGAATTTTGGAGGGCTTTTATTAGTTCTGAGTCGCTCAGTTTTCCCGTGAACTCTACTCGTTTACTGAGGTTTAAGCGGGCGGCTAAAGTTTCATATTCGCTTCGCAAGTCGCCGTCACCGACAATTTTTAAGTTCCATTTTCGTTGGTCAAGGCTGGGTAGGGAATTAAGGAGAATGTTGACGCCTTTAAAATAATGAGCTTTATCTAAACCGCCGATAAAGATTAAATCTAAACGGTCTTTTTTTATAAATAAGTCGTTGATATGCCTGACTATATTTTTTACTTTCGCTACCAGATTATTGGCGCTTGGTTGGCCGACGGGGTTAGGCTGAAATTTTTCCAGATTTATTCCAAAAGGGATTTCTTGAAATTTTTCCGGGTGCACCTCGTAGAATTTTTTTATTTGGCTATGTTTAACATAATCTAAGCTAGCGCTGACAATAATTTCCGCTTGCTTGAAAAGGGAATTCCGAATTAGTTGGCTGGGAATGCTTAGCATCTTAGCGACCAGAGATTGGTTTTTAACATCCATGTGATAATGAATTATCAGTTTTGGTTTTTTAAAGAAGATTTTAAATAACCAAACTATCTCCGCGGTACCAAAAAAAGGATAATGTAAATAAATATAATCAAATTTTCTCAGTTTCCATAAAAGTTGGGGCAGGAAAGCACCGTGGCCGCGTCGTAAAACCGGCCTCAAAGTATCAGGCGTAAAATTGGTAATTTCGTGCTTAACGCCTAACAGCTCATGGAAACGATAAGCACTGTTACCGATGCCGCCGGCATATGGCGGATAGGCGCAAACTATTTGAGCAATTTTCATAAATTATTTATGTTGGTCTTCGGATTTGCTATCCAGATTACTATTTTCTAAAAGTGCAATTTTTCTGACGATGCTGGTTAAATTAGAATCCATTTTGGCTAGCGTTAAGCGAAGTTTGAACACCATGTAGAAGAGAATAATTATAGCCAAATAGAGCAAAAAGTTAATTCCGGAAGAAAATCCTAAGGAGCCGACCAAACGGTCTATTTGTTTAATCAAGACAATCGCCACCACGCCCAATAGCCAAAATGACAACCAAAAAATGAATTCATTTTGGCCGATTTTCTTTTTTCTTTTTTGTTCGCTGAGACGCCAAATAAAGACAGCGATGAGAGCGAGGGCAATTAGTTGTTGCAACATATGTTTAAAGCAGATTTATTAGTTATTGACACTATTTATAATTAATGATAAATTATTATGATTTGCCCAGCTTTGCCAAATTGTTGGTAAATTTAGGCGTTCATTCATCGTACGTTTACAAATATATAAATTAAATTATTATCATCATGAAACACAAGTCAAATTTGTTGATGGAGCTCGGGATGAGCGCCATCTTCCTCGTAATTTTTTGTATCATCAGATTTCTGCTGATGACTCAGTTGAAAAATGTTGGTGTTGATCACGACGCTATTGCCGTCATCTTGGTGGCCCTTGTCATTGTGCTCGCTACCCTTATCTACCTGGCTTCATCATTAAGGAGGGTTTTTTCCTTTTCTGCCAACATGTTAATTTTATCAATTGCTGGTTATTTCCTATGGGATTTAAGCACAATTCAAAATTATTTATTGCTTTTTTGTTTAGTCGCTTTTGCACTATTAACGATTGTTAGTGCAGTTACGGCTTTACGCCTCTTTCGAAATAACGATTCTGCTGTAGGGATAACTCCGGAAATGATGGAGTTGCATGACTTTATGAGCAGATGCTTACCAATTAAAGTTGTAATTTTGGGTTTAGGCGTATTGCTCATTGAAATAATTTTAGTGCCTCTTGTGGCCGGCTAAACCGCCCTCAGGGTATTAAGAAAGGGTCTCTTTTCCAAGAGGCCTTTTTTATTTGATAATTTTCTTAATAGCCAAATCTTTTATTATTCTCACGCCCCCGGAAAATTTTTGGCCGAATTCATGATAGATAACAGTAATCGGCACTTCAATAGTTTTTATTTTATTTTTAAATAATTGCTGTAAAATTTCGCTGCAATGAGCCATGCGATCATTTTTGATGCTGATTTTCTGGATTGCGGCTCGGCTCAAAACTCTAAAACCGCTTTGGGGGTCACTAAGACGGATATTAAAAAATATACGATTAATGAGGCGAGCCAGCGGCATTATTAGGTTTTTTTTTAAGGCTGGTAAGTCTGATTTTTTGGATAAAAAGCGAGAGCCTAAGACGGCTTCGGCTTGGCCGGATTCAATTGGGGCGATTAATTCAGGAATTTCTTCGGCCTGAAATTGATTATCGGCATCAAAATGAATAATAATATCAGCGCCATTTTTAAGAGCATATTCATTGCCGGTCTGAAGAGCAGCACCTTGACCGCGGTTAATTGAATGTTTTAAGACCGTGGCTCCGGCTTGGCGCGCGCTTAGGGCCAGTTCATCGGTGGAACCATCGTCAATCACAACAATTTCATCTACAAAAGGCCCAACGCGTTTAATCACTTCGTTAATATTTTTAGCTTCATTATAGGCGGGGATAATACAGATTTTTTTCATTTTTTTAAACTAATCCGTCTTTTTTCTTTTGTTTTTTATCAAGCGCGAGTGGTTGATAGCCGTTATTTATGGCTAACTGAAAAAAATCTTCCCAAAATTTAGCGGTTGCTAAATTTTTCTTATTTTTAAGAATAAAGGCGGAAGTTTCGGGGTGGGGAAGAAATATTTCAAAAACACCGATTCGTTTTCTGTTAACTCTGGTTTTCGGTCTTTTTAAGGTGACTAGTTCCTGACCGGTTATCATTTTAAGATTATCTAAGATTAAATTCAAGGGCAAGCCACTGGCTAAAATTTTATAAAGAGCCTGAAGAGCATTGATTGATTTAATTGTTATAATTACCAAGCGTCCGGTGGAGGCGGCCAAAATAGCTTGCTTGATAGTTTCGGTGTCATTATCTTCGGTATCTAAAGCTAAAATATCGGAGTCGTGCTTAAGAACTCTTTCCCAATTTTCAGGATTATTTTCTAAAAAATTTATGCCCTGAGGTCTAAATTCGGAGTGTCCTAAAAAATAAATATTTTTATTTTCCTGGTTGAGACTATCAATAATTGCTTGAAGGGTTGAACTCCGCCCCTGTCTTTCAGGGGAACTAATAACTATTAGTCCAGAACGCGAAGCGCTAATTTTTTTTACAGTCTCTAAGTCATCCTTTTGAAATCCTGATTGCTTTAGACTTAAAGGATTTTTATCTTCATGCAGAATACTGATAATTATCTTTTCACCAAATTTATCCGGAACAATGCTAAGGTGAAAATTAAAATCATTATTTTTATCGCGGAGCTTGCAATATTTGCCAGATGCTAATTCTCCAGGGGCGATTTTTAAGAGCGCGCGTAAATTATCAGCTAAATTGATTTCTAATTTTTTGGGCAGATTAAATATGGCCTCTTCGCCGTCAGGCAGATGACAACGACAGGAATGGCCATTGGCTGACCTGGAAATCATAATTCTTTCCGCTTTTTCTTGTTTAGCAAAATTAAACAAGTAACTTATGGTTTTGTTTATCATAATGCTATTATGTTAGCATATTTTATATTATTTTAAAAATATGTTAAGCTAGTAATTGAGATATCATTATCTTGTTTTTTTCTATGAATTATTCTAATTTTTACGCTCGTTTTTATACTTTTTTACAACGTTTAGGGGTGGCCTTTAAGCGTATTTTCAAATTTCAATACACCAAAATTTATTTGGGTATCATTGTTTTTCTGCAATTGCTAGTTTGGCTGCAAACAATAGCAATTTATCGCCGTTTAACTGGTGATTTTATAATTTTACACTATAATATTGATTTTGGCGTTGATCTTATCGGCAGCCCTAAACGCATCTTTTATTATCCATTATTTGGTTTAGGGGTGGCGATTATTAATATCTCTTTAGCCGCTATTTTGGCTAGACATAAAGAGCCAAGACTGGTTATCCACTTTATGCTGGGAGCGGCGGTGGCTTTTGCTATTTTTTTAAGTCTGGCTCTTTTAGCGGTTAACTTTATAAATTTTAAGTAATAATTCCGATTATGGAGTATCAAATTATTAGAATTCTTTTCTTTTCGGCTCTTTCTTTTGTTTTTGCTGTTTTAGCGACGCCACTGCTAACTCATTTTTTATATAAATATAAGTTAGGAAAGAAAATAAGAAATAGTGGTTTAACACCAATTTTTAGTGAACTCCATGCCCATAAGGCCGGTACGCCGACTATGGGTGGAATTTTGATTTGGGGAACTACTCTAATCTTAATCGGTTTTTTCTTTTTTTTATCGGAATTATTTCCCGGGGGCGTTTTTCAACAATTTAATTTTTTATCGCGCGCGGAAACGCTTTTACCTTTAGGAGCGCTAGTCGCGACGGCTATTATTGGCTTGGTTGATGATTGGCTGGATGTTAGAGATAAAGGTGTTTTTGGTGGCGGAGGCTTAAAATTGCGTCATCGTTTAATGATTTATACGTTGATTGCCTTGATTGGTGCTTTATGGTTCTATTTTAAACTTGACTGGACAGTTATGCATTTGCCATTTTTGGGCAATTTTGAGATTGGCGCTTGGTATATTCCAATTTTTATTTTTATTATTGTGGCTACTTCTTTTTCAGTTAATGAAACTGACGGCCTGGATGGCTTGGCGGGCGGGACGTTGTTAATCGCTTTCGCTTCTTATGGCGTGATTGCGTTTGTGATGGGACGTTATGATTTAGCTACATTTTGTGCGGTTATTATCGGCGCTTTGTTAGCTTTTTTGTGGTTTAATATTCCCCCGGCCAGATTTTATATGGGGGATACGGGAGCAATGAGTCTTGGAGTTACGCTGGCAATTATTGCCATGTTAACGAATAATGCTTTGCTCTTAGTTTTTATTGGTTTAATTTTTTTGTTGGAATCGCTATCGGTAATTATTCAAATGCTTTCCAAGCGCCTACGGCATAAAAAAGTTTTTATTTCTTCACCAATTCATCATCATTTTCAAGCTATCGGCTGGTCAGAGTCTAAGGTAGTAATGAGATTCTGGGTAATTGCCGGCATTGGCGCCGTTATTGGGCTTATTATCTTTCTTTTAGATAAGCAGATATGAGATTTACAGCCATAAAAAAGAAATTTTTGGCATTAAAGTCCGGAGAACATGAGCCGGATAAAAGTTTAATAGTAGCGGTTATAGTTCTGATTGTTTCAGGTTTAATTCTTTTATTTAGCGCTTCTTCGGTAGTTTCTTATGCGCGTTATGGAAATACTTATTATTATTTTCTCAATCAACTATCTGCTTTGGCCGTAGGTTTCGTTGCTTTTTTTATCGTTTCTAAAATTGATTATCGAGTTTGGCGGAAGTATGCTTTTTTATTCTTAATTTTTTCAATTGTTCTTTTAACTTTAGTATTTATTCCCGGTATTAGATCGGAATATGGAACAGCTCGCAGTTGGATTAATATTTTTGGTCACTCTTTTCAGCCGGCAGAGCTGGTGAAGTTATCATTTTTAATTTACTTGGCTACTTGGTTGGAAGCTAAAAAAGGAGATTTGGGTAGTTTTGCCAATGGGATTGTGCCATTTCTATTTATTTTAGGCATTATCAGCGTGCTCATGATTTTGCAACCGGATTTAGGGACCCTGTTTATAATCGCTTTTACCTCCATGTTAGTATTTTTTGTTGGTGGCGGTAAAGTAAAACATATTTTTTTGGTGGTGGTCTTAGCGGGCTTATTGCTTTTTTTGACGCTAAGTATGAAGTCGTCCTATCAGAGTGATCGCTTTAAATGCTTAAAGGATCCTAGTTATAGCGCTCAAGATAAATGTTATCAAATTAATCAGTCTTTGATTGCGGTTGGTTCTGGCGGTTGGTTTGGTCGCGGTTTAGGGCAGAGTCGTCAGAAATTTATGTATTTGCCGGAAGTTTGGGGTGATTCTGTTTTTTCTATCGCCGCGGAAGAAATTGGTTTTATTTTTAGCTCCTTATTACTGCTTTTATTTTTATTTATTTTTTATCGCGGTTTGATTATTGCATCTGGTGCGCCTGACTTATATGGTCGTACACTAGCTACGGGCATTGTGGTTTGGCTGGCGGTTCAGACTTTCTTAAATATTGGCGGCATGATAAATTTAATTCCCATAACTGGCGTGCCTTTACCTTTTATTTCTGCTGGTGGCTCGGCCATCCTATCCGCTCTGATTGCTATGGGAATTTTAGTTAATATCAGCAAACAAACTAGAGGTCGTCAGCGTTCTTAATTTTAAATATGAAGATTCAAGGTCAAAAAACTATTATTTTAAGTGGCGGCGGTTCCGGTGGTCCGGTAACGCCTCTTTTGGCGATTGCTAAAGAATTATTAGAGACTGCCGACTTTAAATTAGTTTTTGTGGGCACTAAGACCGGTCCCGAGAAATCTCTGATTGACTCTTTAGATGTTTCTGTTGACCAGAAATTAAAATTTATATCTTTGCCGGCTGGGAAATTACGTCGTTATTTTTCTTGGTTTAATTTTTCTGACTTATTAAAAATATTGGCTGCTTTTATAATTTCTTTTCCGCTCTTACGGCGTGAGCGCCCCAGTTTGATAATTAGTGCCGGCGGTTTTGTTAGTGTCCCTTT
>Ga0075530_1000424_pt1 | contig 19933 bp, 18 predicted proteins | sample NGEPerD_2_FD_75101 | JGI IMG/M metagenome (GOLD analysis project Ga0075530, IMG submission 75101) | Arctic peat soil microbial communities from the Barrow Environmental Observatory site, Barrow, Alaska, USA - NGEE PermafrostL1-D | ecosystem: Environmental > Terrestrial > Soil > Wetlands > Peat ... | reverse complement strand
TGTGAAATACTGCGGGCTATCCTGTCGAGTTTCCAGACAAGAACTGTATCACCTTCCCGAAGCTTACTGATCATCAGATCCAAATCATGGCGCTCAGCCTTGGCCCCCGAAGATACATCCCTGTAAATATTCTTTTCGGTGACGCCTTCCTTAAGGAGGGCATCAATCTGCAAATTTGGGTTTTGGGTCTTCGTACTGACCCGGACATAGCCGAATAACATATTTGGTATAATTATACCTCCAAAAATAAACTAAGGGATTACACCGGAAAAATGAACTTGTTAGGACTTATTAACCGTCCTTGAGTAGTAGTTCATTTAAACGGCCATTTAAATGTACTCTAATAAACTACATATCCCGAAGTAAACTTTTACAATCAGGAGGCCATTAGTTCTTGGTCGGTCAGTTTGGGTTAGCAGTTTACTGATTGAATGGTATAGGATATTATTACTCCTTGTTTTTTTCGTCAAATCCGTTTTTTTAACTTATTTTCAACCCTTGATTTTCGCATAATTATTAAAATCAACCACCCCCCTCCCTCAAAAACGTAAATTATGGCCTTGATAACATCAAAAAATATTTCTATGCTCTTGATAGCCCTCACTATCTGTTTTCAAATCTATCCGCAAATTTCGGAAGAAGAAGGCAAGATTGTCAAGGTCTTATCCTTCAATATTCTCCACGGTGCTACTACGAAAGGAGATTTTAATCTTGACGTGATCGCTCAGGTTATCCTTGATACTGATCCCGATTTTGTGGCTTTGCAAGAGGTGGATTTTAAGACCGACAGGGCAAAAAAATATGATTTGGCCACCGAATTGGGATGGCGTACCAAAATGGCCCCTCTTTTTGCAAGGGCCATGCCGTACGATGGAGGGGAATATGGCGAGGGAATATTGTCAAAGCATACCTTCCTAAAGACTCGAAACGTGCCGTTACCCTTTACCAATGGAAATGAACCCAAGGCGGCCCTTGAGATAGTTACTGTGCTCCCCGGGGGCGATACCATTGCATTCATAGGCACCCATTTGGACCATATAAGGGACAACAGGGACAGGATCGCCCAAACCAAGGAAATAAACAGGGTGTTTGCCTCTAATACCTATCCTACTATCTTGGCCGGTGACCTTAATGCGGAACCGGACAGTGAGCCCATTCGGATTCTTGAAAAAATATGGGCAGCCTCCTACGACAAAGAAAATCCTCGACCCACATTTCCTTCAAATGATCCGTCCAAGAAAATAGATTACGTCATGTTCTACCCCAAAAACAGGTGGAAAGTGATCAAGACCGAAGTCATACAGGATTCGGTCGCATCGGATCACTGCGCTTATATGGCAACCTTAAAACTGATGGACGAATGACCGGATGCCGATCGGTACAATCGTATTTCCCGCTCAACCTTTATAGAACTGTAATCCAAAATCGCTATATAGAGATTTGGAAATGTGTGAATAGCCCCGACCGTTCGAGGTTATAGGTCATTTTTGTCTTTCTCATGTTGGGATCCTCCTGTTCTTTGGAGGCACTAAATTTTTATGGACAAGCCCTATACTCGTCCCATGAATGGATCCGTTTTGGAATGCTTTCCAGTCTCTACACGCCCTGCATAGTGTCGTTCAAAAGTACGGCTACCATAGGTCTTAACCGAAAAATCATACCATCCATGGCTTTCTGTAGTGTCAATAGTGATTTTTTGTTCCGCACCCTTTACAATTTTTATGGTCTGTTGGGGGTTGCCATAGGCATGGTCGGACACCGTCACAGTTAAATCTTGGTCGGGGGACGTATTGGAAATCTTAATTTCTATATTTCCGGAAGGCTTTTTTATAAGCCCTCTTTTTTTTTGGTAACCGCATAACATCTGCATATCGGGATCGGAAGCGGTGCCGACAAATTCCCTGTAGAAGCCATTGGGACCGTAAACCCTCAAATGGTAACCGTTTCCTTCAAAATGGTCCAAAGGCCAATGGTAGGATAGGGCATCCCCCTTTTTTATCGCGATAGGCCAGGTCTTTACCGGGTCAAATTGTAATTCCCCGCCTAGTGCTTCTTGTAAATAATTACCAGGGGCATAGACATTGAAAGGGGCACCCAAGGCCGATTCACCAAAAATAGTATCTCCCGCCGCGAAGGTTATCCCGATAGATTTTTTCTCATCGTCCAATCGGCCATCTACATACAGTTCATAGCCTAGGGCACAAGAATCACGGATACCCGGTTCCTGTTTGGTCATAAAGGAAGTCTTGTAGAGATCATTTTTTGCCTGGATAATATCCGATTGGGAAAGAGGGCTAAAATTCTTGGGAAGGTCCTTAAAACTTGCATTATTGACCTGTTGCATAAATGGATTCCGCTTTACGGGCTCGGGCAGATGAAAGGCCTCGCCGTTATAGGGCCTAAAACCTGAAACAAGGTTGCCACTGATCGTCCTTCGCCAACTGCTGATGTTGGTTTCGACAATGGGTTTTCCCGTTTTCTTTTTCAAAAACTCTTCCATGAACATTATGGTAGAGGTAATATCACAGACTTCCGAATTTACCCATCCTCCTTTGCTCCAAGGCGATACTATCACCATGGGAACCCTATACCCTAGACCCACGGGACTTTCACGGATATCTTCGGAATCCATCCCTTCTTTGGCCATCTCTTGTTCCTTGGTCGCATATTCTTCCGAAGTGTCCAATCCTTTTGAAAAAGCATTTTTGTCTTTAGGATCGGGCGCTACAAAGGGAGGAATATGGTCGAAATAACCATCGTTCTCGTCATAAGTGAGTATAAAGACGGTCTTTTTCCATACCTCCGGGTTTTTGGTGAGGATATCCAAAACCTCGGAAACATACCAAGCCCCATACCAAGGTGCACTGGGATGGTCCGAAAATTTCTGGGGGGCCGCCAACCAAGAAACGGTAGGCAATTCTCCATGATCCACGTCTCGCCTAAACTGGTGCAAAATATCGCCCTTCGGCACCTTGAGGGCTCGCTCCGTGCCATTGTCATCATAGGTCAACGTCTCCGTTTTATGGTAATTGGGGTCGTTGCTGTTCGTAGTAAAGGCCTTCCGGTGCAGATTTTTTTGGAATTCCGGAAGCGTTTCGAATTTTTTTTCGTCCCAATTTTTTAGAACTTCCGTTATTTGTTGCAGCTGTTCTTGTTTCTCGAACAAGTCCTTTTGTTGTTTCCTTAACTGATTACTGGGCAGTTTGTCCATACCTGCTTCCAAATCTTTGATTTCGGAAGGTAGTTCGGTAAGACGCTTTTTTATATGGCGCTGAAAGGATTTGGTGTAGCGCACATTGTACTGTGAAAACCATTCCAGGTTGTTATCGGTAAAATTGGCCAACAGTGAGCTGTCCTCGACTCCAGTGGGCAAACTGATCTCATTTTGATATACCTTCCAGGAAATCCCGTTTTCTTCTAGCCGTTCGGGGAAGGTCTTCCAGTCGGCCTCACTGTCATAAGTGACCTCTGAATTCCGCACGCAGGGTTTTGAACGAACACTGTCCCACGATTTTCCGGTAAAGAAATAATTCCTGTTCGTGGTGGTTCCTGTAAGGGCAGCGCAAAAATGTTGATCAAAAACGGTGAAGGCGTCGGCCAAGGCGTAATAGAAGGGAAGGTCCTCACGGGTATAATAACCCAAGGTTAGCGGCATGTCGCCATATTCTTTATCTGCTTTCTTGGCTACCAGCCATTGGTCGTATTTACCCTCGTTACGGGCATCCACCTGATTCTCCCACGAATGGGGCAGACCGCCCATCCAGGTGGCCCGGGTATCCTTGATGTTCAACCGGAAAGGCACATAGGTTTCCCTGTTCTTATTGCTTTGAAGCCATACCGGAATTTTGTTGGGCAAGGATATGGCCCGCGGATCGTTGTAGCCCCTTACACCCTGCAGGGTCCCAAAACAATGGTCAAAGGAACGGTTTTCCTGCATCAACAATACGACATGTTCGGCATCGTGGAAAGTGCTTCCCATTTCCGGAGCAATTTCCAATGCCCGTTGTATGGAAGGGGGCAGACCTGCGGTCAGGCCTAATCCCCCAGCTAACAGCCCCGCTTTTTTTAAAAAATCCCTTCTGGTATCCATAGCTGTTATTTTGAATGTTCGGGTTTCTAACTATGCGAAAATGATGTCTAAAAGACAAAGGTGGTGATGTTAAGACTTACCACCCATGCCTTGTAAAAAGAAACCAACTCAACTAACTACATTTCTATCCTAATTGGAGCCTTTACTGCGTATTGACAATTTAGAATGAAGTCAAAGTGACCATAACTTCCCATAGCAGTATTTACTGCAACCACCACGGTATTTCGCGAATTTTGTCGTTGCCGGCCCCGAATTGGTCACTAATAGCCTGAGAGACATTCTCCGTATTCTGTAAATATTCATCTTGTGGATAGATCCATCTTGTAGGAGGTGTTGCACCAGGGTTATGCGCGAAATCTGGATACCCTGTTCTAAGCTGATCAAAATACATCCGCCATCCGGTTTGTAGGAAGGAAGTGAAATATTTCTGCATTATAATACGTCGCAATTTATCATCGTTGGTGGTTGCATTATCAAAGGCAACCAAATTTTCGTTCAAATAGATGTCCGCTTCTGTCGAAGTTACGTAATTTTCATAGCCTTTGGCATAAGTATTATAAAACTCGAAATTAGCCTTTACCGCATTTTCATAGTGGGTCTTCGCATCGGAAGCAATCCAGTTTCGCAGCGATGCTTCGGCCAGTATAAATTCCAATTCGGAATAACTGAGTAGGTTGTGCGGTTCTGTCGTGGGATTCGTAGTGTATCTCAAGTTTACTTTTGAAACATCCCCTTGGGCAGCCTTGTCATTAACCTCCGCATAGGGAGCTAAAGGATTTCCTCCTTCATAAGCCATAAAATCGCCCTCGGCCAATCCTGCTTCTTTGGCATTTTTGGTCTGGGAAGTATAAATGAATAATCTAGGATCTTTCCTATCTTGTAATCTTTGTATGAAGGTGGAGTCTATATACATTCCGGAGCCATAACTGCTGGCATTGAACTCGCTATATCGGCTTCCATCTTGATCAATAAATTCTAATTGCCCATTATCCGCATTGGATTCCAAAATAGGTTGATTGTTATAAATGGAAGCAAAGGTTGATTTCACATTTAAATCGGAATCGTTTTCCTTTTTGGATAGGGTTATCAATATTTTCAATCTAAAGGAATTCACCAACTTTTGCCATTTTGAAGTATCCCCACCGTATATAATATCACCGGCGATAATTTCACCATTATCCATTAGCAAGGTATTTGCTTCATCCAATTCTTTTAATATTCCTTTAAAAACTTCTTTTTGGGAATCATATTTGGGCTGGTATACCTCGTCCTTTTCACCTTGAAGGGCTTCACTGTAGGGTATATCACCAAAAGTAAGCGTGAGGTTGTAAAAATAATAAGCCCTAAAAAACTTGGCCAAAGCCTTATATGCATTACTTTCTATACGTTCGGCCTCTTCCATCATTTTTGTAACATCCCTAAGGTCATCGTAATCGTTAAAACTGGCCTGATCCCAACGATAATACTGCCCAGTATTTTCCCCATCGGTCTGGATCAACATTCTTGAGGCGTACAAAGGGCCGGTGCCATCTACACTAAAAGCTTGGTGCTCTATTTGGGTCAGTAGTAACTGAGGATGGGTCTCACTGACGTTGTTTGGATTTTTATTGATTTCTGTCAGGTCACTACAAGCACCCAAGGACACTATTGCCACCACTATAAAGAATTTTCCTAATGTTTTCATTTTAATGATTTTTTAGATTAAAATTTAAAATTTAATCCCATTCCTAGATATCTCGTGGAAGGATCTTGAAGGTTATTGTCATCTCCGTAATCCGGATCGATAATATCCGCTTTTTTCCACATCCAAAGGTTATAGCCATTGAAGGTCATGTCAAAATGTTTGATTCCCTTTATGTTAATAAGGTCGGTAAAATCGTATTTGAAGGTCATGGTGCGTAGCTTAAAAAAGCTGCGGTCAAAAACATTTGCAAATTTTTTATTTTCCTCGGTGGTCACCTGTGCCCTATAGGGGTAGTTCTGACTCCACGTCTGCCAGCTCACGGCGGTGGTATTGGGTTGAAAGATCCGGTCGTCCGAAATCACGTTTCCATTTGCATCCTGTACCAGTTCACCGCTAATAATATTGACCCCATCAGGCACATATACGGGTTCTCCAGCTGCATATTCGGCATCACGGTATTCTGTGGAATTTGGATGCTTGCCGCCCCACCACATCTTTTCTACGGTAAGGGATCGTACAACACCGCCCCAAACTCCGTCTATTCCAATATCCAAGGACATGTTTTTATACTTAAAACTATTTTGAAAGCCCAATTGCCAATTTGGTCTGGTATGCCCCAATAATTGTTTGAAATTATCCCTGATAGGAAGCCCGTTATCATTTAAGATAACCTCGCCATCCGGAGATTTCTGCCATACCCGGTCATAGTAGCTGTCTTCCCGATCATTCAAAAATAAATTCTCATACCGTTCTTGATCATCATAGATTCCGGTAATCCTCTTTTCCAATTTACTCCAATTAATACCTAAGTTCCATTGAAAATCATCGGTTCGTATGGGAGTACTGCCCAAGACCACTTCATAGCCGTTGGTGGTGTACTCATTGCCGTTAACCTTCCTATTTCCGAATCCTGAAGCAATGGACGTAGGCAGATCTATAATCTGGTTGGTGTCAACCACGTTATAATAAGTGAAATCGAACTTAAGCTTGCCCTTTAGGAGGGAAGTACTAATACCAAACTCATAGGATGTGGAATTTTCGGGTTCGATAAACGGATTTACAATACCATCGGGATACGTAAGTTTGGTCAGTCCGCCAAAGTTGCCATCATTGTCATAGTAAGACGAAATTTGGTAGGGATCTAAATCACTGGAGACCTCTGCCCATGACCCGTACACTTTTAAGAAATCTATTGCCTTTGGCATCTCAACGAGGTTTGAAACTACCGTACTCAACGAAACGGAAGGGTAGAAATAAGACCTATTGTTCACGGGCAATGTTGACGACCAATCGTTCCGTGCAGCAAAGTTGAAGAAAAATGCATTAAAAAAATCTAATCCTAATGTAGCATAAACGCTATTGGTGGCCTTTTCTCTAACTTCGGTAGTGGCTTTTACATTTCGTTGCGTATTATTAAGGCTGTAAACAAAGGGCACGATCAAGCCATCCGTAGCATTATATTCCCGTTGATATTTGTTATAATAAGAAGAAGCCCCAACATTGATATTAAACCCAAAGTTATCCGAAAGAGTCTTGTCGTAAGTGGCCAAGATGTCGTAATCAATGGTTGCCCATTTACTGTTCCATGTTTTATAATCCCCTTCCCTGGGATCGCCGTAGTTCAGGTAGGTCTTAGGACTTTGTCGATCCTCAAAAGTATTTTTTAAAACGGCCGAACCCCTCGCCTGTATGTTGATATCTTCGGTTACCGCGTAATTTAGTTTTAATTGGGAATTGATTACATCAGCGTCATATTTTTGGTTTAGTTCATAAGCTGCAAAATAGGGGTTGTTGTACCAAGCGTAGTTCCAGTTTGCCTGGCGATATCCCTCTTGCCCGGGAACATACATGTGATTTCTTTGATCACGCCCGTCTACATCGTCTCCCATCCAGATTAAAATGGTATACATATGATTTTTTGGTCCATAGCCATATCTCGGATAGTTCGGTGAATAGACTTTATTGTATGACAATTTGCTGTCTAAAGTTAATTTTTCTGTTAAAAATGTGGTGCTCTTAAAGGTCATGCCACCGGTCTTTAAACCGGAATTCGGTACACGGTCCTTTTGGTCGGTAAACATACCCGAAATCCTAAAAGATCCTTTTTCTCCCTTTTGCGTTATGGCAAAGTTGGTATTGGAAATATAGCCCAATTCCAAAAAGTCATTAAGATTGTCATGTCGTGTCCAAGGGGTCGGCACCCTTGAATATCGCGACTTATCATCGTACTGTGTACCGGACACGTCGCCCCACCAATCAATAGTTTCCCCAGTAACATTATCGCGAATGGGACTGTTCCATTGTGGAATCATGACGCCGGGCTGAAACTTTGGACCCCAGATCATATCGCCATCGGAGATACCTCCATCCTGGCCGTCCCAGAACTCATATTTTCCGTTAGATCCATTCCCGTATTCTGTTTGGGTCTCAGGAAATACCGTAAACCCTGCACTAACCATAGTACTATGGGACAGACTGACTTCCAGACCGTCTACCTTGGCGTTTTTTGTAGTGATCATGACTGCTCCATTTCTACCTCGTGACCCGTACAATGCTGAAGCGGTCGTACCTTTAAGCACATTGATATCAGCTATATCATTGGGCGACACATCAAAGAAATCGGTATCTACGGGTATACCGTCAATTACTATTAAAGGTTCTTTTCCTCTCAGGGAGAAAGAAGGTGCCTGAAACATCCCTGTTGGGTTGCTCACGGTGAGCCCCGCTACCTGACCTGAAAACAAACTACCGACATTTGGGGCCGTAACCTCCTCTATGGTTGAAGTTTCAATCTCTTGGGTGGCGTAGCCCACTTTTTTCTGCGCCCGAGTAATCCCGAGAGCGGTAACAACCACTTCATCCAATCCTTGTGCTTGTTCAGCAAGCGCTACATTGAGGTTTCCTGAAGCAGGAACCTTTACCTCCTGGGTAACAAATCCTATATAGGACACTACTAAAATGGCATCATCGTCTGAAACGGAAATACTGAAATTACCATCAAAATCAGTAGAAACTCCATTTGTAGTACCTTTTTCCACTACTGACGCCCCAGGCAACGGAGCGCCATCTACCTCTGAGGTAACCTTCCCATTTACGTTAACGGACTGTTGTTCGGGGGCGGATTCCTCTACGTTTACGCTAATTACCTTCCCCACGGATTTAAAGCGAAGGCCTGCTTGTGCCGATATGGCTTCCAAAACACTCTTTAAGGAGGCATCCTTTTCCACTATTGAAACCGACCTTTGGTCGTCAATAATATTTTTATCGTAAAAAAAATTGAACTCCGTTTTGGATTCAATGGCCTCGAATACTTTTTTTAAATGACTGTTCGGTTCGTTCGGGCTTAAGATTATTTTACTGAGATCTTCGTTCTTGCCTTGTTTTCCTGGATTAGTGGCATACACTACCATAACCTGACCCATTAGTATAAGGACCAATAAGCACCGCTTTAAAAAAGGATGCGGTAATTCCCATTTAATTTGTTCCATAATACATAGTTTTGGTTAATTATTGTTGTTCAAATAAATAGTGTTCGGTTATCCAGAATTTTAAGAGCGCAATTTCAATCAATCCCGTCGCATACTGAATTTGTGACGGTTAATTAATCATTACGATTGCCCAAATAAATTGTTACTTCGCCGTCATTAATTTTATAAGAGACATTTTGGGAAAATGCAAGGCTTTTCAACACATCTTCCAAAGGCTCGTGCTTAAACCTTCCGTTGATTTCCCAGTCTTCCAAATTTTTGCCCACCACATTTATGTGGACGTCGTAACATCTTTCCATACGCGTGCAAAAAGTCTTCAGATCGGCATCCTTAAAGACCAAAACCCCTTCTTTCCAGCCGAATTCCTCGATATAGTCAAAAGCCTTCTTTTCGGATTGTCCAAAATCCTCAGGCACGGTTAATTTCTCCCCCGGGCAGCATATCATATGATAAGCCCGTCATTGTATTGGACAGGGAGTGGACCGACACCGACCCCCTCTCCAAGGATATAACAATAGAAGTTTGATCATTATAAGCCCTTACATTAAAAGAGGTGCCATGGACGGTGGTAACGATCTCACCCGCTTTTACCAAGAATGGTTTACGGGCATTGTGCCTGACATCAAAATAGGCCTCTCCCTCCAACACGACCTTCCGGGTGTCCGGATCGAATTCTGATGGATAACTTATCTTGCTTTCCACATTCAGTATCACTTTTGTGCTATCGGGCAGGTAAAAAGATGTTTTTTCACCCTTTCGGGATTCCCTGGTAATCATATGGGCGGACACTACAGGATTTTCATTGTTGGGCATTTGGGAGTCGTCCCAAAAAAAGGGGGAAGTGGCCAATAACAAGAAAATGGCGGCGGCACTTCCTAATAGCCAGGGACGCAGCTTGATCAACGCTTCCCTACTTTCTTTTTCCTGCCGGTAGCCGGGGCTCGCCTTCCCTTTAATAATATTGTCCAGGATTTCCTCCCGCCTTTGTGTCGAAACTTCGGATGTTTTGAAGTTTGCCCTTTCCAAAACTGCCTTGGCGTTGTAGAGCGCCTCTTTGTCTGCCGGATAATTTTTTAACCACTTTTCCCAAAAAATAGTATCGTTGGAATTTGGATGCTTCACCCAAGAAATAAAATCGGGGTCGGCCAAAAAGTAATCTATATTGTGCTTTGATTCTTTCAATTTGTCAGCGCTTTTATTTTATAGACAATCGAAACGCCAAAACAACATCACTTTTTTCGAAAAAATATCAAAAGACTTTTCTAAGTTTCCCGACCACCTTGTAGATAAGGTTCCTAGCGCACTTCACATCTTGAAAGCCCAACAGGTCCCGGACTTCCTCGTATGCCATACCTTTATAAAAATAGTAATAGATCGCTTCCCGGTGTTTTTCTTTTAGGCCGGCGAGTGCCCTGTCCAATTTTTCCAGTTTTTCTTTCTGCACTTGATCTAAAATAATGATATCCTCCCGAGGAGGGATTATCCCAAATTGCTGCTCGCCCACTTCTCCCCTGCAACGGATCTTGTTCTTTTTTGACATATTGAACACCCTTCGTTTAAGACATTGGAACAGGAACAGTCTTATGGATTTTTGTAATTTGGGAAGTTTGTCCCTCCTTTTCCTAAGGTCGATAAAGAGATCTTGAACGGCGTCCTCTATAAGGGAAATCGGGGCGTACTGAACGCCAAAATCGCACAGTTCCTTAAAATAGTCGTTGTAAATTTTAATAAAGGCACCTTCATTTCCTCTGGTGAATGCCGACCATAATTCAAGATCGTTTAAAGAATTCCATTTATCCTCTTCAATAGACACCCTCGGCCGGGTAGACTTTGAAGGTTCCAATTTTATTTCTTCCAACGTTTCCATACTTACAAGGGTCTTAAATGATATGATTTTGGCTGTACGAATGCACGAATGCCCTGAGACGACAAGGTGGAGCCCAGGCCGGAATTTTTTCTTCCGGACCAGGGAACATTGGGGCTTACCCTGTCGCAACAGTTCCAATACACGGTTCCGGTATCCATTTTTTTCAATAGGCCCATTGCCCGCTGTTCATCTGAAGAAAAAACGGAGGCCGTAAGACCATACTCCGTATCCTGCATAAGTTGTATCGCCTCCCCATCGGTAGCTACTTTTTGGATGCCTATGATGGGACCAAAGGATTCGTCTCGCATTACCTTCATTTCATGGTTGCAATCGATAAGTACGGTCGGTTCGTAGTAATTTTCATTTGCACCCACCGTTTGACCTCCCGTTTTTAGAGTGGCCCCTTTTCGAACGGCATCATCGACTTGATCGTTCAGAACATCGATTTGTTGTATGCGGGTCAATGGTCCGATAAAGGTATCCGGTGCTGTAGGGTCACCAATGGTATAGGATGCTACCTCCGCCACGAGCGCATCTACGAATTCACCGTAAATCTTTTCGGAAACATAGATGCGTTCCACGGCACAGCAGCTTTGCCCGTCGTTATAAAATGCGCCTTCGGCGGCGTTGACGGCAGCCTGTTGTACATTTGGCACATCGTCCATTACATATAGGGGATCCTTGCCACCCAGCTCTAACTGAACGGGCACTAATTTATGTGCCACCGAGATGGCGAGATGCTTGCCCGTGGCGTACGAACCGGTGAAAAAATAGCCATCAAGGTCTTCGTCCAACAGCAGTTGCCCGATGCTACCGTCGCCGATCACGCATTGGAACACATTTTCGGGAACGCCGGCCAAGTGTAAATACTTTTCGATTTCTTTTCCTGTCAGGGCAGCATATTCCGAGGGTTTGTACATCACGGCGTTGCCTGCCACCAAGGCATATAAGAATACATTGTAGCCTACGTTGTACGGAAAGTTCCAGGCCGATATGTTGGCTATGACACCAAGGGGCTCATAGCTGATCATTTCGCGGGTGGCACCGGTATCTACGATGGTTTCATCCGAAAGCCATTTGTCGGCATTGGCCTTGAGATGGTCGATCCGGTTCTGGGCACCTCTTATTTCGTTGAGGGACTGTTGTATCGGTTTCCCGGTCTCCGCTGTCAGAACAGCGGCCAGTTCATCGATATGCTTCCCCACCAGTTCCCCGAACTGTACGATGCAGGCTAAGCGCTCTTTGATCGAACGCTGGGACCATTCGCTTTGTCCTTTTTTCAAAGCGCTCAATTTGGCCCCTATACTCTTCGCCGTGTCGGCTTTCAATTCTGTTAGGGTCTCCGCTGTGGCAGGGTTCTTAATAATCACAACTTTGTATTTTTACGGTTAGCCGGGGTATAATTACAACTAAATTGGTACAATCTCATGGGGGTGTTCTATTTTTAATAATTACTTAATGTTGGTTTAAACTACAGCGTTCTTACGGTCTTTGACATGTTGAAGAAAGGCCTCGTATAAGATATCCGCGCTGATCAGCTCGTCCTTTAGTGTATGGGAAAACTCCGGATGCCATTGCACCCCGATACACTTGCCTTCGGGTTCCTTAGTATATCCAAAGGCTTCAATAAGTCCGTCTTCCGAAACGGCGTAGATCTCCAAATTTTTTCCCAGGGTTTTTATGGCCTGATGGTGCACGGTGTTTACCTTGGGATTTTTTACATTGCCATATAGTTTTCCCATAAAGGTTCCATTTGTAAAGTGTATGGGATGCTTTATCGTATCGTAGAATTCTGCCGATCGGTGTATGTCGGCCCCTGGTTTTTGCGTTGCAATATCTTGGTATAGCGTGCCTCCAAAATAAACGTTCATCAATTGGAAACCCCTGCAAATCGCAAATACGGGAACGGAATTCGTAATGGCAAAGTCCAATATCCTTAACTCATATTGGTCCCTATGGGCATCCCCTTTCCATTTTCCGATCGGCGATTCGCCATAGGTCTCCGGGGCCAGATCACTACCTCCTTGAAGGACAAAGCCATCCATTTCGGAAAGAATATCGTGCAAACAGGATGTGTCCACATCAGGAATGAGCACGGGTAGGATTCCTTTTCGGGTCACATAGTTGGCCATATCGTTTTCCAAATAACTCAGGGACTTGGGGCCGAAAACAGACCTATCCATATCCGGATACATAAAACAGGATGATATGCCTATTTTTATCATTTGTCGCGATTATAATGCCTGTCGGTATACCCTTTCAAAATCTTCCCTACCGACCGGTTTGGGATTGTTGGGATGGCAAAAATCGGCTTCCGCCAAAATCGAAAGCTTTTCGATATGCCCCTCATTTACCCCTATTTCGGATAATTTTACGGGCAGCCCAACTTTTCCGTTCAGTTCAAAAAGGTAATCTACTACCTTATCGCCAGCTTCGTTGCCCAAACCAAGGGCCAAGGCCATCCTATCGAACCTATCTTCAAAACCATCGTAGTTGAATCTCATGCCGTAGGGCAGATTCAAGGCGTTGGCCAGTCCGTGATGGGTATCTAGCAAGCTTGACAACGGATGCGCTAGACTGTGTACAATTCCCAGGCCTTTTTGAAAGGCCACGGCACCCATAAGCGATGCAAGCAACATATTTGACCTAGCCTCCAGATCAGGGTCGTTCGTGGCCTTTTCCAACGACCGGGCTATTAGTGCCATGCCCTCCAACGCGATACCGTCGCACATAGGATGGTAATTCTTGGCCAGATAGGCCTCCATATTGTGGGTCAAGGCATCCATTCCGGTTGCCGCGGTTATAAATGGAGGCAGTTCCATGGTCAACATAGGGTCTGCAAATACGATTTTGGCCATTAATTTGGGGCTGAACAGTATTCTTTTCCTTTTGGACCTATCCTCCGAAATAATGGCACTTCGGCCTACTTCGCTGCCGGTTCCCGCTGTAGTGGGTATTGCAATAAAATGGGGAACCTCTTCCGTTACGTATTTGTCCCCGCCTATCAGGTCGTCATAATCAAATAGATCACGGGTATGGTTGACCCGCAATACGACAGCCCTGGCAACATCCAATGCAACGCCTCCGCCGATTCCGATGATCGCATCGCGTTCGGTTTCGCGGTACAGATTGCCACCCTTGAGAACATCCGATTTTACCGGATTTTTGTGCATCTCCTTAAAAACCTTCACGGATAATCCTCGGTGTTCCAGATTTTTCTTGATTTCCTTAAAAAAGGGGAGATCGGCCACATTGGCATCCGTTACCAAAAGGGGCTTTTGAATGCCGTTGTTCTTCAGGTAATCGACGAGTTCCTTGATTACACCGGCCCCAAACCGGATCGGAGTGGGAAAATTAAAGCCATAAACTTTATGTAGGTCTATCATTATATATGCTAAATAATTTCGAAATATCGTTTGGTCTCCCAATCGGTCACAGCGGCCGAAAACTGTCGCCATTCCCATTCCCTGGTGCTGGTAAAATGATCTACGAATGCTTCCCCAAAAAGTTCCATGGCGATATCGGAGGTTTTCATCTTGTTGGACGCCTCCAGTAAATTAAGGGGAAGGATACCGTTCTCCAGATTTTTGTAACCGTTTCCGGTAGTCGGTGGAATGTCAAGTTTTAAATTATGCTCTATTCCATAGAGGCCACTGGCCAAACAGGCGGCCATGGCGAGATAGGGGTTCACATCGGATCCGACGACCCGGTGTTCGATTCGGGCCGATTTTTCCGTCCCCGCCAACACCCTAAGGGCACAGGTTCGGTTATCATGCCCCCAGGTTAGGGTAGTAGGTGCCCAGGCCCCTTCCACCAAGCGTTTGTAACTGTTTATGGTGGGGGCGAACATGGGTAGTATTTCGGGCAAACAGTGCAGTTGACCCGCCAAGAAACTTTTCATCGTACCGCTCATCCTATCCTCGGAATCTCCATCGAAGAAGAGATTTCTTTTCAATGGCAGATCCCAAAGGCTCTGATGGATATGGCCACCGTTGCCGGGAAGCTTGCTCGTTTGTTTGGCCATAAAGCTGGCGATTATCCCATGTTTTTTGGCAATTTCTTTTGTGGCGGTCTTGAATAACATGGCCCTATCCGCGGCCTCTAGGATGGAACTATATTGTATGGCGGCTTCGGTTACCCCAGGCCCCGTTTCCGTATGTAAACCTTCCAAGGGCACCCCGAAACCCTCGAGCATATCGAACAGGTCGTGAAAGAAATCCTTGTTTTCGGACATTTTTAAAATGGAATACCCGAACATACCAGGGGTCAATGCCTGTGGGGCCTGAAAGTTTTTTGCCTCTAACGAGGTCGAGGTTTCCTTAAAGTTGAACCATTCGAATTCTTGGGAAAACATCGGGGCAAAACCTTCATTTTCGGCTTCGGATATCACTTTTTTCAGCAAACTTCTGGGACAGATCGGTAAGTACTCGGAAGTTTCCGCACTAAAATCCGCAAGAAGTAAAGGGGTCCCCCCCTCCCAAGGGACAGTCCTAAAGGTATCGAGATCCACTCGGGCGTCGAAATCGCCGTACCCCATATGCCAACCGACCATTTCCGTATTGTCATAGGCCAAATCGCCCATGTCCCATCCAAATACTACGGAACAGAATCCGAATCCGGTTTCCAAGGTGGAAACCAGTTTATCAAGGTGCATAAATTTTCCCCGAAGCACTCCATCTATGTCCGTAATTGCCACTTTTATTTTGCGGTGCTTACTCTCTTTTAACCGTGCTATTATTTCTTGCTTATCCATTTGAATCACATTTTTTTGTTGAGGAAAAGTATAAAATAAAGATAGGCCAATGCAATTATGGCAACAAAGACCAAGGCTATTCCCGGATTGTAAATAATCATCGAGACCAGCGCAACAATGGCAATGATCAGAGCGGTTGCGGGGAAGTAGGGAAATAAGGGAACCCTAAAAGGGCGGGGCATTTCAGGTTCATTTTTTCGCAGGGCGAAAAAAGCGATCATTGAGACGATATAAAGACAGAGTGCACCAAAACAGGCAATGGTAATGATCTCACTGGTTTTTCCCGTAGACAGGGCAACTATTCCGATCAACATGTTTGCGACCAACGCATTGGCGGGAGTCCTGAATCTGGCGTGTACTTTTCCTAAAACCTGGGGCGCATACCCCACCCTGCCGAACTCAAAAGTGCTCCTGCCCCCGGCCAAAATGATTCCATGAAAAGAAGCGACCAATCCCAGCAGGCCAATGCCCACCAACATCCTGTACATGATATGGCCACTGTGCACTACCTGTGACAGCGCCAGGGGAAGCGGGGAATCGGAGGCGACCGTACTGCCCTCCGGATACACCACTGCTTCCCATCCGGCCACCCCTACGGCGGATACAAAAGTGAGTATACAAAGCGCTACCAGGGTCAAAATTGCCGATCCAAATCCTATAAGTACGCTACGTTGAGGATTTATGGCTTCCTCGGCCACATTGGCCACCCCTTCGATGGCGAGAAAGAACCATATGGCAAAAGGAATGGCAGCAAAAATGCCGGAAAATCCGTTTGGCATCGGGTTGGATCGCAAATTTTCCATTTGAAATTCCGGCAAGGCTACCCCCGCAAAAATCAACAGTTCAATAACCGCCAATACCGTAATGACCAGTTCAAAGGAAGCGGCGATTTTTACGCCCAAAATATTGATGACGGTAAAAATAAGGTACGCCCCAATGGCGAATACCATCAAGTTTACAGTGGGGTACAACAAGTTCAGGTAGGCCCCGATGGCGGCCGCAATGGCCGGCGGGGCAAACACGAATTCAATATTCTGGGCAATACCGGCAATAAAACCCAGATGTTTGCCGAGACCGCGATTGGCGTATTCGAAGGCACCACCTGCCTTTGGTATGGCACAGGCCATCTCGGTATAGCTAAAGGTGAAGGTGAAGTACATGATAATGATGAAGAAGGTGGCGATGGCCAGCCCATAGGTACCCCCTTCGGCCAGGCCCAGGTTCCATCCGAAATACATTCCGGAGATTACGTAGCCAACGCCCAACCCCCATAGCATTAAGGGGCTAAGCACTTTTTTTAATTGAACATCAGCCATTTTTTTCGTTTACCGATCGTTTCGTTAAAACCAACCAGGATCATTGGAAGTAAGATAAAAACAGCGCAACGGAATGCAGTTGGCCGATTATTTAAGATAATGTTAAATTATTATAATTTTTTAATATATAACAATATATTTCTTCTTAAATTTAAATTTCAGTAAATAAACACCATAATCATTGTTTTTATAGTTTAAAAACCCTAAAAATAAGTAAGGAATGCTATTTTTTTAGATTAAAATTACTGTCATATGAAATTAGATGAAAAGGACTTGAAAATATTGGATCTATTGCAGCAAGATGCGAATATCAGCAATAAGGAAATTAGTGCCGCCACCCATCTTACATTGACCCCGGTATACGAACGCATCAAAAAACTGAATGCGATGGGGCTACTGTTAAAAAAGGTGTTCTTGTTAAATCGGAAAAAACTCGGTCTAAACGTAATGGTTCTGGTCTCGGTAAGTATCGAAAAACATTCCGGGGAAGGGGCCCAGGCCTTTATGAATGAAATCAGAAAAATCCCTGAGGTCGCGGAATGCTTACATGTGACCGGGGCATTTGATTTTCAGCTCAAAGTATACGCCAGGGATATCGAACATTATCATGATTTTAACTTTAAAAAATTAGCGTCGATAAAGAATGTTCGTCATATGGAAAGCTATTTTGTTATGAACGAAGTAATCAATACTACCTGCTTGCCTTTATTTGAAAATTCAGGACCTAATGAACAGGTGTAGTCGGTCAAATACATCTAAACAAAGATTACATTAGAGAGGCCGAAATCGTAGCCGATGATTTGTAGGAAATAACAGATGTGACGAACGCAATTGACAACTTCTATTCCGGAACGATTATTCTGCCGATGACCTTAGATGCGGCCAATGCCACCCTGAGTTTGGAATATGAACCGGACCGTCTACAGATCAATCCATACTATAAAGTCGATGACAATGGTTTTATGACGGGCACCGAAGTATTTGCCGATGAGGGAAGTACAGTTATTCTAGGCCCCCAGGCCCAATTCAGGTGAGAACAAAGCCAATTTTTCGGATCGTACTCCTATAGCGGTCCGGACGATTTCTATGCAGAAGGTAGGGATATCAGGTTCGATAGTCTTACCGCCGATCAATTCGGAGATTACACCTTTCATTATTTGGATGACCGATACCAAATGTTTACCGAGACGATATCCATCATTCCCAACGCGAACAGACCCTCGGTTTCGTTCGTCGATGCAACAGGAGACCGGACCTTGGTCGAAGGCTATAACCTACAGTTGGGGGCGGACGCCTCCGATAACGACGGCACCGTAGAAAGTGTGGGTCTTTATGTCAACGACTCGTTGGTAAGGCAGATTGAAACCGCACCCTATAGTTGGGGCGATGGGAATTCGCCCGATCCCGGGGAACTTAACGGACTTCTCATAGGCACCCACACGATAAAGGTAGTGGCCACCGATAATGACGGCCATACCGATGAAGCATCCTTTGCGCTTACCGTAAAAGTTCGGGAAGAAGGCGATATCTGCTACTTCGATACGCCGCGCACTTCGGGGCTGCCACAAATTTTGAGGGGCACCTACGCGAAGGCCCATGTCTTGGGCTCTGGTGGACCGACTTTTGATAATTTCAGGAAATTCTCCATCCGTTGGAAACCAAAAAATAACACTGTGTATAAGTTCGCCATCAATACGGATGATGGCAATCTGCAATACTATGTCGATCTGTTGCCCAAAATTACGTACCAGCTCGAGAATGCAACGCCTGAAATCAGCATATCCGATAGCGGTATCGAAAACTTGGACGATGACTATTAGGTCGCAGTTGACAATAAGAACATCGTAATGGTATCCAAAAACGGTGATTTCAGCCTCTATTTCAGCAATTCTTCAGAGGTGCCAAAATGTTGTTCTGAAACAGGGTCTGACGAAACCGAACTAGCAGTTTCAGGGACGGAAATCATCTTACACCCAAACCCTTCACAGAATGTTCTTTCCATAACATATCACGATAATCTTACAACGGACTATGAAGTGTACTATAAGTACGGACGAATTAGAAAGCTGCATGTAATTTCCAACGAACAAGGGCGAACGGAGTCGGATGTCAGCAAGCTTGAATTGGGTACCTATATTCTAAAAACAGGCTCCGGTGGTAGCACAACGACCCATAAATTTATAAAGGAGTGATGGGATTTAATTTAACTCAAATTTTTTGTTAATCCAACAATCTGAAAAAGAGTTAGGACGTAGAACTTAATGCAAGATAGGAGCATAACTATTTTGTGTGTGGAAAACAGTCATGGCTTCAGCTTTTCGCTTTTGGTCGTAAACACGGCAACGTTCTAGGGACATAATTTTGAACCCTTTACTAAATGGCTGTTTTGTTGAATCTGCTCCCATTGTTTTTGATTGAATGAATAATTAGTGTTTTGACCCGTATCAATTTCCACCGGTACTTTCATCGATTGTACGCTCTAGAACTTTAGTCATAAGCCTCCCTAAACGCTCATAACCCTCGTCGATGCAGTGGACATCATAGTCCCCTTTGCCCAATTGGAGAGCGTAAAAAACCGTGGGGCACTTACGCTGCCTCATTGTGATTTTTTCCAATTTTTATATTCGGATACCACTTCTTAAAGCAATCTGCTAATTCGTCGTTCAGCACTTTGGTTCGGGCGGACAACATCGAATGTGCCCCCTTTTTTGTCCATTGCATTTGTTGCTTTTTAC
>Ga0075530_1000421_pt1 | contig 19970 bp, 10 predicted proteins | sample NGEPerD_2_FD_75101 | JGI IMG/M metagenome (GOLD analysis project Ga0075530, IMG submission 75101) | Arctic peat soil microbial communities from the Barrow Environmental Observatory site, Barrow, Alaska, USA - NGEE PermafrostL1-D | ecosystem: Environmental > Terrestrial > Soil > Wetlands > Peat ... | reverse complement strand
CTCGTTCAGCTTCGAGCGGCTGAGCTTCATGTCGAGGTGCTTCGGCTGGCCCTCGACCGCGGTGATGAAGGGCAGGTTGATCTGCGTCTCCTGCGCCGAGGAGAGCTCGATCTTCGCCTTCTCCGCCGCCTCATAGAGGCGCTGCAGCGAGTTCTTGTCTGCCGCCAAATCGACGCCCTGGTCCTTCTTGAACTCGGCGACCAGCCACTCGACGATCGCCTTGTCCCAGTTGTCGCCGCCGAGGTGGTTGTCGCCGGCGGTCGACTTGACTTCGAAGACGCCGTCGCCGATTTCCAGCACCGAGACGTCGAAGGTGCCGCCGCCGAGGTCGAAGACGAGGATCGTGTGGTCGGCCCCCTCCTTCTCCAGCCCGTAGGCGAGCGAGGCCGCAGTCGGCTCGTTGATGATCCGCTTCACGTGGAGCCCGGCGATCTTGCCGGCGTCCGTGGTCGCCTGCCGCTGGTCGTCGTTGAAGTAGGCGGGGACGGTGATCACGGCGCTGTCGACCGTTTCGCCCAGCTTCGCTTCGGCGTCGGTCTTCAGCTTCTGCAGGATCATCGCGCTGATCTCCGGCGGGCTGTACTGCTTCTCGCGCACGTCGACGCGGACATCGCCGTTGGGGCCGGCGACGACCTCGTAGGGGACGATCGTCTCCTCCTCTTTGACTTCGGCCTCCTTGCGGCCCATGAAGCGCTTGATCGAGAAGATCGTGTTCTCGGGGTTCATCACCGCCTGGCGTTTGGCGACGGTTCCGACCAGGCGGTCGCCGGAGTCGGTGAAGGCGACGACCGAAGGGGTCGTGCGCCCGCCCTCGGAGTTCTCGAGGACGGTCGGCTCGCCGCCCTCCATCACGGCGACGCAGGAGTTGGTCGTGCCAAGGTCGATCCCGATCGTCTTTCCCACTTCGTGCATACCTCCAGGAGTTTTCGTTGTGACTGGATGAGAGCCGCCGTGCGGACTCTAAAAATCTTAGTCGCAGTATGGCAGATTATTTCCGGCTTTCAAGTCGCTTGCCACCGGGGCGCGAAACCCTCTCCTTTATAGTGCGTCCCGCGTGTAGCGGCGCCGGGCAGCCCAGGTTGGGCATCCGGCGGGAGAGGCGCCTCAACCAAATTCGATCCCGCCCCGGCGGGGTCGCGGACGAGGAGGAATACACCTTGAGTCACGCTCACGCACCGGCTCGCCGCATTCTGGCGGCGATCGCGGCAACTCTGACCTGCGCCCTGCTGCTGCCTGGCCTGGCGGCCGCGCACGGCCACGGCCACGGCCACGGCCACGGCCAGACCGTCAACACGATGACGCGCAACCTCTATCTCGGTGCCGACCTGACGCCGGCGATCGAAGCGGGGACTCCCGCAGAACTGGGCGCCGCCAACGGGCAGATCCTGCGCGAAGTCGTCCACAACGACTTCCCGACGCGGGCGGAAGGGCTGGCCGAGGAGATCCTCACCGAGAAGCCCGACCTGGTCGGCCTGCAGGAGGTGGCGAAGTGGCAGACCACGCCGCTGTCTCCGGAGGCGACTCCGTTCGCCTACGACTATCTGCCGGAACTGCTCGCCGAGCTGAACAAGGACGGGAATCGCTACGAGGTTGTGGTCGTGCAGGAAGAGTTCGACCTCGAAGCGCCGGGCGACTTCAATGGAATGCCCATCGACGGTCCTCTGCCGGGCTTCCCGAACTCCGAGCTGCTCGGGCGGCTGACGATGCACGACGTGATCCTCGCCCGGCATGGCGCCGGCGTGCGCACCTGGGACGAGAGTGGCGGCAACTTCGAGACCCTGCTCGAAGTGCCGATCCTCGGCGAACTGCTGCCGATCAAACGCGGCTGGACGGCGACCGACGCCAAGGTCCGCGGCAGCCACCCGTTCCGCTTCGTCAACACCCACCTCGAGGCTTTCCAGCCGGAGATCCGCGAGGCCCAGGCGAAAGAACTCGTCGCGCCCGGCGGTCCGGCGACGAGCAGTCTGCCCGTGGTCCTCGTCGGCGACCTCAACTCCGACGACGACACGGTCTCGTCCCCCGACACGCTCGCCTACGAAGCCCTGCTCGCAGCGGGCATGGTCGAGCGCAGCACCAACGAACCGCTCAGCTGCTGCCTCAACTCGAGCCTGCTCGGCGAGTTCGACGGCGGCAGCGAAGCCGACTTCGACCACCAGGTCGACCACGTGATGACGCGCGACCCCGGCGAAGTGCTGTTGCGCCACTCATCCGTGACCGGGCTCCAGCCCGTCAACGGCTTCTGGAACTCCGACCACGCGGGCCTCTTCAGCGCCCTGCGGTTCCGAATCCATTGACCATGACCAGCTGACATAACCGGATAAGGCCCACCCCTACCGGGATGGGCCGCTGCTAACCGTCGCCCGCGGTGGCGGCGACGAATTCGGCGACCTCTTTGGCCTGTTCGCCGCTGATGATGCCGCCCGGCATCCGCCCCGTCGCGCCGCCGTCGACGCCCTTGTCGATCGCGTTGAGGACGCGGCCTTCAAGCGTCTGCTGCGCGTCCGGGCCTTCCGGCGGGCCGGAGGGGGCGAGCAGCTGGTCGAGGTCAGGCCCGAAGTTACCGTCGGTTCCCGCCGCGTAGAGCGTGTGGCAGGTGCCGCAGTTGGTCTCGAAGAGGCTCTGCCCCGCCTTGAGGTTGCCGGGCACGGGCTTGGCGTTGGCCGCGTCGCCGTCGGCGCGGAAGGCGAGCCAGGGGATCAGGACCGCGAGGAAAACGACCAGCAGCCCAAAGACGATGAAGGTCTTCTTGCTCATTTTCGCCCGGCACGGTACCAGGGGCACATGCGATTCAGCGCGCACTCCCCGCAGCGCGGTTTCGGACGGCAGACCTCGCGGCCGTGGCGGATCAGGTTCACGTGCAGCTCGTAGGCGTCCTCGGGGTCGACGATCGCCAGCATCTCGTCGTGCGCGCGCTCGAAGGAAGCCTTCGCCGGGAAGAGGCCTAGGCGGCCGCCGACGCGGTGGATGTGGACGTCGACCGGGATCTCCGGGATGCCCCAGGTGAAGATCAGCACGCAGGCTGCGGTTTTGCGCCCGACGCCGGGCAGCGAGAGGAGGAACTCGAGCGACTCCTCGCGCGGCGCCGTCTCGGTCCACTCGAGGTCGGGGCGCTCGCCCAGCTGCTCGAGGATCGTCTGGATCCGTGGCGCCTTCTGCCGGGCCAGCCCGCCGGGCCGGATCGCCTCCTCCAGCTCCCCCACCGGCGCATCCCGCACTTCCTCCCAGGTCGGGTAGCGCTCGCGCAGGCGGGCGAAGGAGCGGTCGCGGTTGCGGTCGTTGGTGTGCTGGGAGAGCACCGTCTTGACAAGCTCGGCGATCGGCTGCCCGTGCGGCTCGCTCTCTGGCTTCCCGTACATCTCCCGCAGCCGGTCGCGGATCGCCCGCACCCTCTGCTTCCTCGGCCTCACCCAGGTCATGTCCGGGACCCTACGAGAGGAGGAGGGGCGCCCCGCTTTCTCCCGTTCCGTTAACGAGCCGATTACAATTGCCGGATGTCTCGTGCCCTTTCTGCAATGGGGTCGCGTTTGCCCCAGGGCTGGGGCGACGCCGGCCGCCAAATCGGCATCCTGGTCATGGTCGACGTTGCCTACGAGCTGGTGCGCGGCATCGCCGACGGCCAGCGCTCCGTCGCGATCGCGCACGGCGCCCAGGTGATCGACTTCGAGCGCTCGACCCACACCCTGTTCGAGCCCGGCATGCAGGCGTTCTTCCTGCCCGCCCACTGGCTGATCGACCTCGCCAACCAGGTCTACCTCAACGCGCAGTTCTCGATCGCGCTGGGATTCCTGGTCTGGCTCTACCTCTTCCGCAACGAGTCCTACTACTTCGTCCGCAACATGTTCGTCGTCTCGATGGGGATTGCGCTGGTCGGCTACACGTTCTATCCGACGGCGCCGCCGCGGATGTTCCCCCAACACGGCTTCGTCGACACGATCACCGACTTCTCCAACGTCAACCACGATTCCAGCCTGGCCAAAATCTTCATCAATCCCTACGCGGCGGTGCCGAGCATGCACTGCGCATTCGCTCTGATGATCGGCGCCACCGGCGTGAGGGTCTGCCGCAACTGGATCCCGAAAGCCTTCTGGGCTGCCTGGCCACTGCTCATAGCCTGGGTCGTGATCGTCACCGGCAACCATTACTGGGTCGATGTCGGGCTCGGTTGGATGGTCGCGATTACGTCGGCGCTGGTGGCCAGCCGCCTGCTCGCCCGCGCCCGGCCCGAGGTCTGGTCGTGGCAGAGCCGCTCGCCGCAGGAGGCCGAGGCCTAGATCCGGTCCGTCGCCGTCTTCTCGTTTCCCGGCGCCGGATCGTCTAGCCTCACATCAATGGACTCGTCGGCCCCCCCTCGGGCTCCGGGCGGCCGCCGCAACGGGCGCCAGGCCCGCAACGGGCAGGAGCTCCGCGCCTACGCGCGCGACCGCCTGATCGAGTCGCGGCTGACGCCGAACGCGATCTCGGTCGCCGGCCTGATCGGCAACCTCGTCGCCGCCGGCTTGGTGACCCAGCGCCTCTTCACCCTCGCCGGGGTCGCCTTCATCCTCGGCTCGGTGATGGACACGATGGACGGGCGCTACTCGCGCATGTCGGGCAAGGGGACGCTGTTCGGCGCCTTCCTCGACTCGACCCTGGACCGGATCGAGGAGGGGATCGTGCTGGCCGCGGTCGCCGGCTACTTCGCTGCGACCGGCGACGATTTTGCCGCGGCGATGTGCGTGGTCGCCGTGCTCGGCTCGTTGATGGTCTCCTACACGCGTGCCCGCGCCGAGGCGCTCGGGGTCGAGTGCAAGGTCGGGTTGGCGACGCGTCCCGTCCGGGTAGTCATACTCTCGGTCGGCTTGGTCTTCGCCAAGGGCGCCGGGCTCGGCGATTTCGAGCTCCTGGCCCCAGCGGTCTACCTGATCGCGGTGCTGACCATCATCACGACGATCCAGCGCGTAATGCACGTCCGAAACCAGCTTTTGAAGGAGTCCCTCCCAAGATGACCGCGCTAATTCTGCTCGGGGCTCCAGGTTCGGGTGTAACGAGTTTGCCCCCGAGGTGTGCTTTCGCACCCAGCGAGACAGGAAGGAATCCTTCAACTTCATGAGTGAGACGAATAGCGGCAACGGCTCGGTCAGAGCCGACGAGAAGGTCCGCGTCGCGATAGTTGGCGTCGGCAACTGCGCCAACTCCTTCATCCAGGGGGTCCAGTACTACAAGGACGCCGACCCCGCCGACGAAGTCCCGGGTCTGATGCACGTCGACCTCGGCGGCTACCACGTCCGCGATGTCGAGTTCGTCGCCGCCTTCGACATCGATTCCGAGAAGGTCGGCAAAGACCTCTCGGAGGCGATCTGGTCAGGCCAGAACAACACGATCAAGTTCGCCGAGGTGCCCGAGCTGGGGATCGAGGTCGAGCGCGGCATGACCCACGACGGGCTCGGCAAGTATCTGAAAGAGAAGATCACCAAAGCGCCGGGCGAGACCGCCGACATCGTCGGCATTCTCAAGGAGACCAGGGCGGACGTGCTCGTCTGCTACCTGCCGGTCGGCTCCGAGGACGCGACCAAGTGGTACGTCGAGCAGGCGCTCAAGGCGGGCGTCGGCTTCGTCAACTGCCTGCCGGTCTTCATCGCCCGCGAGAACTACTGGGACAAGCGCTTCGAGGAGGCCGGCCTGCCGATCATCGGCGACGACATCAAGTCACAGGTCGGCGCGACGATCGTCCACCGCCAGCTCGCCCGCCTCTTCCACGACCGCGGCGTGCGCATGGAGCGCACCTCGCAGCTCAACGTCGGCGGCAACATGGACTTCTACAACATGCTTGAGCGCGAGCGGCTCAACTCGAAGAAGATCTCGAAGACCAACGCGGTCACCTCGATCATGGGCCACGAGCTGCCCGCGGAGGACGTCCACGTCGGTCCCTCCGACTACGTCGCCTGGCTCACCGACCGCAAGTGGGCGCACATCCGGATCGAGGGCAAAGCCTTCGGCGACGTGCCGCTCAACCTCGAGCTGAAGCTCGAGGTTTGGGACTCGCCCAACTCGGCCGGCGTCGTGATCGACGCGGTGCGGATCATCAAGCTGGCGCTCGACAACGGCATCGCCGGCCAGCTCGACGGCCCGTCCAGCTACCTGATGAAGTCGCCGCATAGCCAGCGGCCCGACGACGAGGCGCGCGAGCAGACCGAGGAGTTCATCGCGAGCTACGCGCGCGGCAAGGCGCCGGTTGCCGGCGCCACCGAGGCGCACCCGGCCGAGGCCAAGACCGAGGCGTAGCGGGGAGTCCGCGCCCGCGGGCTCTTATGCTGCTGGTACGTGCCGGCCGAGTCCCTCTCGATAGCCCAGGTCACGCCCCACCGGCGGGGCACGCCCAACCGGGTCAACGAGTTCGTCGGGCGGGTGTCGGAGGAGCTGGAGCGGCGCGGTCACAAGGTGATGCGAGTCGCCGCCGGCGAGTCGGTCAAGCGACTGCTCGGCGCCGGTTCGCCCGACATCGTCCACGTCCACGAGCCGTTCGCGCCGAGCGTCTCCTCGGCCGCGCTGCGCCACTCCTACTCGCTCAACGTCGCCACCTTCCACAAACCGCAGGAGCGGGTGCTCTCGACCCAGGTGGCGCGGCCGCTGGTCGAGGTCTTCTTCGGCCGGCTCGACGCCCGCACCGTCACGGCGCCGGCGACCGGTGAGCTGCTGGAGCGCTACTTCCCGGGTCCCTATGAGCTGGTTGAGCCGGCCGCGGCGGAGCGCGACTGGGCGGCTGTCGCCGGCGAGCTCGAAGCGATCTACCGCCGCCTCCTTGCCCGCCGCCACGATCCGGCCGGCAACGCCGAGCTGCGCGAGCGGATCGCCACGCGCCCGCTGATCGAGGTCGACCTGCACATGCACACCGACCACTCGCCCGACTGCGCGACGCCGGTCGAGGTGCTGCTGGAGACGGCCCGCGACCGCGGCCTCGGCGCGATCGCGATCACCGACCACAACGAGGTCTCTGGCGCGCTGGAGGCGCGGCGGATCGCGGCCGAGATGGGCGGCATCGAGGTGATCGTCGCCGAGGAGGTGAAGACGGCCGAGCAGGGAGAGGTGATCGGCCTCTTCCTCGAGCAGAAGATCCCGCGCGGGCTGACGATGGCCGAGACGATCGCCGCGATCCGCCGCCAGGGCGGCCTCGTCTACGTCCCGCACCCGTTCGACCGCTTCCACTCGGTGCCCGACTACGAGCACCTGCTCGAGATGGTCGAGGAGATCGACATCCTCGAGGTCTTCAACCCGCGGGTGGCGCTGACCGCCTTCAACGAGGAGGCGGAGCGCTTTGCCCGCAAGTACCGGATCGTCCCCGGCGCCGGCTCCGACAGCCACGTCGCCCAGGGGCTGGGCAGCGTGCGGGTGCGGATCCACGAGTTCGACGGGCCGCGGGAGTTCCTCGAGGCGATGCGGGACGCCGACATCACCCGCAAGCACAAGAACCTCGTCTATGTGCAGGCGCTGAAGCTGCTGCAGACCGCGGGGCGGCCGAAGGCGCCGAAGCGCAGCGTCCCCGACGCCAAGCCGGTGCGGGGCGGACGGCCGCGCGGGAAGAGGCGCCCGGCGAGCAAGAGCTGATGCAGGAGGGCGGCGCGAAAGGAGCCGCGCCCGCCCCGTCAAAGAGATCGCCGAGCGTGCCGGCGACCGACGACGAGATCAGAGAGAAGTACCTGGAGCGCGCGATCCGCGAGCTCAATCAGCTGACCCACGAGCTGCAGGAGTGCCCGCACTGCCCGCGCGGCAAGCTGATGCCGGTGGTGGGCTCGGGCCACCCGCAGGCCGACGTCTTCATGATCAAGCACGCCCCCGGCGTCGCCGAGATCGAAGAGGGGGTCGCCTTCTACGGCCGGCCCGGCAATGCGCTAATGAAAAGCTTCAAGCGGCTGGGGATCGACCCGCTGGTCGTCTACGGCACGCTCTGCGTCAAGTGCCCGATCGCAGAGCCCGACCTGGCGGCCGAGGAGTGCGTGCGGCGAGTGGTCGAAGAGCTGGCGATCGTGCAGCCGAAGATCGTCATCGTCATGGGCGAGCCGGCGCTGCGCGTGCTCAACGGCCTCAAGATTCCCCTCGCGCGCGAGATCGAGCCCCGCCATGGCGAGATCCAGGCCTTCACCCCGACCATCGACGCCCTCTACACCCCCGACATCGACGAATCGCTCGACGAAGAGAACGCCAAGCAGCGCTTCTGGCGCGCCTTCCGCACCTTGGGCGACTGGTACGAGGACCTGCCGCCGTATTAGCGCTTTGGGAGGGACCGGGGTGCCCCTCCTGCTTACTGGGTTTTTCGCCTCGGACTTTGTGGTCGTCCGAGAACGCGGTTGGGGCGAAAAACAGGACGCCGCTGCGCTGGAGGGGCACCCCGGTCCCTCCCGACGGGCGACGGCCGCCACAGGTCTGGCACGAGCGCTGCATTGACCACGCTATTCGGGGCAAATGCAGCGCTCGTCAGGGCGCGGCGGCCTCGGCCAGGTTAAGCATCGGCTCGACCCGGGCTGAGGCAAGGCCGCGGACGACCACCGTGTCGAGGGCGGTGTAGGCGGCCAGGGACTTCTGGGCGATGTCGCGGTCGGGGGCGGCGACGCCGACCGTGCCCTCGGGCTCGGCGAGGCGGTCGAAGTGGTTGCGGTAGCCGGCGTGCAGGTCGCGGTAGAAGGACTCCTCCTTGGCGAGGCGCTCGGCGGCGTCGGGCCCGACTGCGGTGCGGACGTAGCCGAAGACCGGCGGGCACTCGCGGCCCGCCTCGCTCGCCCCGGCCTCGACCTGGTTGCGGGCGCGGGCGGCGAACTCGGGCGTCATCCAGTTGAAGAAGGCGCCGTCGAACTCGGCGCCGGCGAGGGCGCACATCTTCGGGCCCATCGCGGCGAGCACCAGGCGGACGCCGGGCAGCGCCTCGCGCAGCTCCGGCAGCCGCTCACGCATCTGCGTAAGCGGCTTCTTCGAGAAGCCGGCGCCGACCCCGAGCCAGAGTTTCTCCTTCTCGATCCCCAGCCGCTCGATGTCGGCGGCGATCTCCTCCGGCGGCGTGCGGTCGAGCGCGATCACGGCGACGCCGAGGTCGAGCTCGGGCGCCGCAGCGGCGAATTCCGCCAGCGTCTCCAACCCCTTCGCCCCCGGGTGGTCGTTCGACCAGATTGAGCCGTAGCCCAGCTCCCCGCAGCGCGTCGCCAGCGGCCGCGCCACCTCCGGGTCGAGCCCGGCCGCGACTCCGAATCCCCGTGCCATCAGTCCATCCCGCATCCCATCACGCTTTCTCGAAGAGCGCCACGCACTCGATGTGCGGGGTCTGGGGGAACATGTCGACCGGCCTCACCCGGCGCAGGCTATAGCCCGCCTCGACCAGCTGCGCCGCGTTCGGCGCCAGCGTGGTCGGGTTGCAGGAGACGTAGACGATCCGCTTCGCCTCGCACTCCAGCACCCGCCGCACGATCTTCTGCGAGAGGCCGGGGCGGGGTGGGTCGAGCAGGACGACGTCGGGCTTGCCCGCCCGCTCGATCAGCGGTCGCAGCCCCGTGCGGGCGCTGCCGGAGAGGAAGCGGGCGTTGTCGATCCCGTTGCGTTCGGCGTTGCGCTCGGCGTCGGCGATCGCCTCGGGGACGATCTCCAGGCCCCAGACCTCGCCCGCGCGCGCCGCCATCGTCAGGCCGATCGTGCCGATCCCGCAGTAGAGGTCGAAGACGCGCTCGCTGCCGCTCAGGCCGGCGTACTCGGCGGCGACCCCGTAGAGCCTCTCGGCCATCTCGGTGTTGGTCTGGAAGAAGGCGTTGTAGGACATCTCGAACTCGAGCCCGCAGAGCTGCTCGCGCAGCATCTCCTCGCCGAGTGCGCCTGTCGGTCCCTCGCTGCCGCCCGAGCCGTCCTCGACCACGGTGTGCAGGTCGACCGGGGGCTTGGGGAAGCGCTTCGGAGTGGTCACCAGGCGGGTCTGGATCTGGCCGCTGCGCCGCCCCTCGCGCACGACCAGGTTGCAGAGGACGCCCGCGCCGGCGCGGGCGTCCTCTGCAACCTGGTCGTGCGCGAGGGGCGGCGCAGCGGCCAGATCCAGACCCGCCTGGTGACCACTCCGAAGCGCTTCCCCAAGCCCCCGGTCGACCTGCACACCGTGGTCGAGGACGGCTCGGGCGGCAGCGAGGGACCGACAGGCGCACTCGGCGAGGAGATGCTGCGCGAGCAGCTCTGCGGGCTCGAGTTCGAGATGTCCTACAACGCCTTCTTCCAGACCAACACCGAGATGGCCGAGAGGCTCTACGGGGTCGCCGCCGAGTACGCCGGCCTGAGCGGCAGCGAGCGCGTCTTCGACCTCTACTGCGGGATCGGCACGATCGGCCTGACGATGGCGGCGCGCGCGGGCGAGGTCTGGGGCCTGGAGATCGTCCCCGAGGCGATCGCCGACGCCGAGCGCAACGCCGAACGCAACGGGATCGACAACGCCCGCTTCCTCTCCGGCAGCGCCCGCACGGGGCTGCGACCGCTGATCGAGCGGGCGGGCAAGCCCGACGTCGTCCTGCTCGACCCACCCCGCCCCGGCCTCTCGCAGAAGATCGTGCGGCGGGTGCTGGAGTGCGAGGCGAAGCGGATCGTCTACGTCTCCTGCAACCCGACCACGCTGGCGCCGAACGCGGCGCAGCTGGTCGAGGCGGGCTATAGCCTGCGCCGGGTGAGGCCGGTCGACATGTTCCCCCAGACCCCGCACATCGAGTGCGTGGCGCTCTTCGAGAAAGCGTGATGGGATGCGGGATGGACTGATGGCACGGGGATTCGGAGTCGCGGCCGGGCTCGACCCGGAGGTGGCGCGGCCGCTGGCGACGCGCTGCGGGGAGCTGGGCTACGGCTCAATCTGGTCGAACGACCACCCGGGGGCGAAGGGGTTGGAGACGCTGGCGGAATTCGCCGCTGCGGCGCCCGAGCTCGACCTCGGCGTCGCCGTGATCGCGCTCGACCGCACGCCGCCGGAGGAGATCGCCGCCGACATCGAGCGGCTGGGGATCGAGAAGGAGAAACTCTGGCTCGGGGTCGGCGCCGGCTTCTCGAAGAAGCCGCTTACGCAGATGCGTGAGCGGCTGCCGGAGCTGCGCGAGGCGCTGCCCGGCGTCCGCCTGGTGCTCGCCGCGATGGGCCCGAAGATGTGCGCCCTCGCCGGCGCCGAGTTCGACGGCGCCTTCTTCAACTGGATGACGCCCGAGTTCGCCGCCCGCGCCCGCAACCAGGTCGAGGCCGGGGCGAGCGAGGCGGGCCGCGAGTGCCCGCCGGTCTTCGGCTACGTCCGCACCGCAGTCGGGCCCGACGCCGCCGAGCGCCTCGCCAAGGAGGAGTCCTTCTACCGCGACCTGCACGCCGGCTACCGCAACCACTTCGACCGCCTCGCCGAGCCCGAGGGCACGGTCGGCGTCGCCGCCCCCGACCGCGACATCGCCCAGAAGTCCCTGGCCGCCTACACCGCCCTCGACACGGTGGTCGTCCGCGGCCTTGCCTCAGCCCGGGTCGAGCCGATGCTTAACCTGGCCGAGGCCGCCGCGCCCTGACGAGCGCTGCATTTGCCCCGAATAGCGTGGTCAATGCAGCGCTCGTGCCAGACCTGTGGCGGCCGTCGCCCGTCGGGAGGGACCGGGGTGCCCCTCCAGCGCAGCGGCGTCCTGTTTTTCGCCCCAACCGCGTTCTCGGACGACCACAAAGTCCGAGGCGAAAAACCCAGTAAGCAGGAGGGGCACCCCGGTCCCTCCCAAAGCGCTAATACGGCGGCAGGTCCTCGTACCAGTCGCCCAAGGTGCGGAAGGCGCGCCAGAAGCGCTGCTTGGCGTTCTCTTCGTCGAGCGATTCGTCGATGTCGGGGGTGTAGAGGGCGTCGATGGTCGGGGTGAAGGCCTGGATCTCGCCATGGCGGGGCTCGATCTCGCGCGCGAGGGGAATCTTGAGGCCGTTGAGCACGCGCAGCGCCGGCTCGCCCATGACGATGACGATCTTCGGCTGCACGATCGCCAGCTCTTCGACCACTCGCCGCACGCACTCCTCGGCCGCCAGGTCGGGCTCTGCGATCGGGCACTTGACGCAGAGCGTGCCGTAGACGACCAGCGGGTCGATCCCCAGCCGCTTGAAGCTTTTCATTAGCGCATTGCCGGGCCGGCCGTAGAAGGCGACCCCCTCTTCGATCTCGGCGACGCCGGGGGCGTGCTTGATCATGAAGACGTCGGCCTGCGGGTGGCCCGAGCCCACCACCGGCATCAGCTTGCCGCGCGGGCAGTGCGGGCACTCCTGCAGCTCGTGGGTCAGCTGATTGAGCTCGCGGATCGCGCGCTCCAGGTACTTCTCTCTGATCTCGTCGTCGGTCGCCGGCACGCTCGGCGATCTCTTTGACGGGGCGGGCGCGGCTCCTTTCGCGCCGCCCTCCTGCATCAGCTCTTGCTCGCCGGGCGCCTCTTCCCGCGCGGCCGTCCGCCCCGCACCGGCTTGGCGTCGGGGACGCTGCGCTTCGGCGCCTTCGGCCGCCCCGCGGTCTGCAGCAGCTTCAGCGCCTGCACATAGACGAGGTTCTTGTGCTTGCGGGTGATGTCGGCGTCCCGCATCGCCTCGAGGAACTCCCGCGGCCCGTCGAACTCGTGGATCCGCACCCGCACGCTGCCCAGCCCCTGGGCGACGTGGCTGTCGGAGCCGGCGCCGGGGACGATCCGGTACTTGCGGGCAAAGCGCTCCGCCTCCTCGTTGAAGGCGGTCAGCGCCACCCGCGGGTTGAAGACCTCGAGGATGTCGATCTCCTCGACCATCTCGAGCAGGTGCTCGTAGTCGGGCACCGAGTGGAAGCGGTCGAACGGGTGCGGGACGTAGACGAGGCCGCCCTGGCGGCGGATCGCGGCGATCGTCTCGGCCATCGTCAGCCCGCGCGGGATCTTCTGCTCGAGGAAGAGGCCGATCACCTCTCCCTGCTCGGCCGTCTTCACCTCCTCGGCGACGATCACCTCGATGCCGCCCATCTCGGCCGCGATCCGCCGCGCCTCCAGCGCGCCAGAGACCTCGTTGTGGTCGGTGATCGCGATCGCGCCGAGGCCGCGGTCGCGGGCCGTCTCCAGCAGCACCTCGACCGGCGTCGCGCAGTCGGGCGAGTGGTCGGTGTGCATGTGCAGGTCGACCTCGATCAGCGGGCGCGTGGCGATCCGCTCGCGCAGCTCGGCGTTGCCGGCCGGATCGTGGCGGCGGGCAAGGAGGCGGCGGTAGATCGCTTCGAGCTCGCCGGCGACAGCCGCCCAGTCGCGCTCCGCCGCGGCCGGCTCAACCAGCTCATAGGGACCCGGGAAGTAGCGCTCCAGCAGCTCACCGGTCGCCGGCGCCGTGACGGTGCGGGCGTCGAGCCGGCCGAAGAAGACCTCGACCAGCGGCCGCGCCACCTGGGTCGAGAGCACCCGCTCCTGCGGTTTGTGGAAGGTGGCGACGTTGAGCGAGTAGGAGTGGCGCAGCGCGGCCGAGGAGACGCTCGGCGCGAACGGCTCGTGGACGTGGACGATGTCGGGCGAACCGGCGCCGAGCAGTCGCTTGACCGACTCGCCGGCGGCGACTCGCATCACCTTGTGACCGCGCCGCTCCAGCTCCTCCGACACCCGCCCGACGAACTCGTTGACCCGGTTGGGCGTGCCCCGCCGGTGGGGCGTGACCTGGGCTATCGAGAGGGACTCGGCCGGCACGTACCAGCAGCATAAGAGCCCGCGGGCGCGGACTCCCCGCTACGCCTCGGTCTTGGCCTCGGCCGGGTGCGCCTCGGTGGCGCCGGCAACCGGCGCCTTGCCGCGCGCGTAGCTCGCGATGAACTCCTCGGTCTGCTCGCGCGCCTCGTCGTCGGGCCGCTGGCTATGCGGCGACTTCATCAGGTAGCTGGACGGGCCGTCGAGCTGGCCGGCGATGCCGTTGTCGAGCGCCAGCTTGATGATCCGCACCGCGTCGATCACGACGCCGGCCGAGTTGGGCGAGTCCCAAACCTCGAGCTTCAGCTCGAGGTTGAGCGGCACGTCGCCGAAGGCTTTGCCCTCGATCCGGATGTGCGCCCACTTGCGGTCGGTGAGCCAGGCGACGTAGTCGGAGGGACCGACGTGGACGTCCTCCGCGGGCAGCTCGTGGCCCATGATCGAGGTGACCGCGTTGGTCTTCGAGATCTTCTTCGAGTTGAGCCGCTCGCGCTCAAGCATGTTGTAGAAGTCCATGTTGCCGCCGACGTTGAGCTGCGAGGTGCGCTCCATGCGCACGCCGCGGTCGTGGAAGAGGCGGGCGAGCTGGCGGTGGACGATCGTCGCGCCGACCTGTGACTTGATGTCGTCGCCGATGATCGGCAGGCCGGCCTCCTCGAAGCGCTTGTCCCAGTAGTTCTCGCGGGCGATGAAGACCGGCAGGCAGTTGACGAAGCCGACGCCCGCCTTGAGCGCCTGCTCGACGTACCACTTGGTCGCGTCCTCGGAGCCGACCGGCAGGTAGCAGACGAGCACGTCCGCCCTGGTCTCCTTGAGAATGCCGACGATGTCGGCGGTCTCGCCCGGCGCTTTGGTGATCTTCTCTTTCAGATACTTGCCGAGCCCGTCGTGGGTCATGCCGCGCTCGACCTCGATCCCCAGCTCGGGCACCTCGGCGAACTTGATCGTGTTGTTCTGGCCTGACCAGATCGCCTCCGAGAGGTCTTTGCCGACCTTCTCGGAATCGATGTCGAAGGCGGCGACGAACTCGACATCGCGGACGTGGTAGCCGCCGAGGTCGACGTGCATCAGACCCGGGACTTCGTCGGCGGGGTCGGCGTCCTTGTAGTACTGGACCCCCTGGATGAAGGAGTTGGCGCAGTTGCCGACGCCAACTATCGCGACGCGGACCTTCTCGTCGGCTCTGACCGAGCCGTTGCCGCTATTCGTCTCACTCATGAAGTTGAAGGATTCCTTCCTGTCTCGCTGGGTGCGAAAGCACACCTCGGGGGCAAACTCGTTACACCCGAACCTGGAGCCCCGAGCAGAATTAGCGCGGTCATCTTGGGAGGGACTCCTTCAAAAGCTGGTTTCGGACGTGCATTACGCGCTGGATCGTCGTGATGATGGTCAGCACCGCGATCAGGTAGACCGCTGGGGCCAGGAGCTCGAAATCGCCGAGCCCGGCGCCCTTGGCGAAGACCAAGCCGACCGAGAGTATGACTACCCGGACGGGACGCGTCGCCAACCCGACCTTGCACTCGACCCCGAGCGCCTCGGCGCGGGCACGCGTGTAGGAGACCATCAACGAGCCGAGCACGGCGACCACGCACATCGCCGCGGCAAAATCGTCGCCGGTCGCAGCGAAGTAGCCGGCGACCGCGGCCAGCACGATCCCCTCCTCGATCCGGTCCAGGGTCGAGTCGAGGAAGGCGCCGAACAGCGTCCCCTTGCCCGACATGCGCGAGTAGCGCCCGTCCATCGTGTCCATCACCGAGCCGAGGATGAAGGCGACCCCGGCGAGGGTGAAGAGGCGCTGGGTCACCAAGCCGGCGGCGACGAGGTTGCCGATCAGGCCGGCGACCGAGATCGCGTTCGGCGTCAGCCGCGACTCGATCAGGCGGTCGCGCGCGTAGGCGCGGAGCTCCTGCCCGTTGCGGGCCTGGCGCCCGTTGCGGCGGCCGCCCGGAGCCCGAGGGGGGGCCGACGAGTCCATTGATGTGAGGCTAGACGATCCGGCGCCGGGAAACGAGAAGACGGCGACGGACCGGATCTAGGCCTCGGCCTCCTGCGGCGAGCGGCTCTGCCACGACCAGACCTCGGGCCGGGCGCGGGCGAGCAGGCGGCTGGCCACCAGCGCCGACGTAATCGCGACCATCCAACCGAGCCCGACATCGACCCAGTAATGGTTGCCGGTGACGATCACGACCCAGGCTATGAGCAGTGGCCAGGCAGCCCAGAAGGCTTTCGGGATCCAGTTGCGGCAGACCCTCACGCCGGTGGCGCCGATCATCAGAGCGAATGCGCAGTGCATGCTCGGCACCGCCGCGTAGGGATTGATGAAGATTTTGGCCAGGCTGGAATCGTGGTTGACGTTGGAGAAGTCGGTGATCGTGTCGACGAAGCCGTGTTGGGGGAACATCCGCGGCGGCGCCGTCGGATAGAACGTGTAGCCGACCAGCGCAATCCCCATCGAGACGACGAACATGTTGCGGACGAAGTAGTAGGACTCGTTGCGGAAGAGGTAGAGCCAGACCAGGAATCCCAGCGCGATCGAGAACTGCGCGTTGAGGTAGACCTGGTTGGCGAGGTCGATCAGCCAGTGGGCGGGCAGGAAGAACGCCTGCATGCCGGGCTCGAACAGGGTGTGGGTCGAGCGCTCGAAGTCGATCACCTGGGCGCCGTGCGCGATCGCGACGGAGCGCTGGCCGTCGGCGATGCCGCGCACCAGCTCGTAGGCAACGTCGACCATGACCAGGATGCCGATTTGGCGGCCGGCGTCGCCCCAGCCCTGGGGCAAACGCGACCCCATTGCAGAAAGGGCACGAGACATCCGGCAATTGTAATCGGCTCGTTAACGGAACGGGAGAAAGCGGGGCGCCCCTCCTCCTCTCGTAGGGTCCCGGACATGACCTGGGTGAGGCCGAGGAAGCAGAGGGTGCGGGCGATCCGCGACCGGCTGCGGGAGATGTACGGGAAGCCAGAGAGCGAGCCGCACGGGCAGCCGATCGCCGAGCTTGTCAAGACGGTGCTCTCCCAGCACACCAACGACCGCAACCGCGACCGCTCCTTCGCCCGCCTGCGCGAGCGCTACCCGACCTGGGAGGAAGTGCGGGATGCGCCGGTGGGGGAGCTGGAGGAGGCGATCCGGCCCGGCGGGCTGGCCCGGCAGAAGGCGCCACGGATCCAGACGATCCTCGAGCAGCTGGGCGAGCGCCCCGACCTCGAGTGGACCGAGACGGCGCCGCGCGAGGAGTCGCTCGAGTTCCTCCTCTCGCTGCCCGGCGTCGGGCGCAAAACCGCAGCCTGCGTGCTGATCTTCACCTGGGGCATCCCGGAGATCCCGGTCGACGTCCACATCCACCGCGTCGGCGGCCGCCTAGGCCTCTTCCCGGCGAAGGCTTCCTTCGAGCGCGCGCACGACGAGATGCTGGCGATCGTCGACCCCGAGGACGCCTACGAGCTGCACGTGAACCTGATCCGCCACGGCCGCGAGGTCTGCCGTCCGAAACCGCGCTGCGGGGAGTGCGCGCTGAATCGCATGTGCCCCTGGTACCGTGCCGGGCGAAAATGAGCAAGAAGACCTTCATCGTCTTTGGGCTGCTGGTCGTTTTCCTCGCGGTCCTGATCCCCTGGCTCGCCTTCCGCGCCGACGGCGACGCGGCCAACGCCAAGCCCGTGCCCGGCAACCTCAAGGCGGGGCAGAGCCTCTTCGAGACCAACTGCGGCACCTGCCACACGCTCTACGCGGCGGGAACCGACGGTAACTTCGGGCCTGACCTCGACCAGCTGCTCGCCCCCTCCGGCCCGCCGGAAGGCCCGGACGCGCAGCAGACGCTTGAAGGCCGCGTCCTCAACGCGATCGACAAGGGCGTCGACGGCGGCGCGACGGGGCGGATGCCGGGCGGCATCATCAGCGGCGAACAGGCCAAAGAGGTCGCCGAATTCGTCGCCGCCACCGCGGGCGACGGTTAGCAGCGGCCCATCCCGGTAGGGGTGGGCCTTATCCGGTTATGTCAGCTGGTCATGGTCAATGGATTCGGAACCGCAGGGCGCTGAAGAGGCCCGCGTGGTCGGAGTTCCAGAAGCCGTTGACGGGCTGGAGCCCGGTCACGGATGAGTGGCGCAACAGCACTTCGCCGGGGTCGCGCGTCATCACGTGGTCGACCTGGTGGTCGAAGTCGGCTTCGCTGCCGCCGTCGAACTCGCCGAGCAGGCTCGAGTTGAGGCAGCAGCTGAGCGGTTCGTTGGTGCTGCGCTCGACCATGCCCGCTGCGAGCAGGGCTTCGTAGGCGAGCGTGTCGGGGGACGAGACCGTGTCGTCGTCGGAGTTGAGGTCGCCGACGAGGACCACGGGCAGACTGCTCGTCGCCGGACCGCCGGGCGCGACGAGTTCTTTCGCCTGGGCCTCGCGGATCTCCGGCTGGAAAGCCTCGAGGTGGGTGTTGACGAAGCGGAACGGGTGGCTGCCGCGGACCTTGGCGTCGGTCGCCGTCCAGCCGCGTTTGATCGGCAGCAGTTCGCCGAGGATCGGCACTTCGAGCAGGGTCTCGAAGTTGCCGCCACTCTCGTCCCAGGTGCGCACGCCGGCGCCATGCCGGGCGAGGATCACGTCGTGCATCGTCAGCCGCCCGAGCAGCTCGGAGTTCGGGAAGCCCGGCAGAGGACCGTCGATGGGCATTCCATTGAAGTCGCCCGGCGCTTCGAGGTCGAACTCTTCCTGCACGACCACAACCTCGTAGCGATTCCCGTCCTTGTTCAGCTCGGCGAGCAGTTCCGGCAGATAGTCGTAGGCGAACGGAGTCGCCTCCGGAGACAGCGGCGTGGTCTGCCACTTCGCCACCTCCTGCAGGCCGACCAGGTCGGGCTTCTCGGTGAGGATCTCCTCGGCCAGCCCTTCCGCCCGCGTCGGGAAGTCGTTGTGGACGACTTCGCGCAGGATCTGCCCGTTGGCGGCGCCCAGTTCTGCGGGAGTCCCCGCTTCGATCGCCGGCGTCAGGTCGGCACCGAGATAGAGGTTGCGCGTCATCGTGTTGACGGTCTGGCCGTGGCCGTGGCCGTGGCCGTGGCCGTGCGCGGCCGCCAGGCCAGGCAGCAGCAGGGCGCAGGTCAGAGTTGCCGCGATCGCCGCCAGAATGCGGCGAGCCGGTGCGTGAGCGTGACTCAAGGTGTATTCCTCCTCGTCCGCGACCCCGCCGGGGCGGGATCGAATTTGGTTGAGGCGCCTCTCCCGCCGGATGCCCAACCTGGGCTGCCCGGCGCCGCTACACGCGGGACGCACTATAAAGGAGAGGGTTTCGCGCCCCGGTGGCAAGCGACTTGAAAGCCGGAAATAATCTGCCATACTGCGACTAAGATTTTTAGAGTCCGCACGGCGGCTCTCATCCAGTCACAACGAAAACTCCTGGAGGTATGCACGAAGTGGGAAAGACGATCGGGATCGACCTTGGCACGACCAACTCCTGCGTCGCCGTGATGGAGGGCGGCGAGCCGACCGTCCTCGAGAACTCCGAGGGCGGGCGCACGACCCCTTCGGTCGTCGCCTTCACCGACTCCGGCGACCGCCTGGTCGGAACCGTCGCCAAACGCCAGGCGGTGATGAACCCCGAGAACACGATCTTCTCGATCAAGCGCTTCATGGGCCGCAAGGAGGCCGAAGTCAAAGAGGAGGAGACGATCGTCCCCTACGAGGTCGTCGCCGGCCCCAACGGCGATGTCCGCGTCGACGTGCGCGAGAAGCAGTACAGCCCGCCGGAGATCAGCGCGATGATCCTGCAGAAGCTGAAGACCGACGCCGAAGCGAAGCTGGGCGAAACGGTCGACAGCGCCGTGATCACCGTCCCCGCCTACTTCAACGACGACCAGCGGCAGGCGACCACGGACGCCGGCAAGATCGCCGGGCTCCACGTGAAGCGGATCATCAACGAGCCGACTGCGGCCTCGCTCGCCTACGGGCTGGAGAAGGAGGGGGCCGACCACACGATCCTCGTCTTCGACCTCGGCGGCGGCACCTTCGACGTCTCGGTGCTGGAAATCGGCGACGGCGTCTTCGAAGTCAAGTCGACCGCCGGCGACAACCACCTCGGCGGCGACAACTGGGACAAGGCGATCGTCGAGTGGCTGGTCGCCGAGTTCAAGAAGGACCAGGGCGTCGATTTGGCGGCAGACAAGAACTCGCTGCAGCGCCTCTATGAGGCGGCGGAGAAGGCGAAGATCGAGCTCTCCTCGGCGCAGGAGACGCAGATCAACCTGCCCTTCATCACCGCGGTCGAGGGCCAGCCGAAGCACCTCGACATGAAGCTCAGCCGCTCGAAGCTGAACGAG
>Ga0075530_1000420_pt1 | contig 19976 bp, 22 predicted proteins | sample NGEPerD_2_FD_75101 | JGI IMG/M metagenome (GOLD analysis project Ga0075530, IMG submission 75101) | Arctic peat soil microbial communities from the Barrow Environmental Observatory site, Barrow, Alaska, USA - NGEE PermafrostL1-D | ecosystem: Environmental > Terrestrial > Soil > Wetlands > Peat ... | reverse complement strand
CGGTGGCGCCACCGAACCCACCCACGCGCGTGCGACCGGCAACGGCTCGCGGCGCGGCCGTACGACCAGCGAACGAGGTGACGACGTCGGTATCGGGGCGAACGTCGAGGAGGCGCGCCAGGTCGGACGCCTCGGTCGTTCCGCCGAGGATCAGCACACGCACCATCGGCGCACCGTAACCGTCGCTCCCGCCCGCTCGTTCGGCACGGCGCCGAGCCCGTGGGCGGCACCGGGAGGCACGCGGCTACGGTGCCCGGCGACGGAGGGAACACCGGTGCGAATCCGGGGCTGTCCCGCAACTGTCACCGGGGAGCGAACCCGAACATGCCACTGGGCCCATGCCCGGGAAGGCCGGGCGAGCGTCCAACCCCGAGGTTTGATGCTTCGGTGACGCCCGGCGTCACGGATGTAGCAACCCTGGGGAGCAGCCGGGAGCCAGGAGACCTCCGTACAAGACCACTCGACGCGGGAGACGTCACCATGGACCAGCCCATCGCAGCTGTGCGGCGCGCGTGATCCTGTTCATCACGTCGACCGACACCGAGCTGCTGGCGCTGCGCGCCGCGGTCGAGGGGTTGCCCCGAGGGTTCGAGCGCGTTCGGGGGGCCAACCCGTGGAACCTCGACTCCGACTCCGACTCCGACTCCGGCTCGCGGCTCGGCCCTGACCTGGACGGCGTGCGTTGCGTGCTCGTCCGCCTGCTGGGCGGCCGCCGGAGCTGGGAGGCCGGCTTCGACATCCTGCGAGCCCGGTGCGTCGAGCGAGACATCCCGCTCCTCGCGTTCTCCGGAGAGGCGGTTCCCGACGGTGAGCTGACCGCGCTGTCCACCGTGCCCAGCGCGACGGTCACCGAGGCATTCGCGTACCTCGTCCACGGCGGCCCGAAGAACCTCGAACAGGTGCTGCGCTTCGTCGCCGACACGGTGCTGCTCGAGGGGTACGGATTCGAACCTCCCGAGGCGGTACCCGAGCACGGCGTCTGGCGATCGCCTGCCGCGCGCGACTCGAACCGGCCGGTCATCGGCGTCGTCTTCTACCGCGCCCACCTCGTGGCGGGAAACACCCAATTCGTCGACGACCTGTGCGACGCCATCGAAGCCGGCGGGGCCGACGCGCTGGCGTTGTGGTGCTACTCGCTGCGCGGCGATGCCGCGACACCGGTCGCCGAGCTGCTGCGCGCCCGTGCGGTCGATGCCGTGATCACCACCGTGCTCGCAGCCGGGGGCGTCGCCGCCGGTGCCGGGCTCACCGGCATGCCCGGCGGGCTCGACGGCGAGGCCTGGGACGCCGCCGCGCTGGCCGCCCTCGACGTACCGATCGTGCAGGCGCCATCGTCCGGCTGGTCACGGGCCCAGTGGGAAGCCTCCGACGTCGGCCTCGGCCCCTACGACGTGACCGCGGGCGTCGCGATCCCGGAGTTCGACGGTCGCATCATCGCGCCCGCGTTCGCGTTCGCCGAGGTGGTCGACGACGGCGACGAGCTGGGCTCGGTGGTCAAGGCGTACCGCACCGTGGCTGACCGCACCGCCCGCGTCGCCGAGATCGCGCTGCGCCACGCGCGCCTGGCCGCCACGCCGCCCGAGAAGCGCCGGATCGCGATCGTGTTGTCGGCGTACCCGACCAAGCGCAGCCGGCTCGGCAACGCGGTCGGCCTCGACACCCCGGCGTCCGCGCTCGTGATCCTCGACGCGCTCGCCCGAGCCGGATATCACCTCGGTGACCTCCCCGAGAGCGGGGACGCGCTGATGGCCGAGTTGGCCGACGGCCTCACCTACGAGGCCGAGATGCTGACCACCGATCAGCTCGACCGGGCCGTCGGGGGGCTCGACGGCGAGCAGTACGCGCGCTGGTTCTCGACCCTCCCGGCGGACGCGCGCGCTGAGATCGAAGCCACTTCGGGCGAAGCACCGGGCCGCGAGCGCATCCACGACGGGCGGTTGATGTTCAGCGGTGTCGAGCTCGACAACGTGCTGATCGCGATCCAGCCGCCGCGGGGCTACGGCGACGATTCCGTCGCGGTGTACCACTCGCCGAACCTGGCGCCGGCACACCACTACCTGGCGTTCTACCGCTGGCTCGACGAGGAGTGGGGTGCCGACGCGATCGTCCACCTGGGCAAGCACGGCACCCTCGAGTGGCTGCCGGGCAAGGCGGTCGCGCTGTCGGCCGGGTGTGGTCCCGACGCGGCGCTCGGCGGCGTACCGCTCTTCTACCCGTTTCTCGTCAACGACCCCGGTGAGGGCACCCAGGCCAAGCGGCGGGCACACGCGGTGATCATCGACCACCTACTCCCGCCGATGACCCGGGCCGACACCTACGACGAGACCGCCCGGCTCGAACAGCTCTTCGACGAGTACTCCCAGGTGCAGTCGCTCGATCCGACCAAGCTTCCTGCCCTGCGTGAGCGCATCTGGCAGGTCATCACCGACGCGGCGATCGACCGTGACCTGGCGCTCGACACCGCTCCCGGTGAGGCCGACTTCGACGACGTGATCGCGAACGTCGACGGCTACCTGTGCACCCTGAAGGACGCTCAGATACGCGGGGGGCTCCACACGCTCGGTCTGGTGCCTGCGGGCGAGAGCCTCATCGACCTCGTGCTCGCGATCACTCGCCTGCCCCACGGCCAGATCCCGTCGCTGCGGACCACGATGGCCGCGGAGCTCGGCATCGATGGTGACGATCCCCGCAGCCTTGATGCGATCGAGGCTCGAGCGCGCGCGCTCGTCGCCGCCGCCGCGACCCGCGGCTGGCGAGCGGTCGAGACCGACCCGCCGACGCTGCGGTGGGTATGCGACTGGCTGGTCCCGCGCCTTGCCCGGACCGGCGACGAGATCACCAACCTGCTGGCCGGCCTCGACGGCCGGTACGTGCCCGCCGGACCCAGCGGATCGCTCACGAGGGGTGGCGCGCACGTCCTGCCCACGGGGCGCAACTTCTACTCGCTCGATCCCAAGGCCCTGCCGAGCGAGCTGAGCTGGGAGGTCGGCGTGCGTCTCGCCGACGCGCTGGTCGAGCGTCACCTCGACGAGGAGGGTCGCTATCCCGACACGGTCGGCCTCGTGCTGTGGGGCACCGCCGCGACCCGCACCCAGGGCGACGATGTTGCCGAGGCGCTCGCCCTCCTCGGCATCCGACCGGTGTGGGAGGTCGAGTCGCGTCGCGTCACCGGCCTCGAGGTCATCCCACTCGACGAGCTCGACCGACCCCGCATCGACGTGACGATGCGCATCTCGGGCTTCTTTCGCGACGCGTTCCCCAACCTCGTGCACCTGCTCGACGACGCGGTCACGCTGGCCGCCTCGCTCGATGAGCCCGCGGAGTCGAACCACGTGCGCGCCCACGGTGGAAGCGACCCGCGCGTCTTCGGCCCGGAACCGGGCGCGTACGGCGTTGGCCTCCTGCACGTGCTCGAACACCGCAACTGGCGTTCCGACGACGACCTCGCCGCGGTCTACCTCGCATGGTCGGGCCACTCCTACGGCCGGAGCGGCTTCGGCGTACCGAGCGAGGACGCCATGCGCCGACGGTTCGCGGCAATCGAGATCGCGGTCAAGAACCAGGACAACCGCGAGCACGACATCTTCGACAGCGACGACTACCTCCAAGAGCACGGCGGGATGGTCGCCACGATCCGGTCGCTCACCGGACGTGACCCGAAGGCCTGGTTCGGCGATTCGGCCGACCCGTCCCGACCGGTCGTGCGCTCGCTCGCCGAGGAGGCCGCCCGCGTCGTTCGCACGCGTGTCGTCAACCCCCGCTGGATCGACGCCATGCGTCGGCACGGCTACAAGGGAGCGTTCGAGATGGCGGCCACGGTCGACTACCTGTTCGGCTACGACGCGACCGCCCACGTCGTCGACGACTGGATGTACGAGCGGGTCACTTCGGCCTACGTCGCCGACCCGGAGGTGCGGAAGTTCTTCGAGGAGTCGAACCCGTGGGCGCTGCGCCAGATCGCCGAGCGGTTGCTCGAGGCGGCCGAGCGATCGATGTGGTCCGCCGGCGCCGAGTCGCTCGAGGTCTTGCGCTCCGCGGTGCTCGAAGCCGAAGCTTGGGAGGAGGTGCGATGAATCCGCTGCTGCCATTCTCCGCCGTCGTCGGCCAGGACGACGCCAAGCTCGCGTTGCTGCTCGCGGCGAGCGAGCCGCGCCTGGGTGGCGTGCTGTTGCGCGGGCAGAAAGGATCGGCCAAGACCACGCTCGCCCGTGGGCTGACTGGGCTGCTGAACGGCCGGGCGCCCTTCGTCGAGCTTCCCCTCGGCGCCACCGAGGACCGGGTGCTCGGCTCGATCGACGCCGCCCACCTGTTGACCGTGGGCGAGACGCGCGTGCGGCCCGGCCTGCTCGCGGCAGCCCACGGTGGGGTGCTGTACGTGGACGAGGTCAACCTGCTCGCCGACCACCTCGTCGACGCGCTCCTGGACACTGCCGTGTCGGGCGTCGGTCGCATCGAGCGGGACGGCGTGTCCCACACCTATCCGGCCCGGTTCGTGCTCGTCGGTTCGATGAACCCCGAAGAGGGTGAGCTGCGACCGCAGCTCCTCGATCGTTTCGGCCTCGCCGTCGACATCGCCGCACCCGACGACGCCACCCACCGCGTCGAGGCCGTGACCCGCCAACTCGGTCTCGAACGGGCCGACGGCCTCATGGCGGGCTTTGCCGACGAGGACGCCGAGCTGGGCCGACGCCTCGCGGCCGAACCCCGCGCGGTGGCACCCCCGGCGGTGATCGAGCTCGCCTGTCGCGTTGCGCTCGAGGTCGGCGCGGAAGGGCTCCGCGCCGACCTCATGCTCAGCCGCGCCGCGGCCGCGCTCGCCGCGTGGAACGGCCGCGTCGAAGCCACCGCGGACGACCTGCGCCGGGTGGCCCCCCTCGTGCTCGCGCATCGGCGGCGGCGGAACCCGTTCGACGAGCCCGGGATCACTCCCGACGAGCTCGACGAGGCCTTCGACCAGGCGGCCAACCCGCCGGCGCCCGACCGCGCCGACGGTGACGAGCCTTCCGGTGAGACCGGCGCGGACGGGGGCGACGGTGAGCGCCGGGCGAACGAGACACCCGGCACCCCCGAGACACCCGACACCCCCGAGACACCCGGCACCCCCGAGACACCCGACGTCATCGTCGCTCCCGGCGTCGAGCGCGGCGCGCCACCGATTCCCAAGGCCCGCGCCGAGACTGCTCGCACCGCCGGACGGCGCACTGCAGGACGGCGCGCGCCCGCACCGGACGAACGCGGCCGGTTCGTGCGCGCCGTACCCGCGGGTGAGGACGTGACTGCCCTTGCCATCGCCCCGACCGCGGTGGCGATCGCGGCGAAGCGGGCGGCACATCCCGAGGCACCCATCGGGCGCGAGGACCTGCGCGTCGCCGTGCGACAAGGAACGACCGCCAGTCTCGTGATCCTCGCCGTGGACACGTCGAGCTCCATGGGGGCCGAGCGGCGCATCGCGGCGACGAAGGCCACGGTGCTCGGCCTGCTGACCGACGCCTACCAACAGCGTGATCGGGTCGCGCTGGTCGCGTTCCGGGGTGAACGCGCCGAAGTGGTGCTCCGCCCGACCGGCTCGGTCGAGGTCGCCCGCAACCGATTGGCCGAGCTCCCCGTCGGGGGGACGACACCGCTCGCCGACGCGCTCGACACCGTCCGGGATCTCGCCGAGCAGGCGGACCGATCCAAAGCCCTCCAACCGATCGTCGTCTTCGTCACCGACGGCCGGGCGACCGCGGGCGGCGATCAACCGCTCGCCGCGGCCGAGGCTGCCGCGCTTCGCCTCGCCGAGCTGCGCGCGCCCGCGTTGGTCATCGACGCCGAAGACGCGATGCCCCGCCTCGGGCTGGCCGCCGAGCTCGCGGCGTGGCTCGGCGCGGCGTGCGTCCCTCTCGCCACCCTCGACGACGACGGCGACCTCACACGCTCGATCCGGGCGCTCACCCGCTGACGGAACCCTCGATCATCGCGAACAGGCGGTCGAGGTCCACGTGGGTCGCGACCAGATCGGCGAGGCGGTCGAACTGGTCCTCGCGGGCCGCGGCGAACGACACCCCCGCGGGCACGAACGCCTTGTCGGCGCGGCGCCCGACCTCCATCAGGAACTGGGCACGGAATGCGTCGTGCTCGAACAGGCCGTGCAGGCCGGTGCCGAGCACACGCGCGTCCTCGAGGTCAACTGCGCCCTCGTCCTCGGGAGGTGTCGACGCTCCGGCGCCGACACCAATCGCGTCGAGGTGTACCCACCCGGCCGCACCGTCGCCCCGATCCGTCACGCCGTGATGGATCTCATAGCCCCCGACCGACTCGCCTATCGCCGTACCCGCGCGCCGGCGCGTCGTCTTGTCCGCCGCGAACGCGGTGGCGACGTCGAGCAGTCCGAGACCGCGGACGCGACCGTCACCGGACTCGACGTCGTCGACGATCTCCCGCCCCAGCATCTGGTACCCACCGCAGATACCGAGCACGAGCGCGCTGGTCCGGCTGAGCGCATCTTCGAAGCCGCGGGCCCGAAGCCACGCCAGGTCATCGACCGTCGCCTTGGTGCCGGGTAGCACCACGAGGTCGGGGGTCCCGAGCCCGGACACCGCGGTGACGAAGCGCACGGTGACGCCGGGTTCGAGCGCGAGGGCGTCGAGATCGGTGAAGTTCGAGATGCGCGGGAAACGAACCACGGCGACGTCGAGGCCGTCGGCGAGCGCCGGACCCGAATCGGGTCGGGGCCCGGCCAAGGCGAGCGAGTCCTCGGCGTCCAGCGCGAGGTCACCGACCATCGGCACGATGCCCAACGTGGGGACCCCGCAACGCTGCTCGAGCTGCGCGGTACCGTCGCCCAGCAATGCGGGGTCTCCCCGAAACTTGTTGATGATGAAGCCCCGCACGAGTGCCCGGTAGTGGTCAGGCAACAACGCGACCGTGCCGTAGAGCGAGGCGAAGACCCCGCCCCGGTCGATGTCACCGACCACGATCGCCGGCAGGCCGGCCTCGTAGGCCACGCGCAGGTTCACGATGTCGTGATCCGCCAGATTGATCTCGGCGGGGCTTCCCGCGCCTTCGGCGATCACCACGTCGAAGCGGGCCCGCAGATCGGCCAGGTCGGCGAGCACCTTGTCCAGGAGCTGCGGCTTGAGCTCGTGATACTCGGCCGCGTCGAGGTATCCGATCGCCCGCCCGGCCACGATCACCTGGCTCGTCCGGTCGCCAGTCGGCTTCAACAGGATGGGGTTCATCGCCACCTCGGGCGGGACGCGCGCCGCCATGGCCTGGGCGGCCTGGGCCCGTCCGATCTCGTGGCCATCGGCGGTGACGTAGGAGTTGAGCGCCATGTTCTGCGCCTTGAAGGGCGCTACCCGGACCCCTCGTCGCGCCAGCAATCGACACAGACCGGTCACGATCAGGCTCTTGCCGACGTCGGAACCCGTGCCGCACACGAGGAGGCCACCCTGCACGCCCCCACCCTCGGGGAGTCGCAGCCGCCGGTGCAAGTCCCGTCGGACCACGTTGGTGCGACACCCGTCGCTCTGCGACGGCTATCGCACCAACTGGGGCACTCGTGTCGCGGGCGCGGGGCGCTGGTATGGTCCCGATGTCGACGACGAGGGAAACCGGTGCGAATCCGGTGCGGTCCTCGCCACTGTGACCGGGGAGCAGACCCGACGACGCCACTGGACGGCCGGCCGATGGTCAGCCGCCTGGGAAGGCCGGGAGAGCTGGGATCCGGGAGTCAGGAAATCTCCCGCCGACGAGCGAGCACCGGCACCGTCAACCGGCGGCGTCACTCCACGAAGGATGGAACCCATGGCTCAGAGCGCTGACCTCCAGATCGCGACCCTCGAACCGATCGAAGACATCGGCATCCACATCCCCGCCTGGGCGTGGATGCTCGTCGCGATCTCGGTTCTCGGCATCTACCTGATGACCCTCGACAACGCGATGCTCGGATCGCTGGCCGAGGGGTCTCACGAGCTCTTCCACGACGCCCGCCACTTCGTCGGCGTTCCCTGCCACTGACCCGTTCGTCGGACAGTCCGTCGATCGGGCCGTCCAAGTGGCCGGGGACGTGAAGGAGACCTCGTGAAGCCCTTTCTCGTGCGGGGCGTGCTCGCCGGCGTCTGCGGCGCGCTCGCCTCCGTCGGCATGCTCCTGGCCTTGGGGGAGCGCTCCATCCGCGAGGCGATCTCGCTCGAGGAGGCCACTTCCGGCGGCGGGGGCGACGACGCCATGTTCACCCGCACGACCCAAGTGGTCGGTGGGTCGATCGGCGTGCTGCTGTACGGCGTGTTCCTCGGTCTCATCTTCGGGGTGGTGTTCGCCGCGGTCCGCCACCGTCTCGGACCCGTGCCCGACTGGAAGCGATCGCTCCGGCTGGCCGGCCTGGGCTTCCTCTCGTTGGCGCTGGTGCCGTTCCTCAAGTACCCGCCGAACCCACCCGCGGTCGGCGATCCCGACACGGTGAACCAGCGAACGATCTCCTATCTCTGCCTGCTCGGTCTCGCCCTCGTGGTGACGATCGCGGCGCGGCGCCTGTGGGGCGTCTTCCAGGCCCGGGGCTGGTCCGAGCACGTGGCGCTACCCGCGGTGGTCGCGGCGTGGGTGCTCGCCATCGGCGTCGCGTTCGTCGTCATGCCCGCCAACCCCGATGACATCGATGTGAGCGCGCAGCTCGTCTGGCGCTTCCGCCTCGCGAGTCTTGGCGGTCAGGCCGCGCTCTGGGCCGTGATCGGCGTTGTATTCGGCTGGCTCGGGATCAGGCACTCCGGGGTCCGGGTCTTCGCTCGCGCGCCGAGAGACACCGCTTCCTCCGGTGACTGATCCACATGGCGCGACGACCAGCGCGACGACCGGCGCGACGACCGGCGCGATGACCGGCCCGATCACGCTGGTGCTCGGCGGGACGCGCTCGGGCAAGTCGTCCTTCGCCGAGCAGCTCATCGGCCGTCTTGGCGGCCCGCTCGTCTACATCGCGACCGGCGCGGCCGTCGACGACGAGATGGGCCTGCGCATCGCGGCCCACCGCGAACGGCGTGGCTCGGCGTACAAGACCGTCGAAGCAGGAGCGGAACTGGCCCGCGCACTCACCGAAGCGCCGGCGCGGCCCGCGCTCGTCGACTCGCTCGGTACCTGGGTAGCCGCCCACGAGCACCTCGCTCCCGACGTCGACGAGCTCGTCGCGGCGCTGCGCTCACGGGCCGCCCCCACCGTGGTCGTGTCCGACGAGGTCGGCCTCGGCGTCCACCCCTCGACCGAGCTCGGCCGCCGGTTCCGCGACGTCCTCGGCCTCGTCAACCAGGCTGTCGCGGCCGCGGCCGACGACGTCTGGCTGGTGGTCGCCGGGCGAGGCCTGCGGCTCGAGACACCGACGTGAGAGCCGCGGTCGCGTTCCTCACCGTGCTCGGTGGGCCCGCCCGCCCGAACGGACGGACGGTGGCCTGGTTCCCCGCGGTCGGAACGGCGATCGGACTCGCGCTCGGCGGCGTGTGGTGGTTGTCGGCGGAGATCTGGCCGCCGCTGCTCGCGGCCGCGGTCGTTGTCGCGGCCGACCTTGCGATCACCGGTCTGTTGCACGTGGACGGTCTGGCCGACAGCGCCGATGGCCTCCTGCCCCCACTCGACTCACGCGCGCGACGGCTGGCGGTCATGGCCGATCCGAGCACCGGAGCCTTTGGCGTCGCCGCCGTGGCCGCGATGCTGCTGTTGCGCGTCGGCGCGTTGGCCTCGATCCAACCCGACGCGCTCGCGCTGGCCGCCATCTGGTGCGCGTCCCGCACCCTCATGGCCGTGGCCGCGCTGGATCTGACCTACTCACGCCCGGACGGCCTCGCATCCGACTTCGTCGGGCCCGACGCGCGCCGCCTCGTCTGGCCGGTGGGACTCGGCGGCATGGTGCTCGCCGGAGTCCTCGCGGCCCTCGCCGGCGGCTGGCATGGTCTCGCGGCCCTCGCCGCTGCGACGCTGGGTGCCCTCGCCGTGCTGTGGCTCGCGCACCGTCGCATTGGCGGGTTCACCGGCGACGTGCTCGGCGCGGCCGCGGTGACCGCCGAGACCGCCGGCCTGCTGGCGCTCGCCGCGCGCGTGTGAGGCCGGTGCAGGTGCGGCCGGTGCAGGTGGAACCGTGCGGGTGAGACCCACGCGACCCACGCGACTGGCGCGGACGCTCGCCGGTGCTGCCGCCGGGCTCCTGACCGACCGGCTCCTCGGCGAGCCGAGCATCGAGCCCCATCCGGTGGCGATGTACGGATCGCTGATGACCCGACTGGAAGGGAGAATCTGGCAGGACTCGCGTGGTCGCGGCGCGACGTACGCGGCCACCGGCATCGCATTCGGAGCCGGCCTCGGCGCGCTTGGCGGTACCACCTTCATCGGGACCACGACGGCGACGTACCTCAGCGTGGCCGGACGCGAGCTGGCCGACGCGGCGCGTGCCGTACAGGGCGCGCTCGCCGTCGGTGATCTCGAGGGCGCCCGCGCCGGGTTGCCCGCGCTCGTCGGCCGCGACCCGACCGGACTCGGGGAAGCCGAGATCGCACGGGCGGTCGTCGAATCAGTCGCCGAGAACACCGTCGACGCGATCGTCGCGCCCGCACTCTGGGGTGCGCTCGGGGGCGCGCCCGGCACACTCGCCTACCGCGCCGTCAACACCCTCGACGCCATGGTCGGCCACCACAACGCCCGCTACGAGAACTTCGGTCGGGCCGGAGCCCGCCTCGACGACGCCGCCAACTACCTGCCCGCCCGCGTGAGCGCGCTGGCGGTCATGGCGTGTCGTCCGCGCCGCGCCGCCGCGGTGTGGCGCGCGGTCCGGCGAGACGCGGCCGGGCACCCGTCGCCCAACGCAGGGGTGGCCGAAGCCGCCTTCGCCGCCGCGCTCGACCTGCAGCTCGGGGGCTCCAACCGCTACGGCAATCGCGTCGAGCAACGGGCGCGCCTCGGTGCCGGTCGCGCACCAGACGCCGGCGACATCGGGCGCGCCGTTCGTCTCTCGCGTGACGCCACCTTGGCCCTCGCGGCCGGGTTGGCCGCAGGCGCCGTCGGGATCACGGGTCTCGCGGCGCGGCGTGGCCGCGCTGATCGAAGGCCGGCGAGGAGGGCGGCATGAGCGGGTTATCGCTCCCGGCAGGGCCGCACGGCGGCGAGGGTCCCCGCCTCGCCGCGCTCCTCGGCGTCGACCCCGCGCGTGTTCTCGACCTGTCGCAGAGCCTGAATCCGGTCGCTCCTGATCCCATTCCCGTCATCGCCCGGCACCTCGGCGCGGTTCGCCACTACCCAGATCCCACCGACGCAACCCGGTGCCTGGCGACCCGCCTCGGCGTCGACGGCGGACGCGTCGTGCTCACCAACGGAGGCGCCGAGGCCATCGCACTCGTGGCCGGACATCTGGGTCGAGGTTGGGTCGACGAGCCGGAGTTCTCCCTCTACCGGCGCCACCTCGACACGGTCGACCTCGACGGCGCGCGATTCCGTTCGAATCCCCATAACCCGAGTGGTCTGCTCGCCGCACCCGACGAGGTCGCGGGGGTGTGGGACGAGGCGTTCTATCCCCTCGCCACGGGCGAATGGACGCGCGGTGACGCCGAGCGCGGCAGCTGGGTGGTCGGCTCACTCACCAAGCTCCTGGCGCTGCCGGGACTGCGATTGGGCTACGTCATCGCGCCCGACGAGGACAGGGCCGAGATGGTCCGCGCCCGTCAGCCTCTCTGGTCGGTCGGAGGACCGGCCTGCTCCGCGCTGGGCGACCTGCTCGAGACCGTCGACCTCAGCGCGTGGCACCGACGGGTCGCCGGGCTACGCCGAGGCCTCATCGACCTCCTCCGGGCCAACGGCCTCACGCCTCGACCGTCCGACGCGAACTGGGTGCTCGTCGACGCCCCCACACTGCGCACCGCGCTCGCCGGCCACGCGATCGCCGTGCGCGACTGCACGAGCTTCGGGATGCCCGGTGTCGTGCGCATCGCCGTCCCCGGCTCCGAAGGAATGGAACGACTGGCCGCTGCGCTCGCACACCTCGGCTCGTGACGCGCACGCTCGCCGACCTCGACGCGGTGCTCTTCGACATCGGGGGCACGCTCGTGGTCGAGGCACCACCGGGGACCGCGACCGGTGAGCTCGCCGTCGAGCTGTTCGCGGGGGTCATCGACGATCTGACCGAGCTGGCACGCGACGTGCGGATCGGTGCGGTCACCAACACCGCGGTGATGACCGAGCGCGACGTGCGCGCGCTGGTCGGTCCGTGCGGTCTCGATCGACTGCTCGAGGTCGTCGTGACCTCGGTCGATGTCGGTGTGGCCAAGCCCGACCCTCGGCCGATCCTCGTGGCGATCGAGCGCCTGGGTCTCACCGACACGAGCCGCGTGCTGTTCGTCGGCGACGAGGACGTCGACGGCCGGGCCGCGCGCGCCGCGGGGGTCGCGTTCAGTCGGGTTCAGCCGGATGACCGGATCCGCGACGTCATCGCGACACGTCGGCGGTCATGAGTGCTCGACCGAGCGCGTCGGTCGCTCCGGCGCGAGATCGTCGTCCTCGTCGAGGCCGGCGAGCACTCGATCGGAGATCTCGGCCAGCGTGTCGAGGTCCTCGGACGCCAGGCTGTCGATGAACCACCGGCGCACGTGTCCGACGTGCAGCGGTGCGGCGGTCCGGATCGCGGTCCAGCCCGCGTCGGTCAAGGCAACGTAGGAGCCACGACGGTCCGAGGGACAGTGCTCGCGCCGCACGAGCCCGCGCGCAACCATGCGCGTGAGGTGGTGCGAGAGGCGGCTCTTCTCCCATTGCGTCGCCTCGGCAAGCTCGAAGGCTCGCGCCCGCCCCCCGGGCGCCTCGGAGAGGTGAACGAAGACCTCGTAGTCGGCGAGCGAGATGCCGGCCTCACGCTGGAGCGCGCCGCCGAGCCGGCTTCGCAGTCGGCTGTTCATGGAGAGGAACCGCCGCCAGACCCGCTGCTCACCGTCGTCGAGCCACGGTCCGTCGTCCATCTCCGCACAGTACCGGAATAGTTGACGCATCATCCTCGTTGTTGGTTGATGCGTCATCTACTGCGCTCGCCCATGACTCAGACCACGACAACGATTCCCGGCTACCTCACCGGGAGATGGAGGATCGACCCCATGACTCAGACCACGACAACGATTCCCGGCTACCTCACCGGGAGATGGACGATCGACCCCGTTCACTCCGAGATCGGGTTCGCGGTGCGCCACATGATGGTCAGCAAGGTTCGCGGCCGCTTCACCAGCTTCGAAGGCGAGATCGTGACCGGCGAGGACCCGCTCGACTCCTCGGTCCAGGCCTCGATCGCGCTGAGCTCGGTGGACACCGGCAACGAGGACCGCGACGGCCACCTGCGCTCCGCCGACTTCTTCGGCACCGACGCGAACGACACCATGACCTACCGGTCGACGAGTGTGCGCCGCGACGGCCACGACCTCATCGTCGACGGCGAGCTGACCCTCAAAGGGGTCACCAAGTCGGTTCCGTTGCACCTCGAGATCGGCGGGTTCGGACCCGACGCCTTCGGGGGCACCCGCGCCGGATTCACCGCCACAGGCTCGATCAGCCGCTCCGAGTTCGGAGTCGAGTTCAACGGCGTGATGGAGACCGGCGGCGTGATCGTCGGCGACACGGTCGAGTTACGTCTCGAGGTGGAGGGCGTGCTCGCAAGCTGAGCGCACAGCCAGGCGCTCGCGCGCCGAAGTCAGGTTTGGCGCCGGCGCTACGCGGCGGCGCGGGCGAGCTGGTAGCCACCCCATGCCGCGAGCAGGCCGCCGACGATCGAGACAGCGATGTACACCGCCGCGGTGCCGGCCCGTTCGGTGCGACCCATCACGAAGTTCTCCCACGCGAAGGTCGAGAAGGTCGTGTACGCGCCGATGAAGCCGACGGTGACCGCGGTCGCGACCTCGATGGAGAGCTGGCGCTCGGTGGCAAACGTCACGACGAACGCCAGCAAGAAGGATCCAGTCACATTGACGAGCAGGGTCGCCCAGGGGAACAACTGCGCACCGAAGGTCACCGCGATGGCGTAGCGGGTCACCGCGCCCGCGGCGCCCGCGAGCGCGACCCAGAGATACTTCACCAGAGTCTCACGACCAGCCACGCACCGGTCGGAACACGGCCCAGCGGCCCACGGCGAACGGCTCCATCAACCCAGCGCCCCGAACGTGAACGCGTACAGCACGGCGGTGAGCGAGAGACCGTGGGCCATCTCGCCGCGCCCGATGATCACGCGCACCTCGTCGACCGCGACCCACGCGACTCGTTCTGCCTCACCCGGATCGGATGGCTCGCCGACGTGCTCGGCGCCCTCCGCGATGAAGAGGTGGAAGACCTGATCCGACAAGCCACTGTTCGGCTCGTAGCGCACGAGCGGCTGCAACGGCCCGGGTCGCCAGCCGGTCTCCTCCAGGGTCTCGCGCGCGGCCGCCTCCTCGGGGGTCTCGCCGGGTTCGATGAGCCCGGCCGGGATCTCCCAGCCCCAGGTGTCGGTGATGAACCGGTGCCGCCACAGGAGCAGGACCCCCCGGTCGGGATCAGCCACGACGGTGCCGGCGGCCTGGTTCGGCGTCCGCACGACGTGGTGCTCGAACCGCTCACCACCCGGTACCTCGACATCGGTGAGCGCCAACCGCACCCACTCGCTCTCGTACAGGATCCGCTCCCCGTGCACCGTCCACCGCATTCCGTCACCGTAGGTCGGTGTGTTCGCGCCGTCGTTGTTCCTCCGCGGTTCCGCGACAGCACACGAGCCGCTCGTTCAGCGGAAGATCGACGCGAGCCCGGCCACGAACATCACCAGGCCGAGCACGAGGAACGTGACCGAACGCACGACCGGGGCTTGCACCAGCTCGCCGGTCGCCGTGCGTCCACCGTGGGCACGCGAGCTTCCCTTGGCCTTCCTGCTGCGCTGACCGGCCCGGGCCCGCTCCTCGGCATCGCCGCGACGGCGCCATAGGGCCATGCCGTTGGCCACGACCAAAGCCGCGCCAAACGCGACGATGAGCTCGCGCAGGACGTCGTCGTAGAAGTCCACGCCCACACGCTAGGCCGAGGGCAGTTGCCCCGGCGATACGGCGTGGCTTGCCCGCGAGACCGGTTGGCGTGATACAACGCGGCCGTGCGACTGGTCGTGGCCGTGTGTTCGGTCGAGTACGAGGGCCGTCTCTCCGCCCGCCTCCCTCCGGCGTGCCGGTTGGTGATCCTCAAACAGGACGGCTCCGTCTCCGTCCACTCCGACGCGCGCGCGTACAAGCCGCTGAATTGGATGAGCCCGCCGTGCACGATCCGCGAGACCGACACCGAGATCGTGGCCCACAGCCCCAAAGGCGAGCTGCTGCGGATCGAGCTGGTCGAGATCATCCATGACCACCACGTCGAGCTCGAGGTCGGCGGCGACCCCGGCCTGGAGAAGGACGGCGTCGAAGCCGAGCTGCAGCAGCTCATCGCGGCGCGGGTGCGGGCCCTGGGTGAGGGCCTCACGCTCGTGCGGCGCGAGTACCCGACCGACATCGGCCCGGTCGACCTGTTGTGCCGCGATGCAGCGGGCACCGCGGTCGTGGTCGAGATCAAGCGGATCGGTGAGATCTCGGGGGTCGATCAGCTGCTGCGGTACCAGGAGCGACTCGACCGCGACGCCCGGCTGGCACCGACCCGGGGCCTGTTCGCCGCCACCCGCATCAAGCCCCAGGCCCGGGTGTACGCCGAGAGTCGCGGCATCGATTGCGTCGAGGTCGACCCGAGCGAGCTGCGCGCGGGGAACGACGCCCCGCTCCGCCTTTTCTGAACGCCGCGACGGGCTCAACGCACGACGAATCCCCCGTCCGCGAAGGTGCCGACCAGGAACGCGACGGCCGCGATGACGAGCATCGCGCCCACGATCGTCCGAGCCTCGAAGGGCGACATCGCACCCGAAGCGAGCCCGTGGCTGCGCAGACGCCGCGATCGCTCGAGGGCTACGAACCCGCCCGCGATGGCCGCGAGCGCGGCGAGCGTGCCGGCGACCACCGCCGCCTCTGCCGAGAGCACGCGGGCGACGACCCGCACCAACACCGCGCCCATGGCCGTCGACGCCAAGGCCGTTCGCTGCCAGGCGAGCACGGTCCGCTCGGGCTGGAGGCCGGCGTCGCGCTCCTCGGGCCCGGTCACGAGTCGGAGATGATCGCGAAGATCGCTGCGACGACCGCGACGACCGCGACCGTGTAGGCCAGGACCCGCAGCATGGGAGTCGGAGGCAGCGGCCGGTCGTGGCGCATCGCCCATTCGGACCGACGCCAGTGCGAGTAGGCCATGGCCGCGATCACCGCGCCGACAGCCATGAGTGGCAAGCCCAGGAACCGCCGCCCGCCGGTGAAGCCGAACGAGGGCAGGAGCTGGGTGATCGCCAACCCACCGGCGATGAGTGCGAGCGCGGTTCGGATCCACGCGAGGAACGTTCGCTCGTTGGCGAAGGAGAACCTCGGATCGGGGTCCGAACCGTCGTCCAGGTTCAAGCGGGCGCCTCCACCGCCAGACGCGGCACTCGCGCCGGCGGCAGGTGATCGTAGAGGTCCGCGACGAGATCCGCGCGCACGCTCGCGGACGCGGGATCGTCCCAGCGGTTCTCGAGCTGGAGCGGATCGTCGGTCAGGCTGTACAGCTCACCCTCGGTACCTTCGTACATGCCGCCGGCCTCGTAGGCGGTACACACCCAATCGTCGGCCACGATGGAGCGCAGGTGCATGTCAATGTGTTCGAACTGGCTGTCCCACTCGGTGAGGACACGCTCTCGACCGGAGCCCGGGGCCGTGGGCAGCACCTCGCCCTGCACCCAATCCGGCGCCGGGACGCCGGCGATCTCACAGAAGGTGGGCGCGAGGTCGAGCTGGCCGACCGGTTCGGAGACGTCGGACGGCGCCGTCCCGGTCGAGGGCGCCGGACGCCAGATCATCGGGAGGCGCATGAGCGCGTCGCAGTGGTAGGCGCCCTTGAACAACAGCCCGAAGTCACCCTGGAGCTCGCCGTGATCGGTGGTGAAGAACACGTCGGTGTCGGCCGTCCAGCCGCGCTCGTCGATACGGGCCAGCACGCGGCCGCACGCCTCATCGATCAGCTCGTTCTCGATGTGGACCAACGCGTTCACCTCACGCACCTGGTCGTGTGACATCAGCGCGGGCACGAACGTGGTCGGGCCACCCTCGAGGTTCGCGAAGGTACCGTCGAAGTACTCGAGCCAGTGGCGGGGCTTACGGGCGAGGACCTCGCGGCAGCTCTCGACCGAGCCCGGATGGACGACCGGCAGGTCGAGGTCACGCCAGTCGACCCGACTGCGCTCGGCTGCGGGCGGGTCCCACGGATGATGCGGGTCGGGGAAACTCATCCAGCAGAACCAGTCCTCGTCCGGGTCGAGCGAATCCAGCCATTGGATCGTGCGATCGGCCACCCAGTCGGTGTGGTAATGCTCGCGCGGCACGGGATTGATCGCGGTCTGCGGGGCGCCCGTCTCGCCCCCCGGTCGGTCGTTCATCGCGCCGTCGATGAACAGCTGGTAGAAGCCGGCTCGTTCCTCGGGATGGTGCTCGCGCAACCAGCGCTCGTAGTGCCACCACGGCGGCTGCGACGAATGCATGGCCAGCTCGATGTGCTCGAAGCCACGGTGGGGCCCGGTGGAGCCTTCACGGGCGAGGCGGTTCTCGGGCCAGCGGCCCTCGGGATCGAACGCGGGCTCGAAGTGCGCCTTGCCCACGAGCGCCGTGCGGTACCCACCGGCGTCGTGGAGATGGGCCGCGACACTCGGCGCGTCTGCCGGCAGCGGCACGCCGTTGGCGTACACGCCGTGGGTGCTCACGTACTGGCCGGTCAGCATCGTCGCGCGGGCAGGCATGCACACGGTGTTCTGGTTGTAGGCCCGGTGATAGTTGATGCCGGCCGCGGCCAGCCCGTCGGCCACGGGGGTGCGGGCGATTGCTCCGCCGTTGCAGCCGAGCGAGTCGTAGCGCTGCTGATCGGTGGTGATGAAGAGGATCTTGCGGCCCATCCGACTGGCCGCTCAGTCCCCGAGCGCGGCGAGTAGCGGGGTACACGCGACGATGATCGTGCGCTCGACCCCCCGCTCGCGATCCTCATGGGCCTCGAGGTACTCGGGCTGGGAGACCATGTCGATGAACGCGGCGCGCGACGGGTACTGGATCAGCGCCACCGTGTCCCAGTCCTCATCCGGGTCGCCGATCAGGATCTGATCCGCGGCACCCGCCCAGAGGAGCTTGCCGCCACGCTCGGCGACCATCGCCATCGCGACATCGCCGTACTTGCTGTAGGCCTCGGCTCCGCTCTCGCCGCCGGCTTCCGCCTTGAACTTCAAGAGGTTGAGCATGACGACCGGCCCGTCGTCAGGGTGTCCCGCGAGCTCGGCGAACTGATCGGCGTTCGGACTGATTCCCACGGTGGTCACACTAGGATAGTCGCATGGTCCGTGCAACTACCTCCTCGAAGCGGGCGGATGCCGACCCCTTGGGGCAAGACCACCCCGGCGCGGTTCCTCCCGTCGACGCCGGTTCGACAGCAGACGGCCGAGTCCGGCGAGGCGCCCGCAATCGGGACGCGCTCGTCGAGGCCCTCTTGGCCCTGCTCGAATCCGGGGTGTCGCGGCCGACGGCGCTTCAGATCGCCGAACGCGCCGGTGTGTCGCTGCGAACCGTGTTCGCTCACTTCGACGACGTCGAGGCGCTCTACGGCGCGATCGTCGAACGCCAGCGCGGCCGGTACCAGCACCTGTACGACCCGATCCCAGCCGGCGAACCGCTCCGAGCGCGCGTCGCCGCTCTGGTTCGACAGCGAGCGGAGCTGTTCGAAGCGATCGCACCGGTACGGCGGGCGACGGTGCTCATGGGCGGCACGTCGGCCGAGCTGAACACCGGCCTCGCGCAGGCGACGGCGGCACTCCACCATCAAGCGGTCGCGCTGTTCGCCCAAGAGCTGCAGGCAGCCGGTGCGTCACGACGTGCCGTGACCGCGGGCATCGACGTGGCCGCCGGGTGGGCGACGTGGGACGCACTGCGCAGTGGCGAGGGCCTCTCGGTCACCGCGACGAGGCGAGTGGTCGAGCTGATGGTGGGAAGACTGCTCGACGGGTGAGGGGCCGCGCCACGGTCTGGCCGTCTCTCAGTCCGGCCGTCTCCTCTGGTCGTCGCTCAGTCTGGCGATTCCTCACCCTGGCGCGCCCAGCCGAGCTCGAGCGCTTCGAGGATCACCTCGGGGGATTGCGCTCCGGACACCGCGGCCTTTCGACCCATCACGAAGAACGGGACTCCGGCCGCACCGAGACCTTCAGCGAGGCGCTCGTCACGGCGCACGGCCTCCGCGTAGTCGTCGCCCGCCAACACCGCCTCCACGGCCGCGGCGTCGAGGCCGACCTCGACCGCGAGGCGCGTCAGCGTCCGCGGATCGCCAATGGGCTCGCCGTCGGTGAAGTACGCCGCGAGGAGGCGCTCCTTCAGCGCTGACTGCAGGCTGTGATCGCGAGCCAAGTGCAGCAGACGGTGCGCGTCGAAGGTGTTCCCGCCGCGGGTGCGGTCGAGGTGGAACTCGAGGCCTTCGCCGGCCGCGTTGGCGGTCATCTGCTCGTACATCGCCGCGGCACGTTCATGGGTCACTCCGTATTTGCGGGCGAGCTGGCCGACTGGTTCCCCGGTGCGCTCGCGGGGCGCCCGGGGATCGAGCTCGAAGGCGCGCCACTGCACGTGTACCTCGTCCCGGTGGTCGAACTCGTCCCGCGCCTGCTCGAACCGCCGCTTCCCGATGTAGCACCACGGACACACGACGTCCGACCAGATCTCCACCAGCACCCTGCGCACAACCTCCCGCCGCCTGCCCGCATTCCGCCTGATGCTGTCACCATGGTGGCGTGGAAGCAGCCGATCCCCCAGAACCCGAGCCGTCCGAGCCAAAACCGTCCGAGCCGGAGCCGTCCGGGGACGACGCGACCCTCGCGGAGCAATGGATCGAAGCCGCGGCCGCGGCCG
>Ga0075530_1000419_pt1 | contig 19984 bp, 23 predicted proteins | sample NGEPerD_2_FD_75101 | JGI IMG/M metagenome (GOLD analysis project Ga0075530, IMG submission 75101) | Arctic peat soil microbial communities from the Barrow Environmental Observatory site, Barrow, Alaska, USA - NGEE PermafrostL1-D | ecosystem: Environmental > Terrestrial > Soil > Wetlands > Peat ... | reverse complement strand
TCATCGAGCCGGACGTACCTGCCTACCTGCTAGCGGGCGACGAGACAGCGCTCCCCGCCATGAGTCAGCTCCTCGAGTGGTTGCCTTCGGCGACGCCCGTTCAGGTCCACGTCGAGGTCGCCGACCCGGAGGGCCGCCTTGCGCTCCCCGCGCACCCCGAGGCTTCCGTCGCATGGTGCGACCTCGCCCCGGGTGCGGCTCCGGGCGAGGCGCTCCTCGAGGCCGTGCGCGGCGCCGACATCCTCGATGGCGCGCGTGTGTGGGTTGCCGGTGAGGCCGCGGCGGTGCAGCGAATCCGCCGCCACCTTTTCGACGATCGGGGGGTGGAGAGAGCGCGGGCCGCCGTTCGCGGCTATTGGAAGCACGGTCGGACCAGCGACGGCTGACGCGCGTGAGAGGGAGTGGCGGTTCCGATCTCACTGTTCAATCGTCGCACGGTGAGTGGCGGCAGCCGGGACAGCACAGATCTCTCAGCGAGAGCTCGAGGTCCATCGCATCGGCGGGAGACCAGGATCCGGGATTACACCTGGGCCTTCCCGTCGCCGATGTCCGTCGACCCAGTGGCAGGCGGTGGCGACCGGCGATGGTTACGCGAGGCCATCGACGCCCGGTCGAACGGTCGGATCCACCGCCCCCCGGACTGGTGCGTCAACTCAGGCGTCGAGCTCGCGCGCGACCTTGCGACGGAGCCCGGCGCGCGAGATCGCGACGAGGACGATGCCGATCGCGAGGATCGCGAGACCATCACGCAGAGGCATCGTCGCGTCGGGACCGGTGACGGGGAGAGTTGCGGATCCGGACGCTCCGGCCCCCTCGATGGAACCGCCGACGATGGGAGGCGACGTATCGGGCTCGGGATCGAACGCGATCGGGATTCCCGTGCTGCTGAGCACGTCGTCGTACGAGAACGCGGCGACGACGCAGCGTCCCGGCTGCGCGCAGTCGATCGGCGTCGGGAACGCGAGGATGAAGCGCGACACCGTCGTCGTCGTTTCGAACGACCCGTCGCCATCGGTGTTGACCACGGGGCCGAAGTTGCAGTCGAAGTCGAAGAACGTCGAGTCCGCGCTGCACTGGACCACGTTCACCGTGAGCCCGGGACCGAAGCCGCTGCCGCTCACGTTCACCGACTGGGACTCCGCGAGATCGGTGCTCGGATCGACGGTCACCTGCGGCGTGGGCGGCAAGGGAACGTCGGCGAAGCTCAGCAGCAGCTCCGCGGAGGACAACGGATCGAAACCCTGGATACGCAGGACGCACGGCTCATCGAGGCAATCGGTGAACTCGGCGGCATGCGTGCCGACGACGCGCTGGACCATGAAGTCGTCGATCGTGAACGAACCGGTCGCGTCGGTCTCGGCGAAGCCGGATGCGAAGTTGCACTCGAACGCGTCCTGGACGCACTGGCGCACGGACAGGAACGAGTTCGGCGCGAACCCGGAGCCGACGATGTCGATGCGCTGAAGGTGGGTGAGCGGGCCCGAAGGCTCGATGGTGATGGTCGGCGGTGGTGGTGGCGGGACAGTCGGGTCGAACGAGAGGGCAACGTTTCCGGGTGCCAGCGAAGCGCCGAACGGCTGCACGGCGATGACGCAGCCGGGCAGGTCGATGCAGTCGATGTGCTCGGGCAGGAAGCCGATCAGCCGGCGGAGTGTGACCTCGTGGTCGATCTCCCCCGAGGCGTCGGCAAAGGTGAAGGCGAGCGGGACACACGCTCCGGGCGCCGATCCACCGGTCGCGGGACACTCGACGATGTTCACCGGTTCACCGGACACGAAGCCGCTGCCGGTCACGGTCGCGGACGTGAAGTAACCGAGGTCGTCGTTCGGCTCGATCGCGATGGTCGGCGGCGGAGGCGGCGGCTCGTCGGTGAACTCGATCGCCGTGAACGAGGATTCGGCGAACCCGGGGGAAGCGATGTTGGCGGCGCCGATGTGGCACCCGGGCGGCGTGTTGCAGTCGAACGCTCCACTTCCGGGATCGGTGATGCGCCGGACCGTGAACCCTGTGCTCCACGCGCCAGACCCGTCGGCCAGCAAGGAGGTGACGGTGCCGAGATCACACCCGACCGCACCCACGGCGTCGGCTCGGCACTGGGCGACGCCGATCGACGCGTTCGGCGTGAAGCCGCTACCGGCCACCGTCACGCGGTCGCCATGACGGAGCCCCGTGCTCGGCGTGACCGTCACCGTGGGCGTCGCGGCCAGTGACACCTGGAGGCTGGGTGGTGGTGGCCCGCCTTCGGGATCCGGCGCAGTCGGCGGTGGCAACGAGGGGACGGCGGAGCCGGCTGCGGCCTCCACCGTCGGGGTTGGCTCCGGCAGCACCTCCTCGTCGGAGGTCGGCGTGGACGAACCCACGACCTCACCGGTGGGGGGTGAGCTGTCAGCGACGGCAGGTGCGGCCAGCAGCACCAGGCTCGCGAAGATGGGGGCCACGACCCCGGCGACACGGAACGGCGCTCTCTGCATCGTCCCCCTCCCGACACGTCGCCATGGACCTGGTCGGGACCGTACCTCCGCCCCTCGGGTCGGGCAATCATCGGTCGGGCGATGCACGGGCTCTCCTCTCGATTCAGCCGGTACCGGACTGGAGACTGCAGCTGAAGCGTCCCGACTGCTCCTGCAGGCCTGACGGGAGCATCCGCATCTGGTTGGTGAGGTGGCAGGTTCCGCTCGCACCGGTTCCGCCGGTCACCGTGAGGTCGTAGGGCTCGCCCGCGGTGGGGAGAACGGCGCGGCTGGTGAACGTTCCCGTGATGGTGTCGCCCGCCGGTGTCGTGAAGGTGAAGGTTCCCACGCCGGTCCAGGTGGCGCCGGGCAACCAGAGGGGGCCGTCGACGGTGCCGCAGTAGTCCGCGTGGTAGTTCCACTGCTCGCCGGAGTCGAGGACGAACACGGCGTCGAGACGGTGCGCGAGCGATGCGCAGAGGCCGCTCGACGGTTCCTGTGGCCAACCCGCGCCTCGATAGATACCAGAGATCTGGCGGCGCCCAGCAGGTTCGGGCAGCGGGACCTCGGCTGGTGGCTGGATTTCCGGGACCGTCGACGTCGTCGTGGGCGGCTCGGGGGGCGGGACGCTCGTCGTGGTGGTCGTGGGGGCCTCGGTGGTCGTGGTCGTGGTCTCGGGAGGATCCGTGGTGAGTTGCAGCCGCGGGGACCCGTTTGAGGTCGCCGAGGCGATGCCACCGATGGCGAGCGCGACGACGATCCCGACGCCCCCGAGCGCGACCTTCCGCCAACGCTGGCGGCTGCGTACGCGCTCGTGGAGCGCGTCGACGTCGAGGGGCGGCAGGTCGGGGGCTCCCGCTCGCTCGAGCTGATCGCGGATGTCGCTCACGATCCTTCCTCCGTCTCGTCTGGTTCGTCGCCGTCGTTCGACAAGCCGGCCGAACGCAGGCTCGCCATCGCCTGGTAGAGAAGGGCTTTGATCGTGCCGGGACGACACGACATGACGTCGGCGATCTCGGCGAGTGGCAGATCGCAGAAGTACCGCAGCAACACGGCTTCGCGCTGCCGGGTGGGCAGTGCAGCGACGGCGGAGCGCACGGTCAGGACCTCGGCGACGTCGACGTCTCAGCTCGACGTCGGTTGGGGCCCCCTCCGTCCGTGGGCACGCCGCTCGGCGGAGCGACGCCGAAGACCCGACCGAGCGAGGTTGAAGGCCACCCGGTAGGTCCAGGCTTCGGGATGCTCCATGATCGAGACTTCCGACCACCGCTCGATCACTCGGACGAGGGCGTCTTGGGCGAGCTCTCGGGCGATCTCGCGCTCGCCGAGGTACAGACGTAGGGCGCCGACGAGGCGGGGGTGCAGACGTCGACAGAACTCGTCGGGTCCGGCCACCGCTACCACCGGATCGACCACTCTCACCCCCGCGTCCACGTGCATCGCAACCATACGAAGAGAAGAACGATCGACCACCCCGATCGGTGTAGTCCACACTCGGTTTTTCCGCACCGGATCGGCGCCGGACCGGTGTTGCTCGGATGCTCCGCGTCTCGCGTCAGGACAACGCGACGAGGCTGACGACTGCGCCGAGGACGAGCGCGGCCGCCAGCAGGATCGCGGTCCAGCGCACCCAGCCCGGTCTGCCGCCGAAGCCCATCGTGTCGGCGATCGCCTGACGCTCGCGCCGCTGCTGATCTCGGACGTTGCCACGACCGCCCTTGCGCGACCGCTTCGTGCCCCGGCTGCCCATGCGCGGACCCTACCGCCATCGGCCCGCTGAGGGACGCCTACGCTGCCTCGCCGAAGCGGAGGGACATGCGATGAGCACGAGCGCACAGCACAACCAGGGACTCGGGCGTGGCACCGTCCTCGCGCTCGTCGCGATGGGGATCGCGGTGTTCGTGGTCGCCAACGACTTCACCGCGTTGAGCGTCGCCATCCCCGACATCGAGTCCGACCTCGACACCGACCTCACGACCGCGCAGTGGGTCATCAACGGCTACGCCCTTGTGTTCGGTGTGCTCATCGTCACCGGTGGGCGCCTCGCCGACCTCTTCGGGCGCAAGCGGGTCTTCATCCTCGGCGCCGCCATCTTCGCGGTGTTCTCGGTGCTCGGCGGGTTCGCGCCCAACGCGGGCGTGCTGATCGCGTCCCGCGTGGTGATGGGCGTCGGCGGGGCGATGATGTGGCCGGCGATCCTCGGCATGACCTACGCCATCCTCCCCGACGACAAGGCAGGGCTCGCGGGCGGGCTGATCCTCGGTGTCGCCGGGTTCGGCAACGCGGTCGGGCCGATGTTCGGGGGGTTCCTCACCGATGTCTTCAGCTGGCGCTGGGTGTTCTTCGTCAACCTGCCGATCGCGGCGTTCGCCATCTTCGTGACCCAGCGCGAGGTCACCGAGAGCCAGGGCGACGCCACCGATCGACGCATCGACTACCGCGGGATCGCCATGCTCTCCACGGGACTCGTGTCGATCCTGCTGGCGCTCGACCAGGGTGCCGACGATGGCTGGACCGACCCGATGATCCTCGGGCTCTTCGCCGTCGGCGGCGTGCTCCTCGCCGCGTTCGCGGCGAACGAGCTCCGGATCGGCGCGTCCGCGCTGGTCCCGAAAGCCGTGATGGCCAACCGCGACTTCGCCTCGGCGTGCCTGGCCGTGCTGATGATGTCGGCAATCTTCTTCGCCGCGCTTCTCTACTTGCCGCAGTTCATGACCCACGTGCTCGGCTTCTCGCCGTTGCGATCCGGCGCCGGCCTGCTCCCGATGATGGGCGTGTTCGCGCTCACCTCGTTCGTCGCCGGCCCGCTCTACAACAAGGTCGGACCCAAGCTCATCGTCTCGACCGGTGCTGCTCTCCTCGCGGTCGGCATCTTCTTGCTCTCGTTCATCGAGGCGGGATGGAGCTATGGCTCACTCGTCCCCGGCATGGTGGTCCTCGGGATCGGTATCGGGCTCTTCTACTCCTCGGTCACGACCGCAGGCGTCACCGCGCTCGACCCGTCGCAGTCGAGCCTCGCCGGCGGGATCGTCTACATGTGCCAGATCGCCGGCGGCGCGATCGGTCTGGGGCTCAACACCGCGATCGTCACCGGCGGTTCCGGTTCCACCGAGGCCATCCGCCTCGCAGACGGCATCAGCACTGCGTTCCGGGTCGACGCCGTCCTCGCCGTCGTCGGGTTCGTGATCGCGCTCGCGTTCATCGGCGGGACGCTCGACCCGGAGCGGGTACGCGCCCTTCGCGGTCACCACCGCGCCCACGCCTGACCTCGCGCCGCCCCCGCGGGGAAATGCGTCCCAGGGTGACAAAGCACTGGCGGGATGCACGCATCTTGCGGGGGTCGACACCCGGGGACACACTCACGGGATGGAGACCAGAGTCGAAGAGGTTGCCGACCGGATCTATCAGCTCTCGACGTACGTTGCCGAGGCCGACTTCACGTTCAACCAGTACCTGCTCGACGCCGACGAGCCATTGCTGTTCCACACCGGGCTACGCCAGATGTTCTCGCTGGTCGCCGACGCGGTAGCGACCATCGTCCCGGTCGAGCGCCTCCGATGGGTGTCGTTCGGCCACGTCGAAGCCGACGAGTGCGGCTCGATGAACGAATGGCTCGGAGCTGCGCCCGGGGCCACGGTGGCTCACTCGACGATCGGCGTGCTCGTCTCGATCGCCGACCTCGCCGACCGCCCCGCGCATCCACTGAACGACGGCGACGTGCTCGACCTCGGGTCGATGAAGGTCCGCCACGTCTACACACCGCACGTCCCTCACGCTTGGGACGCCGGGCTGCTCTACGACGAGACGACGAAGACGCTGCTCTGCGGTGACCTGTTCGGCTGGGCGAGCAACTTCGAGGCGACGACCGATGGGGATCTCCGCGAGCGCGCCGCGGCCGCCGAGGATCTCTTTCGTGCCACCGCGCTCACGCCGGCAACCGCCCCCACGATCCGGAAGCTCGCCGAGCTCGACATCGACACGCTCGCACCCATGCACGCACCCGCGTTCACCGGGGATTGCCGCGCCGCGCTCCGCGGCCTCGCCGACGACTACGAAGCGCGGTTGACGTCGGCCGCGTAGCTGCCTCCCCAGGTGACAAAGAGGTGGCGCGATCACGTGGCGCCTCACTGAGGCGCCGGGATACCCGACGCCGCGACGCTCGACGCTGAACGCATCTAGTTCGAAGACTTGCGGAGCTCGGCGGTCTCGAGGCGGCGCATCACGTCTGACGGCGTGACGATCCCGACCAGGCGGCCGCCGTCGACGACCAGCGCCCGACCGTCGGCGCATCCCGACATCCGAGGCACGACGTCGGAGAGCGGCTCGTCGGGACCGACGATGACAAGGTCGTCGACGGGACACGAGAGCTCGCCGACAGCAGTTGTGGCGCGCTGATCCGGCGGGACCTCCTTCACCCGGTTCAGGGTGACGAGCCCGACAGGACTGCCGACGTCGTCCACAACCGGGAACGAGGAGTACCGGCTCGGGAACACGTAGTAGTCGAGGAAGCGGTCGACGGTGACGTCGCGGGGAGCGACCGTGGGGTGGCGCGACATCACGTCGCGGACCCGAACGCCTTCGAGGGCCTTGTCCACGACGACCTGCTGCTCCTCGGCCTTGGCCGCGTTCACGAGGAACCAACCGATGAGCGCGGTCCAGAGACCTGCGGGTCCGCCGAAGGCGAAGCTCGCGATCCCGAGGACGACGAGCAGCCACCCGAACCCGCGCCCGGCCCGTGCCGCTACGACCGCGGCGGCCTCGCGATCGCCCCGCCAGCGCCACAACGCGGCGCGCAGCAGCCGGCCGCCGTCGAGCGGCGCGGCCGGGACGAGGTTGAACACCGCGAGCACGATGTTGATGATCCCGAGCCACGCGAGCACGCCGACGACGAGCCCGGGCATGCCGGCGACGTCGAGCACGGCGGCGAAGACGCCGAATCCGATCCCCAAGACGATGCTGACCAAGGGGCCGACGCCGGCGATGCGGAAGTCGGCACCGGGATCGCGGGCCTCGCCCGTCAGTCGGGCGACGCCGCCGAAGAGCCACAGCGTGATGCCGTCGACCCCGACACCGTTACGTTGCGCGACGATCGCGTGCGACAGCTCGTGCGCGAGGAGCGACGCGAAGAAGAGCACGCCGGCCGCGAGCCCGGCGGCACCGTACGCGACCGCCGGGAGATCGGGATAGAGGTCGGGGAACCTTCCGGCCGCCAGCCCGAGCGTGATCAGGGCGAAGATCACCAGCACGCTCCAGTTGACGCCGACCGCGATGCCGTTGACGCGACCGAGTCGCAAGGTCTCCCGCATGTCTTCCCCGTACCCGGCGGCCGAGCGGGCTACTCGTCCCTCCGTTGCGCCTCTGGGACAAATCGAACGTATGTTCGATACCGCTTCGACTCGTGGTGCTCGAAGCGCGTTGCGAGGTGGCGTTCGCCAGCCTGGGGCTCAACTACTACCGCGACGCCCATGACAGCGTCGCGTTCCACAGTCGATGCCGGGCTGGCTCCAGGGTTGGGCCGAGCATCAGCCGCTCTCGGTCGTGACCGACGCGTTCCGCGGCCTCGCGCTCGGCGGCGCCACCACCGGTGACCTCGCCGCCGCGCTGGCATGGTGCCTCGGCATCGTCGCGGTGGCCGCCCCCATCGCGGTGCGCCTGTACCGCCGGGTGGCCTGAGCACACCTCCCCATCCCCCTCCTCGACCCCCAACAGGTGTCGTTTCTCCGAAATCTGTCCGCCTCAGCGACACATGTCCGAGAGGTGGGGGAAGATGGTGAGGGTCAGATGCGAACCGGCACGCGTTTCCGGGCCCGGAACGTCGGGCAACCGTCGCGGCTCGAGAACTCGCACTCGTCGACCACGGCGCCGAGGATCGCCCGAGCCAGCTCGTTCGGCGGTTTCACGTCCGCGCCGTCGGAGCGGCCCTCGATCCGAACCGCATCGCTTTCGAGCCGGTAGTCGACGACGATCCGTTCGGCGCCACCGAGCAACGCGTAGCAGAGCTCGTCGACCGCGATGCGCAGATCGTCGGTCTCGTCGACCGAGAGGCCCGCCCGCGCGCCCACATCGACAGCCGCGAGCCGGACGAGACGCAGATAGTGCGTCTCCGCGGGGATCTCCAAGGTGACGCTGCTGTCCACTCCCGACTCCTCGTCGACCGGATCCGGCGCGACGGGGGTACCCGGAAGGGCCGAGGGTCAATCCTCCGCGTCGTCGGGGTGCGCGCTGCGGGTCGAGCCGCCGAACGCTTCGAGCGCCTCGGGGACCGAGGTGTGGAAGGGCACCTGTTCGCCGACGTGGGTCAACACGAGCACCCGCCGCACGAGCGCCGTGTCCGACGCGACGAGGCGCAGCTCCTGGCGGCGCGACTGGAGCTGCTCGGCGAGCTCGAAGAGCAACCGGACCCCGGTGCTGTCCAGATACGTGGTGTCGCTGAGGTCGAGGAGGAGGCACGACAGGTCGCGCGCCATGTGGTCGGCGAGGACCCGGCGGACGTCGTCCACGTTGGAGAGGTCGACCTCGCCGGCGAGGCGTGCCAGCACGACGTTGCCGCGGCGCTCCACGTCGACGTGAGCGAGCTCCTTCATCGTCCTCCTCGGGTTCGTCGACGCAACGTGACCGTCGTCCCAGCGTCGGCCGCGTCGACATCGACATGGTCCATCAACCGGCGCGCGAGGTCGAGGCCCCGCCCGGGTTCTCCTCGGCTCGGGCCCGTGCGCCACTGGCCGGAGTCACGCACGGTCACCTCGACAACCCCCTCGACCTTCTGGGCAACGATCGAGAACTCGGCCCGTTCGAGACCGTATGCGTGCTCGATCGCGTTGGCCGCGGCCTCGTTCACCGCTACGACGATCTCGCCCGCCTCCACGTCGTCGACTCCGAGCCGCGCCAACCATTCGCCGAGCACGCGCCGTACGTTCCCGAGCTCACGCGGTGCTGCCATGAACCACAACCGAAGATCGTGTGAATCGAGATGGGGTCGCAACATGAGGAGCGCGACGTCGTCCCCCGGAACGGTGTCCTCGAGCATGCGACCGACGAGGCGGTCAGCCGCCGAATCGAGATCACCTTCGAGCTCCGCGCTCAGCTCCTCGACCAGACGATCGAAGCCCACGTCGAGCGACTCGCCGCGCCGCTCGACGAGCCCGTCGGTGTAGAGACACAAGACCGCACCCGCCGGCAGGTGCGTCTCCGCCTCGCGATACGTCGCATGGTCCGAAACGCAGATCGGAAGACCGCGGCCCTCTTCGAGGAGCGTGACCGTGCCGTCGGCCTCGCGGACCGCAGGAGGAAGATGCCCGGCGCTCGCGTATCGCAGTGTCCGGGTGTCGGGTTCGTGGACCGCGACCAACAGCGTCGCCATATCGGCGTCGGGGAGACCGCAAAAGAACTGGTTGAGGCGGTCGAGGATCGGGCCCGGATCGAGGCCGTCGAGCGCGCAGAACTGCACGACATTGCGCAACCGGCCCATCGACGCGGCGGCGCGCACCCCGTGGCCGACGACGTCGCCGATCGCCACGACGAGGCGGCCGTCGCCGACCGGGATCGCGTCGTACCAGTCGCCGCCGATCTTGATTCCCGCCGTACCCGGGAGGTAGCGAGCGATCAGGTCGGCGTCGTGCACCCGTGGGAGCTGCTCGGGCAGCAAGCTCCGCTGGAGCGCCTCGGCGGTCTCCGACTGGCGCTCGAAGCGCAGCGCGTTCTCGACCGCCGGCGCGAGCCGGCGAGCCAACTCACGAGCGAGCGCCACGTCGTCGCCGGAATACTGGCGTCCCGAAGTGGTGTAGCCGAACGACATCACGCCGATCGGCCCATCCGGTCCGGGGAGCGGGACGGAGAGGATCGAGCGAAGCCCGATCGATCGGATCAATGCCGCGATCGCCGGATCCGCGACCGCGCGCTCGAAGTACCCTTCCTCGATCTCGCTGATCACGATCGGTGCCTTCGTGCGGAACGCGGTCGCGACCGGCCCGCCCCCGGTCATCGAGGTCGTGGGGACGGCCTCGGCTTCGTCGTAGCGACGTTGCAGCTTCTCGTCTGAGCTCGCGAAGGCGACCAGCTCCAGGTGCTCGTCGTCTCGCTCCAGGAACACGGCGGCGACGTCGGCGAGCGTCGGCAGGACGACCTCGGTGACGGCGCGTAGCCTCGCCGCGGACTCGAGCTCGACCGTGAGCAGCTCGCTGATCTGCGCGAGGAGGTCGAGCCGCGACTGAGCTTCGGCGGCCTCGCGGGTGAGGTACGCGTTGTCGATCAGTTGCGCGAGCCGCCGACTCAGCTCCCCCGCAGTCTCGAGATCGACCTTCTGGAACCGGCGGTTCGACCGGGGCGTGGTCGTGAAGATCGCGCTCCCGACGGTCCGGCCACGTGCGCGCAAGGGCGCCACGATCACCGAACGGACGCCGTGCTGCTCGACGAGCGCCTGCCACTCGGTTCGGTCGCCGACGACCTCGTCGACGATCTCGGGGCGCATCTCTTCCACGAGATAGGGGCTCTCCGGCGGGGTCACGCGAGCGATCAGGGCGCCGAGATCGATCGGCCAGCGCGCGCGAGCGGCGCGCATTGTCTGCGCGAGCGACTCGTCGCCGTGGGCGAAGGCCACCTGGTCGGCGATGCCGGATCGTCGAGACACGAAGAGGACACACGAGTCGCAGAACCCCGGTACTGCGACCTCGGCCGCGTGCTGGAGGGTCTCGTCGAAGCCGAGGGGCGCGGCGTAGAGCTCGCTCGCCGCCGCGAGGAGGCCTGTCTCCTGCTCCTGACGTTTCCGCTCGGTGATCTCGACAATCACCATGCCGAGGCCGATCAGCCGGTCGTCGGCGAAGACCGGGTAGAAGCTTCCGAGCCAGTGCCGCTCCAGACCGACGCGCTCCGAGAGTCGGCCGCTGATCTCGACGTCGACGAGCGGTTGGCCCGTCTCGATGACGTGCACGAGCCAGGTGTGGAGTCGCTCCCAGAGCTCCGGAACGACCTCGCGCAAGTGCTGTCCGATCACGGATTCGACCGGTTGGTCGGTCAGCTCGGCGACGACCTGGTTGAACCGAAGGAAGCGGAACTCGTGGTCGAAGAACGCGAAGCCGGCCGGCGCGTACCCGAGGAGCGCGTCGAGGCGCGCGACGGTCTCGGCGAGCTGGAGGTTGGCGGCCTGGATCTCGTCTTCGGCGGTCTTACGAGTCGTCACGTCGATCGTGACGCCGATCCACTCGTTGCCCGAGATCCGCCGACCGCGGCTCTCGAGCCATCGCAGCGATCCGTCGGGTCGGTAGACGCGGTAGAGCGCGACAAGCTCCTGATCGTGTTCGACGGCCTGGCGCGCCGCGTCGCGGAGCGCCTCGCGGTCCTCGTCGACGATCAGGTCGACGAACGAACGCCAAGCTCCGTCGAACCCGCCGGGCTCGAGCCCTACGAGCTGCTCGAGCTCCGGCGACCAGGTGCCGGCGTTGGTGGCGGCATCCCATCGCCACGAACCCATGTCACCAGCGGAGAGCGCGAGGTGCGCCTCGACCTCCCGTTCCAGGCGATCCTGGTCGGCCCGCCTGCGGTCGGTGACGTCGATGCCGACCCCGATCCAATGGTGGCCACCCCCACTCGTCTCGATCCGGGCGCCACGCGAGTCGAGCCAGATGACTTCTCCGTCGGGACGCAGCGCTCGATGCTCGAACGCGAAGTCGTGCCCGCTCGTCGTCGCCCCGCGGATCGTCGCGAACACCTCGTCGCGATCTTCGGGATGCACCTGCGCGCCGAAGTCTTCGAGACGACCGCCGAAGGTGCCTGGCTCGAGGCCGTAGATACGCTCCATCTCGGGCGACCACCACACCCGGTCCTCGCTCGGATCCCAACGCCACGCGCCGACGCGACCGACACCCGAGACGAGGGTGTTCTCGAGCTCCCGGAGGCGCAGCTCGTCTTCGACGCGCGCCCGCGAGATCGCGGCGCCGAGCAGGTTGGCGACGTTGCGAAGGAAGAAGGCATCGCCTTCGACGAACGCGTCGGCGTCGCGAGAGTAGGCCGTGAGGGACCCGAACTGGCCGGCGTCGGTGCGAAGGATCACGGCCACCCCGCTCGTCATCCCGCTGGGGACGAGCTCGGAAGCGTCGAAGCGGTGTTCCGTCGCGAAATCGGCCGAGATGACCGGCACGTCCTGCTTGAGCGCGAAGCGCGCGAGCGAAGGAACAACGTCGGACACCTCGAATTCGTCGTCGCCGGCACGAGCGCGCAGCCGGAGCTCGTCGGCGTCGTCGGTGATCTCCCATGCCTCAACGGACGCGGCGCCGATCACGGCGAGCGCCTGGCGACATGCGTCGTCGAGCATGTCGAGACCGCTGCCCTGCTGAAGGGCGCGGCGGCCAAGCTCCGCGACCAGCTCCTTCTGATGCTCTCGACGTCGTGACGACTCGAGTGCCTCACGCTGCTCGGTGACATCGACACCCGATCCGATGAAGCCGAGGAACGACCCGTCGGGCGCGAGACGCGGCCGGCCGCGGTCGAGCATCCACCGGTACGCGCCGTCGCGTCGGCGCAAGCGGTACTCCATCTCGAACGGCCCGCGCCCGGCGAGCGCAGAACGGTACGTCGCAAGGCATTGCTCGCGCTCGGCGGGATGCACGCCATCGCTCCACCGCTCGCCCAGCTCCTCGTCGAGGGCACGCCCGGTGAATGCCAGCCACGCCTCGTTGAACCACGTGCGCGATCCGTCGTCGCCCGAGACCCACAAGAGCACCGGGGCGCTGTTGGCTGCCGCCTCGAAACGCGCTTCGCTCTCCTGGAGCGAAGCGAGCAACGCGGCGCGGCTTTCGCGCGCTCGTCGCCGTTTCCGGCCGATCACCGCCGCCTCGCTCTTCGCCCGTCGATCGTTGGCCGTCTCAGAGGACAAACGGTACCGCGATCGGCCGTCGCCTCAGCCCGGGCGCTCCCTGTCGGCGGAGGGCTCCATCGATTCGGGAAATGCGAGGCTGAGCTCGCCCACCCGCCGCAAGACCGTCGCCGCGTGGCGAATCGGGTCGTCGCGAGGCACCGTGCAGATCACCATGCCCTCACGATCGACGACGACGGTCGCGTCGTCGTCGCCGTCGACGGCATAGTCGCGTCGCAGCGTGCCTGCTTCGTCGGCGAGCAGCGTCACCGCGAGGCTCCGCTCGTCGGAGAGCTCCCTCACGGACCGCGCCGGGAGCGGCAGCACTCCGAGCACTTGCACGCGGAGATGACCGAAGTCGACGAGATGCTCGTCCCACCCGTCGATCTCGGTTTGGGTCATCGGCGCTTCGGGATCGGTCGCGAAGAAGAGCACGACCGCCAGCTTGTCGCGGAAGGCATCTTGGTCGAGCGTCTGACCGTGGTTGGTGGGCGCCCGGAAATCGGGGGCTCGCTCACCGACGCGGATGGTCACGGGGCACCTCCTGGTCGCCGCTGCGCCTACCCGACGCCGAAGGTCCCGAAACCGGAATGGGCGACCGGGGGCGTGGAGTCAACCGGTACGGCTCCCACCGTCGCGGCGTCGACGTTCTTTCACCACGCGAAAGGTCCGGAGGCCGTCGGAGCCGTCCGCCTCGAAGTGGTCGACCACCGCGTCGATCAGGGCGCGGATGAACTCCTCTTCCTCGACCGAACCCGCAGGCCCCTCGCCGGTCGCTCGCACCTCGACCCGGCCGTCTCCGAGGGTGAAGACCAGATCCATCTCCGAGCCTCCACCAGCCACCATGGCGCAGAGCTCCGACACGGCAATGCGGAGATCCTCGATCTCCTCGATGTCGAAGCCGGCGCGGCTCGCCACGTCGGTCGCCGCGAGCCGCGCCAGGCGGAGGAACTCAGGGCGAGCGGGAAACCGTAAGGTGACACTCAGCGCCTCGGGCATATTCGGAGAATACGTGCCAACGGTTTGTGGTGGGCGCTTCGGGGTGAGAAGCGATTGCCGACTCGCCACTCCGGACAGGTTGGTTGCCGCCGGCTCCTTCGGCAACGGTCGAAGACCAAGGGGACTGGGTGGAGCACGACGACGAGGTCATTCTCATCGTGCAGCCGGACTCTCGGCACCTGCGCGCGGTACGCCTTCTCGCCGCTGACGCCGGTGGTCGCGCCGGGCTCGACGCCTCGCAGGTCGACGACCTCAGGATTGCCGTCGACGAGCTGTTCCAAGCGATCCTCGAGCACGCGGACGAGCGCGTGGTCCTACGCGTCGTCCGACTCGGGCGCCGGGTCGTCATTCGGGCGTCGGCACGGGCCCGAGATCGTGCGGAGCCACCGAGGCTCGGTAACGTCGCCGAGCTGATCGTCGACGCCGTCTGCGACGGGTACTCGCTCGATCGCGATGGGAACAAGGTTTCGTTCATGGTGACGAAGCGCGCGCATCGAATGGTGTCGGCATGAGCTCCGAGGATCGATCTGTCGAAGAGACGTTCGAGCGCTTTCGCGAGTACCGGCGCACCGGCTCGCGCGAGCTGCGCAACGAGCTCATCGAGCAGCACGCAGGGTTCGCCGACTACCTCGCTCGTCGGCTCGCCCATCGCGGCGAACCGCTCGACGATCTGCGCCAGGTGGCGCTCGTCGGTTTGCTCAAGGCGGTCGAGCGATTCGATCCCGACCGGGGCTTCAGCTTCACGACCTTCGCCGCGCCGACCATCGTCGGAGAGCTCAAGCGGCATTTCCGAGACCGCACGTGGTCGGTGCGGGTGCCCAGGCGCCTCCAGGAGCTCTCGCTTCGGATCGAGCAGTGCCGCACCGAGCTCGGCCAGGAGCTCGGGCGAGCGCCGACATTGCCGGAGATCGCCGGCTGCGCCGACGTCAACGAGGAGGAGGTCCTCGAAGGGATGGAGGCCGCGAGCCTCTACCGAGTCGGTTCACTCGACGCACCGATTCGTGGCGGCGACGATGCCAGCCCCGAAGGCGACCGGGTCGGTTCGGACGACGACGAGCTCGTCGGGGCCGAGAATCGCCTGCTCGTCCGTGAGCTCATCGGACGGCTTCCCGTGCGCGAGCGCCGAATCGTCTACCTTCGATTCTTCGAAGGCCTTACCCAGACCGAGATCGCCCACCGGGTCGGGATCAGCCAGATGCACGTCTCCCGCCTGCTCGCCAGGAGTCTCGAGAGTCTGGGGGACGACGTCGATGCCGTCAGCGCAGGAGGAAGTGAGCCGTGAGCCCGAGCGACGAGTTCCCAGCCGACGGGATCAGCACCACCCCGGCGTCATTCGACGCACGGGAAGGTGCCCAACCCGACACCTGGATCCTGTCGGTCAGCGGTGAGGTCGACGTCGCGACCTCGCCCGACCTTCGCCGTGAGCTGCATGCCCTCCTCGACCAAGGTCGAGGAGTGGTCGTGCTCGATCTCGGCGCGACGACCTTCATGGACTCGTCGGGCCTCGGCGTGCTGGTGGGGGCACTGCGACGATGCAAGCAAGAGGGCCGCGACGACACGATCGTCCTCGAAGGCCTTCAGGAGCCGGTACGCAAGGTCTTCGACATCACCGGCTTGGCCGAACTCTTCACGATCCGCTGATTCGCCGGCGGTCTACCTGACGGCGGAAGGGGCGGAACGGATAGCCGCCGAGGTCCTGGCGGTGTCCCACTCGGCCCAGACGCTCTTGCCCTCCGGCTCGAGGTCGACGCCCCAGTCGTCGCTCAACGCCTTGACAAGCACCAAGCCGTGCCCTCGACCGTCGTCCAGCGCGTCAGGATCCTGCCCCGAGGCGCCGACGCGGGCGGTGATCGGCGCCCCGTCGGCGACCGCGAGACGGACTCGATCCGCGCGTCGGGTGAGCGTGACGACGGTCGGCGTGTGGGCGTGACGGATCACGTTGGTGACAAGTTCGCTGGCAACGACGCGCGCGTCGTCGACGAGCTCGTCGCACCCCCACGCACCGAGGGTCCGCTCCACGAACCCACGCGCCGCGGCTGCGCTCTCCGGTACCGGCCGCAAGAGCTTCATCGCTTCCATGCCTTCCAGGCCTTCCGAGTGGCGGCCTTCCGACGATCCGGTTTCCGCACCGCGAGACTGCGACCCTCCAGCCCCGGAGGTATTGCTCTACCTACCCCGTCGCCATCGTCTCCACACTCACGATTCTGGTGATCGGCGCACGCCGGCTCGGGGATGCCCGGGCGTCGCGGGGTTGGACCGCGGGCGCATCGGGTAGCGCTACCGCTGACGTTCGCCATCGACGACCCTGACCGACGACCCTGACCGACGACCGAAATCAACCCACGGAGGACGAGATGCGCCCGATCATGAAACGTGTCCGCTGGATCGCCCTGGGAGCCGGCCTCGCCTGGTTCCTCGATCCCGCCCGCGGCTCCGCGCGCCGAGCACGGGTGCGCGAGCAGCTCGCGTCGACGGTGCGACGCGCCGGGCGAGCAGTCGGTCAGCAGAGCCCGGGGACTGCGGAGCAGCTCGAAGGCGTCGCCGGGCGCATCGACGACGGAAACGAGCCTCGCTCGGTTGCGCCCGACGGGTTCGGAACCGCCGCGCAAGCGGCCGTCGTGAAGTGACCGTGTCGGAGCTGATCGTCGTCTAGGCCGGCTCGGGCGGCGGAGTGCTCTCCAGCGCGCCGAGCACGTCGGTGTCTGCAGCCGTCGCCTGCGGCCCATAGCCCAACACGAGCGTGCCGCGGCTCTCGCACACCGGGCATACCAGCGCCGTGATCGCGAGCATGTCGGATCGCTCGCGCGCCCCACCCCGAACGCGCCGATCCGGCCGGTGCGATGCACCGGCCGGATCGGGCGGAGCCGGCCGCGGGTGCGGGGACTGGGTAGGGGCACCCGGACCGACGGAACGAGGCTTCAGTCGCGCTTGAGCTTGTCCTTCACTGCGTCAACTGCGTCCTCGACCTTGTCCTTGATGTCGCCGATCCTGCCTTTGGCCTTGCCGCCCAGCTCGTCGGCCTTGCCTTCGGCCTTCAACGAGTCGTCGTCGGTGAGATCACCGGCGGCTTCCTTCGCCCTGCCTTTGGCCTCGTCGAACTTGCCCTCTGCTGATCCCATGTGCGCTCCCCTACTCGGGCTACTCGGGCTACTTCGGCCCTCTCTTCGACCCCGCTTCGATACAACGGGCGCCGTCGGGCCCTTGCGATGCTCCCTACCCCGTCGTCCGAGCGCCGAAACCCCTTGCACCTCACGGCCTTCCGGCGCGGTGGCGGGCCGCGGACGAGCCGCTCGAGGTCGGAAGGTGCGTCGCCGAGACGGGCCTCGAGCGCCCCGAGCAGACCGAGCAGCCGAGCAGACCGACGAGCGCGTCGGCGGCGGAGGACTCACGAGCCTCGCAAACGCGAGTAGAACGGCCGGGAAGGGCAACGGGGGGTCAGGGCGCGGAGGTGCGCGGTGCCGGACGTCAGCGAGTGGGAACTGGTCGGTCGGGTCGCCCTCGCGGTCCTGCTCGGCGGAATCGTCGGGACCGAGCGGGAGCTCGACGCCCAGGCGGCGGGATTTCGCACCCACATCCTCATCTGCCTCGGGGCGGCGCTCTTCGGCCTCATCTCCGTCGCGGGCTTCGACGCCTTCGAGGCGGCTCGTGGCGACACCAACGTCAACGTCGACGTGACGCGGGTTGCGTCGCAGGTCGTGGTGGGCATCGGATTCATCGGCGGCGGTGCCATCCTCAAGTGGGGTGGATCGGTCCGCGGGCTCACGACCGCGGCGTCGATCTGGACCGTCGCCGCGATCGGCCTCGCGGTCGGCGTGGGGTACTACGCCGCGGCCATCGCGGTCACGGTTGCGGTGCTCGTCTCGTTGGTGGGGCTTCGGTTCGTGCGCCAGTTCTTCCGGCGTTGGGCACGTCAGGACGAGGTCGTCACGATCCGGCTCCGTCCGGAAGCCGATCCGAGTGCGATCGTCGCCGAGCTCGACGACGTGCCCGGTGCCGGTGTGCGTCGAGTTCGACTCAGCGACGGCGATCGGGAGGTCGGCTTCGAGATCCGCGCCCATATCCGCAGCGCGCCCGGAGCTCGCCTCGAGCCGATGCTGACGCGACTCGCCCGCCGCGACGATGTCGAAGAGGTCGGCTTCGAGGACCGCTGAGAGCGGTTTGTCCCGAGAGCGGCGCCGGCGGTGTCGCTCGACGAGTCGAGCGGGTGAGCGACCTCAGGTGAAGACGCTGACCCCGCCGGGGCCGACGATCAGCCCCACGATGATCAACACGATGCCGTAGGCGAGCTCACGACGGAACAGCGCGATGATCCCCGCGACGACGAGAACGACCGCTATCAACCAGAGAATGAACGTCATGGTGGTTGATTCCCCACCGGGTGCCCGACCCAAACGCCGATCCGAATACGTTGATCCGATCGCCGGTTCGGGTATACAGGTGACGGTTTCGTCCGATGGGCGGAAGCCGGACCGATCGAGAGGAACCTCACCATGGCGATCTTGGCCGCGATCTTCGACGCAGGCAGCAAAGAGACCGCGATCGTCTACTTGGCGGCCGTGGGATGCTTCGCGCTGGCGGCGCTCGCCTCGCCGATGGCGTCCCGCTTCCCCGGAGGCGCGCTCGCGTTGATCGCGCTCGGCCTCGGCCTCTGGCTCCTCCCCCTGATGTGGCCCACCGTCGACGCCGCGTTTTGATTGCTCCTGCGAGCACTCGCCGCGATCTCACTGCTCGCGGACGCGAGCAGAACGGCGCCTGATCCCCGCGTAACCCCGGGGACGCGCGAGAGTCGAAGAGTCCAGTGGCGTCCTCGCCACTCCGATGGCCCAGGAGCCGGCAGATGACCACGATCACGAACGCGCCCGAGGCCAGCGATGTCGACGTCGATCTCGACGTCGAGGACCAGGCCTCGGACCCGCGGCCATCGCGCCTCAGCCGCGTGATGGTGCTCGTGATCGTCGTCGTCCCCTTCCTCGCGCTGATCGGCGCCGCGGTCGGTCTCGTCGGGGCGAGTCCGCTCGACCTCGCGCTCATGTTCGTCTTGGTGGCCGTCAGCGGCATGGGAGTCACCGCCGGCTATCACCGCCTGTTCACCCACAAGTCGTTCGTGGCGAACCGCCCACTGAAGATCGCCCTCCTGATCTCGGGATCCCTCGCCTTCCAGGGCGATCTGATGAGCTGGGTCGCGAACCACCGCCAGCACCATCGCCACCCCGATCGCGAGGGCGACCCCCACTCACCGCTCCGTCCCGAGGGGACGCCGTGGGACAAGCTCGGCGGGCTCGTGCACTCACACGTCGGCTGGCTCCTCACGAGCGGCCAGCGCATCGACGACCGGACCATCGCCGACCTCCGCGCCGATCGCGATCTCGTAATCGTCTCGCGGCTCTTCCCCCTGTGGGCGGTGCTCGGTCTGGTCGCGCCGTTCGCGATCGGCTTCGCGGTCGGTGGGACCCTCGGCGCTGCGGTGTCGGCCTTCGTGTGGGCGGGGCTCGTGAGGGTCTTCCTCGTGCACCACACGACCTGGGGCAGCAACTCCATCTGCCACGCGTTCGGCAAGCGTCCGTTCCGCACCGGCGACGCCTCTCGCAACGTCGCCGCGCTCTCGGTGTTCACGTTCGGCGAGTCGTGGCACAACGCGCATCACGCGTTCCCGACCCTCGCCCGTCACGGTGTCGACCGCGGGCAGGTC
>Ga0075530_1000416_pt1 | contig 20082 bp, 19 predicted proteins | sample NGEPerD_2_FD_75101 | JGI IMG/M metagenome (GOLD analysis project Ga0075530, IMG submission 75101) | Arctic peat soil microbial communities from the Barrow Environmental Observatory site, Barrow, Alaska, USA - NGEE PermafrostL1-D | ecosystem: Environmental > Terrestrial > Soil > Wetlands > Peat ... | reverse complement strand
GGTGATCTCGCTGCCAATCGTGATCGTGGTAGCGCTGATCGCACCTGCCTGATGGACCGTCCTCCTCCAGGGTCATCACCTCGATGCTGACCGATCGCTTGTGCGCATCCATCCCGACACGACCCAACGCTCATCCCGCGCCATCCCGTGCCTTCGGTCATCGCCGACGTTTGCCGGGCCAGGAGGGCCACCGCTGCCTCGCCGCATACAGGGCAGCCGAAGCGCGACGCGACTCACACCGGGTTGCGCATGTTCGATCGCGGCTGGATCCTTCCGCCGCCAATGCCCGTCAACCGATCGCTGACTGATCTGAACGTTCCCGTTGGGCGATCCCTTACCAGGACGGTTGGCTGACGACGGACAGTCGAGGGTCCGAGGCCCATGCCTTGCCATACCCGTTGCCCAATAGTGTCGTTGCGCTCTGGGAGGCTTCCAACATCAGCGACGAAACTTGGGACGGTCATCGAGCGGTCAGCGCGAACTCGGGCGAGACACAATTCCGCGTGCGCGGCAACCGGATGGTCGACACGAACACTGGTGAAACGTCCTTTCGTGTCCGCGACGACTGCAGAGTTGTAGATGTCAGCTCCGGCGAAACACGATTCCGAGTGCGTGATGACGGCCGTGTAGTCGACGTGAACACAGGTGAGACGGTCTACCGCCTTAAGGGCTGAACTCTGGCGAGGGTGCCCGCTGGAATGCGGTTGTCGGGTCATGGAGCTACAGGGCACCGTAGTGCTCGAATCGAGGGGCATTGCCCCGCACGACGATCCCCAGGCGGTTGATCGCTGGACGTCGCCCAAGGCCCAGCCATCCGCCGCCGTACGAGGTTGCTCAAGCGGTGAAGGTACACCCAGGATCAACCGTGCGCGCACCCTGCGGGTTGCACGTCAACCGACGAGGTGTGTCAATGGCCGACATGGACGTTGAGTGGGCAGCAGCGGGTCTCGCCTTCCTAGCCGCCATCTTCGGCGCTGCCCTTACAGCTTGGGTATCTCTCATCCAGCAACGACGGGACGCGGCGACCGAACGTCAGCGGCGTGAAGACGAAGCAACGCGTCGTGAAGACGAAGCGGAGCGTCGGCGTCAGGAGCAGGTCGAGGCGCAACGGACGGCTGAGGCTTCCTCGCGCGACGAAGCAAAGATCGCGGCACGCATTGTCCGGGTCGACGTTGAGCAGGCGCGAGCACGGATGAAAATGGCCGTGAAGAACGGCCGCTATTGGTCGCGCGCCTACACACTGCCGCAAGACTCCTGGATCCAATACCGGGAGAAGGTTGCTCGGCACCTTAAGGCTGAGGAGTGGACCACAGTGAGCCGCTTCTTTCGGTCCGTCGCGAACTTCGATGCGGGCGCAAATGTTGCCCGGGCCAGAGGCTCCAGCCAGTCGCAGGCGGAGCTAAGCGACCGAATGACCCAGGCAATGCAACGCGCGGTGGTCCGCTCAGACGCTGCGATCGAGGTTCTTGCGAACTTCACCGCAGACGACCCGACGCCCGATGCGGAAGAAGTCGCCGCCGATGCGGACGATCCCGAAACGTAACGGGACCGGAAGGCTAGGACTGGCTGGACGACGCCATCGCGTTTGCTTGCTCGAGTCCGCCCTGCCAGAAGGTGCGTCCTTTGACCGCTTAAGCACTCGGATCTGACGCGCGCCGCGTGCCGCCGCTCGCCCAACAGCACGGCAACTGGTCATCGCCACGAACAGCAACTGACTTGACGGGACCAGCGAAACGGCCGAAGCGTCCCCTTGGAGATTCGGCCTGTGGCACGTCCGGATCTGGCCGATGGTCGGGCGCTCTCGCACGCGCCGATCCGCGCTAGATCGTGGTCATGCTTGTGATTGATCGCGCCGAAGAGCGGGCGCATCACTTCCGCCCAGAGTGACGCCGTCATCAGGCGAGGTGTGTGCAACGTCCCCCATCCCGACGCCGAGCGGTTCCAAGAACCATCACCACCATGAAACGTCCGGCCAGTTGCCAGGTGTCCGCGCGTACCTTCGGCGACACTCGGAGTGTGGAGCTTATTGCGAATACCTTGGTGTCCATCGCCGTCGGCGCCGCGCTCTGGGAAGTACTCCCGCGCGGCGTCGTTCTCACGCGTTCCTTTCCGGCAACGACAGCAGACGGACAGATCCTTCTTGACACCTGGAGGGTTCAGAATGACTCGCCACTCCCGATCCGTATCACCTCGGTGGCCGTCTGGGGCCTCGGCACCGTGAATCGACAGACCGAGGAGATCGAATGGGTCGAGTTGGACCCCGACGATGAGAAGTCACGAGGGGCGACCTTGCACCTCGACGACGAGGTGTCCGAGATCCGACGGTTGGATCGCCCCATCTCTTGGAACAGGATGATCGTCCCGCCCGGTGACACGATGAAAGCACACGTTATGAACAACACCGACCTTCGCATCAGGTACCGCCGAGCGGGGTGGCTCGGCGTGTTCGAGCGCCGCACGCTCACAATCAGTGGAGGCGCGTGACGCGAGTTCACGCCTCCGCGCGGTCCAGCGCTCGCTACCCGCCTTGAGGGCAGTGAAGCAAGCGGCCCAAATCAGTCATCGAGCACGGCCTTGTCGTGCTCCGAAATCCAGTGACGATAGTCACGGAGGAGATCCTGCAGCGACTTGTGCTGGTATGTAGCGCGGGCGGGTCCGAAGCGGCCTCGACGCTCGAGACCCTCCTTGCCCACGAGCATGAGGGAGCTGCGTGGATAAACGTTCGATCGGGCTGCAAGGCGATCCAGAACGTGCTTCTCCAGCCTTGCTAGTGCGTCGACGCTTCCCACGGCGTCGCCCTCGGAGGGCCGGTGACCAAGATGGATAATCCGGTTCCGCAATTGCGCAACCTCGTGTCTCCAGGTTCCAACAGGCTTGCCGCGTTCCCGACTTCCCCAGTCGCCGCCGAGGCGAGTCGAGAGCACCTGGCCAATCAGGTGCGACGATCGAGCCCCGAAGAGACGATCCACGGCCATAGCCGTCGGCGCAGGATCAGGCGAGAGGTGCCGCGTTGCCTCCCACGTGAGATGCCAGGACGCCTGCTTTATGAACGTCTCGCACGCGGCAGCGGTCTTGAGGACCCCACCGATGTAGTCGCCCTCAGCGAAGACGGCTCTACGTGCGGCGAGTCGAAGATCGTGGTGCACCTCGACGGGATTCTTCGTCGCACCGGCGAGCACGAACTTTTCGGCGCGGTCTGTGTGGCGGCGTGTGGCGCGGCTAGGCCCGAGATAGATGTCCGTCATCAGCGCGGCACCTTCGGTGTGCCGATTACCGTCAGCATCCTCATCAATAACTATGTACGAGGGCGCGAGCTGCTGGCGACTCACCGGGGGGCACAGCTCCTCTGAGGCAAGTAGCAGGGCTCGTGCGTTGTCGAGTACGTAGCCAAAGCATCGATCGAAGTGTTGTTCGGGCGTCTCGTCCCCCTCCCGAGGAGCCGCAACAGTGACAACCGGCCGCAGGAAAATCAGGCCGGGGTCGAACGCCGGACGAGCCCTCTTTGGCATCTTCGCCAGGGCGCTGGCTGCCTCGAATAGGTCGGTGAGCGACTCCACCGTCCGCGTGTCAGATGCCGCGGTGGCGAAGAATCTCGTGACAACGGCGCGAGGGCACTCGACACCTTCGCAGGTGAGTACTGGGGGTTCGCACACCGGCGGGTGCCAGACGACGGTCCATCCCTGCTTGGGAACCGGAAACTGCGTCCGAAGAGCAAAGACATAGTGTCGGCGCACACCTGTGAATCGGTACAGCCCAGAGGATTCCGTTGCCTCCTCCACGACGACCACCCCCGTGACGCCGAAACTCTACCCATCTTTGCGTTTCCAGCGGAGCGGCCGCATTTCCCAATGCCTGATCGCACCTCCAAGGTGCAGACGTGAGCGCTCGGTTCATCTCCGCCGAATCGGTGCCTCCACGACAGAAGTGGCGCAAACGCGCTCATGTAGCCGCTGAGCGTGCGTGCCCCGCATACGGATCCGCGAGCGGAAGGCGGTGGCCACGGCCACGCGAAGGTCGCTGCGCCAAACATGACCGTGCCTACGCTAGGCCCGATGGAACAACGAAGCACGTCCGTTCGGCTGTGGCACGGGGGCGCTCCGGGGCGTCGCCCGCGTGCGGGGACGTTGATGAGTTTGCGGCGGATGGTCGCGGTGGTGGCCTTGGCGAGCTCGGGTCCGCTCAGGGTGCCGGCGATCCGGGTGAGGTTGAACGCCATCACCGCGAGCACCAGCCAGGCTGCGTTGGCGGTGAACACCCCTGAGGGCAGGTGCGCCAGCGCGGAGCCTTTGAGGTCGGCGTGGACCTGCTCGATGATCGCGTGAGCGCGGTGGGTCTTGTCCGCGGCGACGGTGTCGAGGATCGTCGGGTCGGCGGTGGTGAAGAACGCGTGGAACCGCCACACGTCGAACAGGGTGTCTTGTCCGGCTGCTCGTTTCTTCTCGGCGTTGAAGTCCGGGATGCGCCGCACCACGAGACGGCCGCGGACCCGCTCGGCCTTCTTTCCTGATCCAAAGGCGGTGAACCGGATCTCGGCCACCTCGGCCCGGGAGACCCACCGCCTGGAGGCCTCGTCGTAGACGGCGTCGGTGTACTCGATGGTGGTCCACCCGTCGTCAGCGATCGACGCGATCGCGGCTCTGATCTGCGCGTTCATCCGGACCGTGACCGACACCTGCGCCCCGCCAGCCAGGGCAGCAAGGACCGGTCCGCGGCCATAGAATGCTGAGTCCATCCGGACCAGGATCAGGTTGCCCTGACCGAGCATCCGTCGCGTGGTCTTGACCGCGTCGCCGACCAGGCGCTTGGCGCCGCGTGCTGAGTTGCACGCGCCCTTGCGGAGCCGCTGTGCCACCACCAACGGCGCGGTGACGGTGGTGGGCACAGTCGTGGTGAGGGTGGCCAGCAGCGCGTTGAGTCCCCGGACCCGGGTGTAGCCGAACCCAGCGCCCTGTTTGGTATGGCCATGGACCTCGATAATGGTGTCGTCGACATCGACCAGCGCGTACTCCTGGGCGACCTCGCTGCTGACCCCGCTGCCGAGGTCCGCGTCGTCGGCGACGGTTCCGGTGCCAAGCGCCTGGGTGAGCCCGCTCAGCGCGAGCAGAAATCGGGAGGCGACCGCCATTCATTTGGCGGAGCCCGTCCAATCCCGTCCAGAGCCGGCCGCCGCCGTCGGCCACGTCGGTAACCAACCGGTAACCACCGATGGCAAATGGCTTCGCCATTTCCGGCGAAGGGCCTGTGACCTGCGATTTCTTTGTAGCGGGGGCAGCGTGCTGGTTCAGGACATAGGCAAGGCATGTCTCAAGACATAGGCAACACCGCAGGCATGACGCTGCGGTCCTGTCGAGAGCCAGGCTAGTCATCACCGCCATCACCAAGCAGGGGCTGACCCGGGCCGAGGCGGCACGGACCTACGGGCTCTCCCAAGTCTGGGTCAGCCGACTCATGGCCCGCTACCGCACCGAAGGCGAAGCCGCCTTCGAACCCCGATCCCGACGGCCGCTGACCTCACCGGCGGCGCTGTCCGACGAACTGGTCGACCTCATCGTGCGACTGCACAAGGAACCGACTGAGAGGTCGACGATCCCGTCGGAGTGGGCACGCGCCCGCTCGGCGTACGCCGCGAGCTGGTCCCAGGGGTAGTCCGGCAGCCGAGCCGAAACCGGCGACAGGTTCAGCGGCGGGTCACTCGTCGTCCTCTTGAGGGGGCAGTGCGGCGACGAGCGGGTGGTCTTTGTCGATCTCGCCCATCTTCGCGGCCCCTCCCGGGGAGCCGAGGTCGTCGAAGAAGTGGACGTTCGCGTCGTAGTACTCCTTCCACTGCTCCGGCGTGTCGTCCTCGTAGAAGATCGCCTCCACCGGGCAGACCGGCTCGCACGCCCCGCAGTCCACACACTCTTCGGGGTGGATGTAGAGCATCCGCTTGCCCTCGTAGATGCAGTCCACGGGGCACTCGTCGACGCACGCCCGGTCCTTCAGGTCGACGCAGGGCTGGGCGATGACGTAGGTCACCTGGTTCCTCCTGGACTCTGGTTCGAGGACCGGTCTTGCGACCAACTCTAGTATGCGGACGTGCCGAGCGCGTCGTCGCCCCGACTGCCCACATGCCGGGTCCTGACGTGGTGGGACAGCGGGTGGTCTTGCGCCGGCTGGTGCCCGGAGAGACCGGTCGCGGCGTCGATGCACTCGACGCGAAGACAGCGCGCTCGGCGACGACATCGGACACGGTGTCCGCGGTAGCGTCATGGACAGGCTCCGGTTAGGCGGACGCCTCCAAGCAGCCAAACCCCCCACCGAGCGGTCCAACACGGTTCGCCTTCGGGTACCCGTCACCGCCGACCGGAGGCGCCGGGCGAGCCGAGCCACAACGACACGCCTCGTCGGGCTGGTGCGGAGCTCCGTTAGAATTACGTCGGCGATACGAGGCCCGGCGTCTGGTGAACATCCGCACGATCGGGCCGGTTGGTAGGAGCGGAGCATGTCGCGAGATCAAGAAGCGCTCGGGCGTCGTATCGCGGTGATCGGTGTCGGTCCGTCGGGCCTCTACTCCGCTGATGCATTGACGCGAGACAACGACGCCTCCATCGCGGTGGATCTGATCGAGCGTTTACCCGCGCCCTTCGGATTGGTCCGCTACGGGGTGGCGCCTGATCACCTGAGTATCCGCTCGGTGCGCGAGACGCTCGCGAAGGTGTTACAGCGTCCTCAGGTCCGGTTACTTGGCGGCATCGAGGTCGGTGTCGATGTGTCGGTGGCCGAACTGCATCAATACTACGACGCAGTCGTGTTCACCTATGGCGCGTCAACCGACCGACGGTTGGGAATCAGCGGAGAGGACTTGCCGGGTAGCATCGCGGCGACCGACTTCGTGGCCTGGTACTGCGGACATCCCGATGCCCGGATAGAGGCGATCGAGGCCGCCATTAGGGATGTCGACTCGGCCGTCATTATCGGCGTCGGCAACGTGGCGGTGGACGTTGCGCGCGTGCTGGCGAAGACCGGCGCAGAGTTGGCCCACACCGATATGCCGCACCACGTCCTGGACGCATTGTCGAGCTCCACGGTGACCGATATCCACATTTTGGGAAGGCGTAGCCCTGCACAGGCGACCTTTACGACCAAGGAACTACGCGAACTCGGCGAGTTGGCTGACGCCGCTGTTGTGGTCCACCCCGAGGATCTCATCCAGGATCCGGCAAGCGAAGCAGCTAGCAAGCAGAACAAGGTGGTGGCTCGGAACCTCGTGATTCTCCACGAGTGGTCGCAACGGGCTCCGGTCGAGCGGCGGCGGCGTATTCACCTGCGCTTCTACGCCCGACCCGTAGAACTTCTCGGTGAATCACATGTGACTGGGGTCGTGGTCGAGCGCACGCGCGTCGATGCCACAGGAAGAGCAGTGGGCACTGGTCAGCTCAGCACTATTCCGGCTCAACTGGTCATCCGTTCCGTGGGCTACCGCGGACTGGGCATGAGCGGCCTGCCATTTGACGCGGATCATGGGGTGATTCCGCATGAGGGCGGACGGATCACCCGCGACGGCACAGTGGTTGTCGGCGAATACGTCGCGGGCTGGATTAAGCGAGGGCCGACGGGAATCATCGGGACCAACAAGAAAGACGCTGCCCAGACAGTGTCGTCGCTACTACAGGACCTCGACGAACTGCCCATTGCGGCCAAGCACGGAAGCGACCTTGCGACCGTGCTGACCGAGCGCGGCGTGCATGTCGTCACGGTGCAGGGCTGGTCGGCGATCGATGCGGCCGAGATCGACCTAGGCCGTGCACATGGTCGCGACCGCACGACCATCCACGACCGCGAGACCCTGTTGGCGCTCACTCGTGACCAGGCTCGCGATACTGATCGACCTCGCTGACGGCGACTCGACGGAAGGTGCCATATCTGCGATATCGTCCCGGATGCAGTGGTTCGCGTCCGGTCATCCCAATGCGATACTTGCGTGATGGTTGACGAGACGGCGAAGGAATGGGCGATCTACCAGGCGCTGAAAGCGATCGACGAGGTCGCCGCCGCGCTGCAGGCCCACCTGCTCGAGCAGGATCAGGCGAGCCCCGACTCAGGGGCTGCGCGAGGCAGGTCCGGCAGTGCCTTCACGCTGCTACATCAAGCCCGGGCTCGTCTCGGCGAGGGTTTACGAACGATCGAGGCCGACACGATTCATCGTTCAGACGGGATCTCGCTGCGCAACAGTGCTGCTGAAACGGCGATCTGACCTGTTGGCGCTGCGTGAGTCCGCGCAGGTAACAGGCGCCCCGGCGTCGCAGACAAGTGGGCCGGCCGCGACGTAACGATGAGGCCGACGAGCGGACGTCACCCTACGAAACCGTGTCGGTCGCCCTGGTGGCCGCTGCGCGGGCGATCCTCGCGGCCAGGTCGGGCAACCTCGACGCGGCTGCCGCGGCGAAGTGCTCTGGTTGCAAGCCGACATCCGGCGCCGGGTCAGCGAGGTAGCGCGTGCTCGCGGTGACGTCGAGGAGGAACGCCGGCTGCTGACCTACGCCCTCGAGCTGTATACGGCCGAGCAGATCGTGACCTGGAACGCCCAGGTGCAGGCTCGGCTGGCCGAGCTCTAAGGGATCATTCTGAAGTTCCCGTCATACCCGCCCATCCCACCCCCGCGGGAATCAGTCCGGGTTCGCCGAGGTCGTCATCGACGAGCTGTGTTTCGCACCAACGACCTCTGGGTTGCTGGCCAAGAGGTCACCCGATCCGGCTTCTGTAGACCTTCGCCAGCCTTCGCTGATCTTCGCGGAGAGGCCCGTCTCGGCCCCTCTCGAGGCAATGTCCGCAGACGTGGTGCGGACACCGAACGCCAGAGCCGGGCCCGTGGTGACCCACGAACCCGGCTTTGACCTGCACTTTCTGTTGTAGCGGGGGGAGGATTTGAACCTGCGACCTCTGGGTTATGAGCGAAACCAGCACCCGACTTTCCGGAGTCCTAGGCGACGCTCAAAGTGAGCCAATGTGAGGTATCATCGCAGGTCAGAGGCCATATTCGAGTTTTCGCTAACCTTCGCCACCCTTCGCTAGGTTCCGGCAAGGTTTGCTGACATCTCGCTAACATGAGGAGGCGACCGCGGTGGCGTACGTGGTCGAACGCAAGAAGAGCGACGGGACCACGCGGTTCCTCGCCTGCTACCGCGACCCCGAAGGGCGCGTCCGCTCCGCCGGCACCCACTCGACGCGTCGCGCCGCGGAACGTGCCGCGCACCGGGAGGAGCAGAAGGTCTTGGCCGGCAACTGGCGCGACCACTCGCTCGGGACCGTCGCCTTCCATGAGTACGTCGAACGTGACTGGCTGCCCAGCAAGCACATCGAGGCCACCACCCGGGCCGCCTACGTCTCCAACCTGGACAAGCACTTCTTCCCGTTCTTCGGCAAGAAGCTCATGTACCAGATCACCCCGTCCCTGGTTCAGGACTGGGTCACCACAGCAGCCGCCGACGGGCTCTCCCCGCGCTCGATCCGCAAGTACCACACCATGCTCCACTCGATCTTCAAGCGAGCGGTCCGCTACCAGCTCATCCTCACCAACCCCTGTGAGCACACCGAACTGCCCAAGATCATCACCAAGAAGACCAGGACCCTGACACCGGCCGAGTACAACCAACTCATCGGCGCGATCCCCCACCGGTACCGGCTCCTGGTCGAGACCGCGATCGAGACCGGCATGCGCTGGGGAGAGCTGATCGCGCTCCGCCCCCGTCACATCGACTTCCTCAGAAAGTCCGTGACGGTCGAGGAAACCATCATCGAGGTCTCCAAGAGGCACTCCCCCACCGGCGAACGCTACCTCACCAAGCCCTACCCGAAAGACAACGAGCCACGGACCTTCGGCGTCGACGACGACTGGCTCGAGGCGACCGCACAACACATCAAGAACTCGGGGATCGGCCGCGACAAGCGCCTCTTCACCACCGCAACGGGCACACCGATCTCCCGCAACACCTTCCGCACCCGGATCTGGCAACCCGCCGTCAAAGCCAGCGGCATCGACTTCCCCGTCCGCATGCACGACCTCCGCCACGCCCACGCCTCCTGGCTCCTCGCCGAAGGATCCGACCTGCGGAGCGTCATGGAACGCATGGGCCACGCGCAGATCCAAACCACCCAGAAATACCTCCACGCACTCCCCGAAACCGACCGAAAGAACCTCGACGCCCTCGCCCGCGCCCGCCTCAGACGCCCCCAGCCCGACTGACCACACGAAACAGGGCAACTCACGACAGGCCGGCGTGGCGAGGTGGCGGATTGCAGATCCGTCTACTCGGCTCGAGCCCCGGGGGGCGTGGCGCGGCTGGCTTGTATCGTGGTTGAAGCGGGCACTTGCTCTACCCTGTTTCTTGTTCTAACCTGTTTCTCACTATGAGAAACAGAGTGTTTTGGGAAACACTAGTGATCGACGTCGAGGCAGCGATCAGAAAGGCGTTGCCATCTGCCTGGTCGCTCCAGATTCGCCCCCCCAATGGTGACGACCTCGGAGCGGACGGCCTAGCCGAGTTGAGGGGTCCGAATCAACAGCGGATCACGTTCACCCTCGAGGTGAAGCGCTCGGGGCCGGCGTCCTCTACCAGTCTGGTCGATCAACTCACCTCAGTGGCGGCTCGCGCGCCAGAGCCGCTGCTTTTCGTCACCGACTACATCAACCCGACCTTGCGCGCCGGCCTTGCCGATGCCGGGATCAGCTTCGCCGACGGCACCGGGTGGGTGCGCATCGCGAGAGACGAACCGCTGCTCCTGCTCTCGCAACAAGGAGCAAGCAGGGCACCGAAGAGCCGCGACACATCCAACATCACCCGGCTCAATGGCAAGGCCGCCAGTCGCATCATCAGGGCACTGCTCGAGTGCCCCGTACCGCTCGGGGTACGCGAACTTGCCGAGCTCACCGATACCAGCCCGGGCTCGGTGTCCAAACTCCTCCCGACGCTGGCTGAGGACGGCGCAGTCGAAAGGGACGGAGGTGCTGTCGTGAAGGTCCGGAAGCGGACACTGCTGGACCGCTGGACGCAGGACTATGCGTTCCTCAACTCAAACAGCCTGGTGCTCGACTACCTCGCACCCCGAGGGTTGACTCCGGTCCTGAATGCGCTAAGACAACGCTCCGATGTGTGCGTCACCGGATCCGGCGCCGCGCGGACCTACCTTCCAGAGTCGACGAGTTCGGTGTTGCCCCTCACCCAGCTCGCGTGCTTCGCCCAGGACCCCCAGGGTCTTGCCTCGGATCTGCAACTGGTCAGGACCGCCCGATCGACGGCCAATCTCATCGTGACAAGGCCGGCGGACCCGCAGCTCCTGCTCAATCCGCGTCGGACCCCAGACGGCCTACTGGTTGTGCCGGTCTCTCAGGCACTGGCCGACCTGGTCACTCTTCCTGGCCGCGCCGCCCAGGAAGCCGACCAACTCATCGACCTACTCGCGGCAACCGACCCCGCATGGAGAGAGTGAACACATGACTCTCGCACCGGAGTACGTCGCCGCGCGAACGGTCCTGCTCGATGCCCTCGCTGCGCTCGGACGACACCGTCGCAACGTGATCCTGGTGGGCGCGCAGGCTGTCTACCATCACACCGGCGACGGAGACTTGCGCGTCCCGGTCATGACCACAGACGGCGACCTGGCGCTCGACACTCGCGGGCTAGCCGACGATCCCGAGATCGCGCAAGCCCTACGATCGGCTGGTTTCGCCGCCGGCACCAACCCCGGACGCTGGGTCGGCCGCGGCGCCGTGGCCCTGGACCTGATGGTCATACCGGCTCAGGCAAACACCAGCAAACCAGGTGCGCGCGCGGCGAGGATCCCGCCCCATGAGCGCGCCACCGCGCGAGTGACGCCCGGCCTCGAACCAGCGTTGATCGACCATCAACCCTTGACCATCACAGCCCTGGAACCAACCGACAGCCGCACGTTTGACATCCGGGTTGCCGGACCGGCCGCCCTTCTGGTCGCCAAACTCATCAAGATCGGCGAACGGCTCGACCAAAGCCAGACACGCCCGGACCGCCTCAAGGAGAAGGACGCGCTCGACACCTTCCGCATCCTCCAAGCGGTCTCAACGGCGGAGCTGGACGCGGGCCTGAGGACCCATCAGGACGACGCGAATGCCCAGCCCGTCAGTGCCACGGCACTCACGCTGCTTCGACTCGAAGGGCTGAGCGTAGCCGGGGCGCTGCCGCGCCTCGCGTCTACCGCCACGCTCGGTGACCCCACCGTGGCACCAAGCTTCGTCGCTCTCGCTGAGCAACTCATCGCGTCCACCGAAACACATCCTCGCCTGGGCTGACCCGAACCAGTCAGGCCGACGAGTGTTCCTCCGCTTTCGGCGGGCGCTGATGGCTGAGAGTCCGCGGCCTTGCTGTCAAACGATCGGCCTTGACGGCCGCCGGGGTGCCGCTCGCCATCAGTTCGTAGACCTGGCTACCACTCCGAGCTGCGCGGCGGGCTAGTCGCCCGTGCGCAACAGGGGTTACATGACACCTCCGCCGGGGATCGATTCCCGTGCCACAGGTACGACGACGGCCGCTGCATGGACGGCCGCAGTCCGGCCCGGGGGGTGAGCCGCAAGTTGCCACAGGACCTCCCTGTCCCGGGATGTCACCCGGACGGGGCTACCGGTGACGGAGCCTCCACGCAGGATTCGGTACCGCGAGCTTGACCTGCTCATTCCCGTAGCGGTTCCCGCTGCTGGGACGAACTGTCCGTGCTGCGCGGTGGCCTCTCGCGCTTGACAGTCACACGGGCGAATGACGCGGCCCTCAAGCTCGGACTCATCGCTCAGAGCCATACGCTGGAGTCATGGAGTGGGGCACTGTCGCGGACTGGGTTATGGCCGTCATCACCGCCGCCGGATTTGCCGGCGCTGTCGTGCAACTACGAGTCAATCTCAAGGACTCGCGCGCAGCGCGGGAGCAGGCCCGGGAGGAGGAGGAAGAGAATCGCGAGGCGATGGCTCGCGCCGTTGGCTTGAAGTCGTCTTGGCAACCCGGTCCCAATGGCGGACCTCCCGAGGGCAGCGCCGGACTGATCCCAGTCGAGGTCGAGATCTTGAACTCCGGTCCCTACCCCATCCGGGGGGCCGTTCTGGAGCTTCCAACGGACGACGAGGATCACCCAATGGAGGTCGTCTACGGGACGATGTTGCCTGGAGAGCACCTGAAGGACACCTACGAGGTCCGCCGCAGCGAGGTCGTCTTCGGCGAGCTCACTGGCGGAGCGACGCTTGTGTTCACGGACACCTACGGCAACCACTGGTCGTCCTCGACCTCGTGGCGCGGGCTGGAACGCCGCGCGCAGGCCGCGCGCGTCTGCTGACGATCACAATTACCTACAAGCGGCCGTAAGCACGCGAGCGTTAACAAGCGGTCGGTCGCGGTGCTGTTCGCCTTGCTGGGCTCATGCCGTGAGGCATGCCTATGGTTTGGCATGGAAGATGGCCTCTTCGCCGAGTTTCGCGTGCCGGGAATGGCTGTGGTGAATGGCCCCGATGGCGCCGAACTGCTCGTCGCCGGTGACGAAGATGGGGTGACGTTTCCAGTGAGACGCGCCACCAAGGGGACGGCTTTGCGCTTCGCTGTCGGGGAACCGGGCCGTCGGTCGACCGTCTGGCGTCTGTGGGCGAATGCAGGAACCGACGATGTCTACCTGGCCAGCAGACAGACCGCAGGCGAGATGAAGGTCAGCCTGCATCAGTCCGGGGACTGGCGAGCGCAGATTGTGGAGCCGGATCGGGCCAAGACGGTGCACTTCGGTGCGAGAAGTGTTGAGGGCGGCCGCATACTCCATCGCTGGCGGAGGCCAGAGCCAAACGCTGTAGGTTGGACTCATGCTCTAACCATCGTGCTGCCCGGGGACCAGCTCTCCGGCGTGCCGAACGATCAGGTGCGATGGGACGACGTTCGATGGCTTCCGGCGCCAGGCCTTGAGGAACAGGCCGAGTTCGACATCCATATAGTGCGTCCCAACCTGGGCATGATCAGCCATCGAGCGATGCTCCTCGAAGGCGTGCGCGTTTCGGTGATGGATGTTCTGCAACTTTCGAGCGGCGACGTGGCTGTCGTGTCTGCCTTGGTCGGTCCTACCGTTCGCGATGAACTCGCGATGATCGCACGCTGGGAAGAGGAAGCTCGAACAGACTCGCCACCCATGGAGTGGAATCGATCTGCGGAGCTCGGTCCGCGGAGATTGTTCTTCGCGGTCGGCCCTGACGGTCGGCAGCGCTTCTACGACCTGGCCTTCCGCAATGGGTAGACATGCGGCGGAATGGGACAAGCCGACATGCCACCAAGTCGTGCAGCAGTCCCGGCCCCTGTGGACGATGCTCACCCTGGCCCCGAGCGGTCAGGCTTTCCGCTTCACGACGACGACGGGATCACCGGTGTCGAGCCGCTTGATCGAGGCGTGGAATCGGCTGCCGTTGCCCGTCACCACGATAGTCGCCTCTTGACGATCGACCTCGACTTTGAGGACTTCGAGGTCATCTCGCTCCACCGCGAAGATCGCCGCCGTAGCATCGAGCACATCCGATGACAGTCCCTCGGTGGTTCTCAGAATCTCGTCGTACCGATCGTTGCTTGACTGGCGTCCACGAATCTTCCCGATTGCGTAGCCCATGCCGAGCAGGATGCTCTCCACCGCAGCGCCCTGGACCAGTTCGATCGCAAACTCCAAGGCGGTGCCGCTGGCACCCCACTCGAACTGCGTGTACCTCTGGTTCGATACGAACGGCTCGAAGAGCTCCTTCTCCTCGTCCCACGCCACGGCAGACGCGTAACGTGCGGCGTCCTCGAGGGAGACCGCCAGCGGCCCACCCCAGATGCAGTACATACCGCCGGCGGTGCTTCCTGGGCTGGGGATGGGCGTTCCGCTGAGCCGGACGATCAGCTGGACTTCATCGAGGTGGTCACGTGGGCTCGCCTTGTTGGGCAACTCGTCGCGGATGGGCTTCATGGGGACACTCTCGCACTGGCCACGCTGATCGGGCGGGCACGTGGTGGGCGCCGTGGGGCACATCCATCAGGCTGGCGTTCCAGCCAATGATGGTCAGGCGGAGCGTGACCAGTGAGGGATCCCCGTGTGGGACGGAATGGACCAGAGCGTCGAGCGCAGGGCGGCCCGCGCTTGACTGTCATACGCGGCGGAGCGTCGCATCGCTCGGATCGCGGCTACTTGGACGTGGGAGTCAGTCGCGCTCAGGACGCCAACCAGTCGCGTAGCAGCACCAAGAAGTCGGCGGGGCGCTCCATCGACGGTAGATGCGCGGTGTCCGGCCAGTCGACGCGGCGCGCGCCGGGGATTCCCTCCCGGCCGGTCAGCAGCTCGTCGATCGCCGAGAACTGCCCGGTCACGCCGATGGAGCGACGTACGCGGTCGGGCTGCGTCGTGACGTCGAACCTGGCGATCCGGGCCGCGCCGTCATCGGCGCTGATGAGTGTGGAAAGGATGCGGACCATGGTGGTTTTGCCGGCTCCGTTGGGCCCGAGCAGGCGTAGACGGTGCCGGTGGGCACGGTGAGGTCGATGCCGCGCAGGACCCGGTTGTCCACGTACGACTTGGCGATCCCGGTGACCTCGATAGCTGGGGTTGGAAGGTTCATGGGAAGAGCGTGCAGGGTTGACGTGAGGTCAAGGTCAAGCCGCCGGCCCTCTTGGCTTCAGTCGCCGACGCCTTCGCGTGCTGCGTAGGCGGCGGCAGCCGACCGGGACTGCACGCCGAGCTTGGCAAGGATTCGGCTGACGTGGTGGGCGACGGTCTTCGGGCTCAGGAAGAGTCGTCCGGCGATCTCGGGATTGCTGAGCCCGGTGGCGACGAGGGCGAGCACCTCGCGTTCTCGCGCGGTCAGCGAGTCCGCATCCCTGGGGCCGGGGCCGGCGGCAACGCCAAGTGACCTCAGCACGGCGCTGGCCTCGTCCGCCTCACCCGCCGCACCGAGCCGGAGGAAGCTTCGCAGGGCGTACGTCGCGTGCGCTGCCGCCGCCTGCTCGTCCTCGCACCTGACGGCCATGGCGAGGTCGAGCCTGGTCCTGGCTGCCTCGAACGGGAGTCCTCCATGGCTGAACAAGTCGAAGGCTTCCGCCAGCAAGCGGGTGGCCGTCTCGGGATCGCCACGTGACACCGCGAGGCGACCGGCGGCGCGTATGAGCATCGAGGTAGCTCGGGGGTACGCGGGAATGCGCCACACCTCGGCTCCCGGCAGAAGAGTCTGTTCGGCGGCGTCGACGTCGCCTGCGGCGAGATAGGCCTCCGCGAGGGTCGCAGTCACCGATGCGACATCCGGGTTCCGCGGGTCGAGCAGGTTGAGCTGCGCCCGAAGTGCCGACACGGCCGCTGCCGGCCGCCCGAGCGCGACGTCGATCCCAGCCTGGGTGACCGAGGCCGCCGTAGACATGTGCTCGGGGTCGGAGACGAGGACTGCGGCCTCCTCCAGGCGCCCCTGCCGAAGCCGTAGCTCGGCAAGCGCGGCGAGCGCCTCGGCTCGAGGCCCACGGCCGACGTCCTCAGCCATGGCCAGCGCCTGCTCCAGCTCGCGTTCTGCCAGCGCCCAGTCGCCGGACGAGAGCAAGACCTGGCCGTAGTGGGCGCGGCACCGCGCCTGGAGGAAGGGGCAGCCGTAGGTCTCCATGAAGGCGTCCGCCGCGCGGCACCATTGGACCGCCCGTTGCAGGTCGTCGACGAGGCTGCAGGCGGCAAGCATGTTGCAGCTCGACCAGACCATCACCTCGAGGCGTTCGCCGAGCCCGCCCAGAGTTGCAGCCATGGCCTCGTCGAGCAGCCGCATGCCCTGATCCACGTCGCCGTTGGTCACGCTCAGCAGCCCGAGGTCGGCGAGCGCCATCGTCTCGAGTGCGGTGTCCCCGACAGTGCGGGCCAGGGCGCGGGCCTCCTCGAAGCTCGCGGCCAGCAGTTGCGGGTCCCCCAGGAATGCGCCTACGAGGAGCACCCAACCTCGGACCACGTTGCTCTCCGTGGTCTCGGCAAACCGTGCCGCGCGGGCCAGCCAGCCCTGCGCAGCGGCGCCGTTGTCGAGGTTGGTGAGGTACCAGATGCCGAGGTCGACTGCGACCATCGCGGCCGCGTCGCTGTGACCCTCCTGGTGATAGCAGGTGAAGGCGCGCTCCCGGTGCTGGATCGCGGAGCGTACGTCGCCGAGCCACCAGCAGACTCGGCCGAGCCCGTCGAATGCCTCCCCGGACCCGCCTTCGGCGGCTGCCGCGGCGTACTCCTCCCGCGCCTGCTCCCACCGCCCCGCGGCGGCCGAGAGGCGGGCCGCCTCGAGCTGATCGGCGAGCTCCACGCGCTTCATCATCCTCACAAGAGGTGCCCGGGAATAGGTCAGGTGACCGATGTTGTCCCGGGCGCGACGGGTCCACGCTGCTGGGAACAACCCGGAGGTGGACGATGACGGATCTATTCCAGCTCACGTCGGAACAGGCCCAGGCCTACGACGAGCTGTTCGTGCCCGCCCTTTTCGCTCAATGGGCGCCGCAGCTCCTGAGCTGTGCCCGCGTCGCAGAGGGTCAACGGGTCCTGGACGTGGCCTGTGGGACCGGCATCGTGGCCAGAACTGCTGCTGACGTGGTGGGTCCCCACGGGCGAGTCGTCGGTGCCGACCTCAACCCGGCGATGCTCGAGGTCGCACGTACCGTCAGGCCCGACCTCGAATGGCTTGAGGGTGATGCGGAAGACCTTCCGTTCGACGCAGGCTCCTTCGACGCTGTGCTGTGCCAGTCCGCACTGTTCTTCTTTCCCGAACCCGGCCGCGCAGTTCGAGAGATGGCGCGGGTCGCGGGAGCGGGCGGGACGGTGGCGGTCCAGACCTACGCCGCCCTGGCTGAGCAGCCTGCCTACGGTCCGTTCATGGACGTGGTCGCCCGGCACGCCGGGCCCGAGGCGCGCGTCCTGCTCGGCACTTACTGGTCCCAGGGCGACCTGGCGCGGTTGACCACGATGATGGAAGCGGCGGGCCTGGAGGTGTTCGAAACACGGACCAGCCTCGGCGCCGCCCTCTTCCCATCGACGGACGCGGTGGTGGAGACGGAGATCCGGGCCACGCCCCTGGCGGATCGGCTCGACCCGGTCGCCTACGACGCGATCCTCGCGGACACGCGCGAGGTGCTGGGCAAGTACGTCGACCCCGACGGCCTCGTCCGGGTCCCGATCCGCGCGACAATGGTCGCGGCCCGTGCCACCATGAGTTGAGAGGTGTGCCATGGATCTCGACGAGCTGGTCTTCCACCCCTGGACAGTGCAGGGGCCGCGCACCGTGGCGACCTTCGTTGGCGGCGCGGGTAGCTATGTCATCGACGCCGAGGGCCGGCGTTTCCTGGACTTCAGCTCGCAGCTGGTCTTCACCAACCTCGGTCACCAGCACCCAGGCATCGTCGCGGCGATCAAGGAGCAGGCCGACCGGCTGTGCACCCTTGCCCCCGGGCATGCCTCGGACGTCCGCGGCGACGCGGCGCGGCTGATCGTCGACGTCGCTCCAGAGGGCCTCGGGCACGTGCTGTTCACCACCGGCGGCTCAGAGGCGATCGAGCACGCGGTACGCATGGCCCGCCTGCACAACGGTCGACAGAAGGTGCTGGCCGCCTACCGCTCGTACCACGGCTCCACGACGACCTCGATCCACCTCACCGGTGACCCGCGCCGCTGGGCGTCGGACACCGGGACTGCAGGCGCCGTCCACTTCTTCGGCCCCTTCCTCTACCGCTCGGCGTTCGGGTCGAGCACGCCCGAGGACGAGTGCGAGCGGGCGCTCGCGCACCTCGAGCAAGTGATCCTCCTCGAAGGCCCGTCGACGATCTCCGCTTTGGTCCTCGAACCGGTGACCGGCAGTTCCGGGGTGATCGTGCCGCCGGCCGGCTACCTGCGGGGAGTCCGGGACCTGTGCACCCGGCACGGCATCGTCTTCATCGCCGACGAGGTGCTCGTCGGTTTCGGCCGCACCGGGGCATGGTTCGGCGTCGACCACGACGGGGTGGCCCCGGACCTCCTGGTCTTCGCGAAAGGCGTGAACTCCGGCTACGTGCCGCTCGGCGGGGTGCTGGTCGGCGACCCGATCTACGAGACGTTCAGCAGCCGCCCCTACCCGGCGGGCATGACGTACAGCGGGCACCCGCTTGCCTGCGCGGCCGCCGTGGGCGCCCTCCGCGCCATGCACGACGAGGGCACCGTGGCGGCAGCCGCTCGGCTCGGCACCGACATCCTCGGGCCCGGACTCACGAAGCTTGCCGAGAACCACCGCAGCATCGGGGATGTCCGTGGCATCGGCGGGCTGTGGACCCTCGAACTGGTGCGTGACCGGCACACCAAGGAGTCGCTCGTTCCCGTAGGTGCCACTGGGGAGGCGAATGCACCGATGGCCGCGTTCGCCAAGGCGTGCCTCGGCCGTGGTCTGATCCCGCTCGTCTTGGGCAACCGCATCCATGTCGCCCCACCGCTCAACGTCAACGACACCGACGCCGCCACAGGGCTAGCCATCCTGGACGAGGCTCTGGCTGAGGTCGACACGTTCCTGGGATGACAAGTCCGAGGCGACCGCGGTCGGTATGGACAAACTGGGCTCAGTTGGCATATGAGCGGGATCCGCGCTCTGGGTTCCCGAGGAGATCCGACCGCTGGACTCGACGGTCGGGCTCTGAACCCGTGTGCATCCTGCGAGTCTCCTCGATGGCTCCGTTGACGGCCTCTGTGCCTCCGCTTTTGATCCCGACCGTGGCGAAGGCGGCCACGCCACCGTGGAGCTCGCTTAGACGAGTAGAGCGGTCCGCCCAGGCGTGTCTTTCTGGGCTACTGGGCGCATCGCCGGACAGCAGTTCCGGTCAGGGAACCGCCTGCGGTGAACGGACGGCGCTGGTCGCGGGTGCCGCGCCGATGACCGCAAGCGGATCCGCTCGCGGTGATCGGAGTCCGCGGCGGCCGCGGTGGCGTAGGGCGCCGCACGAGGTTCGCCTTCCGGGACGTCCGGACATGCTTGATGAGCGTGTGTCACAGCGCCCACAATGACGCGCTGTCCCGAGGGTTGAACGAGACTCAGAACGACCCCTCGTCCGCGGGTCGGCATCATCC
>Ga0075530_1000415_pt1 | contig 20123 bp, 22 predicted proteins | sample NGEPerD_2_FD_75101 | JGI IMG/M metagenome (GOLD analysis project Ga0075530, IMG submission 75101) | Arctic peat soil microbial communities from the Barrow Environmental Observatory site, Barrow, Alaska, USA - NGEE PermafrostL1-D | ecosystem: Environmental > Terrestrial > Soil > Wetlands > Peat ... | reverse complement strand
CGGCGAGATGCCGAGCCGGTAGTAGCTGTACTTACCGCTTTTCTTCATCGCCGCGGCGAGCTCCGGCGGCACCACGCGGTAGAATTCCACCTCTTGGGCCGGCGTGAGCTTGGTGAGGTCCATCTCCGCGAAATAGGGCCAGACATACGTCGCGTCGTGGCTTTTCCCGGTGAGCACGAAGCCTGAGGCGAGCACGTTGAGCATGGCGGCCAGCACGTCGCGGCCGGTGCCGTCGGCGGATTGCTTCTTCCAGTAGGCGATTGGATCGCTCACGAACTCCGCGGCGACCATGGGCCTGATCTCGCGAGACTCGAGCACCGGCCGCATCGCCTCGATATCTCCGGCCTCGGCCGTGAAGATGATCTCGGTCAGCATGCGCTGGACCGGGTCCGGCAGGGCGCCGAGGTCGTACAGGACCTTGGGCTCCTGGCCGCTCTCTGCGCCGGCCGACTTCTCTGCCTTTTCTGCGGCGGCTGGCGAGGATGGCGGCGGCTCTGGGAGCCGATCGCCACTGTCCGTCGCCCCAACGGTCTGCTTGAGCTGAGGCGTTCCGGCCTTCTCGCCGTCCTGAGCGTAGACAAGGACGGCAGCGCCCGTTACCAATGCGGCCAGGGCAATCATGACCATGTTTTTCCAGCGATTCATGCATCACTCCATGGCTGCTCAAACAATCTCGCAGAACGGTGAACAAGCGCAAGTCCACCTCTCGACCGGGCGCGCGGCGCGCACTGGCCGTCTAATAACCGGCGAATAGGCAAGAGGCATTGCAGGCAGGCGCGCAAATTGTGCTCTCCGGCATCCAGCTCGTGCTTGCCGGGCTCGGTATCGGCGTGTTGATGGCGGCGCCCATTGGCCCCGTCAACGTGCTTGTCATTCAACGGGCGGTTTCTCGCGGCTTTTGGGGCGGCCTTGCCGCCGGCATCGGCGCGGTTCTCGGCGATGGCGTCCTCGCCGCCATTGGCGCCTTCAGCGTCGCTGCGATCTCCGACGTGATGGTCGCCTATGGCGATGCGATCCAGTACATCGGCGGCTTGCTGCTGATCGGCTTCGGGCTCGCGCTTCTCTTGAGCCGTCCCGTGCTGGCGACCCCGACCCACGAGCGATCCCATCTCTTGGAGCACACTGGGATCATCCCGCAGACCTTCGTTTTGACGGTGACCAACCCGGGCGCCATCCTCGGCATGGCGGCGATGATCGGCGGTCTCGGCTCGCTGATCGGCGGTCTTAACACCAATCTCGAGGCGCTCATTCTCGTCGCCGCCATCATGGGCGGCAGCCTCCTATGGTGGCTCGGTCTGTCAGAGTTGATCGCCACGGTAAGGCACAAGCTCACCGAAAGCCGGCTGAATGTCATCAACCGGATTGCCGGATTCGTGCTGTTCACGTTCGGCGCGGGGCTGATTATCGAGGGTTTGTTGCGGTATTTTCGCTAGCGGCGTGGCGCTACTGCGCGGTGCGCCTGAGCGTGAATTCGCCGTGCTGAATGCGGCGTGAGAGGCCCGAGGTCATCTTGGACACGGGGTCCTCGCCATAGACATCGATCAGATCGGCAAGTGCGGCGTACAGGGCCGCGTTGGCAAGCATCTCCGGCTCGATGCCGTCATGGAGCGCTTCCTCCCACGCATCGAGGATATAGCGCAGCGCTGCCTGCTTCTGCGCGTCGCTCGCCGAAGATTGCAATGGTCGCTTCTCCGTCCGCAATTCAAGTGCCCCTTTCGACCGCAGAAACTCAGGTGTCACAATTACACCCCTGTTCTGCCGCTTGTGAGACAGAGTGAACTAACGGTTAACTGTTACGCTTAATCGGGAGGCTCGGCTTCGGCCGGCCGCTCGGGAGTCGCGACGGTCGGGGCGGCGTCGGCGCCCTGTGCCTCTGCATCGTCAGGACCGCTGTCCTGGGCCTGGGCCTGAGGCCCGCTGGCGAAAACGGAAGTCTGCGCTAGCGAGGCGGCAATGGTGGCACCCTCGCTGGAGAAGCGCCGCGTCGCCAGCGTGGCCGACTGCGTGCAGGTGCGGTAGGTCCGCCGATAGCCGCGGTAACCATCGTTGAAGCTATTGACGAGCTTGGCCCGGCGCACCGCAGTCGTGCCCTCGTTCCTGAGGATCTCCTTCATCTGTTCGCGCCACAGCTGTCCTTCCTCGGCTCCGCAGAGCTCACGCAGGTAGTGGACCGCGCCCAATATTTCGGCGAGCCGCATCAGCTTGTTGTCATAGGGCCGGTCGTCGGGCGGCGGTGGCGCGGTGCTCTCCCGCGGCACGATGGGAGGCAAATCGTCGCCAGGCGGTCGCGATGGCCGCGCGCGGGGCTTCGCCTGCCTTTTCGGCTGGTCGAAGAACCAGAAGAATTGGGCCTTAGCGGCCGGCACGTAGCTCACGGTGCCCGTGGCCACCCAAAGGGCCCCGAAGGCAAGCAACACTAGACGCTTTGCGGGCCGTCCCATGGGGCCTCAGTACCCCCAATTCATGGTGAAATCTAGCCGGCCGGAAAAGGCGTGGGCGGGCTGGCCTAAGCTGAGCGGGTGCCAAACAGCGCGTCGATCGCCGCCTGGCCGCCGACCTCGCCCTGAGCTTCCGTCTCGCCCCGCTCAACCGGAATTTCGCCGTTAGCGATGGCGTTGGCCCGGTCGATCAGGATGCGCAGCCGCGCGGCCGCCTCCGAGCAGGCCTTGTCCAGGCCTTTGCCGCTATTGAGCTCGGAGCCCACGGTGGCGACCAGGGTGAGGGCTTCGCCATGCAGCTTCGCCACGGCCTCATCGAAGCGCGCCCGGATTTTCGGCGGGGCGCGTCGGTAGGCGGCGATGGCAAGATTCTTGTCCCGGAAGCCCGACTGGGAGAAATGCTCTTCATAAGTCAGCGGGCGCCAGGCGAGAAGATCGTCGGCGAATCCTTGCGGCTCGGACGACAGCGCCTCGAGCAACATCACCAGTTCGTGGAAATGATTGAGATAGTCGCTGGCGAGCAGCGTTGATTCGTTGATGTTGGTGCCCGGAATGTGCGAGCGGAAATGGCCGACCATGGCCGTGCGGAACGCCGAGACGATATCCTCTCGGCTCACATCTTCCTGGATTTCCGGCGACAGGGCGTTACGATTCTCGTCAGGAAACATCAACGTATCAACCTCGGGTCTCAACGAGAAGCTGCCCTATCATGATTGCTAAAGCGTTACCGAAAGCGCCTTCATGTGCTCTCGCTACAATCTGACCTCGCCGCCGGAGGCCGTGCGTGCCTATTTCGGCTATTCCGACACGCCGAACTTCCCGGCGCGCTACAACATCGCACCGACCCAAGCCATTCCCGTGGTGTGCCTCGACGCGCAAGGCGGCCGCCGCTTCCGCCTGATGCGCTGGGGGCTTTTGCCGCCCTTCGTCAAGGACCCGAAGCGTTTCCCCACCCTCATCAACGCCCGCTCCGAGGCGGTGCTGGACAAGCCGTCCTTTCGCAATGCCGTCCACCGGCGGCGCTGTTTGATCCCTGCCGATGGCTTCTACGAATGGACGGGGCCGAAGGGGAAGCGCCGGCCGTTTCTGATGCGTCCGCGCGAGCCTCGGCTGATCGCCTTCGCCGGGCTTTACGAGTGCTGGCAGGACCCTCAAGGCGGCGAGATCGACACGGTTACGATCCTGACCTGCCCCGCCAACCGCACCGTAGCTGAACTCCACGACCGCATGCCGGTGGTGCTTGAGCCGGAGCACTTCGAGGCATGGCTCGACGTCAAGGCAGTGAGCGCGGAGGAAGCGCTTGCCATGATCGAGCCCGCCGCCGACGATCTGTTCGAAGCGGTCGAAATGCACCCGAAGATCAACGATTCGCGTAACGACGAACCCGGCATCCAGGAGCCGCTTCAGCTCACTCTGCTCTAAGGGAGCAGCGGTCGAGAACGAAAAAAGGGGAGGACCATGCTGCCATCCAAGATCATCGAGCGGTTTCGCGTCACCGATGGTGACAAGTTCAAGCTCAAGGACTTCGATCCCGGCGACATCGGCGATGTCGATTTCGACAAGAAGGACGGCAAGGAGATCCTGGAGGTTGGCGTCAAGAAACTCGCCAATCTCCAGGAACGGCTTTACGCGGAAGGGCGCTGGGCTATTCTCATGGTCTTGCAAGGCATCGACACCGCCGGCAAGGACGGTGCCATCAAGCACGTTCTGTCGGGCGTCAATCCGCAAGGCTGCTCGGTACACTCGTTCAAGCAGCCGAGCCATTTGGAGCTGGCGCACGACTTTCTATGGCGTTGCACCGTGGCGCTGCCGATGCGCGGCCATATCGGCATCTTCAACCGCTCCTATTACGAAGAGACGATCGTGGTGCGCGTGCACCCCGAGCTGCTCGCCAAGCAGAATCTGCCGCCGCAGCTCGTCACTGACGACATCTGGAAGCAGCGCTACCAGGACATCAATGATTTCGAGCGCCATCTTGCGCGCAGCGGCACGGTGCCCCTGAAGTTCTTCCTCAACATCTCAAAGGAGGAACAGCTGAAGCGCCTTCTGGCGCGGGTCGACGATCCCGACAAGAATTGGAAGTTTTCCCCGTACGACGTGGCCGAGCGCAAGCTGTGGGATCAGTATCAAGATGTCTACGAGGATACGATCCGCAACACCGCGACCAAAGACGCCCCGTGGTACGTGGTTCCGTGCGACAAGAAGTGGTTCGCCCGCTTGGTCGTCGCTGGCGCGCTCGCCGAGCATATGGAGGCGCTCGACCTGCAATTCCCCAAGGTGAGCGAGGACGACATGCGAGCCATCGAGAAAGCCCACGCGGAACTTCTCGCCGAGAGGAAGTAGCGTCGCGGGCGCCTCTAGGGCGCTTCAGTCACCAGCACGATGGCGAGCCCGTCATGCCCCTTGCTGCCGACGGTCTGGAACGCCGTGGCGGTAACGCGCGGATCGGCGGCGGCGCGCGCATAGAAGCCGCGCAAGCCTTTGACATGGACATTTTCGCTCTGCGCGGCGAGGATCGCGCCTTCGCGCACCACATTATCGACAACGATGAGCGTGCCACGACGCGCGAGCTTCACGGCCCAGTCGAAATAGTCGGGCGTGCTCGGCTTGTCGGCGTCGATGAAGACGAGATCGAAGGGGCCGGCGCCTTCCGCATGGAGCTTGGGCAGCGTGTCCAGCGCCTTGCCGACGCGCAGCTCGACACGGTCCGCTAGGCCTGCGTTGGCGATGTTACCGCGGGCGATCTCCGCATAGTTGGGATTGGCGTCGAGGGTGATGAGGTGGCCGCCCTCGGCAAGGCCGCGCGCCAGCCAGATTGCGCTGTAACCGCCGAGCGTGCCGATCTCCAGAATCTTGCGCGCACCCATGGCGGCGGCGAGCATCATCAAGAGCTTGCCTTGTAACGGCGCCACCTGGATCGCTGGCATCCCCGCCGCTTCGCTTGTCGCAAGCGCCGCTTGAAGCGCCGGATCGTCGTCGAGAAAGTGATCGCCGATGAACGCGTCGATCGCGTCCCAGTTTGTGTCTTGAGTCTTGTCCCAGACCTTGTCGGTCATAGAAGCTTGCCCGGGTTAAGGATGCCGTTCGGATCGAAGCTCGCCTTGATCTTCCGCATCAGCTCGACCGCCAGCGCCCCTTTAGCGTGAGGCAGGAGATCGCGCTTCATGCGGCCAATGCCGTGCTCGGCGCTGATCGAGCCGCCGAGATCGAGCACGATCTCATGTACCGCGGCGTTGAGGGCGTCCCAGTTGGACAGGAACACGGCTTTGTCCATGCCGGGCGGCTGGCTGACATTGTAGTGGATGTTGCCGTCGCCGAGATGGCCGAACGGCACGGGCCGCGCGCCCGGGATCATCAGTTCCACCAGCTGATTGGCACGGGCGATCAACTGCGGCACGCGCGCGACAGGGACGGAGACGTCGTGCTTGATGCTGCCGCCCTCGTGCTTCTGCACCTCGCTCATCAGCTCGCGCAAGCGCCACAGCTCCTGTGCCTGCTTGATCGACGTGGCGACGACGGCGTCGGCGATCTCGCCGCCTTCGATCGCCTCTTGGAGCAAGGCTTCTGCGAGCCGATGAGGCTCTTCGCCCACGCGCGGGCTCGTCAGCTCGAAGAGGACGTACCAAGGATAGGGCGCAGGGAAGGGGTCGCGCGCGTCGTTGCCGTGGCGCAGTACGAAACCAATGCCGATACGCGGCAGGAGCTCGAACGCCGTCAGCATGGGGCCGGCGGACTCGTGGACGCGCGAGAAAAAATCAGGCGCGCGCTCGAGATCGCTCAAGCCCGCAATGCAGGTCACACGCTCCATGGGTCGTGGGAATAAGCGCAGCACGGCGGCGGTGATGATGCCGAGCGTGCCTTCGGAGCCGATGAACAAATCCTTGAGGTCGTAGCCTGTATTGTCCTTGCGGAGAGACTTCAGCCCATTCCACACACGCCCGTCCGCCATCACGACTTCGAGCCCCAGTGCAAGGTCTCGCGCATTGCCGTAAGCGAGCACGGCCATGCCACCGGCATTGGTGGCGAGCACGCCGCCAACTTGGCAGCTCCCCTCGGAGGCTAGACTCAATGGGAACAGCCGTCCGGCGCTCTCCGCCACTTGCTGCGCCAGCCCAAGCGTAAGTCCGGCCTCAACCGTCATGGTGTTGGAGGCGAGGTCGATGTCGCGCACATGGGTGAGGCGCTGAAGCGACACGACCACCTCGTTGCCGCTCTCGAACGGGATCTGGCCGCCGACCAGGCCCGTATTGCCGCCTTGCGGCACGATAGCGGTCAGTGTGTCGTTGGCGCATTTGAGGATGGCCGAGACCTCAGCCGTAGAGCCCGGTTTCAGCACTGCCGCCGCCTTGCCCCGATAACGGTCGCGCCACTCCGTGAGATAGGGCGCCATGTCCGCTTCGTCACGGATTGCATGCTTCTTGCCCACGATGTGCACCAAAGCATCGATGGTGTCGGGGCTGGGCGGTTGGAGCTTTGGGGTCTCGCTCATGGCTGAGGGCTAGCGCGCCTGGGCCGCCCGCCGCAAGCGGTCGTTGATGGCCTCACCGAGGCCGTGCCCCGGCATCGGCATCACGGCGATAGCCGATGCCCCCATGGCGTCGAGCGCCCGGAGCGCTGCGAAGAGGTTTGCGGCCGCTTCCTCGAGGCTACCCGTCGCACTGAGATTGATGCTGGCCACGGCACCCTGTGGCGCGTCGGGCCCGAAGGCGAGCAGGGCCTCGCCGGTCCGAACCTCCGCTACATCGAGCCGCAACGGCGTGTTGGGGGCATAGTGGCGCGCAAGCTGCCCCGGCGAGGCTATGGCGGCGTCCTCTTTCGCTAAGGGAAGCGTCTGCCCTAGTACGGCCTCGATCTGCTCGCGCGGCACTGCGCCAAGGCGCAGGAGAACCGGGGCTTCCCCCGCCGCGCTCACCACCGTCGACTCGATACCGCGTGCGCAAGGGCCGCCGTCGAGGATCATGGCAGGAATGTCGCCAAGCTCGGCCGCCACGTGAGACGCCCGGGTGGGGCTGATCCGCCCCGAGCGGTTGGCGCTCGGCGCGGCGATGGGCAGCCCCGCTTCAGCAAGCAGGGCTTGCGCCACCGGATGGTTTGGCGCGCGCAGCGCGATCGTGTCGAGACCTGCGGTGACAAGGTCGGCAATGCCGCAACCCGGGCGCTTCGGCAGCACGAGCGACAACGGGCCGGGCCAGAACGCACCCGCTAGCTTGCGCGCGGTCGCGTCGAAGACGGCGTAGGTCTCCGCCGCGGCGAGATCGGGCACATGCACGATGAGCGGGTTGAAGCGAGGCCGCTCCTTGGCGGCGAACACCCGGGCCACGGCACTAGCGTCCAGCGCATTGGCGCCGAGCCCGTAGACCGTCTCGGTGGGGAACGCCACGATCTCACCGCCCGCTAGCGCTTGCGCGGCTTGGCCTATGGCCTCTTCGGTGGCGACAAGGACGGGCATGGTCGGTCCCCCTTTCGCGTGTTACCAGGGCCCGGTCAAGCTAGAGTGCCGAAGTCAGTGAACCAAGATTGGCCCCGCGCATGACCACGCTTCTCCTGACCCATCCCGCCTGTCTTGAGCACGACACGGGCTTTGGTCATCCCGAGCGCGCCGACCGCCTGCGCGCCGTCGAGGTTGCGTTGGCAGGCGATGCCTTCAACGGTCTGAAGCGCGAGCGGGCGCCGCGCGCCGAGCTCAGCCAGATCGAGCGGCTGCACCCGAAAGCCTATGTGGAGATGGTTCACGCCGAGATCCCCAAGCGCGATCATAATTGGCTCGACCCCGACACCGTGGTTTCGCCGGGGAGTTGGGAGGCGGCGTTGCGGGCGACCGGCGCCGTCATTCATGCCGTCGATCAGGTCGCCGCCGGCCATGTAGACAACGCCTTCTGCGCCATCCGCCCGCCGGGCCATCACGCCGAGCCCTCCCGCGCCATGGGGTTCTGCCTGTTCAACTCGGTGGCGGTGGCGGCGCTGCACGCCCGCGCCGCCCACGGCGCTAAGCGCGTGGCGGTGATCGACTTCGACGTGCATCACGGCAACGGCACCCAAGCCGCCTTCTGGACCGACGAGGATCTGTTCTACGGCTCGACCCATCAGATGCCGCTGTTTCCCGGCACCGGCGCCCTCGACGAGACGGGAGTCGGCAATATCTGCAACGCGCCGCTTGCGCCCGGCGACGGCAGCGAAAAGTTCCGCGCCGCCTACGAGGAGCGCGTCCTGCCCGCGCTCGATGCGTTCGCGCCGGATTTTCTCTTGGTCTCGGCCGGTTTCGACGCGCACCTGAAAGACCCTCTCGCCCAGCTCCGGCTGCTTGAGCCCGATTTCGCCTGGGTCACCGAGAAGCTGCTTGAAGCCGCGGCGAAGCACACCGGCGGCAAGCTCGTCTCGACCCTGGAGGGCGGCTACGATCTCGAGGCGCTGGCCGACTCGACCGCGGTTCATGTGAAGACGCTGATGGGCGCTTGATTGTGTCCAATGGAAAGGGCTAAGCCAGGCCATGGCCAGTCCGACCGACAATGCCGAAATCAAGACCATGAGCTTCGAGCAGGCGCTGAAAGAGCTCGAGACCATCGTCGACCGTCTGGAGAAGGGCGACGTCGAGCTCGAGGCCTCGATCGTGATCTACGAGCGCGGCGAGGCGCTGCGCGCCCATTGCGACGGGCTGCTGCGCCAAGCCGAAGCCCGGGTGGAGAAAATTTCCCTCAACCAGAACGGCGTGCCGACGGGCACCGAACCTCTGGACGTCGAGGACTAGCCCGCTCGGCCGCTTCATTTAAGCAGGACAAACGCTTGGGCCTGTCCGGTCTCTCCGCTATGGTCGACTGCTTCGCCGTAGGCCGGTTGTATTTGCGTCGGGCCATAGCAAGAGTTGCCAGCGCCGCCTTTGGCCGATAAAGGTGCATTAACGTGCTGATCCTCAACAGTCTTTCCCCGAAACCCGCCAGGTGAGCGAATGAGCGCTGAGACTTCCACGCCCCTGCTGGACCGGGTCCGGACACCGGAGGACATGCGCACGCTCACAGACGCGGAGCTGAAGCAGCTCGCGGATGAGTTGCGGCAAGAGACAATTAGCGCAGTCTCCGCCACCGGAGGTCATCTCGGCGCCGGCCTCGGCGTCATCGAACTCACCGTTGCGCTGCATCACGTGTTCGACACGCCACGCGACAAGGTGATCTGGGACGTCGGGCATCAGGCGTATCCCCACAAGATTCTCACCGGGCGCCGTGACCGCATTCGCACCCTGCGCCAGGGCGATGGCTTGTCTGGCTTCTGCAAGCGCGCCGAGAGCGAATACGACCCGTTCGGCGCCGGCCACTCCTCGACTTCGATCTCCGCCGGCCTCGGTATGGCGGTGGCCCGCGACCTCGCCGGTGGCACCAACAATGTCGTCGCGGTGATCGGCGACGGCGCCATGAGCGCCGGCATGGCCTATGAGGCCATGAACAATGCCGGCGCCATGGATTCGCGCTTGATCGTGATTCTCAACGACAACGATATGTCGATCGCGCCGCCCGTCGGCGCCATGAGCGCCCATCTCGCGCGACTCATTTCCGGCGGCACCTATCGCGGTTTCCGCCGCTGGATGAAGCAGCTTGCGCACAAGCTTCTGCCTAAGAGCTGGCAGCGGCGCGCGGCCCGCGCCGAGGAGTTCACCCGGGGCTTCTGGACCGGCGGCACGCTGTTCGAGGAGTTGGGCTTCTACTATGTGGGGCCCATCGACGGTCACAATCTCGACCACCTCCTTCCCGTGCTGCGTAATGTGCGCAAGATGCAGAACGGGCCGATCCTGGTCCACGTCGTCACCCAAAAAGGCAAGGGCTACGGACCGGCCGAGATCTCAGCCGACAAGTTCCACGGTGTCGGCCGCTTTAATGTCGTCACCGGCGCGCAAGAAAAGGCCGCGCCCGGCGGCCCTCCGAGCTATACCAAGGTCTTCGCGCAAGCCCTGATCGAAGAAGCCCGCGCCGACGACAAGATCGTCGCCATCACCGCGGCCATGCCGTCCGGCACCGGCCTCGACCGGTTCGCGCAAGCCTTTCCCGATCGCTGCTTCGACGTGGGCATTGCCGAGCAGCACGCGGTGACGTTCGCCGCGGGTCTCGCGGCGGAAGGTTATAAGCCGTTCGCGACCATCTACTCGACCTTCCTTCAGCGCGCCTACGACCAGGTGGTGCATGACGTCGCCGTCCAGCATCTGCCGGTCCGCTTCGCCATCGACCGTGCCGGGCTTGTCGGCGCCGATGGCCCCACCCATGCCGGGTCCTTCGACGTCGCCTTTCTGTCCTGTCTGCCCGGCATGGTGGTCATGGCCGCGTCCGATGAGGTCGAGCTCATGCACATGGTGGCGACGGCCGCTGCCATCGACGACGGCCCTAGCGCCCTCCGCTATCCGCGCGGCGAGGGGACGGGGCTTGTGCTGCCCGAACGTGGCACGCCTCTCACCATCGGCAAGGGCCGCGTGGTGCGGGAGGGCTCTGCCGTGGCGCTGCTCTCCTTCGGCGCGCGGCTCGGCGAATGCTTGGCGGCGGCCGATGAGCTAGCGGGCTACGGGCTCTCCGCCACCGTCGCCGATGCCCGCTTCGCCAAACCCCTCGACATGGACCTCATTCGTCAGCTCGCGAAAAACCACGAAGTGCTCATCACCATCGAGGAGGGCTCATCCGGGGGCTTTGGGGCTCAAGTGCTCCAGGCGCTGGCGGCGGAGGGTCTGCTCGACCGGGGCCTCAAGGTGCGGACGCTCACGCTGCCCGACCGCTTCATCGAGCAGAACAAGCCGGCGACAATGTATGCGGAGGCCGGGCTCGATATGCGCGGCATCGTCACGTCGGTGTTCGCCGCGCTCGGCAAGGATGCGCTTGGCCAGGATACGCTTGGCAAGGATACGCGCGGCTCAGGCGCGGTGCGCCTCGCCTAATCCAGACTGCAATCTTTGGTGAACTGCTCGACCGCCTGAGCGCGGCCGTGACCGGACAACTCAGCGCTCACCGCGCCGACCTTGACCGTCACCGGACCGTCGCTGCGCAGCACATCGAGGATCGTTTTCACCGCGACATCGGTCGCCTCTCCGAAAACGGGGTCGCCGGGCTCGTCGCGTCCGGCCTCACCCTCGACCGCCGCCGTCAGCCCATCGGATGCGAACTCGATCGCGAGCGGCGTGCCGGGCTTTGTCTCGGGCAGGTCGGCGTGCACGTTGAGCACGGCGATACCCATCCCGTTGAAGCAGGCGAGCATGACGAGGGGACTCTCGTCCGGATCGAGCGAACCGTAGGTCAGCGTGACGAAGCTGCCATTCACCTTTGCGGTCCAGACCGATGTCCCTTGGGCCGAGCTCGCTCCGGGCAGAGATCCGGCAAGCAGCGCTGCGGCCAAAAGGAAGCGCATGTTGGATTTGATCGTCATGATGGCGATGCTCGTGGGTCGGGTCGCGTGGCGGCAGGAGGTCGCGATGTTCGCGGGGCTCCTGCTTAGTCCAGGGGGCAAGACTTGGCAAATTCGGCGGTTGCCTTGCCACGCCCGGCTGCCGGAAGTGTGGTGACCACCGCGCCTGTCTTAACCGTAACCGGCCCTTCCCCGCTCAAAAGCGCGAGGACCGGCTTGATCTTGAAGCCCGCGGCCTCAGAGAAAAGGTAGCCACTCATCTCATCGGTCCCGATTTGGCCTTGAACCGTGAGTGCGGTCTCGCCGCCGCCGAAGGCGATAGCTACGGGATCGCCGACTTTGGTGCCGGCGATGTCCACATAGACCGTCATTCCCGTGGCCTTGTTGTTGCCGTCACAGCTCATAAGGAACCCGTAGTCCTCGTCCGTCTCCGGTGAGCCGTAGACGAGGTACGCATAGCCATCCTCGCTGCCGGTCGACCATTCATAGCCGTCATCCTCGTCGGCAGCCCAAGCGGCCGTCCCCAACAACAACGAGGCGGCCAGCATAAATCCGGCGAATCTAGCGGCCATTGGCGTGGAGCGATGTGTCGTGCGCCGCCGCCGCCGTGAGGCCCGGCAAGAAGCCCGCGAAGCCAGGATCGAACTCGTGATAATTGCAGGTGATCTCATGGCCTTGGGCGATGTCGGTCACGGCGTAGCCCTTGTCGAAGATGCGGAAATCCGTATTCGGCTCAAGACTGTGGTTCATGAAGCGGCCATTGTCGACGTCGACCACCCGGTAGCCCGGCAAATCCAAGTGCGGATAGCTATACCGGGCGATGAAGGTCCGCATATGAGGCGGCAGCGCGCCGATCTCGACGTCTTTGACGAAGATGTCGAACTTTGGATTGAGGCTCCAGATCAGGCTTCCACAGGGCACGAATTCGCCAGCGAACACGCCGAGCCCCTCGATGGAACTCTGGCCCACATAGGTGCTGATGAGCAGCATTGTGCGCTCCTAAGATTGCCGCGTTGTGATGGGGGTTGACGGAGAGGCGCCTCTTGGCGCCCGGGACACTCGCCGGGGATCATCGGACACCGCCACGGGCGTCGCTCGCCGCCAGGGCAAAACCCCGCTTCCGGCTTGGCCGCTGGGACGTTTGTGCCTGCCGCAGCGCTTCGATGCGCCGCTGAAGATAGGGTGAGAAGTGTCCGGCATAACGCTCCCACAGAGCGGGATCGCGCCAGTCGTCACCCGTCACCCGGCCCCGGCAGATATTTGAGCCGCAGCCACAGTCGAACTCGTCGTAAGGCGACGCATCGCACATGGCGTAGTCGATGGTGACCTCTTCGCCAGGCAGGATGTGCCGCAAGGCGACGATGGCGATCTGGCCGTTGAGGCCTGCGTTCGGCTCGCAAGAGTGGTTGATGAAATCCGGCTGTTCCTCCGCGTCGATCGAGGCGAGGTAAAGGTCCTTCTCGATCTGCACGGTGTGGCGCCGAATCTCGACCGGGAGTGTATCGAGCGCGTCGGCCTTAACAATGCGGCCGCTCCACACGCCGATGAGCTCGCCGGGATCGATCACCTGCCGGGCGACGACGGAACGCCCGCGCTCTCCGCCACGATTTTTGACTTGGCATTTATCGGAAAGGTAAGCCGTCGAGCTTGGGCTCACGAGACCTCCGCGATCACGCGCCGAGCGGGGCGCTTCGCAGTATGTATATGATGCGGCGCCGGACCGCTCCCGGCCTTCGTCCGCGCGCGAGGAATCTCGACGCGACGCGAGCATATGAGAACCGCTTTTGGCCAGCTACAAAAAAAACGCATCGACCGATTATTGGTGGAAGTGGGTCTCGCCCCCACCCGCGCCCGCGCTGCGGACCTCGTGCGCCGGGGCTGCGTCACCGCGGCGGGCGAGGCGGTGTGCAAGCCCGGCGCCCTGGTGGCGGACGATGCGGCCCTTGCCGTGGCGGCCGGCGCTGGCAGCCATGTCTCCCGCGGCGGCCTTAAGCTCGAAGCCGCGCTTGAGGCCTTCAGTCTTGCGGCTGAGGGCTGCGTGGCCCTCGATGTCGGCGCCTCGACCGGCGGCTTTACCGAGGTACTCCTCGCCCACGGCGCGGCCAAGGTCTACGCTGTGGATGTGGGCCGCGATCAGCTGCATGAAAGCCTTCGCGCCGACCCCCGCGTGGTGTCGTTGGAGGCGACCGATGCGCGCACCCTCGACACAGCCGCCATTCCGGAACCCGTCACCGCCATCGTCGCCGATGTGAGCTTCATCAGTCTGACGCAAGCGCTTCCGGCGGCGCTCGAGCGCGCGGCGGCGGGCGCCTGGCTGGTGGCTCTGGTGAAGCCCCAGTTCGAGGCGGGCCGCGAGGCGGTGGGCAAAGGCGGCATCGTCCGGGACGAGAAGGACCGCGCGCGGGCGGTGGCCCGGGTGCGCGACTTTCTTGAACACCAGGGGTGGCAGATTCTCGGCGTGATCCCATCCCCGATCACCGGCGGCAGCGGCAATGTGGAATTCCTGATCGGGGCCCGTCAGAGTGCCTGTCATGGCGCTTGAGGTTGAGATTGGCAGCCTCGGCGCCCAAGGCGACGGCATCGCAGAAGGACCGGACGGTCCGCTCTTCGTGCCGTTCTCACTTCCGGGCGAGCGCGTGCGCATCGCCGTCGAACCTGACGGCAAGCGCGCCACGCTTCTGGACGTGCAGGCGGCGGCGCCTGAGCGCATAGAGCCCGTCTGCCCGCATTTCGGGACCTGCGGCGGCTGCGCCCTCCAGCATCTGGAGGAAGGCGCCTATCTCCGTTGGAAACGTGAGCAGGTGGTGCAGGCGCTCAGGTCGCGCGGCCTCGAGGCGGATGTCGAGCCGGTCCGCCCCGTACCGCTCGGCAGCCGTCGGCGCGCCATTTTCACCCTTGGCCGAACCAAGCAGGGGCTGTTCCTCGGCTATCGCCGCGCCCGCTCCCCCGACCTGATCGACATCGAAGTCTGCCCCATCCTGTCGCCCGGTATCGTCGCCCGCCTGCCGAAGCTCAAGACCGCGCTGGCGCCGCTCCTCGGCAACAAACGGGAGGTGCGGGTCGGCGTGACCGAGACCTTATCCGGCCTCGACCTCGTCGTCGAAGGCGTGCGGCCGAAGCAGGCAGCCTTAGCGGGGCTGGCCCGCCAAGCCTCCAGTCTCGGCGTGGCGCGCGTGACTGTGGATGGCGACAGCCTGCTGCCCGGCGCCCCACCCAAAATGCGTTTCGGTCTCGCTGAGGTGCGGCTGCCGCCCGGCGCCTTTCTCCAGGCCTCGGCCGCCGCCGAGGCGGTCATGACCGAGTTGGTAACCGAAGGTGTCGGCGGCGCGAAGCGTCTCGCCGATCTGTTCGCCGGGCTTGGCACCTTCACCTTCGCCCTGGCCCGAACCGCCGCCGTCGACGCCTTCGAGGCCGACGAGGCGGCGCTGGCCGCGCTGGCCGAGGCGGTCCGGCATACGCCGAAGCTCAAGCCGGTGCGCTGCGTTCCCCGGGATCTGTTCCGCAGCCCCCTGGGCGGCAAGGAGCTCGACCGCTATGACGCGGTGGTGTTCGACCCGCCGCGGGCTGGCGCCGCGGCCCAAGCCGAGCAACTGGCGAAGTCGAAGGTGAAGCGGCTCGTCGCTGTGTCCTGTAACCCCGGCACGCTGGCGCGCGACCTGCGCATCCTCGTCGATGGCGGCTATCGCATCACCCGTATCGTGCCCGTGGATCAGTTCCTGTTTTCGGCCCATGTCGAGGTTGTTGCCCATCTCGAGCGCTAGCCAGCCGTGAGGCCTAGCCCTGGCCGGTCTGTCCGCGATGGCGGAGGTAATGGTCCGCAAGCACGATGGCCATCATCGCCTCGCCAATGGGCACCGCACGGATGCCGACACAGGGGTCGTGGCGGCCTTTGGTGGAAACCTCGGTGTCGCTGCCCTTCGTGTCGACCGTCTTGCGCGGGCTGAGGATCGACGAGGTCGGCTTGACCGCGAAGCGGGCCACGACCGGTTGGCCCGTGGCGATGCCGCCCAAGATGCCGCCGGCATTGTTGGACAGAAACTCCGGGCGGCCGTTCGGGTGCATGCGCATCTCGTCGGCGTTCTCCTCGCCGGACAGCGCGGCGGACGCGAAGCCCGCGCCGATCTCCACGCCCTTGACCGCGTTGATGCTCATGAGACCCGAGGCGATGTCCTGGTCGAGCTTGCCGTAGACGGGCGCGCCGAGGCCGGCAGGCACGCCCTCGGCCACCACTTCGATGACGGCGCCTGCCGATGAACCCTTCTTGCGGACTTCGTCGAGAAAGTCGGCCCACACGCGAGCGGTCTTGGCATCGGGGCAGAAGAACGGGTTGTTATCGATCTCGTCCCAGTCCCAGTTCTCTCGGTCGATCTCGTAAGGCCCGACCTGCACCAGCGCCCCGCGCACGCGCAGGCCCGGCACGACCTTGCGGGCCACGGCGCCGGCCGCAACCCGCGTTGCCGTCTCCCGCGCTGAGGCCCGGCCGGAGCCGCGCCAATCGCGCAGGCCGTATTTCAGGAAATAGGTGTAGTCGGCGTGCCCGGGTCGGAACTTGTCCTTGATGTCTCCGTAGTCCTTCGACCGCGCATCCTCGTTCTTGATCTCGAGTGCGATCGGTGTGCCGGTGGTCAGTTGCTCGCCGCCCTCGGTCTCGAACACGCCGGACAGAATCTCGACCGTGTCGGGCTCTTTGCGTTGGGTCGTGTATTTCGACTGGCCGGGCCTGCGCTTGTCGAGATAACCCTGGATGTCGGCCTCGGTCAGCGGAATGCCGGGCGGGCAGCCGTCGACCACGCAGCCGATCGCCGGCCCGTGGCTCTCGCCCCAGGTGGTGATGCGGAACAGATGGCCGAAGCTGTTGTGCGACATGGGTTCTTTTAGGGGCGTCGGTTCATTGCGTCTAGCTGCCCGATCCTAGCAGGCCAGTCGCAACAAACCGTTTCGTCCTTTTTCCTTCCTCTCCTTCGGCATTGCCGGGCCTTCTCTCTTCGTCATGCCCGGACTTGTTCCGGGCATCCACTGGGGCCGTGCGCCAGGTGGCTCACTCCCAATTGGATTGCCACCCGGGTCCGGCTTCGCCGGCCCGGGCGCAGGCTCAAGACAAGCCCGGCAATGACGAAGGAGAGTGAAGGCATGCCTCATCGCTACCGCGGCGCCAGAGGCGTCCGGCTTTTTGTCAAAGAGCTTTTCCCCCGAGGGGGATTGCGCGCCGAGAAGCGCAGTCCGTATTGGTGTCGTGTCCCTTGCGGGGACACGCGGGCGCCTCGCGGCGCGCCAATCACGGCGGTTACGGCGTCGGGCCCCGCTTCAATCCCGGACTGTCTGTCCGGGATCTAACTGCCAGCTCCTGGCGGGGACTCCTAGTGGTCCCGGGGGGAGCCCCGATGCCGCCCGAGTGACTTGTCACGTACAAGCCCCGCAGGCGCCGCACCCCGTCCCGCGATCAAGACGCCTCATGAGCGCGCCCCTCAACGGACGAGGTGGTGGGAGTGTAACGCAGGTTTGGCGCGCGGGGATAAGGCCGCCCCTGTTTCTGCGTCACCCCGGCGAAAGCCGGGGTCCAGCTTTATTTGCGCTTCGCGCGACTGGATACCGGCTTTCGCCGGTATGACGAGAGCGGAGCGACTGCCTGTCGGGCTCACGGGGCGACCCAGAGGGCAAGCTCGCGCCCGGCCAATGAACCGCCCTCATGCGACATGGCGTCCCTCTCGCGGCTTCTGGCTGAGGGCTGACGGGGGCGAATGCGCGAATTTCTTGGGTTCCGCGCGGTTGCGACCATTGAGGGCGCTACCAGCCCCTGAATGGGCTTCTCGCAGCCCCCTGGCAGACGGGTTTTCGTCTTATTTTTCCGTAGCTTGCCCGCACGCGTCGAGGCGCGGACCGGCTGAGTCTTCGCCGGTCTTCCAAACCCCCCACAATCAGTAATGGAGTAGCCAATGCGTGCTGTGCATGCGGTCTTTGCAATGTTGACTGTTCTGATCCTGGCGAGCGCCGTGCCGCTTGTCCCCGCCCAAGCCTTCCCCTCGCCATTCGCGAAAAATGCCTCGCCGGCGCAAGCGGCCGAGCGCAAGTCCAACCGGACCGGCAAGGTGACCAGGACGACGGGCGGACGCTACAGCGTCGGCCCAAAGCCCGCGCGCTGGTGCGGCTGGTGGATGCGCACGCAAAAAGGCGGCGGCCCCGAACTCAATCTGGCGCGCAATTGGGCCAGCTGGGGCCGGTCCTCGGGCCCGCGGGTCGGCGCCGTGGTGGTGTGGTCGCATCATGTCGGCATGATCACCGGCCGCAACGCGAGTGGTCAATGGATCGTCAAGTCGGGGAATGACGACGGCCGCGTCCGCGAGCGGCCACGCTCGGTTCAGGGCGCGGTGTTCCGCGTCGGCTAGAGGTCATACCGATGAGAAGAAGGGGGCGCGGGCGCGTTGCCCGCGTCCCGCTACTCTCCCCCCACGGGGATATCCGGCGCGTCCACGGTCTTCATCCCGACCACGTGGTAGCCCGCATCGATATGCAACACCTCGCCCGTCACTCCGCGACCTAAGTCCGAAAGCAGGTAGAGCCCGCCGCCGCCCACGTCCTCGATGGTCACGGTGCGGCGCAGCGGCGAATTGTTCTCGTTCCATTTGAGGATGTAGCGGAAGTCGGCGATTCCGCTCGCCGCAAGCGTCTTGATCGGCCCGGCGGAGATGGCGTTGACGCGGATATTGCCTTTGCCGAGATCGGCCGCGAGATAGCGCACGCTGGCCTCCAGCCCTGCCTTGGCCACGCCCATCACATTGTAATGGGGCATCACCTTCTCCGCGCCATAATAGGTCAGCGTCAGCAGCGAGCCGCCATTCGGCATCAGCGCTTCCGCGCGCTTGGCGAGCGCGGTGAACGAGTAGCAAGAGATCAGCAGCGTCTTGACGAAGTTTTCCTCCGTCGTGTCCACATAGCGTCCGTCGAGCTGCTCTTTGTCGGAAAAGGCCACGGCGTGGACCAGAAAGTCGATGGTGCCCCATTCTGACGCCAGCGCGGTGAACACCCCATCGATCGAGGCCCGGTCGGTGACGTCGCAAGGCAGCACGAGCTTGGAGCCGATCTCATCGGCGAGCGGCTGGACGCGTTTCTTCAGCGCCTCGCCCTGGTAGGTGAGCGCCACCTCGGCGCCCTGCTCGGTGATGGCCTTGGTGATGCCCCAGGCGATAGAGCGGTTGTTGGCGACGCCGAACACGACGCCGCGCTTGCCTGCCATGAGTTTTCCGCCGTCCGCCATTCGCCCTCCTTCAAGCCAGAAGTCGGGGCTTTATACATGGCGGGCGTGCCGGGCCGTAGGCTTTTAAACCTGAGAGGCCCGAGGTCGGCGGGCAAATACGGGAGATCCGGCCTTCGGGGACCGGATTGGACGCGTCGTTGCGAGGAGAATCGCTTCGCCGGCTGGGGCCTGGATGCAGAGATCGCCATCCCTCCCCCAGAGGGAGAGGGATAGTGATCTGAGCCTCAGGCCCGCCGCGCTCTGGTCCATGGTCATTTTGGACATCACGCCGCCCACAGGTCTGAGCAAAATTAGACATCACGACCCGGCAAAAAAAAGAGCCGCTGAAAAACGGCCCAAGTCTAGGGATTGGGGGACAACTTTAAGTGCCTCCACAGACTCACATAGGCCGAAGCGGACAGATTTTCCGGTCAGTTCTATACACGGAGGACGATTTCCCGTGCTGACGGGCCGGACGCCGCGAGAGATGAGCGCCCGGCTGGGCCCGGAGGCGCGCCTAGGTCTTAAAGGCGCGGCGCCGGGATCAGGCGGGACAGGGCCAGCTCGCTGCGGGCTTCTCTGGTCAGAGCCTGTGCCCGCGTGACGTAGGAGCGCAGCGGCGTGAACCTTGAGTTCTGGCCTTGGGTCTCGCGCGCCTCGCCTTGATTGGTCGCGGCGGCGGCAGCGGCACGAGCGGTCGGATGCTGGGAATTGGACATTTTGAACCCCTTTAGCCTGAGATTGACCAATGGCCGTCTTGCTCGCGGCAGGCGACACCCTCGATCTTCTTTTCGTAGGCGCCGAGCGCGAGCGAATAGAGGACATGGCGGCAAATGCGGCCCTGATCGTCGCGGAACGCAGATACCGGTTTGACTCGGCCGGCGAGCTGACTTGCCGGGCGGCGCCATACCAGCGTCACGCCGTCACCGAGCTCGGTGAGAGCCATTTGCAGCGCCTGAAACGCGACCGCGCGGTCGCTATGATCGAGGCTGGATTTCAGGGCGTTCAGGCCTTGCGGCTGAGGCCCCGTGGTCACGGCCGCGACGTCGTTTGCCCCGCTCTCCTCGGCCATGAGAGGAGAAAGG
>Ga0075530_1000413_pt1 | contig 20165 bp, 19 predicted proteins | sample NGEPerD_2_FD_75101 | JGI IMG/M metagenome (GOLD analysis project Ga0075530, IMG submission 75101) | Arctic peat soil microbial communities from the Barrow Environmental Observatory site, Barrow, Alaska, USA - NGEE PermafrostL1-D | ecosystem: Environmental > Terrestrial > Soil > Wetlands > Peat ... | reverse complement strand
GATGTAGATGGCACTACCAGCGTGGCGTTGCTTTCATCCTATCTCAAAAGTTTTTATCCGAATGTCGCCACTTATATCCCGGACAGATATGATGAAGGTTACGGGATTTCATATAAGGGGATCGATTTTGCCGCCGATAACGACATCAGCCTGATCATTGCATTGGACTGTGGGATTAAAGCGATAGACAAGGTGGCCTATGCTTCGGAAAAAAACATCGATTTCATTATTTGCGATCACCACCGCCCGGGAGCAGAAATCCCAAAAGCCGTCGCGGTTCTGGACCCTAAACGGGAAGATTGTGAATATCCATATAAAGAACTTTGTGGCTGTGGAGTTGGCTTTAAATTAATACAGGCCTGGGCCTTGAAAAAAGGAGAACCATTTGATACTTTATTGCCATATTTAGACCTGGTGGCTACTGCTATTGGTGCCGATATTGTCCCAATTACCGGCGAGAACCGGATTTTAGCCTATCACGGCCTGCATGTTATAAATACCGCGCCAAGAGTTGGTTTTCAAGCAATCTTGCAACAGGTGAAAAAGGAAACCCTCACCATCACCGATGTGGTTTTTATTATTGCGCCCCGCATTAACGCTGCGGGAAGAATGAAACACGGCTTGTATGCAGTGAATTTACTGGTGGAAGAAGACGAAGAAGCCGCAAAAATTTTCGCTTCCGAAATTGAAGCTTTTAATGCCGAAAGAAGGGAAACCGATAAAAGCATTACGGTGGAAGCCCTGGCTCAAATTATAGATTTGAAGGAACAAGACCGGTTCACTACTGTGGTTTATCAGGAAGATTGGCATAAAGGTGTTATTGGGATCGTCGCTTCCAGATTGATCGAGACCTATTACCGACCAACCCTGGTTTTTACCAAAAGCGGGGAGAAACTTGCGGCGTCAGCGCGTTCTGTAAAAGGTTTTGATGTTTATGACGCTTTGGAAGCCTGTAAAGATCACATCGAACAATTTGGCGGTCATAAATATGCAGCCGGGCTCACGCTTTTGGAATCCCAATATGAAGGTTTTAAACAAAAATTTGAAGAGGTGGTTTCGGCAAGCATCGATAAACGACTTCTTACCCCCGAAATTTCAATAGATGCTGAAATTAACCTTGAAGACATCACTCCAAAATTCCACAGGATCTTAAAACAATTCGCTCCATTTGGACCCGGGAATATGTCGCCAGTTTTCCTCACCCAAAACCTGAATGATACCGGATATGGGAAATGTGTGGGCGGAGAGGATCTGCACTTAAAATGCAGGGTGAAAAATGGAAGTAAAAAAATGGAAATTAATGCCATTGGATTTAATTTGGGAGGTAAATGTGAGCTGATCACGGATGCAAAAAAATTTAAAGCCGTTTATTCCATTGATGAAAATGAATGGAACGGGAATATTTCCCTTCAGTTGAAATTAAAAGATATTAGCTCGTAAACTGTTAAAATTTCGCAGTACAAACCTTGTATTAATTTGCCTGATTTTTTAACCGTTTGGATTTTCCGTAAATTTAACTTTCCCTAAATAAAATCTGATGAAACATTCATAACAGCAAGTCGTTTCACAAGTGGATGATTATGGATGTTACATATGACCGATAAAAAACAATAAAATAAACACATGAAATTTTTAAGTTTAATAGCCATAGTTTTAAGCGTATTTAGTCTTCACCCGCAGGAAAACATTCAAAAAGTTAGCTCTCCAGATGGAAATATTCGGGTGAATTTCAGTTTAAATGAAGAAGGCAGGCCTTTCTACCTGGTTTTTCATAAAGATCAAACCGTTATAGACACTTCTTTCCTGGGATTTGATCTCAAAGATGCGCCTTCGCTTTCCACTGATTTTGAAATTGTAAACTCAGGAACTTCCACTTTTAGTGAAACCTGGAAAATGCCCTGGGGAGAGCAGTTGGAAGTTGAAAATAATTACAATGAATTAAAAATTGACCTGGCCGAAAAATCCGGGTTAAAAAGAAAGCTATCTGTTACCTACAGGGTTTTTAACGATGGAATTGGATTTAAAACTGATTTTCCCGAACAGGAAAACCTGAAAGAAGTTATTATAACCGATGAGAACACCGAGTTCGCCCTTACCGGAGATCATACCACATTCTGGATCCCGGGAGATTGGGATATTTATGAGCATTCGATCAATACCAGTAAGGTGTCAAATATCAATGCGATCTCCAAACGGAACAACCCCAATTTGGGACATCATTCCTATATTCCTGAAAACGCGGTTAATACACCCGTGACTATGAGGACTGATAGCGGATTGCACCTGAGTTTTCACGAGGCCAAATTGATAGATTATGCCGGAATGACCTTAAAAGTGGATACCATCAACTTAAAATTGACAAGTGAATTGGTAGGTTCAGAAATTACCGGTTATAAAGTGAAAAGGACAACTCCTTTTGAAACTCCGTGGCGTACAATTTTAATAACTGAAAAAGCAACGGAATTAATAGATTCAAAATTGGTGCTCAATTTAAACGATCCCAATAAAATTGGGGATGTTTCCTGGTTTAAGCCCACAAAATACACCGGGATCTGGTGGGAAATGCACCTGGGAAAATCAACCTGGGATATGAGCGCCCAACAAGATATGAATACTTTTACAAAAGATTCAAAACCGCATGGAAAACACGGTGCTACCACCGAAAACGCCAAAAAATTAATCGATTTTTCCGCTAAAAACGGGATTGGGGCAATGTTGGTGGAAGGATGGAATACCGGTTGGGAACATTGGATTGGGTTTGAAGATCGTGAAGGAGTTTTCGATTTTGTAACCCCTTATGCAGATTATGATCTGGATGAGGTTGTGAAATACGGAAAAAGTAAAGGAGTCTCTATTGTGATGCATCACGAAACTTCCGGGGCTCCCAGAACTTATGAGCAACAATTGGATACCGCCTATGCTTTGATGCAGAAATACAATATGCACGTGGTAAAATCTGGTTATGTGGGAAAAATTATTCCAAAAGGAGAATATCACCACGGGCAATGGATGGTAAATCATTACAATAATGTGGCGATACGTGCTGCAGATTATAAGGTGGCGGTAAACGCGCACGAACCCATTAAAGCAACCGGATTGAGAAGGACCTATCCCAATATTATTTCACGGGAAGGCCTTCGCGGACAGGAATTTAATACCTGGGCAAGTGATGGTGGCAACCCGCCGGAGCATCTGCCACTTGTCGCTTTTACGAGAATGCTCGCCGGACCAATCGATTTTACCCCGGGAATTTTTGATATAAAATTTGATAAATATAAACCGGACAATCAGTTAAATACTACCCTGGCTCATCAACTGGCGTTATACGTGGTAATTTACAGTCCGATACAAATGGTGCCCGATCTTCCTGAGAATTACATTGGGCAACCGGCATTTCAGTTTATTCGGGATGTGGTGACAGACTGGAAACAAACCAAAGTTTTGAACGGCGAAGTGGGTGATTTTGTAACTATTGCACGGGAAGACAGAAATAGCGATAACTGGTTCCTGGGAAGTATCACCGATGAAAATGCCAGGGAATTGGAAATAAACCTGGATTTTCTTCCGGAAGGAAAATTTATGGCTATTATTTATGAAGATGGGGAAAATGCGCACTGGAATGATAATCCAACCGATATCAATATTAAAGAGCAGGTTGTTTCAAATTCAGACAAACTCACCCTTAAATTAGCTGCTGGAGGTGGAGCAGCGGTGAGTTTTGAAAAACTGGCAGAATAAATTAAAGAAAGAGAACTTTTCCAAAGTTTTAAACTTTGGAAAAGTCACCCGGCAAATGAAGTTTCTGTTTCCTGTAAATTTTAAAGAATTTTAATCCTGTAATTTTTTCAGCTTTAATTCATTTCCATCAAATTCCCCATACGTATAATGAGAAATCCAATCGCCTAAATTCACGTAGGTAGATTTTCCGTTGAGGTCTATTTCCAGTGGCAAATGACGGTGCCCGAAAATGAAATAATCATAATGTGTAGTTTCCAGTTTTTGTTTGCAATATTGAATGAGCCATTCGTTTTCTTCCCCAAGGAATTTTTGATCTTCTACTCCCGATATCAGTTTGTTTTTAACTGATAAATGCTGTGCCAGAGGAATGCCCAAATCTGGATGCAGCCAGCGGTAAAGCCATTTTGATAAGGGATTTGTGAACACTTTTTTCATGCGTTTGTATCCAAAATCTCCCGGTCCCAGACCGTCACCATGACCTATCAGGAATTTTTTGTCATTGAAAACAAATTCTTTAGGGTTTCTAAAAACGGGAATATTCAGCTCTTTTTCAAAATAATCCCGCATCCAAAGATCGTGGTTGCCCACAAAAAAGTAGATCGGGATGCCGCTGTCGCGTATTTCGGCCAGTTTTCCAAGCGTGCGGACAAAGCCTTTTGGCACCACGTGTTTATATTCAAACCAGAAATCGAATAGATCACCCAATAAAAATATGGCGGCCGCGTCTTCCTTGATCTCATCAAGCCACTTCACAAAACGGAGTTCGCGGGGTTTGCTCTCTTCAGCAGTGGGCGCTCCCAAATGATTGTCGCTTGAAAAATATATTTTTTTTCCTTGAGGAATGTTCATAAATCGAATTCTGAATATAAATAACCTTGTTCATTTTTGCTATCCCAATTGGAGTTGTGGGGCTTTTACTTTGGGAATTGGGGAGCCTGATCACTCGCATACCATTCGGCAAAGGAACTTTCGGTTTCCTGTAATTTCAGGGAGTGAAGTTTTATATGTCCCGGCAACCGGTTTTTTATTTTTTCAGAAAAATCCACCACCATATTTTCACTGGTAGGTTGATAATCCACCAAAATCACGTTATGGCCCCGATTTTCTAATTCCTTTGCCAGTTCAACGTGAGGAGTGTTTTTATTGAAAACCGTGGCGTGATCAAATTTATCGACAATTTCTGATTTTACAATGCGCTTTAAATCACCAAAATCGATCACCATCCCGTATTTAGTTTCCGAAGGATCAGAAATAGGTGTTCCTATTACCGTAACGGCGAGCTTATAACTATGTCCGTGCAGGTTTTTACACTTTCCATCGTACCCGTATAGAGCGTGGCCGGTTTCAAAAGAAAATCGCTTGGTAATCCTAATTTTAGACATCGCATTTATTTATGCTGCAAAGGTATTAAATAAGCGGGCAAAAAAAAATTCTGTTATTTTTGTTTTTATTTCAAAAAATTTCCTTTAAATTTGAAAGGTAAACTTTAGGGGTGCTGGTTTTTACAAACCGGCTGAGATAAGACCCGTTGAACCTGATCTGGTTAATACCAGCGAAGGGAAAAGTGTTTCTACATATTTAATCAATATTCCCTTGCGAGGAGTTTTGGTTTGTATTTACTTTTTCTTTAGGGAATTCCCCTGTTGTTTACAGCTATTAAATATCGAAATGATGATAACTGTAAACGTAAACAACACCGCCCATACTTTTAATTCACATTCCAGCCTGCAGGATCTGTTGACACAGCTCAATATTTCCCAAAATGGGATTGCTGTAGCCGTAAACAATCAAATTATATCTAAAACAGATTGGTGTCAGCATCAACTTGCCGAAGGCGAAAATTTGCTCATTATCAAAGCAACACAGGGAGGATAGTTTAAAAACTTCTGCGGAAGGAAACTTTTGCTGAATAAAATTATAAATCACTAAACTAAAGTAAGTATGAAAAAGGAACAGACTTCAAATGAGCAAATCATCAGTCGCACACCTTTTCCCAACTCAGAAAAAATCTATGTGAGCGGAAGGATCCACCCGAAAATCAAAGTCCCAATGCGCAGGATAAACCTTAGCGACACAACCGATAATTTCAATGGAAAAGTGGAAAAAAACGAACCCATCCTGGTGTACGATACCAGCGGAGCCTATACCGATCCAGCTGTAGATATTGACGTTAAAAAAGGCCTGGAACCCATTCGTGAAAACTGGATTATGAGCCGTAATGATGTGGAACAGCTGGAAGGGCTTTCTTCGGCTTACGGAAGGGAAAGGGAAAGCAATCCCAAACTGGACGAACTGCGTTTTAAAAGAAACCGAAAACCTCTAAAAGCACTGCCCGGTAAGAATGTTACCCAAATGCATTATGCCCGACAAGGAATTATCACGCCCGAGATGGAATATATTGCCATCAGGGAGAACCAAAAGCTGGATGAGATCAATAAAATTGCGGCACAGCATCCGGGCAACAGTTACGGGGCGAGTATCCCAAAAGTCATTACACCGGAATTTGTAAGGGACGAGGTGGCCCGCGGAAGAGCTATTATTCCTTCCAATATCAACCATCCCGAGAATGAACCTATGATCATTGGCCGTAATTTCCTTGTAAAGATCAATGCCAATATTGGAAATTCCGCCGTTTCATCTTCTATTGAGGAAGAAGTGGAAAAGGCCGTGTGGGCCTGCCGCTGGGGAGCCGATACTATTATGGACCTTTCCACCGGGAAAAACATTCACGAAACCCGCGAATGGATCCTTAGAAACTCCCCGGCACCTATTGGGACTGTGCCTATTTATCAGGCTTTGGAAAAAGTAAACGGCAAAGCTGAAAATCTTACCTGGGAAATCTTTAGGGATACGTTGATCGAGCAGGCTGAGCAGGGGGTGGATTATTTCACCATTCATGCCGGGGTGCGCTTGCGGTACGTGCCGCACACTGCCAAACGCCTTACCGGAATTGTTTCCCGGGGTGGTTCCATTATGGCGAAATGGTGCCTGGCACATCATAAAGAAAGCTTTTTGTATACGAATTTTGAAGAGATTTGTGAGATTATGAAGGCTTATGATGTTTCATTTTCGCTGGGAGATGGCTTGCGCCCCGGAAGTATTGCCGATGCTAACGACTACGCACAATTTGCCGAACTGGAAACACTGGGGGAACTCACCAAAATAGCGTGGAAGCACGATGTACAATGTATCATTGAAGGTCCCGGCCATATTCCAATGCATATGATCAAGGAGAATATGGACAAACAACTGGAAGTATGCGGCGAAGCCCCTTTTTATACGCTGGGGCCATTAACTACCGATATTGCTCCCGGTTACGATCATATCACCAGCGGTATTGGTGCGGCCATGATAGGTTGGTTTGGTTGTGCGATGTTGTGCTACGTGACGCCAAAGGAACATTTGGGATTGCCCAATCGTGATGATGTAAAAGAAGGGGTGATTACCTATAAAATCGCTGCCCACGCTGCCCACGCTGCCGATTTGGCCAAAGGACACCCTGGTGCGCAACACCGGGACAATGCGATGAGCAAAGCCCGCTTCGAGTTCCGTTGGGAAGATCAATTCAACCTGGCGCTGGACCCCGATACTGCAAGGTCTTACCACGATGAAACTTTACCTTCTGAAAATGCCAAAGTAGCCCATTTCTGTTCTATGTGCGGCCCGAATTTCTGCTCGATGAAAATCACGCAGGACGTTCGTAATTACGCACAGGAGCACGGGCTGGATACCGAGAAAGCCATTGAAGAGGGAATGAATAAAAAATCGGAAGAATTTAAAGATAAAGGAAGCGAAGTTTATCTGTAACATCCAATAATGCTCATTCTTATTACTTCCGAACAAAGCAATAGTACAGAAATAGAGCAGCTCATTCATTTTTTCGAAAATGGGCTGCAACTTTTGCATGTGCGTAAATCCGGAATAAAGGAGGAGGAGCTGAAGGCCTGGTTGTCACAATTTGAAGTAGAACACCTCCATAAAATGATACTCCATCAACATCATCATTTAGCTGAAGTTTTTTTTCTGAAGGGCATTCATCTAAAGGAAAGTTTTCGCAGAAGTCTGAAAAATTTAGCTGAATATGTAAAACAGTTCCGCGAAAAAGGATGTACAGTAAGTACTTCTTTTCACGATCCTGAAGAAGTGGCTAAAGAAACTTCTTTGTTTGATTATGTGTTTTTGAGTCCCGTGTTTTCTTCCATTTCCAAAATCGATTATAAAGGCAGGATTTTTAATGTGGAAGCATTGCCGCAAAAAATAGTTGCTTTAGGCGGCATTGAGACAGCAAATATCCCAAGGGCGAAAGAATTGGGATTTGCCGGAGTAGCAGCACTGGGAGCAGTTTGGCTGGCAGAAAATAAACAGCAGGCTTTTGCTGAACTCTCTAATAAATATCAATATGTGTACACCTGAAAGACCATTTGTATTGAGCATAGCTGGGATGGATCCCTCGGCCGGCGCAGGTTTACTTGCCGATGTAAAGACGTTTGAGGCTTTAAATTGCTACGGCCTCGCAGTTAACACGGCAAATACAGTGCAAAATGATGAAATTTTTAAATCCTGTCAATGGCTGCCAGAAGCTTTGATTTTTCAGCAACTGGAAATTCTGCTGAATAGATTCCAGATTGAGGTGGTGAAGATTGGCATTATAGAGGACCTTTTGATTTTGAACAAAGTGATCGATGAATTGCTGATAAGAAATAAAAATATCAGGATCATTTGGGATCCTGTTCTGAAATCCAGCAGTGGATATGCGCTTCAGGACCCTCAGGAATTGCAGGAGCACCTGGATGAGGTCTTGGAAAAAGTATTCCTGGTCACCCCGAATTTTCAGGAGATAACAATGTTTTACCGGGAGTTTAGCCTGGAAGAAAAAATTGATGGAATAAGGGTGAAAACCAATTTGTACCTGAAAGGCGGCCACCGAACCGAAGCACCGGGACTGGACGAATTGTTTACTACAAGCGGTGATTATTTTTCCCTGGAACCCGGCAGAAAAGATTGCACCGAAAAGCACGGCAGCGGATGCATATTATCCTCGGCACTTGCAGCACATTTGGCATTGGATTATTCGCTTCGGGAAGCTGCCCAAAAAGCTAAATTTTATACGGAAGGCATATTGGCATCAAACACAACTTTACTTGGATACCACCACCTATGATCTCAAACCTACATTACATATCGCAGGGAAATACTCCGCAGGAACATTTGGAAAACATTTGCAGGATGTGCCCGGCCGGGGCCAACTGGATACAGCTGCGGCTCAAAAATGAGTCTTTTGGCACTGTGCTGAAAACCGCAAAAGCAGCAAAGGAAATTTGCGATAGTTTTCAGGTAAAACTTATTATTAACGACTTTCCCGAAGTGGTAAAGCAAGTGGATGCCTGTGGTGTGCATTTGGGAAAAGAAGATAGCTGCCCCCTGGAAGCGAGGAAGATCCTGGGAGCAAATAAGATCATAGGCGGGACGGCAAACACGCTGGAAGATTGCCGGGTTTTGCTCCAAAAGCAGGTGGATTATATTGGGCTGGGGCCGTTTCGGTTTACCACCACCAAGAAGAATTTGAGTCCGGTATTGGGAGTGGAAGGCTACCGGGAGCTTTTGGGGCATTTGTTGCAAAGTGGCAGTACTGTTCCCGTGATCGCAATTGGCGGGATAATGCCAGCTGATATCCCGGCGCTGGCGCAATGTGGGGTGCACGGGGTGGCAATTTCCGGTTGGCTCACTTCCCACAGGCAACCTGAAAAAATGTTTCAGGAGATCTTTAATCAATTTTCAGAAAAACAATTATGAACAAGACAGATCAATTAGTAATAGCAGGAAAAACGTTTTCCTCCCGGTTGTTTACGGGAACAGGAAAATTCAGCTCTTCAGAAATAATGCTTCAGGCAATACTTGCTTCAGAAAGTGAACTGGTTACCGTTGCTTTAAAACGTGTAGAGCCGGGAAATGACGAGGATGAAATGCTTTCAAAATTACATCATCCGCATATCAGTTTATTGCCTAACACTTCCGGAGTGCGTGACGCCAAGGAAGCCGTGTTTGCTGCCCAAATGGCCAGGGAGGCGTTGGGTACAAACTGGGTAAAAGTAGAGATACATCCCGATCCTAAATATTTACTGCCCGATCCTGTGGAGACGTTGAAAGCCTGTGAGGAGCTGGTAAAACTGGGGTTTGTGGTAATGCCTTACATTCACGCAGACCCGGTATTGTGCAAGCGACTGGAAGAGGTGGGGGCGCAGTGTGTAATGCCGTTAGGCGCGCCTATAGGAAGTAGCAAAGGACTTAAAACCCTGGATTTTTTGGAGATTATCATTGAGCAAAGCAACGTGCCGGTAATTATTGATGCAGGAATTGGAAGTCCTTCGCACGCTGCGCAGGCTATGGAAATGGGAGCTGATGCTGTGCTGGTAAATACGGCTATTGCGGTTTCCCCAAATCCTGTAGAAATAGCCATAGCCTTTAAAATGATGGTGGAAGCTGGAAGAATGGCTTTTAACGCACAACTTGCCCCCAAAAAACAACAAGCTGAAGCCAGCAGCCCCCTAACCCAATTTTTATATGACTAGTTTCAAGCATACTTTAGGGAACTATTCCTGGGAGGAGGTTTTACAAAGCATTTTTTCAAAGACCGAAGCCGATGTACGGCTTGCTTTGGATAAAAGGAAGCGTAGCCTGGAAGATTTCAAAGCCCTTATCTCTCCTGCCGCCCGGCCTTTCCTGGAAGAAATGGCGCAGCAGAGCCGGGCCATCACCAAAAAGCGCTTTGGAAATACGATGCAAATGTACGCACCGCTTTATTTGAGCAATGAGTGCCAGAACATTTGCACCTATTGCGGGTTTAGTATGACCAATAAAATTCCGCGTAAAACTTTGACCGATGAGGAAATAGTAAGGGAAGCCGAATTTTTAAAAGCAAAGGGATATGACCATATTTTACTTGTTACAGGAGAGGCAAACAGAACGGTGGGCGTAGATTATATGTGCAATGCAGTGCAGCTTTTAAGGAAGTATTTTTCCAATATTTCTATTGAGATCCAGCCGCTGGACCAGGATGAGTATGAGAAACTGATTGAAAAAGGGCTTTATGCGACATTGGTATATCAGGAAACTTATCACCGGGAAACCTACAAGATCCATCATCCAAAAGGGAATAAATCAAATTTCGATTACCGCCTGGAAACTGCCGATAGATTAGGAAGGGCGGGAATCCATAAAATTGGAATAGGCGCATTGTTCGGACTGGAAGATTGGCGGGCCGATAGCTTTTTTACCGCATTGCACCTTAAGTATTTGCAAAAGACGTACTGGAAAACCAAATATTCCATTTCTTTTCCCCGGCTACGACCCTTTAGCGGCGGACTCGAACCCAAAGTTGAGATGACCGATCCTGATTTGCTGCAGGTGATCTGTGCGTACAGAATACTGGATGAAGAGGTGGAATTGTCTATTTCTACCCGGGAAAAGGAAATTTTTCGCGATCATATTGTGCATTTGGGAATCACGTCTATGAGTGCAGAATCCAAAACCAATCCCGGAGGATACGTTGTAGCGCCTGAATCTCTGGAACAATTTGAAATTTCCGACGGGCGTAGTACTGAAATTATCGCGCAAATGCTCTCAAAAAGCGGAATTGAACCGGTGTGGAAAGACTGGGAAAAAAGATGGTAGACGATGTTGACAGAAAATGATAAGCAGCGGTACCTTCGGCATATTCTGCTGAAAGAGATCGGTGAGGAAGGGCAGTTAAAACTGAAAAAAGCCAAAGTCCTGGTCATTGGGGCAGGTGGCCTGGGATGTCCTGTTTTACAATACCTGGCAGCTGCCGGAGTAGGGAAAATTGGGATTATTGACAATGACATAGTTGATATTTCCAATTTACAGCGGCAGATACTTTTTTCAGAAAAAAATGTGGGTCAGCCAAAAGTGCTGGCGGCCAAAACCCGCCTGCAGGAAATGAATTCTTCTATTGAAATCGTCACGCACAATGAACGATTGGGAGCGGAAAATGCAGAGGAATTATTTTCCCAATATGACCTCATTGTAGAGGGCAGCGACAATTTCACCACAAAATATCTCGCAAATGATGCGGCGGTCCTTACAGGAAAACCTTTGGTTTTTGGTTCTATTTTTAAGTTTGAAGGCCAGGTGGCGGTTTTTAATTATCAAAACGGCCCCACCTATCGATGCCTTTTTCCTGAATTCGGTGCTCCCGAAGATATGCCCAATTGCAGTGAAGTTGGTGTGCTGGGAATTTTGCCGGGAATTATAGGGAGCCTGCAGGCAAATGAAGTGCTAAAGATCATTTTGGGAATTGGAGATGTGCTTTCAGGAAAACTATTTCTGTTAAACGCTCTTGTGATGGAGACGCAAATTCTTTCATTTTCGAAAAATAAGGAAGTGGTGATTGATAAGCTCGAAGAACTGGATTTTGTCTGTAAAACTTCGAATGTAAAATTGTTGTCCTATCAGGAATATCGGGCAAGCCAGGATAAATATACGCTGGTGGACGTGCGAACTTCAGCAGAAAGAGCTGCAGTAAATATTGGAGGTTTACATATTCCCCTTTCAGAAATTAATCTCCGCTATCTGGAATTGGAGCGGGAAGATAATTTGCTGGTTTATTGTGCTTCAGGAAAACGCAGTGCGGCGGCCATTTCGATGCTGCAGAAAATTCTTCCGCATAAAAATTTTTACAATTTAGAAGGAGGGCTTCACAAAGTTTCTTAAGCAAACCGGAAAAATATGTAAATTCGCTGGGTTATTAAACCGTGAAGATGTTGGAAGCTGAATTATTTGAACAACTGGAATTTAAAGAAAACCCTTTTTATGAGAAGGTCATTTCCGGGTTGTTGGAAGATCAATATTGTATTGTAGAGGATTTTTTCGATCTGGAAGAAGTTGAGCTCCTTCGTAAATCATTGCTGGATAAATATGAAAATGATGCCTTTAAAATGGCTGCCATAGGAAACAGGACCAATGAAAATATTCAAAGATCGGTACGGGGTGATTTTATTTTATGGATTGACGAAGCCGATGCCGGAGCAGCTGAACTCATTTTTTTCAACAAGTTAAATTCATTGATAGAATACCTTAACAAAACGTGTTTTTTGGGAATCCTACAAAAAGAGTTTCATTATGCCTTATATCCTGAAGGCACTTTTTATAAACGGCATTTGGATACTTTTCAGAACGATGACCGGCGAAAACTTTCCCTGGTTTGCTATTTGAACGAGGAGAACTGGAAGCCGGAAAATGGCGGCGAATTGGTAATTTATAAGGAAGAAAATGGGATTGAAGTCTCAAAAAATATTTATCCGTTGGCAGGGCGGGTGGTTATTTTTGAAAGTCAGATGTTGGAACACGAGGTAAAACCTGTAAAAACCCCGCGATTGAGTATCACCGGCTGGTTAAAGACCCGATAGTTATTTCCTGAATTTTTTATATATGACCACACCTATCAAGGCAATTGCCAATATCAACCACATTCCCATTCCACTCAAAAAGCTGAAAATTCCCTGGGTTTCTTCATTCATAATTTTTATTTTAAGGATTTTTCCCGCCTTTTTCTCCAGCTGTAACGTGCATAATAAAAAATTGCCAGGAGAAGGAGTATGGCCAGGAGGTACCATTTATTTTCCAGGATAAATTCCCAAATTGTAAAACCCCATTCCTGTTCAGGTCTGGGCGGTTGATCTTTTGGAATTTCTAATTGAAGAGGCATAATTTATAATTTTATTGAAGATAATAAAAATTTCAGCAAGCTTTGATCTTTATGGCCCTGTTCCTTCTTTTTTCTTTCTGAATAAAATAAAGAATGCAAAAAGAAAAATAAATATTATTGACAGTATTAAAAGTACCACCCAATTTTGACCGATAAAGGATCCAATTTCATATCCATATTGAAATGCATTTCCCTGTTGCAGAGCGATAGTATTGAAGATCAAAACCATCTTTTATTTTTTGAATTTTCTCAATGCATTTTTGGTGAAATCTGACAATACCAATTCCCCTGAGATTGCAGCGCGTTCCTGAAGAAGGTTTTCCCAGCCTTCAGTATTTTTCCAGAGTATCTTTTTCATTTCAAATAATGCTTCCGGATTATAAGAGGCCAGTTTTTCTGAAAAAACAAGCATTTCCTTATCCATGTCTTTAATAGTTTCGAATACATGAGAATATAAGCCTTTTTCCTGTGCCCAATAGGCATTTCTCCATTCGTGTGCCGCCAGGGTCAATTCTGCCAAAGCAGCCACTCCCATTTTGCGCTCCACTGCCGGGGCGATCACAAAAGGACCAATCCCAATACTCAATTCCGAAAGTTTTATGGCCGCAGCTTCGGTCGCCATGGTGTAATCACAGGCAGCTGCAAGACCAACCCCGCCACCCACGGTTTTTCCCTGAATCCGGCCAACGATCAGTTTTTTACAATTTCTCATAGCATTGATCACATTTGCGAATCCTGAGAAGAATACTTTGCCTTGTTGCATATTTTCAATTGCCATCAGTTCATCAAAAGAGGCTCCCGCACAAAAGGCTTTTTCTCCTTCCGATCTCAGTATTATCAGGTTTACATTTTCATCCTCAGAGAGGTTTTGAAATTCCTTGCGCAAGCGCTCCAGTAATTCGGATGGAAAAGAATTACTTGCGGGATGCCCGAATTCTATCGTGGCAATTTTGTTTTCAATTTTAGTATATAAACTTCCGTTTTCGCGCGTGGTGGTCATATCTCAAATGATTTGTGTAAATGTAAAGATAATTGCTTAAAATTTACTAATTCCGAAAAGTTGTGTGCCATAAGGAGGTGCAACATTCAGAAGCTCCTAATCCTGAATGTTTTCAGGAAGTTTTTTTTTTAAATCGAAAAGTTTGTGTTTTAATAAGTTGTGAAACTCCACAGCAGGTCTTTATCCTATTCCTGTCTTCTATATTTTTGTTTTTCTGCGAAAATATGCGAGATCTGCGGGCAATTTTTTTCTTGCTGTTTTTGTAGATTCCAGTAGTTTTTCTAAAATAGAACCTTTCAAAATGTAACAGAATTTGGATCAAAGCTCTTTATGCAGATATTTTCTTCGGAATTGAATCACCAAAGCACCGCTTCGTATGAGCATCCACACAAAAAAGGCGAGCCAGATAGCGTGCAGTTTCAAACCGAAATAATCGGCTATGAAAAGTGTGGGCCAAAAACCTAAGAATGTTGCCACAAGCAACACATTCCGAAGGTATTTTGCCTCGCCCAGGCCTTTAAAAATTCCGTCGAACATAAACGCGATTGCATTTACCGGCTGCATTAATAAAACCATCCAGAAAACCGAAGAGAACAACATCAATACCCCGGTTTCCTTATTGAAGATCAGCCCAATTTCGTTGTAAAACAAGCCGCAGATCCCCATTAAGATCAAAGCGATAAATACTGAATATTTGCTTAATTTTTTGCTCAATTTCCATAGGTTTTCATAATCCCGTGCCCCAAGTAAGCGCCCGCTAATGGCATTTCCTGCATTGGCATAGCCGTCTATAAAAAAGGAGAAAAACAGCCAGATATTCATTAAAATACTTTGGGCAGCGATATAATATTTTCCGTACCCGGTGGCATAGGCAGTAGCGAGATATATCGCAAAATTAAGCGCCGCGGTGCGAACAAAAAGATTGGCGGCCATTATCAGCAAGCCTTTCAGTTGCGGATTGATAGTAAAACTCAGTTTTAAATTGAAAGGGGTTTTTTTAAAGTAAAACCACAAGGCCATTACTAACATAACGGCTTGAGCGGCTAAACTGGCATAGGCCGCACCTTTTAAATGCATGGCAGGAATAAAACCCTCTACCCCGTAAACCAGTAAAAAATCTAAAATCGCATTGACTATTGCCCCAGTAATGCTGCATATCATCGCCCACAGCGTGTTTTGAAGACCGCGAAAAACACCGAATATCGCAAAGGTCACCAAAGTGAGCGGATAACCCAAAGCCCTGATCTGATAATAATCTTCAGAATAACTTAAAATCAAACCCTGGGCATTGTATGCGTTGAAAATAGCAGAGGCAAAAAAAGCGGTTAATCCATAAATCGCGAGACTTAACAAAAAGTTGAAAAGGATTACCTGCGGGATCAGTGTTTTTACCGCGTGCAATCTATTTGCCCCTAAATGTTGGGAAACAATAGATGAAATCGCGGTTTTGGTTTGCGCCACGATCCAGATTATCGCTGAGAGGAATGAACCCACGATCCCGGCTGCCGCAAGCGCTTCAATTGGATTCTCTTTTACATTGCCAATTACGGCGATATCGGTTAGTGAAATAAGCGGTTCGGCAATCCCGGCGATAATGGCAGGAATTGCAAGGCGGTTGATATTTTTAAAACTTACGGAAGTGTTCAAAATTAGAATTGAGAGTACAAATGTAAGCTAAGATAACTTCTTTTTAAGAAATTGTTTGTGGTGAAAATGGGGGAAATCCCCCATATCCTAAATTTAAATCCTATTTTTGGGTAATTTCTTATTATCCTTAGTAAAAAACTATGAAAAAGAACTTTTTATGCCTGGCCGCAATTGCGTTTTTCGGAATATTAAGCGCTGCTGCTCAGACAAATTATCCTACAAATGCAGAGGTCACGCAAAGGCTTCAAAAAATAGCAACCTCCGGGAATGCCAAATTGATTTCGCTCACTAAAACCGAAGGAGGCCTGGATATTTGGGCTCTTCAACTCGGGAACGGCGATCTGGAAAATAAACCTGCGATAGCGATTACCGGCGGTGTGGAAGGCAATCGTGTTTTAAACGTGGAACTTGCGCTGCAAGTAGCAGAACGCCTGGTGAAGGATCATTCTGAGCTTTTGGAAACCACCACTTTTTATGTTTTTCCGAATATGTCTCCGGATGCCTTTGCTCAATATCACGGCAAACTTAAATATGAACGCAGGGGAAATTCGGTGAAAATTGACCACGACAGGGACGGGAAAGAGAGTGAAGACGGCTATGAAGATTTGAATAAGGATGGGTTTATCACTTCAATTCGAATTGAAAGTCCGTTAGGGAATACCACAACCCATCAAAAGAATGGACGGGTAATGGTGAAAGCAGATCAGAAAAAGTATACAGACAGCACCTATTATTTGTTGCATTCTGAAGGGATCGACAATGATAAAGACAAAAAATTCAATGAAGATCCGGAAGAAGGGATCGCTTTTAATAAGAGTCTGACCTATAAATTCCCGGCTTTTGAACCATTTGCGGGGGATTACCCGGTTTCTCAGAAAGAAAGTCGGGCTTTGCTGGATTACTTATTTGAGCGATGGAATATTTTTGCCTTTGTAACTTTCGGTCCGGCAAACAACCTTTCGGCTCCTTTAAAGTTCAACAAAACAGAAGCCGAAAAACGTGTTTTGACATCTATGCTGGAAAAGGATGTGGAACTTAATAAAATGGTTTCAGAAATGTATAATGAAACCATTTCCAAAAAAGCCTATGATCAGGATAACCAGGGAACCGATGGCGATTTCTTTCAATGGGCGTATTTTCATTTTGGAAGATTGAGTTTTAGTACCCCCGGCTGGTGGGTTCCAGAAATGAAAGTGGAAAAGAAGGATTCAACTGAAACAAAGAAAATAAAAGTGACCCCTGAAACCAATTTTTTGGCCTGGGCTGCAAAAGAAGGAATAAACGATGTTTTTGTTCCCTGGACGCAGGTAAGTCATCCCGATTTTCCAAATCAAAAAGTGGAAGTTGGCGGGATCAAGCCATTTGTAATGACGAATCCTCCTTATAAAATGGTGGACAGTATTGCCCAAACACATACAGCTTTTGTGGTGAAACTGGCCAAAATGCAGCCTCATCTTGAATTTCTCAATATCAAATCAGAAAAATTAAAAGGAGGACTCACCAGAATTACAGCCGATCTATTCAATAATTCCCCGCTCCCCACACATTCACAATTGGGAGAAAAGTCGCGGTGGTTGCAGAAACTTCAGATTACCGTGAGCAAGGACAAAAAGGATATGCTTGTGGGTAATACAATCAAGCTTACCGGTAAATTGGGAGCTTATGAGAAGGAAACAATTTCCTGGATAGTAAGAGGAGGAGGTTCGGTGACTATAAAAGCAGGTGCTCCGCATACCGGTTATGCAACTATGAATGTTAAACTTTAATTTTTGGAAAAGATGAAATTGAAATATATAAGAAATATGATAATTCTGGGAGTTTTAAGTTTGATCCTGAATATTGAACCTGTGCAGGGGCAGGAAAAATTCTTCAGGGCCATTGGAACTCCACATCAGCCGGAAGTACAGGTAAGTTGGAATAGATATAACACCTATGAAGGGGTGGTAGAAATTATGCAGAAGATCGCAAAAGCGCATCCGGATCTTGCCAAAATGGAAAGTATAGGAAAATCTTTCCAGGGAAAGGACATTTACGTGCTTAGCATATCCGATTTCAAAACCGGTGATCCGGACAAAAAACCCGCGATGTATATAGACGGGAACATACATTCCAACGAGATCCAGGGAACCGAGTTTGCTCTTTATACCGCCTGGTATTTAACCGAAATGTTTGACGAACTGGATTTTATAAAGGAATTACTGGAGGACAAAACTTTTTATATCAATCCAACAATAAATCCTGATGCCAGAAATGATTATATGAACAATCCCAACACTCCACATTCGCCAAGGTCGGGAATGATCGTATTGGATAATGACGGCGATGGGAAAAAGGGTGAAGATGGTTTTAATGATTTGAACGGAGATAACCATATCACTTTTATGATCCGTAAATCGCCAACAGGTCGTTTTATAAAAGATCCTTTAGATGACAGGAAACTTATTCGCGTGGCAGCCGAAGAAAAGGGGGAGTTTGAAATGCTGGGTTATGAGGGAATTGATACAGATGGGGACGGAGAGGTAAATGAAGATGGAGTTGGATATTACGATCCCAACCGAGATTGGGGCTGGAAATGGCAACCCGATTATGTTCAACGTGGCGCCTATAAATATCCGTTCAGTTTGCCTGAAAACAGGGCTGTTATGGAATTTGTGATGAAACATCCCAATATTGCCGGGGCTCAGAGTTATCACAACTACGGAGGGATGATCTTGCGTGGTCCGGGGGCAGAGGAAGATGCTGATACTTATAATCCCGAGGATATTGTTATTTATGATGCTATCGCCAAAAAAGGGGAAGAAATGATCCCGGGTTACAAGTACCTGGTAGTTTACAAGGATCTTTATTCTGTATTTGGCGGCGAACTGGACTGGTTTTATGGCGGAAGGGGAATTTTCACCTATTCCAATGAACTGATGGTTTCCTATTTATATTTTCACGAAAAAAAAGACCGTGGTGATCAGGAAGAAGAACTAAAGGTTGACCGGTATCTCACCTTTGGCGATGCTTTTGTAGATTGGAAGGAATTTGATCATCCTCAATATGGGAAAATTGAAATTGGCGGATTTAAGAAGAACTTTGGAAGGGCACATCCCGGATTTTTGCTGGAGCAGGATGCACACCGGAATATGGCCTTTACCATTTATCACTCATATCACACTCCCAAACTCAGCATTAGTGATGTAAAAGAAGAAGAAATTGGCGGTGGGTTAAAACAAATTACGGCTACAATTTACAATGAACGTCTGATGCCCACGCATTCCAGCCAGGATTTGAAATACAAAATTGAAAGGCCCGATTATATTACAATTTCAGGAGCTAATGTTGTTTCAGGAATGGTCGTGGAAAATGAAGATTTCAACAAGGTAGTAGAGCAAACGGAGAACCCTAAAAAAATAAAGGTAGCCAATATTCCCGGAATGAGATCTGTAAAAGTGCGATGGCTCGTTTCCGGAGGCGGGAATTACCAGATAAAAGTAGATTCTGCCAAAGGCGGAATTGCTGAATGGAAAAAGTAAATGATTTCAAATCATCAAATTAAAGAGCGGAGAATTTCTCCCCGCCCCAAAGCCTCGGAATATGAGGAGCCGATGGATTAAGAAATATTGTTGTGGAGGAATTGAATTACCTGGATTTAATAAAGCTTGTATTGCATAAGTTTCTGATGGATCATTTTATTCTGACAAAAAAGAGGAAGGAAAAAGTAGCTCTTTATTTTTGCTTAGGCCACAGCAACTCTTCCTAATATAGAGAACTCCATCCATTGCCCCTGGCTTCAGCCAGGGGATTAAAAAAAATGATCACAAAGGGCTTTAGCCCCATCCCGCGAACTTTTTCCGTGATTAAGGCATAATCCCCAATGCCTTTTAATTTTTCTGATCAAATCTTTTATAGGAGTCAATAAACAAATAAAACCATCCCGTAAAGGATGGTTTTGTGGAGAATATCGCCCCGATTGGTCGGGGGAACCGATTTTATTTATCAGGTTTTAAACGCTTCTGCTATTTCCGTAAAACAAAAAAACCATCCCGTAAAGGATGGTTTTGTGGAGAATAT
>Ga0075530_1000412_pt1 | contig 20217 bp, 21 predicted proteins | sample NGEPerD_2_FD_75101 | JGI IMG/M metagenome (GOLD analysis project Ga0075530, IMG submission 75101) | Arctic peat soil microbial communities from the Barrow Environmental Observatory site, Barrow, Alaska, USA - NGEE PermafrostL1-D | ecosystem: Environmental > Terrestrial > Soil > Wetlands > Peat ... | reverse complement strand
GGCGAGTGCTCCAGGTGGAGGTCCTCGAGGTTGACGCCGATCTCGCCCATCTCGGCGAGCAGCCGCCCGAGCTCGCCCGGGCGGTCGGGCACCACCACGGTGACCAGCGCGTACGTCGTGGGCGGCGCACCGTGCTTGCCGGGCACCCGGGCGACGCCGTCGTTGCCGGCCGCCACCGCACGGGCCAGCGCCGCGCGGGCGCCGGGGGCCACGGGGTCGCCGTCCAGCGCCTCCAGGGCCCCCAGGAGCCCATCGAGGTCGTCGCGCACCGCGCGCAGCAGGGCGGCCACGGGGCCGGCGTTGGCCGCGAGGATCTGCACCCACAGCGCGGGGTCGCTCGCGGCGATCCGGGTCACGTCCCGCAGCCCCGGCCCGGCCAGGTCGACGGCGGACGCCGGGGCGTCGCGCAGGCGGGCGGCGACGAGGGTGGCGGCGAGCTGGGGCAGGTGCGAGACGAGCGCCACGGCGTCGTCGTGCGCCCGGCCGCCCATCACCACCGGCAGGGCGCCCAGGTCCAGGACGAGGTCGGCGACCGCGCCGACCGCCGACTCCTCCGCGCCGTCCGGGGCGACCACCCACGGCCGGCCGACGAACAGGTCCCCCCTGGCCGCCACCGCTCCGGACCGTTCGCGCCCCGCCATCGGGTGACCGCCGACGTACCGCGCGAGCAAGGCCCCGGAGGCGACGAGCGCGTCGCGGACCCCGTGCTTGACGCTCGCGACGTCGGTCACCGCCGCGTCGGGGTGCGCCGTCAGCTCCGCGGCCACCACGTCGGCCGTCACGTCCGGTGGCGTCGCCACGACCACGAGGGCGGGTCGGTCGCCGTCGGCGGCCCGGCGTCCGGCGCCGAGGTCGACCGCCAGGGCCAGGGCGGACGGCGAGGGGTCGGCCAGCGCGACATCGACGCCGAGCGCGCGCAGGCCCAGCCCGGCGCTGGCCCCGAGCAGGCCGACGCCCACGACACGCACGGTGCCCGTCGTCCGCACCCGGCCGGTGGTCGTGGGGCCGGTCACTGGGCCAGGTCCCGGCGCAGGTCCTCGGCACCGCGCAGATAGACGTGCTGGACGGCGGCGCGGGCGCGGTCGGTCTCGACGTGGGCCATCAGGCGGACGACGCGCGGCATCGCTCCGGGCACGTCGATCTCGACCGTGCACAGCAGCGGGACGTCACCGAGCCCGAGCTCGCGCGCCGCCAGCGCGGGGAACTCGCTCCGCAGGTCCGCGGTGCATGTGAACAGGATCGAGATCAGGTCGTCGCTGGTCAGGTCGTTCGCCGCCAGTACGGCGCGCACGAGCTCCCGGGTCGACGAGAGCAGGTGCTCCCGCTCGTCCACGTCGAGCTGGATCGCCCCCCGAATGGCCCGGACCGCCACCGTCAGCCCGCCACGGCTAGAGACCGGCCTCGGTCATCAGGGCGCCGAGCTCGTCCGTGGACAGCGGCCGGCTCTTGCCGGGCATCAGGTCACCGAGCGACACCGGGCCGATGCGGGTGCGCACGAGCTGGAGAACGGGGTGGCCGACCTCGGCCAGGAGACGGCGCACGATGTGGTTGCGCCCCTCGTGCAGCACCACCTCCACCAGCGCCTTGCCGGGCCGGGAGTCGACCATCCGGAACGAGTCCACGGCGACGGGGCCGTCGTCCAGCTCGACCCCGGCCCGCAGCCGACGGCCCAGGTCGCGCGGGACCGGTCCCGGGATCTCGGCCAGGTAGGTCTTGCGGACCTCGTAGGAGGGGTGCTGCAGCCGGTGCGCCAGGTCGCCGTCGTTGGTGACCAGCAGCAGGCCCTCGGTGTCGACGTCCAGCCGCCCGACGTGGAAGAGACGCTCGTTGCGCTGGCCGACCAGGTCGCCGAGGCACGGTCGGCCCTCCGGGTCGTGCATCGTCGAGACGACGCCGCGCGGCTTGTTCAGGGCCAGGTACACCCGGGTGGTGTCGAGCTGCAGACGCATGCCGTCGACGTGGATCACGGCGGTCGCAGGATCGACGCGAACCCCCAGTTCGGTCACCACGGAGCCGCCGACGCTGACGCGTCCCGCAGCGATCAGCTGCTCGCACGCCCGCCGGGAGCCGACACCGGCCGACGCGAGCACCTTCTGCAGGCGGACGCCGTCCGGCACGTGGACGTCGACCGGTGCCGACCGCTTCGCCGGGCGGGTCTTGCGCTGGGTCACGCGCTTCCCTCCACCATCTCGTCCAGGGCGTCCGCCTCGGGCAGGTAGGGCGCCAGTGCCGGCAGCTCGTCGAGGCTGCCGAGCCCCATCCTCTCCAGGAACATGCCGGTCGTGCCGTACAGGATCGCCCCGGTCTCCGGGTCGTGCCCCACCTCGGCGACGAGACCGCGCGTGGTCAGGGTCCGCATCACGCCGTCGACGCTGACCCCCCGCACCGCCGACACCCTGGCGCGGCTGACCGGCTGACGGTAGGCGACGACGGCGAGGGTCTCCAGCGCGGCCTGAGTCAGGCGTGCCGTCTGGCCGTCGATCACGAACCGCTGGACGACGGCGGCGAAGTCGCCGCGGCTGAAGACGCGCCAGCCCCCGGCCACCTCACGCAGCTCGAACCCGCGGCACTGCTCGTTGTACTCGGCGGCGATCTCGGTCAGCAGCGCCCGCACCCGGTCGCGCGGCAGCACGAGGGCGGCGGCCAGCGTCAGGTCGGGCACGGGTTCGTCGACGACCATCAGCACCGCCTCGACGGCGGCGCGCGCACCGCCGGGCAGGACGTCCAGGTCCAGACCCTCCTCCAGGGACTCGGCGTCATCGGTCACTGGTGTCCTCCATCGAGATCGAACTCATCCTCCACACCCACCTCGCCGGCGTCGCTGCCGGTCCAGCGGATCGTCAGCTCACCCAGCGGCGTCACCTGGTCGAAGCTGACCACCCCCTCGCGGAACAGCTCCAGCACCGCGAGGAACCGCGCGACCACCACCGTCGTGCCGTCGGCGTCCGAGACCAGTGCGCGAAAGGTCGTGCTGCGCCGGCGCCGCAGCCGGTCCACCAGCAGCGCGGCCTGCTCGCGGACGCTGACGACCGGGGCGTGCAGGTGCCCCAGCGCCACGCCCGGCGGGGCGGGACGGGGCGCCAGTGCGCGGGCGGCGATCTGGGCCAGCTGCTCGCGGGTGATCGTGAGCACGAGCTCGGGGAGCAGTGCCGCGAGGTGCGCCTCCAGGGGCACCGCCCGCGGCTGTCGCAGCCCCTCCCTCGCCATCCGGCCGGCGAAGGTCGTGGCCACGTCCTTGTAGGCCCGGTACTGGAGCAGCCGGGCGAAGAGCAGGTCGCGGGCCTCGAGCAGGGCGAGGTCCTCGTCGTCCTCCACCCGGCCGGTAGGCAGCAGCCGGGCGGCCTTGAGGTCCAGCAGGGTGGCCGCGACGACGAGGAACTCGCTGGCCTGACCCAGGTCCCAGTCGTCGCCGCGGGCACGGATGTGCGCGATGAAGTCGTCGGTGACGCGTGCCAGGGCCACCTCGGTGATGTCGAGCTGGTGCTTGGAGATCAGCCCCAGCAGCAGGTCGAACGGGCCGCTGAAGTTCTCCAGCCGCACCTCGAAGGGGACCGTGCCAGGCGCGGGCGCTGTGCTCACGGCTGACTCAGGCTGCGTCACCACGGGCGATCAGCTCGCGGGCCAGCTGGCGGTACGCGTCGGCCCCGGCGCTGGTCGAGGCGTAGCTGGTGATCGGCTCGGCCGCCACGGAGGCGTCCGGGAACTTCACGGTGCGCGCGATGACGGTGTGGAAGACCTGGTCCCCGAAGGCCTCCACCACCCGGGCGACGACCTCGCGGCTGTGCAGCGTGCGGCTGTCGTACATCGTGGCGAGGATGCCGTCGACCTCGAGGCGCGGGTTGAGCCGGTCCTTGACCTTGTCGATCGTCTCCACCAGCAGGGCGACACCGCGCAGGGCGAAGAACTCGCACTCCAGCGGGATCACCACGCCGTGGGCGGCGGTGAGGGCGTTGACGGTGAGCAGGCCCAGCGACGGCTGGCAGTCGATCAGCACCACGTCGTAGTCGTCGACGACGGATCGCAGGGCGCGGGCCAGCACCATCTCGCGAGCGACCTCTCCGACCAGCTGCACCTCGGCGGCCGAGAGGTCGATGTTGGCGGGCAGCAGGTCCAGCCCCTCGACGCGGGTGGTCTTGATCGCGTCGGAGATCTTCGCGTTCCGGTCCATCAGCAGGTTGTAGACCGTGACGTCGAGCTCGTGCGGGTTGATGCCCAGCCCCACCGACAGCGCGCCCTGGGGGTCGAAGTCCACCAGGAGCACCCGGCGTCCGTACCCCGCCAGTGCGGCACCCAGGTTGATCGTCGACGTCGTCTTGCCGACGCCGCCCTTCTGGTTGCACATCGCGATGATGCGCGCCGGACCGTGGGCGGTCAGCGGCGTGGGGACGTCGAAGTCGGGCAGCGGCCGGCCGGTCGGGCCGAGCCGGTCGCCGGAGCCGGTGGTGTCACCGGGAGTCGGGCTGTTCACGAACTCACTTCTCGTCTCTGGCGGGCGGTCGATGCGGACGCGACCCTAGTGGGCGGGAGGTCACCGGTCGAGCAGGGACCCGGTCGCGGTGCCGTCGGAGGGCATCGCCAGGCAGTGCACGGTGCGGTCGTCGGCCTGCTCCCAGCTCTCGCGCGTCGGGTAGAAGTAGAACGGCATGATCGCCCCCGCGTCGGCCTCGTCGGGCAGCGCGGCCACGATCAGGTCCACGCACCGCCGCTCGCACTCGGCGATCACCTCCGCCTCGCCGGGGTAGGCGGCCATGTCGAGCTCGAAGCTCGTGATCACCTCCGCCTCGTGCGGCTCGCTGCACGGCACCACGGGGGTGCTCGCGTACTCCTCGGTGGCGCCGCCGGCCTCCAGACCGTTGACGCAGTCGCCGACCGCGAGCGAGAACACGTCCTTCTCGTCGCGTGCGTCGGCGGAGAACAGCGCGAACGCGACGGCGACCGTGCCGAGGAGGAGGGCTCCCCCGAGAAGCAGCGCACGCAGCATCTACAGCGCCCGCGGGTGGGCGGCGGCGTACACCTCGCGCAGCGTGTCGGCCGTGACCTGCGTGTAGATCTGGGTCGTGGTCACCGACGCGTGCCCGAGCAGCTCCTGCACGACGCGGACGTCGGCACCTCCCTCGAGCAGGTGGGTCGCGAAGGAGTGGCGCAGCGTGTGCGGCGACACGTGGGCGTCGAGCCCGGCCCGTCGGGCCGCCGCGCCGAGCACCGTCCAGGCGCTCTGCCGCGACAGCCGCCCACCGCGGGTGTTGAGGAACAGGGCGGGGGTCCCGGTACCCCCGGCGGCGAGCACCGGCCGCGCCCGCACGAGGTAGGCATCGAGCGCCCGGACCGCGTAGGACCCGAGTGGCACGAGCCGCTCCTTGCGGCCCTTGCCCAGCAGGCGCAGCGCCGCCACACCCTCGTCGTCCGCAGCGGAGAGGTCGGCGAGGTCATCCAGGTCCAGCCCGACGGCCTCGCTGATCCGCGCGCCGGAGCCGTACAGCACCTCGAGCATCGCCCGGTCGCGCAGCGAGGTGGGCGTGTCGCCGACCGAGGCCGCCTCGAGCAGCCGCGTGACGGCGTCCACGCTGATGGCCTTCGGCAGCCGCTTCGGGGTGGCCGGCGGGCGCACCTCGCGGGCCGGGTCGCCACCGGTCGTGCCCTCGGAGGCGAGGAACCGGTGCAGGCCGCGGACGGCGACCACGGTGCGCGCGGCCGACGACGCCGTCAGCACCGGGCGGTCGTCGTCCCCGGTCCGGATCGCGGCGACGAACGCGGACACGTCCTCCTCGGTGACCCCGGCCGCGTCCAGGACGCCCCGGCCCGCCAGGAAGGCGGTGTACCGGTCGAGGTCGCGCCGGTAGGCCGCCAGCGTGTTGCGGGCCAGCCCACGCTCGACCTCGACGTGCTGCAGGTAGCCGCGGACGGCTCGGGCCAGCGGCGTCGGTCGCGCAGGTGCCTGGGTCAGGACAGCACCTCGGCCAGGGGTCGGCTGGCCATCCCGTGGGCCTCGGCCACCGGCGCGTAGGCCACCTCGCCGGCGTGGACGTTGAGACCCAGCGCGAGGGCGGGGTCGACCGCCAGCGCCTCACGCCAGCCGCGGTTGGCCAGCTCCACGGCGTACGGCATGGTCACGTTGGTCAGGGCGTACGTCGAGGTGTGCGGCACCGCCCCGGGCATGTTGGCCACGCAGTAGAAGACGGAGTCGTGCACCGGGTAGGTGGGGTCGGCGTGCGTCGTCGGCCGCGAGTCCTCGAAGCAACCGCCCTGGTCGATCGAGATGTCGACCAGCACGCTGCCGGGCTTCATCCGCGACACCAGGTCGTTCGTGACCAGCTTGGGGGCCTTGGTCCCGGCCACCAGGACGGCCCCGATCACCATGTCGGCGTCCGCCACGGCACGTTCGATCTCGTAGGCGTTGGAGGCGACCGTCTGGCAGTGGCCCTGGTAGATCGCGTCGATCTGGCGCAGCCGGGCGACGTTCCGGTCGAGCAGCAGCACCTCGGCCTGCATGCCCAGGGCGATCGCGGCGGCGTTGGCGCCCGCGACGCCGGCCCCGATCACGACGACCTTGGCGGCGTACACCCCGGGCACCCCACCCATCAGCACTCCGCGCCCGCCCTGGGCCCGCATCAGGGTGTGGGCCCCGACCTGCGGCGCCAGGCGGCCGGCGACCTCGCTCATCGGTGCGAGCAGTGGCAGCGAGCGGTCGGGCATCTCGACTGTCTCGTAGGCGATCGCGGTGACCTTGCGCGCCATGAGCTCCTCGGTCAGAGCCTTGTCGGCCGCGAGGTGCAGGTAGGTGAAGAGCGTCTGCCCCTCGCGCATCCGGTGGTACTCCTCGGCGACCGGCTCCTTCACCTTCAGCACCAGGTCGCCGTGCGCCCAGACGTCGTCCGCGCTGTCGAGGATGCGCGCCCCGGCCGCTGCGAAGTCGTCGTCGTGGATCGACGACCCCTCCCCTGCCCCGCTCTGCACCGCCACGTCGTGGCCCCATCGCAGGAGCTCGTGCACTCCGGAGGGGGTGATCGCCACCCGGTACTCGTGGTTCTTGACCTCGCGCGGGATGCCGACCTTCACCGGGCTCACACGTCCTTCTCTGCTCAACGGGGCAGGGCTCCGTTGCCCCGCCCCCGGCGTGGGCCGAGTCTAGTGTCGCCGGATGGCACTCATCCCGTACGCCCAGAACCCCGGACGCCGGACCCTCCAGATCGTCGGCGACCTGCTGCTGGTGGCGTGGATCTACCTGTGGGTCCGGGCGGGTCTGGCGGTCCGCGACGCGACCCTGGCCCTCGCCGAGCCCGGACGCCGGCTGGATGCGGGCGCGACCGACGTCGCCGGCAGCCTGACGGAGGCGGGCGCGGCCGCGGCCGACGTCCCACTCGTGGGCGACGACCTGCAGGCCCCGTTCGTCTCGGCGGGAGACGCGGCCGAGGCGATCGCGGCCGCCGGACGACGGCAGGTCGAGGTGGTCGAGGACCTCGCGCTGCTGCTCGGTGTCGTCGTCGTGGCGATCCCGGTGCTGGTCATCGCGCTGGTGTACCTGCCGCTGCGGGTGCGGTTCGCCCGGCGCGCCGGTGCCGCGCGGGCGTTCGTGGACGCCGACGCCGACCTGTCGCTGTTCGCCCTGCGCGCGATGGCCAACCAGCCGATGCACCGGCTCGCCAGGGTCAGCGACGACCCGGTGGCCGCCTGGCGCTCCGGTGACACCGCCGTCGTCCGCGCGCTCGCCACCCTCGAGCTGCACGACGTCGGCCTGCGCCCACCGGCCTGACCCCACGGTGCTCACCGGTCCCCGCGTCACTCACCGAACCGGCACTCCGGACGGCGATGACACCGGTCCCGGTGAGCATTGCGGGATGATCGTCGGCGTGGACGGACTGCGGGCGGGACCGGTGGTCGTCCCCGAGGCCGAGCTCGGCTGGCGCTTCTCCCGGTCGTCCGGTCCGGGCGGTCAGGGCGTCAACACGACGGACAGCCGCGTGGAGCTGGTCTGGGACCTGTCATCGTCGGTCGCCCTGAACGCCACCCAGCGCGCCCGCGCCCTCGATCGCCTCGCGAACCGGCTGACCGACGGCGTCCTCGTCGTGGTGGCCAGCGAGCACCGGTCGCAGCGGCGCAACCGCGACGCCGCCCGCGCCCGGCTGGCGTCGCTGCTGGCAGACGCGGTCCGACCGCCGGCGCGGGCGCGGCGCCCGACCCGGCCGAGCCTCGGCGCGCGGCAGCGGCGCATCGACGCCAAGAAGCAGCGCGGCCGGACCAAGAGGCTGCGCCGCCCACCCACCGACTGACAACTCACGGGGGGAGCGTGGTTTGGCACTATCTCCCCTCGTGACCGCAGACTCCGCAGCCGGCGACGGGCACGACGTCGCCTTCGTGCTCGGCGGCGGCGGGGTCCTGGGGGCCAGCGAGGTGGGCATGCTCCGCGGCCTCTTCGACGCCGGGATCCGGCCCGACCTGGTGGTCGGCACCAGCGTCGGGGCGCTGAACGGAGCCGTGGTGGCGCACGACCCCACCATGCGCAGCGTCGAGAAGCTGACCGACGTCTGGATGTCGACGGCGTCGTCGGTCTGGGCGGTCTCCCCGCTCGAGCGGGTGATGTCGGTGGCCCGCACCCGCACCGCCCTGCACAGCATCGAGCCGCTGCGCGACATCCTCACCGAGCACCTCGGCGACGCGCAGATCGAGGACCTGCCGGTCCCCTACCACTGCTGCGCCGCCAGCATCGAGCGCGCGAGCGAGCACTGGTTCACCGACGGCCCGGTCGTGGACGCCGTCCTCGCCTCCTGCTCCGTCCCGGGCCTGTTCCCGGCCTTCGAGCTGGACGGCGAGCACTACGTGGACGGCGGGATCGTCAACTCGATCCCGGTGGGGCGCGCCGTCGAGCTGGGCGCGCGCACCATCTACGTGCTGCAGGTCGGCCGGATCGAGCGGAACCTGACGGCGCCCACGACGCCGTGGGAGGTGGGCCTGGTGGCCTTCGAGATCGCCCGGCGGCACCGTTTCGCCCGCGACATGGCCGCCGTCCCGGAGGACGTCACCGTGCACCTGCTCCCCAGCGGTGAGGACCTCGCCCCGCTGGCGACGCTGCGCTACCGCGACACGAGGTCGGTGACCCGCAGGATCGAGCAGTCCGAGGCGGCGACGTTGGACTACCTCGAGCAGATCGGCTGAGGTGCTGCCCCCGCGCTGGGTGCGACGCGTCGTGCTCGCGCCAGGGATCGTGCTGCTGACGGTCGCCGTCCTGGGCGCGCTCCCGGTGCTGCTGCTCGTCGCCGCGGTGGCCTCCCCCCTGCTGCCCGGTCGGTGGCGGCCGCTGCGCGCGGGCTGGATGGTCGGGCTGCACCTGCTGCTGGAGACCGCCGTCCTGATCGCGCTCTTCGTGCTCTGGGTCGCGTCCGGCTTCGGTGTCGCGATCCGCCGCCCGCGCTTCGAGCGGGCGCACTACGACGTCGTCCGGGCGTACCTGCGGCTGATGTTCGCCGAGGCCCGACGGGTACTGCACGTCGAGGTCGCCGTCGAGGGGCCCGAGCCGTCGTCGATGTCGGGGCGGCCACTGCTGGTGTTCTCCCGGCACGCCGGGCCTGGGGACTCCTTCATGCTCGTGCACGCCCTCGTCAACTGGTACGACCGGGAACCGCGGGTGGTCCTGAAGGACACGCTGCAGTGGGACCCGGCGGTCGACGTCCTGCTCAACCGGCTTCCCAACCGCTTCATCCGGCCGGGGGGCGGCACGCCGCCGATCCGCGAGCTGGCCAGCGGCCTGGACGACGACGACGCCTTCGTGATCTTTCCCGAGGGCGGCAACTTCACGGCCCGGCGTCGCGCCCGCGGGATCGCGCGGCTGCGCGCGCAGGGACTCCTGGCCGAGGCCGAGCAGGCCGAGCAGCTGCGGAACGTGCTCGCCCCCCGTCCCGGCGGTGTGGTGGCCGCGCTGGAGCAGGCGCCCGACGCCGACGTCGTCTGGGTGGCCCACAGCGGCCTCGACCACCTGGTCAGCGTCGCCGACGTCTGGCGCGCGCTGCCGATGGACTCCGTCGTCCGGATGCGGTGGTGGCGGGTGCCCGCCGCCGACGTGCCCCGCGGCGAGACCGCGCAGGTCGCCTGGCTGAACGACTGGTGGGCGCGCATCGACGACTGGATCGGCGCGCAGCCCCCCGATCCGGGACGACGACGTGCCGCGCCCTGAGCCGCGCCCGGCGGCCGGCCGGTACCCGACGTCCAGCGGCGAGGCCGAGCTCGTCGCCGACCCCTCCGACCCGGGGCGCTGGACGCTGCTGGTCAACGGCGTCCCGAGCTCGCCGGTCCGGATCGACGACCCGACCGTGCTGGAGTTCGAGTACCTGCGCTGGATGGCCGACGTAGTCGACCTGGCCTGGCCCGAGGGGGCTCCGCTGACCGTCGTGCACCTGGGGGCAGCGGCCTGCACGCTGCCCCGCTACGTCGAGGCGACCCGGCCCGGCTCGTCGCAGGTGGCGGTGGAGGTGGACGGCGAGCTGGCGCGGCTCGTGCGGTCGTGGTTCGCGCTGCCCCGGTCACCGCGGCTGCGGATCCAGGTCGCCGACGCCCGCGAGGGCCTCGCCCGGCGCCGGGACGCCAGCGCCGACGTCGTCGTCCGGGACGTCTTCGCCGGCGACACGACACCGGCCCACCTGACGACGTCCGAGTTCGTCGCCGACGCGGCCCGGGTCCTGGCCGACGGCGGCGTCTACCTGGCGAACGTGGCCGACTCCCCTCCCCTGGGCCTGCTGCGCGCCGAGCTGGCCACGCTCGTTCGCGTCTTCGACCACACCGCCCTGGTGGCCGAGACCTCGATGCTGCGCGGGCGCCGGTACGCCAACGCCGTCCTGATCGGGTCACGGCGGCCGCTTCCGCTGGCCGAGCTGGGACGCCGCGTGTCCTCCGGCGCCGCCGTCGCGCGCCTCGTGCACGGCGCGCGGCTGAGCGACCTCGCCGCCGCCCGCCCGCGTCACGACCCCACCCCGTGACCCCAGCCGATGACCCCGGCACGCCGGGCGAGAGGGGACGCGCGGTGCCAGGATGTCGACGTGACGACACGCGGAGTCCAGGGGACGGCGCGACGCGCCGCCGACAGCGGCGCTCTCGAGGCGGTGGCCCGCTTCGGGTACGCCGTCAGCGGCGTCCTGCACATCCTGATCGGCCTGATCGCCGTCCAGATCGCGGTCGGCACCGGCGGAGGCAGCGCGGACCAGACAGGAGCCCTGTCCCAGGTGGCGTCGCAGCCCTTCGGCGAGGTGCTGCTTTGGGTCGGTGCCGTCGCGCTCCTGGCCCTGGGGCTGTGGCAGCTGACCGAGGCCGTGTGGGGCGGCGCCGGCACCGACCGCGCCAAGCACAAGGCCAAGGCGGCCGGGAAGGGGATCGTCTACCTGGCCCTCGCGTACACGACGTCCTCCTTCGCCCGTGGCGGGTCGTCGTCCAGCTCCGGGCAGAGCAGCGACGTCACCGCTGACCTGATGGGGAGCGGCGCCGGACGCCTTCTGGTCGCCGCGATCGGCCTGGCCGTCATCGGCATCGGCGCCTACCACGTGGTCAAGGGCGCCAAGAAGAAGTTCCTGCAGGACCTCAACACCACCGGAGGCGGCCACGTCGGTGGAGCCGTCACCCGCCTGGGGCAGCTCGGCTACCTCGCCAAGGGGATCGCACTCGGCGTCGTGGGAGTCCTCTTCGTCGTCGCGGCGGCCCGGACCGACCCGTCGCAGGCGACGGGCCTGGACGGCGGGCTGAAGACCCTGGGCGAGCAAGTAGGCGGTCCGGTGATCCTCGTCGTCGTCGGCCTGGGGTTCGTGGCCTACGGCCTGTACTCATTCGCGCGCGCCCGATACGCGAGGATGTAGTCCACGCGGATACCGTGATCGCGTGGCACGCGATTCGGGGCAAGGGGTGCGGCACGAGCCCGGCACCCGACTGTTCGCGTCCCAGGCACTGTTCTCGTCCAGTGCGATCGGCGTGGCCCTGCTGGACGACAAGGGCCGTTACGTGCGCGTCAACGAGGTCCTCGCCGGCTGGCACGAGTCGACGCCCGACGACCTGGTCGGCGGGGCGCCGCCGCTGACCGGCCCGGCGCTGGCGGCGGCAGCGATCGTCGTGGCGAGCAGCGGCGAGGCCCGCGTCGACGTCGAGATCGGTCCGATCGATCGGGCCGACCAAGCTGACGCCTCGTGGCTGGCCGGCCTCTACCCGGTGCGGGACGAGTCCGGCCAGGTCCGGGTCGGCGTCCTGGCGGTGGACGTCGGCGGCCAGCGCCGCCTGGAGCGGTCCAGGGCGGAAGCCGTCGAGCGGTTGGCGATGGTGGCCCGGGCCGGCCAGCTGATGGCCAGCTCCCTGGAGCCGGCTGACACGCTGCAGAACCTCGGTGACCTCCTCGTTCCCGCCCTCGGCGACCACGCCTTCGTCGACCTTCGCCGCGACGACGCCCTCCAGCGGGCGGCGATCCGGCACGCCGACGGTATCGACGTCGACCCCGCCCTCGAGCGACCGATCGGGCACGACGCCGACTACGGGCCCGAGCACCCGATCCGGCGGGTGGCGGAGACCGGCAGGCCATGGTGGGTGCACGACCTGACCGCGGAGCCGTCGAAGGTGCCGCCGGGCCGGGACACGGAGTTCGTCCGCGCGATGGGTCTGACCTCGATCATGGTGCTCCCGGTCCTGGCCGCCGGGCAGCTGCTCGGCACCGTGGCCCTCGCGTGCTCGGTCAGCCGCCGCCGCTACGACGCCGACGACGTGCGCCTGGCGCAGGACGTGGTCGACTGTGCCGCGATCTCGGTGGCGAACTCCCTGCGTTTCGCCGAGCAGCGGGCGGTCGCGGTGGCCCTGCAGCGGAGCCTGCTGCCGCAGTCCCTGGATCCGGTCGAGGGGCTTGATGTCGCCTGGCGCTACGTACCGGGCACCGACGGGACCGAGGTGGGCGGCGACTGGGCGGACGTCGTCGAGCTCCCTGGCGGTCGGGTCGCGGTGGTGGTCGGCGACGTGATGGGACGCGGGCTGCGGGCGGCGGCCGTGATGGGTCAGCTGCGCACCGCCGTCCGCACCCTGGCGATGGGCGACCCGCCACCGAGCGACCTGCTGACCCAGCTGGACACCATCGTCAGCGGCCTGGGGGGCGACCAGATCGTCACGTGCGTCTACGCCGTCTACGACCCCGGGCGCGCGACGCTCACGGTGGCGAACGCCGGACATCTCCCCCCGTTGATGCTGGTCGAAGGGGCCACCACGGCCATCCACGGGGGGGCGGCGGTGCCCCTCGGCGTCGGCGGCGTGGAGTTCGTCGAGCACACACGCGGTCTGCCGGACGGGGCCATCGTCGCCCTCTACACCGACGGAGTCGTGGAGCGGCGGGGCGGTGACCTGGGGGCGGCGGTCACGGTGCTGGGCCAGGCGCTGGCGTCCGCCCGCGGAACGCTGGAGGAACGCTGCGAGACCCTGCTGCGCGCCGCCCCGGCGGCCGGGCCGGCGGGTTTCACGGACGACGTCGCCCTGCTCCTCGTGCGGGCCCGCGAGGAGGTCTGGTCAGGGGTGGTCACGGAGCGCCTCGACTCGTCGCCGGCGTCCGTAGGCCGGGCCCGGCGCATCGTCGAGGAGGTGCTGGACCGGTGGGGCCTCGACGAGTCCGAGGACCTCGCGACGACGATGGCGCTGCTCGTCTCCGAGCTCGTCACCAACGCGGTCCGCTACGCGCCGGGGCCGGGCGTCGACCTTCTGGTCAGGCGCGGTCCCGGCGCGCTGTGGGTCGAGGTCTCGGACGTCGACACGCGCGCCCCCCGGCTACGGCACGCAGCTCCGACCGACGAGGGTGGCCGCGGCCTCGCGCTCGTGCAGGCTCTCTCGACCGGATGGGGAAGCCGGAGCACGCTGGAGGGCAAGGTGGTCTGGTTCCGGCTGGACCTGAAGGACCCGCCCTCGCCGGCGGTCAGACGCGGCCGTCGTGCTCGGGCGGACGGGTCGTCTTAGGCTTGCGGCGCTTGTCGACCTCGCCCTTGACCCGGTTCACACCGGCGTCGATCTTGGCCCGCGTCGCCGGGTCCTTGGCCATCTGCTCGGCCTTGACCCGGGCCTGCTCGATCGCCCGCCGACCCTTGGGGTTGTTCGCCAGCTTGGTGACCTTGTTCATGAAGCCCGCCATGTCGCTCTCCCTCGTCGTCGCTGTCTGCGTCCGCCCCTAGCCTCTCGCGACATGACCGCCACGACAAAGTCCAGCCGTACCGACGCCGAGGCCGTGCTCGACCGCCTCGTGGGCCGGGACGGCACCGCCTTCCGCGAGGGGCAGTGGGAGGCCGTGGACGCGCTGGTCAACCACGGACGCCGCGCCCTCGTCGTCCAACGCACCGGCTGGGGCAAGTCCGCCGTCTACTTCGTGGCCACGGCGCTGCTGCGCGAGGCGGGCGCCGGCCCCACCCTGCTGGTCTCACCCCTGCTGGCCCTGATGCGCGACCAGGTCGCCGCCGCGGCACGGGCCGGGGTGCGCGCTGCCGAGATCAGCTCCTCGAACGCCGACCGGTGGGACGAGGTGCTCTCGTCGCTCGACGCCGACGAGATCGACGTGCTCCTGGTCTCGCCGGAACGGCTGGAGAACCCGCGGTTCCGCGACACGGTCCTGCCGGGCCTGGTGCGGCGCTGCGGTCTCGTGGTAGTCGATGAGGCGCACTGCATCTCCGACTGGGGCCACGACTTCCGGCCCGACTACCGGCGGATCCGAGACCTGCTCGTGAAGCTGCCCGGCGGGACGCCGGTGCTCGCCACCACGGCGACGGCGAACGCCCGCGTGACTCGGGACGTGGCGGAGCAGCTGGGCGCGGGCGGCGTCGAGGTGACGACGGTGCGCGGCCCGCTCGGGCGCGACTCGCTGCGGCTCGGCGTCCTGCGGCTCGAGACGGTGGCCGACCGGTTGGCGTGGCTCATCGCCCACCTCGGCGACCTGCCCGGGAGCGGCATCGTCTACACGCTGACGGTGAGCGCTGCGGAGGACACCGCACGACTGCTGCGGGAGGCGGGCCACGCCGTCCTGCCGTACACCGGCCGCACCGACGGCGCCGAGCGCCTCGCGGCGGAGGAAGCGCTGCGCCACAACGAGGTCAAGGCCCTGGTGGCGACGTCCGCGCTGGGGATGGGCTACGACAAGCCGGACCTCGGCTTCGTCGTCCACCTCGGCGCCCCCTCGTCGCCGGTCAGCTACTACCAGCACATCGGCAGGGCCGGTCGGGCCGTCCGGCAGTCCGACGTGCTGTTGCTGCCAGGCATCGAGGACGAGGCCGTCTGGCGCTACTTCGCGACCGCCTCGATGCCGCGACAGGAAGACGCCGAGGCGGTTCTCGCGGCTCTGTCTGCATCGTCGAGCCCGATGTCGACGCCGCTGCTGGAGACGGTGGCCGACGTCCGCCGCACGCGGCTGGAGCTGCTGATGAAGGTGCTCTCGGTCGAGGGCGCGGTGCAGCGGGTGGGCGGTGGCTGGAAGACGACCGGCGAGCCGTGGGCCTACGACGCGGAGCGGTACGCCCGGGTGGACGAGGCGCGATCGCGCGAGGCCGAGGCGATGCGCGCCTACGTCGCGGGCGGCACCTGCCGGATGGCGTTCCTGCAACGCGACCTGGACGACGACAGCGCGGAGGAGTGCGGGCGGTGCGACGTCTGCGCCGGACCCTGGTACTCCGGCGAGGTGCCGGCGGCGGCACGCGAGCAGGCCGGTGCGCAGCTGCGACGGGCCGGCGTCGAGGTCGAGCCGCGGGCCCAGTGGCCGAGCGGCGTGACGCGGCTCGGCGTCGACGTCTCCGGTCGGATCCCGGCCGAGGAGCGCTACGAGCGGGGCCGCGCCGTCGCCCGGCTGACCGACCTGGGATGGGGTCCCCGCCTGCGCGAGCTGCTCGCCGAGGCCTCCCCCGACGCGGCGGCGCCCGCGGCCCTGCTCGACGCGTGCGTTCAGGTGCTCGCCGGCTGGGACTGGACGACGCGGCCGGGCGCGGTGGTCAGCCTCCCCTCGCGGCGGCGTCCCCTGCTCGTGAGCAGCGTGGCCGAGCACCTGTCGCAGGTGGGGCGCCTGCCGTACCTGGGGTCCCTGGAGCTGCGCCACGGCGGCCCGACCGGACGACCCGGTGGCAACAGCGCCTTCCGTCTGGCCGGGATCTGGGACCGGGTCGCGGTGCCGGACGGCGTCGCCGCGCGCCTGGGCGAGGCAGGCGCGGCACCGCTGCTGCTCGTGGACGACCTCGTCGACTCCCGGTGGACGATGACGGTCGGCGCGCGCGAGCTCCGCCGGGCCGGCGCGGCCGGGGTGCTGCCGTTCGCCCTCGCCGTCGCCGCGTGATCACCTCGGGTGGTGAGTGGCGAATAGGGTGCCGGTGACCCGTTGACCCCGAGCGAGGAGCACCTGAGATGGCAGACCTGACCGGCCGGGTGGCCCTGGTCACGGGAGGCGCCGGCGGTATCGGCGCGGCGACCGCTGCACGACTCGTCGGCGACGGCGCCGCCGTCGCCCTGGTGGACCTCGACGAGGGGGCGGCGGCGAGCGTCGCCGGCCGGATCGGGGGGCGCGCGATCGGCGTCGGCGCCGACGTGACCGACGCGGCGGCCGTCCAGGCCGCCGTCGACCGGACGGCCGACGAGCTGGGCGGGCTGGACATCCTCGTGAACAACGCCGGTGTCACCCGAGACAACCTGCTGTTCAAGCTGACCGAGGACGACTGGGACACGGTGATGAACGTGCACCTGCGTGGGGCGTTCCTGGCCAGCAGGGCGGCGCAGAAGCACTTCGTGGAGGCCGGGTACGGCCGGATCGTCAACCTCTCCAGCGTCTCCGCGCTGGGCAACCGCGGCCAGGCCAACTACTCGGCGGCGAAGATGGGGCTCCAGGGGTTCACCCGCACGCTCGCCATCGAGCTAGGCCCTTTCGGGGTCACCGTCAACGCGGTCGCCCCCGGGTTCATCGTGACGGCCATGACGGACGCGACCGCCGAACGGGTGGGCGTCGCCCCCGAGGAGTACCGGAAGCTCGCCGCGGACGCCGCACCGGTACGCCGGGTCGGCCAGCCGGAGGACATCGCCAACGCGATCGCCTTCCTCGTCAGCTCCGAGGCGTCGTTCATCACGGGCCAGACCCTCTACGTCGACGGCGGGGCGAAGCTCTGATGGACTTCTCCCTGGATGTCGAGCAGGCCGACGTCCGCGACTGGGTGCGCACGTTCGTCGGGAGGGAGATCGTCCCGCTGGAGGGCGAGGTGCTCGAGCGCGAGCGCCGGGGCCAACGTGGGCTGCCCCGCGAACAGCTGGAGACGCTGCAGCACAAGGCGAAGGACTCCGGCTTCTGGGGCATCCAGACCCCGGTCGACTACGGCGGGATGGGCCTGTCGGCCGTGATGACCTCGCTCGTGGAGGCGGAGCTCGGACGCTCGTTCGTGCCGTTCTCCTTCGGTGGCGATGCCGACAACATCCTCTACGACGCCAACGACGCACAGAAGGAGCGCTACCTGCTGCCGACGATCGCCGGCGACCGCAAGGCGTGCTTCGCGATCACCGAGCCGGGGGCAGGCTCCGACGCGAAAGCCATCCGCACCAAGGCGACCAGGGACGGCGACGAGTGGGTCGTCAACGGGGAGAAGACCTTCATCACCGGCGGCAACGAGGCCGACTTCGCGATGGTCTTCGCCGTGACGGACGCCGACAAGGGCGCGGACGGCGGCGTCACCTGCTTCCTCATCGACCGCGAGATGGGCTGGACCTCGTCGATGATCGACACCATGGGCGAGTGGGGCCCGGCGGCGCTGGCGTTGACCGACGTCCGGGTGCCGCATGCCAACGTGCTCGGCGACGTCGGCCAGGGGTTCTCTCTGGCGATGCGGTGGATCGGCCGCGGCCGGTACCTGCTGCCGGCCAGGGCGCTCGGATCGTGCGAACGGCTCGTCGAGATGGCCATCGAGACGGCCAAGAACCGGGTGACGTTCGGGCAGCCGATCGCCGAGCGGCAGGCGATCCAGTGGATGATCGCCGACTCCGCGGTGGAGATCGAGGCGCTGCGGTGGCTCGTGCTCCAGGCCGCCTGGCAGGAGGACCAGGGGCTGGACTCCCGCCACGCCCAGTCCGTCGCGAAGCTCTACGGCGGGATCAAGGCCAACGAGATCGTCGACCGGGTGCTGCAGATCCACGGCGGCATGGGCTACACGCGGGAGCTACCGATCGAGCGCTGGTACCGCGAGCTGAGGCTGCTTCGCATCTACGAGGGGACCGACGAGATCCAGCGCCGGACGATCGCGCGCAACCTGCTCAAGGGCCACGTGAGCGTGCGCGGGGTGCTGGGCTGACCGCGGCCGCCGGCGGGCGGGTCGAGTTCGACGTCGCCGACCTGGAGCCGGGCAGGACGTACCGGTGGCTGACGGCCTGCGTCATCCCGCGCCCGATCGCGTGGGTCTCGACGCTGTCGGCCGCCGGCGTCCCCAACCTCGCGCCGCACTCGTTCTTCACCGTTGCCTCCGCCGAGCCCCCGGTCGTGCAGTTCACGTCCATCGGCACGAAGGACTCGCTCCGCAACGTCCGCGAGACCGGCGAGCTCGTCGTCCACCTGGCGCCCCGACCGCTGGCGGAGAAGGTCAACGCGACCGGCACCGACTACCCGGCCGAGATCGACGAGTTCGACGCCGCGGGGCTCGCGACCGAACCCAGCGCGTTGGTGGCGCCGCACCGGGTTGCCGACTCCCCGGTGGCGCTCGAGTGCGTCGCGGCGGGCGAGCACTCGTTCGGCCACAGCACCGTCGTGTTCGGCCGGGTGGTCCACGTGGCGGTTCGGCGCTCGGCGATGGCGGACGACGGCCTGCCGGACCCGACGCTGCTCGACCCGGTGGCCCGCCTCGGACGCGACCAGTGGGGCACCCTCGGCGAGGTCTTCTCGCTGCGGCGCAAGCGGTACACCGACCTCAGCTGAGGCGCGAGAGCAGGGTCACGAGCTCGAGGGGGTACACGGTCTCGGACGTCGACGCGAGCTCCTCGGCGCTCCACCAGCGGTGCTCGACGACCGCGTCGCGCTCGATCTGGGACCAGCCGGTGGTCTCGAGCTCGAACCGCGCCACCCGCACGCCGTAGAAGATGTTGTGCTGGCGGTACCGCACCTGTCCGAAGTCGAACTCGGAGAGCACCTCGCCGATCACCGGCCCGAGGTGGTCGAGCTCGAGCCCGGTCTCCTCGAGGACCTCGCGCCGGGCGGCCTCCTCGTGGCTCTCGCCGGGGGCCAGGCCGCCGCCGGGCGTTAACCACCAGGTGCCGGCGTCCGGTCGCGCCGGGTCCCCCCCGCGGAACAGCAGCACCCGACCACCGGGCTCGACGAGGAGGACGCGCCCGGCCCGACGCTCGACGACCGACACAAGTTCTGAGGCTAGAACACCCCGGTCGTCGCGCTCAGCTGAGCCGCGTCTGCAGGGGTGACAGGTAGTCCAGCAGCGGGTCGATCGCCCCGAGGTCGCCCTGGTCCTCCTTCGGCAGGTCGACCTGGTAGACGTCGATCCCGCGGGCCAGGTCGGCGGTGTAGACGATGTTCGAGTTCTTGCCAGTGGCCTGCCCCTTGGGGTTGCGCTCGGGCAACCAGTAGGCGTCCCAGACCTCGGTGCCACCGCCGGTGACGTAGCCGTACTGCTTGATGTTGCGGGGGTCGCGGACGTCAACGAAGCGCAGCCCTGCCTGGTAGAAGCCCTGCGCGATGATGCCGCTCTGGTGGAAGTCGAACCAGTGGGCCGAGCAGAAGGCTCCCGCCGGCAGCGTCAGCCCGCCGCCGAACTCGGCGGGGACGTTCGAGGCGTCCAGCGGGGAGATCGTGCCGGTCCCCGGCGTGTAGGGGGCACCCGAGCGGTAGTCCTCGCCGTCCAGGTCCTCCACCCACCAGGTCTGCACGCTTCCCGCACGCTCGCAGATCACTTCGTCGCCGTCGTTGAGGTAGTCCTCCTCGGTGACGAGCAGGACGTTGCCGTTCTTGAGGTCCGGAGCCGCGTTCGCCTTGAACTTGTCGCCGTTGGGGCGCAGCGAGTTGTGGTGGATGAAGTCGTTCCATCCAGGGGCGATGCCGTTGGCGTCGGTCGCGTTGACGGGGACGGGGTTCAGCGGGTCGCGGACGTCGAACACCGCGGCGCCGCCGGAGCCGGTGTGCCAGCCGAATCCCGCGCCATCGAAGTTCCACTCGTGACCCGCGCCGCTGGTGAACACGTCGTTCGGGCCTGCTGCGGCCGACTGGTGGGTGCCGGCGACCACCGG
>Ga0075530_1000410_pt1 | contig 20256 bp, 16 predicted proteins | sample NGEPerD_2_FD_75101 | JGI IMG/M metagenome (GOLD analysis project Ga0075530, IMG submission 75101) | Arctic peat soil microbial communities from the Barrow Environmental Observatory site, Barrow, Alaska, USA - NGEE PermafrostL1-D | ecosystem: Environmental > Terrestrial > Soil > Wetlands > Peat ... | reverse complement strand
GAGGCCACGCTTCTTCACATAGGCGGCGCGCTTGTCGGGATCCTCGACAATGGAAGCCCATGCGGCGACTGGCGTGAGCTTAGTGCGGGCCTCGCGCCACAGCTTGAGCAGGTGCGAGCGGACCAGCGGATATTTCACCCGGTTGCCGGAATAGAGATACCAGGAGTAGCTCGCCCCGCGCGAGCAGCCACGCGGCTCGTGGTTGGGAAGCTCCGGCCGCGTGCGGGGATAGTCGGTCTGCTGCGTCTCCCAAGTGACGATACCGCCCTTGACGTAGATCTTCCATGAGCACGAGCCGGTGCAGTTGGCGCCGTGCGTGGAGCGCACGATCTTGTCGTGCTGCCACCGCTTGCGGTAGCCGTCCTCCCACCGCCGGTCCTCGCGCGTGACGACGCCGTAGCCGTCCGAAAAGTCGTCGGTCACAAGGTTGAAGAACGTGAGTCGGTCGAGGAAGTGGCTCATGGTTTCTTCCTATCGCTCAGCGATGGACGAACGGGTGTGACCCGCATGACGGTGGGTAAAGTGTTGGTCGTGGCCATGCGTTGCCCAGGCGCCACAAAGGATGCAAACCCGCAGGGCAAGTTTCCTACGGACGAGCTTGATATTGGCCCGCGGCGCCCCGTCGAACGTTGATGCGCGTCAAGTTGCCTGCCTATGGCGTAGCAACCTGGACGCCGCCGGATCGATGCCCTGTGTGTACCGAAAACCTGATCCGCATTTGATTGGCTGAATCAATCACTGCTGTGCGGGAAACAATTCCCTGTTAGCGCCAGGAAATTCCCTGTTCCGGTGCACAGGGAATTTCGGCGCAATTAGATGACGTAAAGTCGGAAAACCGAGCCGTCTTCCCGCCTTCGCGGCTAGATCTGCGAAATTTCCCTGTATTTTCCTACTCATCAGGGAATTTGAACCCCGAGACAGGTTCGCTGCAGCCTCCCAGCACAGCCACGCTACGTCAGTGATATGGAAGCACTTTTATCCTCTCTACCTCGGCTGTTCCATCGGCGATCTGTGCCTCCAAGGTCTTCGCGCCGTACGCGGCCTCGACCTCTCCGACATCTCCTTCGTCCGGGGCAAGACCGGATGCAGGCGCAGCGTGCTGATCCTTCGCTGCCGCGGTCAGGTCCCCTCATGATTCGAGGCTTCGCTGAAGAAGCTCGCGATGACGTGCGATCGTAAAGGGGCAGCCCCACTAAATCATTGAGATAGAAGTATTTGCGTGCCCTGGGGGGGGCATTTTGCCCTGACCAGAACCTGAACAGAATGCACTATTTCTCCTGAAAAGCATTCATTTTACGCATCATAGCTCTGCGGCTAGGGTTCCGCTCGGGTACGACAGAGCTGCCGGTTATGAGATCGGAACAACTGCAGTGTCTCCCATCGTGGAAATCAAAGAGTTTTGGGGGGGTGTTACATGCGTTTGTCGGGGTACGCGGGGCCGACGGTCAATCCGGCCCGTAACAGGATCAAGAATTCACAGGCGAAGCTCAAGGGAGGGGTTTCGTTTGGGGTCGTTTCGGCCGTGGTGGCAGGTGGCTTCGGCGGTGCCGGTCATGCCCAGGAGGCGACGCCGCTGCCGCCTCTCGAAGTCACGGCTAAGCCCGCTCAAAAGAAAAAGTCAGCACCTTCGTCGCGGTCTGCGCCCCCCGTCTCTGCGCCTGCTGCGCCCGTTCCGGTACCCGAGCCAGTGGTTCCAGCCGCGGCTACGTCCGCATTCGGCGACGGAACTTCCCTGACGCCGGCGAGCGGCAACACGCTGCAATCCGGCACCGGCCTTGGGCGACTACCCGGCACCATCCAAGACACGCCGCAGACCATCAACGTCATTCCCCAGCAGCAGATCATCGAGCAGAACATTACGACGCTCGACCAGGCGCTGCAGAACGTGCCAGGCGTCACCGTCAATATCGGAGAGGGCGGCGGTGGCATGAACGGCGACCAGTTCCGTATCCGCGGCTTCCAGGCAAAGGGCGACATCTACATCGACGGTCTGCGTGACTTCGGTGTCTATGTCCGCGACAGCTTCGCTTATGAGCAAGTCGAGGTCATCAAGGGTCCGTCGTCGGAGACTTTCGGCATGGGCACCACGGGCGGCGCAATCAACATCCAGCAGAAGACCGCCCACCTCGGGAACGACACGTCTATCGAAGGCGTCGCTGGGTCGGGGCCGTATTACCGCTCGGTGGTCGATGTGAACCGCCAACTCAACGGCACCACGGCAATTCGCGCCGTCGGTATGTTCCACAATCAGGACATCGTCGACCGCGATCACATCTATAGCGATCGCTGGGGTTTCCTTGGGTCGTTATCCATGGGTATCGATACCGACACCACCTGGGTGCTGAACTATATGCACCAGACGGGTGAGCGGAAGCCCGATTTCGGCGTACCTCTGTTCGATCCGGACTCGATCGAGACGCCCACGGGGACGACGCGTGACGGGCGGGCGTTCGCTCGGCCAGTCACAGAGTTCGGCATCAGCCGCTCGAACTTCTACGGAAAGGTGACCGACATCGACGATTCCGACGTCGACATGGTCACCTCGCGGTTGAGCTCCAACGTCAATCCCTGGCTCACGCTGTATAACGACACGCGGCTGGCCTGGTATAACCGCGACTTCAAGCAGACCGTGCCGAACTGTCCCCCGGCGACCGAAGACACGACCGATTACACCTGCGGCGACAGTATCCTCAACCGCATGTTCGACGGTCCCTACGGTCTCGGTGGCCCTGCCGGCTTCGCGCAAGAGAGCTGGGGCATGCAGAACGTCACCTCCGCACTCGCGGAGTTCAACACCGGCGGGCTCAAGCACGAACTGATCGCCGGTATCGACGTGTTCTATCAAGACGAGTCGCGCACGCAGATGGGCGTGTACGACGCGGCCGGCGTGCTGCAATCCGGAACTGGCGCCGACGTCAAGGATCCCACGACCATCGGCTGGCCCAACTACCGAAAGACGATTCCCTACACGGTCAGGGAGAATCCGCTCTATCTCAAACAAGCCGAGGCGCAAGACTTCGCCATGTTCGCCAGCGATCAGATTTGGCTGACCGAAACGTTTTCGATCCTCGGCGGCGTGCGTTGGGACGACTACAGGGCCAAGTACCGCGCCACTGATTCCGCGACGGGTCTTTGGACCGGACCGGGCGCCATCAACACGGACACGGACTCGCAATTCACGAGTCCGAAGGCGAGCGTCATCTGGGAGCCGGCACAGAACCAGACCTACTATGCCTCCTGGTCGCGGTCGTACACGCCGCAGGGTCAGTTCGTGACCAACGAAAACAACTCGGTCACCACGACGGCCGGCGAGAACGAAGCCGACCCGGAAGAGAACGAGTTGTGGGAAGTAGGCGCCAAGCTGAGCACGATCGATGGCCGGCTGGGCTTCACGGCGGCTCTCTCGCCAGTCCGAACAACTTCAGTGTCTGGACGACCTATGAGTTGTCGGAGCACATGCCCCAGTTGCCTGGCGTGTTCACGATTGGCGGCGGCGTAACCTACAACGACGCCTACTTCACGAACTCGCAGAACACGCGGGTCATCCCGTCCAATTTCTCCTTGGATGCGCTGATCTCCTATGAGCAGGACGGTTGGCGGGTCGCGGTCAACGGCTACAACTTGACCGACGAGCTCAACTACTCGGCCGGATTTGCGAGCCGCGCGCTGCCGGCGCCGGGGACCACGGTTCTGGCGACCGTGGGCAAGAGGTTCTGAGCGATCCGAGACAGTAGGGAGACTTGGGGAGGGCGTGGTCGCACCGCGCCCTCCCTTCAAGTGAGTAGAGGAACACTGCGTAGATGTTAGTGACGATTCCAGACGTATTGACCGAAGAAGAGGTTACACGCTGCCGTACTGTTCTTGAGGAAGCGGCTTGGGTTGATGGAAATGCCACCTCCGGTGAGCAGGCGGCCATCGCCAAACGGAATCTCCAAATACCAGAAGGTTCCGCGGCCGCACGAGAAGCCGGAGAGATCATATTACGGGCCCTCGGCCGCAGTGGTCCGTTCAATTCGGCGGCTTTGCCGTTCCGCGTGTTGCCGCCGATGTTCAACCGCTACGACACGGGCATGAAGTTCGATGCCCACGTCGACGGTGCGATCCGCGCCGTGCCGGGCGCGGGAATCCGCATGCGTGCTGATGTGTCGTCGACGCTCTTTCTTACGCCGCCAGAGGAGTATGACGGGGGCGAGCTGGTTATCTCCGATACATACGGCGACCAGACCGTCAAGCTACCAGCCGGATATATGGTGGTTTACCCGGCCACGAGCTTGCATAGCGTCACGGAGATCACGCGCGGAAGCCGCTGGTCGTCCTTCTTCTGGAGCCAGTCAATCGTCAAGGACGACGGTCGGCGTACGATGCTGTTCAACCTCGATCTGGCCATTATGGAGATTCGCAAGCAGCTCACCGACAAGAACCCAGCGGTTGTCGGCCTGACGAGCCACTATCACAACCTCCTGCGCCACTGGGCGGAGATGTAACGTGCTTGACTTCACGGAAGAGAAGCTGACCTACGGTACGATCCTGGTCCGGGTCACCCCCAAGCGGTACGCAGAACGTCTTGCAGAGAATCCGGAGCTTGGCGCCGACTTCGTTCGCGAACACGCACTTGCCGGCCTTCCCGAAGCCCAGCTTGGCTGGGGGCACATGCTACTAGACGGATACGGCGTCGCGCGCGACCCGAAGGCGGCATTCCGATGGTTTGGGCATGCCGCGAGACACGGCAATGTGGACGCCTGGAATATGCTTGGCTGCTGCTACGAGCGCGGTTGGGGGGCGGTCGTCGACCAAGAGCTCGCCGCCCACTGGTATGGTCTTGCTGCGGCTAAGTCGCATGCCTGGGCGCAGTTCAACCTTGCTGCCCTAATGCTTGCGAGGGACGGCAATCACCCAGATGTCGCTCGGGCGCTGTCGCTGCTCGTCGCCTCGGCGCGCTCGGGAAATCCCAAAGCCATGAATCTGCTTGGGCAGTTTCGCGAGAAGGGCTGGACCCGCCCGCCGAAACCGCGCGCAGCCAAGTTGTGGTTTCGCCTTTCGGCGCAAGGGGGCTGCTTCCGCGGCCAATTCCACCATGCGCGGTACTTGCTTCGGGAAGGAAAGGTTACGGAAGCCGTGCGCTGGCTGCGGTCGTCGCTGCCCCAAGCACCCGCCGATTTCGCTTGTGAGGCGGCGGAGATGCTCGCACGGCACCCGGAACCACGCGTTGCGCAGCTCGCGACCGACTTTCTCGACGCGCAGAACGCTCGAGTGTAGTGATGCTACGTGCGGACATCGCGGCGCCGCGCGTGCCGGCCAACACAAACCGGCGAGCCTACTGGCTGCGTCAGCTGCGGCAGTGGCATTGGATCAGCGCGGCGATCAGCCTGGTGGGCACGCTGATGTTTGCCGCCACGGGCATTACGCTTAATCACTCATCGCAAATCGAAGCCAAACCGGCGATCGAGCTGAAAGAGCATACCCTGCCGGAGCTGCTCCTGAGTGAGATCGAAACATTGGAAGTTGAAGAGCGAAATGCCTTGCCGGTCTCGCTTGCGGCATGGCTCGAGCAGGAATTCGGCGTCGACGTCACGCGCCGCATCGGCGAGTGGTCGGAGGACGAGATTTACGTATCGCTTCCGTGCCCGGGCGGCGATGCATGGCTCAGCATCGATCGGGAAACGGGAGACGTTCAATACGAAGTCACCGACCGAGGCTGGATCTCCTATCTCAACGACCTGCACAAGGGGCGTAACACCGGTCTTGCGTGGAGCTTCTTCATAGACGTGTTTGCCGTGTCTTGCGTGATCTTCGCGCTCACGGGCCTCGCTCTGCTTCAGCTCTACGCCATGAACCGTCCGATGACCTGGCCGCTCGTCGGCGTGGGCTGCGTGTTGCCGATTCTAATCGCCTTCTTCCTGATTCATTGAGGACCTGTCGATGCGCTTAGCCGTTCCCCTGGGACTTTCGATCGTGCTGGCTTCGCCGGCGGTGGCTTTCGAAGCAAAACTGCAGGTCGAGATCCCTCAGCTGAATGTGGCCGAGTATCACCGGCCTTACCTCGCTGCCTGGATCGAGGGGGCCGATCGCAGCGTCGTGACAACGCTCGCGCTCTGGTACGACCTCAACAATCCCAAGAATGAAGGCGACAAGTGGCTGAAGGATCTCCGCCAATGGTGGCGCCGGGTCGGGCGCGAGATCACCGTTCCCATCGACGGCGTGACGGGCGCCACACGCCCCCCGGGGACCCATGCCGTCGGGATCGACGTCACCCAGCTGCCTTTGGCCGAACTCCCCGAGGGCGAGTACCAACTCGTGGTCGAGGCCGCGCGCGAGGTGGGCGGTCGCGAGCTCCTAAAAATTCCTTTTGCTTGGCCGATCGCCTCGCCGCTGTCGCTGAAGACGCAAGGCGAAAGCGAACTTGGCAACGTCGTACTCGAACTGAAACCCTGACGGCAGGACGGTTACCCATGAAAGTCTTTCGACTCGGACTCATCCTCTTCTTGCTGTTGCCCGGCGCCGCGCATGCGCACCGCGCTTGGCTACTTCCCTCTGCAACCGTGCTCTCCGGCACCGAATCCTGGATTACCGTGGACGCCGCCATTTCCAACGAGCTGTTTTATTTCGAGCACCATCCGCTTCAGTTGGAGGATCTCACGATCACCGGCCCTGACGGCGAGAAGATCACGCCTCAGAACCCGGCTACTGGGAAGTATCGCAGCACATTCGACATCGAGATGAAGCAACCGGGGACCTACAAGCTCGCGGTTGCCGGAAGCAGCCTGTTCGCCAGTTATGAACAGGGCGGGGAAAGGAAGCGCTGGCGCGGCAAGTCAGAAGATCTGGACAGCGAGATTCCCGCGGACGCGCAGAACCTGAAGGTCACTCAGTCTCAACGCCGCCTCGAGACCTACGCCACGCTCGGAGCACCGAGCGAGGCCACACTCAAGACCGCGGGCGAGGGACTGGAACTTGCGCCCGTCACCCACCCCAACGACCTGTTCGAAGGCGAGGAGGCACGCTTCAAGCTTCTTTTGGATGGCGAACCGGCATCGAATGTGGAGGTCTCCATTGTTCGCGGCGGCAATCGCTATCGCGACAGCCTCGACGAGATCAAATTGACGACGGAGGACGACGGCAGCTTCGCAGTGACTTGGCCCGAGCCGGGCATGTATTGGCTTCAGGCGTCCGCCACCGACGACAAGACCACCATCGACAAGGCTTCGGAGCGCCGTCTGGGCTATGTGGCGACATTAGAGGTCCTGCCGGAGTGACGGCAGTCCGCGAGAGACTGATAGCCATACCCCGTACAGTAGCAGTGCCGCCACTCAGGGGAGAGAGTGTCGTTCAGCGTTTGCACGGTGAAACCATGGGAACGACCTGGTCCGCGATCGTGGTTGGGCCGCCGCGCATGTCGAGTGATGCATTGAACGTGGCCATTAAGCGCGCTCTCGACAATATCGTGGCACAGATGAGCGCCTGGCTGCCGCACTCTGACTTGAGCCGTTTCAACCGCGCCGAGCCCGGGAGCACCCATGAGCTCCCCGCGGAGCTTTTCTGCGTGCTCGATTACGCGCTTGCCGTCGCCTCCGAAACCGACGGCGCTTATGATCCGACTGTAGGCGCGCTGACTGCGTTGTGGGGCTTTGGCCCCGAAAACAATCCCCAAGATGTCCCAGATAAAGAAGCCATGGGGACCGCCAGAGGGCTGTGCGGTTGGCGTCGACTTCGTCTGTCGCGAAGTGAGAGAGAAGCCGTACAGCCCGGTGGATTGATCATCGACCTTTGCGCCGTGGCGAAAGGCTTCGCCGTGGATAGCTTGGCTGATGTGGTGCGGGCTCTCGGCTGTACGGATTTCCTCGTGGAGATCGGCGGCGAGTTGCGCGGAGAGGGGTGCAAGCCGGACGGGACTCCTTGGTGGGTGGCGATCGAAGCGCCGCGCGCAGCCGCCTCAGTGCCCGACACCGTCATCGCATTGCACGGCCTCGCGGTTGCCACCTCTGGCGATCAGCGCAGAAACTTCGAGCGCGGCGGCAGACGGTACGCGCACACACTCGATCCCCGTACCGGTCATCCAGTGCGGAACGGGGTCGTGTCGGTTACGGTCGTCGCCGATACGTGCATGGAAGCCGACGCGCTTTCAACAGCCCTCTACGTGCTTGGCGAAGAGTTAGGGCTGGCCTTCGCCAGAAGGCGCGGCATCCCAGCGCTGTTCGTCCTTGAAGACGGTGGCGGATTGCGTGAGCGTCTGTCGCCGGCCTTCACAGCGATGACGGGTTGAGTTGGTTTACCGCTGGATGCGGAATTCGATGGGGAGCGCCAGGTGGATCTGGCTTTGGCGCCCCGGCGGGGCGGGGAAGGGGCTTGCCCGCTCCAATACGGCCAGGGCCTCCTGATCCAAAAGCTTCGAGCCGGATCCCTTGGTGAGGCGCGCCTCGATCAGCTTGCCTGAACCGTCGATCTTGAATTCAACTTTGGCGACGCCCTGGACCCTGCGATTGCGAGCAGACGACGGATAGCGCTTGTGCCGGTTGAGATGAAGCAGCAGAGCCTTCTGCCATTTAATCTCCGCTTGGGTCGGCTTGGCCCTTGCGCCGACGGTTTGTGCCTTTACCGTCGTGTCGGGTGGCGCGTCCACTTTCGGGGGCGCCGTGGCCGCGGCGGCAGCGGTGTTGACCTCGGTGACCTGCTGCTCTTCTTGAAGGGTCTCAAGGTCCTCGACTTCCTTGACCGTCTCGACGGGCTTGGCTTTCGGCAGAGCGATCTCCGGGTCGGGCGCGAGCGGCGATTCCTGGACCTGGGGCAACTCGAAGTTCTCCGGCATCGACTCCTTCATGGGCATGGGCGTCGGCACCGACTCCTCCACCAGCGGGCCGATGGCAAGATCCTCCGGCTGAATTGGAGCCACCGCAAGCGCGGCCAGTTCCATGACGACGGCGCCGGTGGGCTCGGGATCGGCCTCGCGCTCAGGCCAATGCACCGAAGCAGCGACGCCGCACCCCACATGCATGACCACGATCACGGCTGCGATCTCGAGCCACCGATGAAATCTGTGCGCACCCTCGTCGAAAAAGTCAGTGTCAAGCATTAGGGTGTCTGTTCACCTTTGCCGACGGCGATACCCTCGAGTCCGACGAGAGCGACTTTGAGATAGCCGGCGCCGCGCAGAAGGTTCATCACCTCCATCAACTGGCCGTAGGGAACAGATTTATCGGCGCGCAGAAATACGCGACGCTGCCGGTCCGCCGCCGTGGCGTCATCCAGTGCTAAGGCAATCTGGCTTCGCGGCACTGTGTCGTTGCCGAGAGCGAGCGTCAGGTCTGACTTCACGGTCAAGTACAGCGGCTTGTCAGGCTTCTTGGTCGGCTTCGCCGTCGAAACCGGCAGGTCGACTGGGACGTCTACTGTCGACAGCGGCGCTGCCACCATAAAGATAATGAGCAGCACCAGCATCACGTCGATAAATGGCGTGACGTTGATTTCATGTGTCTCGACGAGTTCGTCGCCGTCATCCTGTAAGCGTCCAGCCATGAGTCTATTCCGCTGCTGCCTGCACTTTCCGGCGTTTGGACGCGGGGTCGGCGTCGAGATCGCGCGATAGCTGGCGCATTACCTCGGCCGCCGCGTCCGTAATCAGGGCGCGGTATCCAGCGATCGAACGCGAGAAATAGTTGTAGATAATGACCGCGGGGATTGCCGCCGCGAGACCAAGGGCTGTCGCCAGGAGAGCCTCGGCGATACCGGGCGCGACCACGGCGAGGTTTGTCGTTTGAGCCTCGGAGATTCCGATGAAGCTGTTCATGATTCCCCAAACGGTGCCGAACAGCCCAACGAAGGGAGCGGTCGAGCCGATCGTGGCGAGCAGACCGGTGCCGGCGTTCATCTGCCGCGCGGCGGCCGTGCGCAGTTCGTCGAGGCGCGACTCGACACGCTCCTTGATGCCCGCCTTGTCCGCGGTCCCGTTGGAAAGCCGAAGTTCATTCCTCGCGGCATCGATGAACGCCGAGACGACGCCGCGGCGTTCGCCGAGCCGTGCCGCGGCATCGTTCAAAGAGGGCTCCCCATCGATAAGAGAGAGGGCTCTTCGCGTGCGCGAACGTGCTGCGGTGAGCTCCACGCTCTTCGCCAGCCAGACCGTCCAAGTAATGACCGAGGCGATGACGAGCCCCACCATGACGGCCTGAACGACAATATCGGCGACGAGGAACATCCCCCAAGGCGAAAGGTCGTGCGGCAGAGCTCTGCTGTCCACGGCGACACCGCCCGGGATATCGGGATCTGGTCGTGCGGCGGACGCCGGTGCTTGTGCATTGGAGCCCGCGCCGGGCAGTTCTTGGATCGGTTCCAGCGACGTGGGAGGGGGCAACGCTTCGTCACTGGTCTCGGCCGCGGATGGCCCTGCGGTGACTCCTGCGGCGGCGCGAACGTGTGGCGGGAGGAATAACGCGAAGACAAGACAGGCAATCGAGACCCTCAAAAGAACAAAACGCAGCAAAATCAAGCCTCCCTTGGACCGAAGTCGATACACCGTTTGCCTTAGGCGAAACAGCCGTTGCCGGTCGCCGCGAGCGCGACGCTCGCGCGAACAATTACTTTTGGGTGGGGTCCAGGGAATGCAGGCGACAGCCGCGTGTTTACTCCACGTCAAAAAAGGCGATTTGGCTGGCCAAGCCGATAACCACTATTGCTAGCAGGGTGGTGGTGCGCCCTCTCTAAATGGTGGAATTCAGCTTGACTTTCCATCGCTGGCAGTGAGTGTGTGTGACTCATGAACCGCATTTGTCCGAGTCTGACCCGGGTTTTTCTGGCTGCCATTTTTGTGCTCGGCAGCGTGATTACGCATGCGTCAGTGGTTCACGCAGGCTTGAGCGTTACTCATGAGAATGTGTCCCACGCTGGAGCCACGCCCGGCTCGGTCGATTTCACCGACACCGACAAGGGTGACCCGAGCCATGCGCTTGGCTTGTGCATCGATGCGCATTGTTGCACGCCCGCCGTGCACACAGCCGCCCAAGACGTCCAGCGGCATTCGCTCGAGAGCGGCAAGCTCGTCTTCGGACTAGCGTCGAATTACGCGCTATCCTTGCCTCTTTCTCTCCTAAGACCACCGCGCGCCATCACCTGAACTCGCGCCCGCACGTCGTGCTGGCGCCTTCTGCACGACTTGCAGCAACTATTGGTGAATCGCGTCGGTCGTTGACCTTCGAGTCCTCCCAACGGGATGACCACGATTCATCACCTGCTGCTGACCTCACTCTTGCAGCCCAGGTGTACGAACCATGCGCACACGATTCTTCCTACTTTTGCCATTGCTGTTAATGGCGCTCCCAACGCATGCGGCACAGCCACATTGCGATGGTCCCCCGGTCGACTCCTCTTTGCCCGATAAGGCGCGTGCCGAGAAGCTTGCTAACCGGGCCTTTGCCTGCCTCAAAGAGGCCAAGCCCCTCCAATCAATCGCACTATTCAGCGAGTTCATTGGGGTCCAACCGGACAACGCCCAAGCGCACCTCAATCGCGGCAGCACGTATGTGAGGATGGGCCAGCTTGATGCAGGTCTCAGCGACTACAGCCGGGTCATAGAGCTTGAGCCAACCCGCTTTGAGGGCTGGTACAATAGGGGGTCGACCCGCGTCGCGTCGCGTCAGTACGATGAAGCAATCTCCGACCTGACTGAGGCAATTCGCCTGAAGCCCGATCTCGCTTACGCTTACTGCAATCGTGGCCTTAGCTATCTACGCAAAAGCGAAAACGAAGAGGCGCTTGCTGACTTCGAAAAGGGCCTCGCGCTCCGTGTCGACATGCCTCTCTGCTATTACGGCCGGGGCGAGTTCGAACTGTCAGATGGCAAATATCGGGAAGCGATCGAAGACCTAACGAGGGGAATCAATTTTAAGCCGACTGCCGAGGCGCTGGCGCATCGCGCCACCGCATATGAGCGGCTCGGCGAAAGCGACAAAGCCCTCAGAGACTACCGGCAAGCCCTTTCTTTGAGGCCCCGTTTCGAGGCGGCGCAAACGGGAATCGCGCGACTTACACAAAACAACAAAGAATAGGCGGACCCGGCATGCAAAAAATCGCAATTGTCTCATTGGGGGTCGCAGGAGTTGCGCTGGGTGCAGTCGGGCTTTCGCTGAGCCTCTCCGAAGGTAGTTCTTCGGACCTAAAGAGAGGGTCGGAGATCGTCTCACAGGCGGAGGCCCGCGCGGGCCATGCTGATCACGACGATCATACCGGTCACGAATATCCTGGCGGCAAAGCGATTCCGCCGCAGGCTGACGGTCACGCTGACGATGCGCATGACGACGGCAGCGTGGATCTGACACAAGGGCAGATGGATACCTTCGATGTCCGTACAGCCACCGTCTCGGGCGGGCCCGTCACCGTTACGATCGAGCGCCCCGCCGAGGTCGTCTATGACGAAAACGCGTTGGCGCATGTCGTGCCGCGGGTCGCGGGCATCGCCCGCAACATTAGCGCCGCCGAAGGTGACCATGTTGTCGAGGGCGAGGTGCTTGCCGTGCTGGAGAGCCGGGAGCTCGCCGATGCCAAATCGGCATACTTGGCGAGCCTCGAGCGGTTGACTTTGGCCAAGGAGAACTTCGCACGGGCCGAAGCACTAATCGACAAGCGGATCGTCTCCGCCAAAGCTCACCTGGAAGCTAAGACGGACTATGCCGAGGCGCGCATAAATCTGCGCAACGCGCGACAGAAGCTGTTTGCCCTCGGCATCGGCGAAGCTCGCCTGAACGAGATCGCGGAGGAAGATGAGGCGGACCTCACCGAGTATGTAATGCGCGCGCCTCTCAGCGGGACCGTTGTTGCCCGTCATTTGACGCGTGGAGAGTCGGTGCCGACGGACCGCGAGGCGTTCGTCATTGCCGACGTCTCGACTGTCTGGGTTGACATCAGCATCTATGCTCACGATCTGGAGCGGATCGAGGCGGGGCAAACGGTGGCCGTCGCTACCGAGAGCGGGCTCGAGACGGAAGGGAAGATCGCTTTTGTCACGCCCAACGTCTCCGAGGAAACCCGTACCGCAAAAGCCCGCGTCTTCCTGGCAAACAAGCCGATGCGGCTAAGGCCGGGCATGTTTGTTACCGCTCGCATCGCGGTGGCTGAGGAACCTGCAGAGGTCCGTGTTCCGGCCACAGCCCTACAGAATCATGAGGGGCGCGACGTGGTGTTCGTGAAGGACAAGGAGGGACGCCTAAAGCCTCGCCCCGTGACGCTTGGCCGGCGCAATAGCCACTATGTCGAGGTGCTGGCCGGGCTTAGGACGGGCGATACGGTCGTTACCGACGGCGCCTTCGTCGTCAAGTCCCAACTCGCCAAGTCGGGGTTCGACGACGGTCACAACCACTAGATCGCCCTGAAGATGTATACCTTCCTCGAAGCCATTCTCCGGCAGCGTCTACTGATCTGCGTCTTGGCCGTGGGCGTCCTGGTGGCAGGCCTCCAGAGCTACCGAAACCTTTCCGTTGACGCGTTCCCGGACGTCTCGCCGACCCTTGTACAGGTGTTCACCGAGACGCAAGGGCTCGCACCTGAGGAGGTCGAGCGCTACGTCACCTATCCGATCGAAGTCGCCATGAACGGTCTGCCGGGACTGACGACGATCCGCTCCATCTCCAATTTCGGCCTATCCGTCGTCAATGTGTATTTCGAGGACTCGACGGACATCTATTTCGCCCGCCAGCTCGTGGGCGAACGGCTTCAGACGGCACGCGAGGAGATTCCCGACGGCTTCGGCGAACCGGAAATGGGGCCTATCAGCTCCGGCCTCGGGCAAATCCTGTTCTACTATGTCGAGGACACCACCGGCCAGCGCACGCCCGAAGAGATGCGCGAGATCCAGGACTGGATCATCAAGTTCAATTTGCAGACGGTGCCGGGCGTCACTGAAGTGCTATCGCTTGGCGGCGAGGTCAAGCAGTTCCAGGTTCAAGTCAACCCGCAGGCATTGCTTCGCTACAAGCTCGGCATCGGTGAGGTGGTGGACGCGGTACGGGCGAACAATGGCAACGCGGGCGCCCAGTACATCGTCAAGAACTCCGAACAGTATCTGGTGCGCTCGATCGGCTTGGCGAGCGGCATCGCCGATATAGAGGACACCATCCTGAAAGTGGCCGATGGCGTGCCTGTAAAGGTGCGCGACATCGGAGAGGTGAAGATCGGCGGCGAAGTCCGCCAAGGGCTGGCCACCAAGGACGGTGAAGGCGAAATCGTCGCCGGGCTCGTGCTGAAGCTCATCGGTACCAACACCTCGAAGGTCATTGCCGATGTGAAGGCGCGTCTCGATAAAATCAATGACGCGCTCCCCGAGGGGGTGCGCGTGGTGCCGTATTACGATCAGTCGAAGCTCGTTACTCGCAGTGTCGAGACCGTCAACTCGGCGCTGGCGCAGGGCGTCATCCTTGTCGTCCTGGTGCTGCTTGCCTTCATGGGCGGCCCGAGACCCAGTCTGGTGGTCGCCTTTGCCATTCCCTTCTCGATCTGCGTCGCCTTCATCGTCATGCGGGCAACGGGGCTCTCGGCCAACCTCATGTCGTTGGGCGGCATTGCGATCGCCATCGGCATCATGGTCGACGGCGCAATCGTCATCGTTGAGAACGTAGACCGCTACCTCAGAGAGAGGGGCACCGCACTGCCGAAACGCCAGATCGTCGCGCGCGCCTGCGCCGAGATCGTGCGCCCAATCGCCTTCGCAATCGTGATCATCATCGTTGTCTTTCTACCGCTGTTCACGCTTCAGGGCTACGAGGGCAAGACCTTCCGCCCACTCGCCTTCACAGTGTCGCTCGCCATGCTGGGTTCGCTCGTCTTTGCCATCTTCGTGGCGCCCGTCCTATCGGAGATGGTGATGAAGCGCCCGAGCTCCGAGGAACGCGACAGAGTCCGTTTCGCGGACCGGCTGGTGTACGGACTGATCGGCGCTTATCGGCCAATAATCCGGCTGTTCGTCCGCGTGAGGGCCCTTGCTATCGGACTTGCGATTGTCATCCTCGCGGTAGGGCTCGCCATCTTTCCGCGACTCGGATCGGAGTTCGTTCCCCGGCTGAACGAGGGTGACCTTCTGGTGCGCGTGACCATGGCGCCTTCCATAGCATTGGAGGAGGCCCGCGACACGATTTTGCGCTTCGAGCGACAGCTACTTGAGAAGTTTCCGGAAGTAGAACGAGTGGTCACGCGCGTCGGACGCGGCGAGGTCGGCGCTCATGCGGATCCGGTGAACAATGCGGAGGCCTTTGTCGCTCTGAAGCCACCGGAGGAATGGTCGAGCGACCGCACGCCGGAAGAGCTTTTCGCAGCCATGAGCGAAGCGTTTGAGGACTTTCCTGGCGCCAAGTTCAACATCACGCAGCCGATTGCGGCGGCCGTCGACGAGCTCCTCACCGGCACCAAAGCCGAGCTTGCCATCAAGCTGTTCGGTGAGGACCAGGGCGTGTTGCTGGAAAAGGCCGGGGAGATCGAGCGGGTCGTGCGGGAGATCCACGGCGCGGCGGATGTGCAGAAGGATCAAGTCACCGGTACGCCACAACTCCAGATCCGGGTCGACCGCAGGCAGATCTCCCGGTACGGCCTGAATATCGAGGACGTGCAATCGGCGGTACGCACGGCGATAGGCGGTGAGACGGCCGGCCAGGTCTTTGAGGGTGTGAGGCGCTTCGACATCCTCGTGCGTTACGACGAAGGAGCGCGTGCAACGGCCGAGGCCATCCGTGAGCTCGTCATCCGCACTCCCGCCGGGTTGCTGATCCCGCTGCGCCAGGTGGCCGAGGTGACGGAGATCGTCGGCCCGCGCCAGATCACGCGGGAGAACACCCAGCGCTTTATCACGATCCAAACCAACGTACGCGAGCGCGACATCGGCTCGTTCGTTGCCGAGGGGCAGGAGCGTATCGCCGAGGCCGTGGATCTGCCTTCGGGCTACATCGTGGAATGGGGGGGGCAGTTTGAGCTTCAACAGGAAGCGAACCGGCGTCTCGCCATCGTGGTGCCGATCACGCTCGGACTGGTGTTCTTGCTCCTGTTCATGAACTTCGGCTCGCTGCGTGCCTCGCTGCTGATCATGCTCAACATCCCGCTGGCACTGGTGGGCGGCGTGGTGGCACTGTGGCTCGCTGATCTCAATCTCTCCGTACCCGCCTCGGTAGGCTTCATTGCCCTCTTCGGCATCGCGCTGGAGAACGGCATGGTGCTTGTTACCTATCTCAGTCGCCTTGTGGCCGAAGGGAAGTCCGTCGATGAGGCAAGTATCCAGGGTGCCTGCATGCGCCTGCGACCGGTGCTTATGACTGCGCTCACGACGGCGTTGGGACTAATTCCACTGCTCTACGCCACCGGTGCCGGCAGCGAAGTGCAAGCGCCACTTGCCACGGTAGTGGTCGGCGGCCTTGTCAGCTCCACCATCCTGACGCTCCTGGTAATACCCGCTGTCTATAAATGGTTTGTCCCAAAACCTTCGCCGGCCACCATCATTCCAGAAAATGCCGGGGCGCCGGCCGAGTAGCGGGGTGCTTCATACGTAACGCGGGAGGACCGCGGCTGCTCGTTCTGTGGCGGCCACAGCGTCCCCGGCGTCGGCGACCGGCGCTCGCTTCTGCTTCTGGCACGAAGCCGACATTTCGCTTGCCCCCTGCGCCTGCGGCGGTCAACAGGCACGTCCTCAATATTGCTTAAGTCATGGCGCTCTTACCACACAGAAAGGCATTGGGTCCGACACTCGATGGCGCAAAACCCCACAGGTCCAAGCCGGTTCGGCACAAGAGTGGGGCCGACGACTTTTCGCCGTCGGCCCCGAATGTCTATGCCAATGCGAGCCGGGGGAGGGGAACCGCGCTTCGCATTTTCCAGGACGAGAATTCTAGCCGGGTCGGGGGAGGCCAGGGTCGAAATCCCCGACTCCCGGCCGGTTGAGGCCGCGGAATAGCGATCGCGTCTGGTTACTCCGACAATGCCCGCTTACGAAGTGGAGCGCGTACGGATTTTGGTCACCTTGCCGAACAGATGGCTCTTGCCAATCAGGATCAGGACATCGGTCATCAGGATGAGGCCGCCTCCGATGAGGAGTCCATCGATGACCTACCCCATTGGATCCGTAATTCCCTGATCCCAAAACATCGCGATATGCACCGCGGCAACCGCCCATAAGGACAGCCCGGATAAGAGACGCAAGATCCTGGAGCACGCCGTTTCGTCCTGAGAGAGATAGCCAACCCCCAGTGCAACCCCAAAGAGATCATGGCTCCAAGATCGGGCAGCGACGCGGGCGTGTGGTCCTCTCCCGCTTGCGGACCGATGAGTTCGCCGAACGCCTTTTCGGAATCGCCTCCGTAAGCAGCCAGTGCCAGCACGCCGATGATCAGGACCGACAAGCCTAACAGGGCTCCCGTCAGTGAGACGGCGATATGAAACGGCAGTCCCCAGACCCCGAGGCGGTTGTGCAGATCGGCATCCTGCAGTCGGCGGGACCCGCCAATCCGAAAGGAAAAGGCATCTCGAAAAATTCTTGGGTGCGACAGGAGCCCCGAGATCAGCGACGAGAGGAGAGCGACGCCTGTAAGCCCGACAATAAACAGGCCATAGGTCGGCGGGATGTGCAGATTGATGTGAAGCCTTGCGAGAAACTCAGACCAAGGTGCCGCAACGCTTTCGACGAGATTGCACCGGCGCGCGGTATATGGGCAACGCTGGTCACATATGGTATTGTGCGCAGCGATTTCCGGCGGCCTCGTCTGCGATGGCAGCGCGGCCTCGGATGATCTTGCTGACCGCGAGGCGGTTGGCGGGATCGGGGAAGAGGGTGGCTTACCATCCTGTTCCCGACACCGCCTTATCGCCCCGTGATGCGGCAGGCGGACCCTTTCACGCCATCGAAGCGTTACGCGACTGTCGCTTGACTGCCCGAGACCAAGTCTGCCGAGACCAGCGCGGTATCGGCTGTGCCGCGACGCGCGACGGCGGCAGATCGTGCTGAGACATCGGCCCGCCTGGTACTAACCGTCAATTTTGAGGCAACATGGCTGAGCGGACGCCCCGAACCTTGCGAGCAACGCCGATGACATCCACGCCCACGCCCGATCTCGAAGCCTTGCGCAAGGCTGCCAGCGACAGGATCGCCATCGAAGCCGTGTCGCCCGAAATCGACGGCGGCCGCTTCCCCGCCAGGCGGGCGGTCGACGACGTCATGGTTGTCGAGGCGGACGTCTTCTGCGACGGGCACGACAAGATCGATGCGGCGCTGCGCTATCGTTGCGAGAACGAGGAGGGTTGGCATGACGTGCCGATGCAATTCCTCGGCAACGACCGCTGGCGGGCTGAGTTCCCGCTTACCAACAATGCGCGCTACCTCTACACCATCGTCGCTTGGCGAGACCTCTATGCCACGTGGTGCGACGAGATCGCCAAGAAGCACGGCGCCGGCCAGACGATTTCGCTCGAGCTGATCGAGGCCCGCCACCTGATCGAAGAGACCATCGCCGCCGCGGGCGGTTCCGAAGCTGACCGGCGCGGCTTCCAAAGCCTGCTCAAGACGCTCGATCTGGCCAAAGGCGATGTGTCCAGGCTGGAATGCCTGACCAGCGAGGAGACGCAAAAGCTGTTCGCGCGGGCCGGCCTGCGGACCAACGTGACCGGATACAGCAAGGTGCTGAGCGTTTGGGTCGACCGCAGGCGCGCGGTGTTCAGCGCCTGGTACGAGATGTTTCCGCGCTCGCAGTCCGGTGATGCGAACCGGCATGGCACCTTTGACGATGTCATCGCGCGACTGCCCTATGTGCGCGACCTCGGCTTCGACGTTCTCTACTTCCCGCCGATCCATCCGATCGGCAAAACCAATCGCAAGGGACGCAACAACTCCCTGAAGCCAACCGAGAGCGATCCGGGCAGCCCCTATGCCATCGGCTCGGACGAGGGCGGCCACGACGCGATCCACGCCGAACTTGGAACCTTTGCCGATTTCGCGCGCTTGATAACCGCCGCCAAGGCGCACGGACTTGAGATCGCGCTCGACTTCGCCATCCAGTGCTCGCCCGACCACCCGTGGATCAAGGAGCACCCCGAGTGGTTCGACTGGCGCCCCGACGGCACGATCAAATTCGCGGAAAACCCGCCAAAGAAATACGAGGACATCGTCAACGTTCATTTCTATGGAGATGCCTTCCCGTCGATCTGGTTGGCCTTGCGCGACATCGTCCTGTTCTGGGCCGAGAAGGGCGTGCGGATTTTCCGCGTCGACAACCCGCACACCAAGCCGTTTCCATTTTGGGAGTGGATGATCCGCGAGGTTCAGGACCGCTACGCGGACGTAATTTTTCTGGCTGAGGCCTTCACCCGGCCGGCACCGATGAAGCGGTTGGCCAAGCTCGGCTTCACGCAGTCCTACACCTACTTCACCTGGCGCAACACGAAGCAGGAGCTGACCGAGTACGCGACCGAGCTCACCCAGAGCGACATGAGCGAGTATTTCCGTCCGAATTTCTTCGTCAACACGCCCGACATCAATCCTCCGTATCTGCAGGACAGCGGACGCGCCGGCTTCCAATCCCGCCTCGTCCTGGCGGCGACGCTTGCCGGCAATTACGGCATCTATAATGGCGTCGAGATCTGCGAGGCGCGCGCCATTCCGGGCAAGGAGGAATATCTCGATTCCGAGAAATACGAGATCGTGGCTTGGGATTGGGACCGCAAAGACAATATCCGCGCCGACATCACGCTTATCAATCGGTTGCGCAACGAGCATCCCGCGCTACAGCAGCTCACGGGTCTCAGCTTCTACAATTTCTGGAACGACGAGGTGCTCTATTACGGGAAGTGGACGGAGGATCTCTCGGACTTCTTGTTGTTCGCGGTCAATCTCGACCCGCACAACGCCCAAGGCGGCCATTTCGAAGTGCCGCTGTGGGAGTTCGGCCTGCCCGACAGCGCCGATATCGGCGTTGAGGATCTTGTGACCGGCAAGCGTTTCACCTGGTCGGGCAAGGTGCAGCACATGCTGCTCGATCCGAACGATCGGCCCTATGCGATCTGGCGCCTGTTGCCGAAGGAGACCGCAGCCGGATGAGCGCAATCGAAACATCTCAGGCCGAAGTCCCCGCCGAGGCGCCGATCGAAGTCCCGTCGGCGCCCGAGCCCGACCGCGAGGAGCAGCACGCGATCGATCGCAGTGCCGCCGATTGGTACAAGGACGCGATCGTCTATCAGCTGCACGTCAAGGCGTTCCAGGACGCGAGCGGCGACGGCATTGGCGATTTCGAGGGGCTGATGCAGCGTCTC
>Ga0075530_1000409_pt1 | contig 20263 bp, 21 predicted proteins | sample NGEPerD_2_FD_75101 | JGI IMG/M metagenome (GOLD analysis project Ga0075530, IMG submission 75101) | Arctic peat soil microbial communities from the Barrow Environmental Observatory site, Barrow, Alaska, USA - NGEE PermafrostL1-D | ecosystem: Environmental > Terrestrial > Soil > Wetlands > Peat ... | reverse complement strand
TCTGTATTTTATCTTTTTATATAGTTTTTATTATCTAAATAAAATAAAAAATACAGAAAATAATAATTTACTTTATTATTTTGCAGTAGCTGAGCCAATCGTTCTGCTATCTCTTTCTTTAGCTGGTAATTTCTTATTATGATATTAGATATTTTTTTGGTACATAAATTTTTAATTATTTCGATTAATATCATCGGCGTATATTTATCTTATGCCGTTTATTCTAGCAATTCTAAAGCGAAAATCAATAAAATATTTATTTTAATGATGATTTCAATGCTTATCTGGATTGATTTTGCTTTTTTAGCGAGAGCAATTCAAGATCAAATTTATTTAACTATGTTTTTTATTAAAATTGCATGGTTTGTGACTCCTATTTTTTTTGTACTCTTATATTTTTTTACAATATATCTTATTGACGAAAATTATAAGTATCGTTTTCTTAACATGATAGTCTTTTTGATTGGTGTAATTATTACGTTTCTTACGGGATTAACTAGTTTGATAGTAAGCAATGTAGAATTTATTGGTAGTGACCTTCGGCTTATATACGGGACAGGGATGTTTCCCTTCTTGATCGTTATTCTTTTTTTAATCTGTTCTACTTTATATCCTTTAATCGAAAAATATTTAAGAATTTCAGCAAAGGAAAAAAATAAAATCGAATATTTTTTAGTTGGAATTTTCGTATTTTATTTGGCAAATATTATATTTAATATTATACTTCCAGTATTTTTTAATGTTGTTCGTTTATATTATTTTGGAGACTATTCCACAATAATTTTGCTTATTTTTATTGCATACTCTATTACAAAGCATGATTTGATGGGAATAAAAACCTTATTTACACAAGTTTTGATTGCAATTATGTCAATAATACTATTGGTTGACATAATTGCACTTTCGACAGATGACTTTATGAGATTGCTGAAAATCGGTATATTAATTACTTTTTTGTATTTCAGCCGTGAATTAATTAAGAGTGTAAAAAAAGAAAAGAAAATAGCTGAAAAGTTAGAAAAAGCGAATGAAGAGATAAAGCATTATGCAAAGACTTTGGAAGACTCGAATCAAAATCTTGAAGAAGGAAACAGAGATCTCAAATCACTGATTGATGGAAATGATGCTGTAATCGGAAATATGGATTCAAAAAAAATTGCTCAAGGGGTTGTTGATATTATACCGAAAAGCTTAGACCATCTGGGCTATAGAATGGGAGTATTCATTTTATACGATAGAGAAAAGAAACAATTGCGGACATATGCAATCACAAAATCAAGGCTCGCTCTCAAAGCCACGAAAGCTCTTGGAAAAGCATTTTTGGCATATGAAGATGATATTACCGACATGAATAATCTAATTGCCAGAACGGTAAAAGAAAAGAAAATATTTTCAGGGAAAAAACTCGAGGATTTTGTCTCGCCAACTGTGAAGATTGATGCTTGTAGAAAGATTCAGGAATTGACAAAGGCTAGGTCTTTTGTTTCTGTTCCATTGTGTTCAATGGGCAATACCATTGGGGTTTTACTTTTTGTGGGGACAGAAGAAGAGAAAGATATTTCAGAAAAGGATCGAAATATTTTATATATGTTCTCTTCTCATCTTGGCAATGCAATTGAGAATGCAGAGCTATATGAACAGACACATAGACAAGTGAAACAATTAGCAGTATTAAATAAAAATCTTGAAGAAGCGAACAATAAATTGCAAGACCTAATGGAAATCAAGAATGAATTTTTGCACATAACTTCGCATCAGCTGAGAACTCCTTTGACCGTAATCAGAGGAATGGTTTCGATGTGGTCGGAAGGGGATTTTGAAAAGCTATCTTCAAAAGAAAAAAATAAAATGATCAAAAGAATTCTGGTTAGTACTGATCGGTTGAATAATATTACAAATGATATGCTTGATGCTTTGGAAATGGAGGGTGGATTTGTCAAGTTCCAGCTCACAACGATGTCTTTGAAATCAATACTAGATGAAACAATCGAATTGCTCCGTCCAAATTTTGAAAAAGGGATTATACCTGAAGCTGAAATATGAATCTGAGATTTTTGATGTGCAAGCTGAGCCGAATTATATTAGGCAAGTCTTTATGAATGTCATTGACAATGCTTGCAAATATACAAGCAAGGGTGGTGTGACAGTCGTCGTAAATAATAGTGAAAAATATCTTGAAACAACAATTCAAGACACTGGAATGGGTATCAGCAAATTTGATCAAAAAAGAGTTTTTGGAAAATTTACAAGAGGAAGTAATGCTGAAATTGAAGATGCCTCTGGGAGTGGTCTTGGATTATTCATCGCAAAAAAGATTATCTCAAATCATAATGGAAAAATCTTGATAAGTAGCAAAGGCATAGACAAAGGAACAGTAGTGAAAATCTCGCTTAAAATTAAATAATATCAAAGATATGAAAACGATTGATTATTATCTCGGAGCAAAAGGAAGAATTGAAGAGGAGCTTAATATTTTCTTCCAAAAGAAAAACGAGCAGATGAAAAATAATTGTGAACTCGCAGAGTTTTCGGAGATTATAGGTGATTTGGAAACATTCGTGATGAGTGCGGGAAAAAGAATGCGGCCGATACTCTTTTATTTTGGATATGTTTTGGCAGGAGGAAAAGAAAAAGAAGAAGCCTTGAAGACATCGATTGCAGTTGAATTGTTGCATTCATATTTTTTGATTCATGATGATATTATAGACAAGGCTGATTTCAGACACGGTGAATTGTCAATGCATTATAAATATATAGATGAAGCAGAAAAGAATTTGAAAAATGTCGACAGTAAACATTTCGGGGTGTCCAAAGCTATTCTAGTGGGGGATTTAATGTTAGCTCTCAGCTGTGAAGTTTTGAATAATTCTAATTTTGATTGCAAAGCCAAAGAAAGAGCTATGACATATTTCAATAACATTATTTGTAATACGATATACGGACAGTTGATGGATTTGAATCTGGACGGGAATGAGGGTTTGGAAGTAGATCGGATTTTCAAGATGCAAAAATATAAGACTGCCAAATATACCGTTGAGGGACCTATGCAGCTGGGTGCGATTTTGGCTAATGCGGACAAAAAATATTTAGATTGTATTAGTACATTCTCGATACCGATTGGGATTGCTTTTCAAATGCAAGATGACATAATGGGAGTTTTTGGAGACAAGGCGAAAATTGGGAAACCAGTTGGATCAGATATTCAAGAAGGAAAAAGAACATATTTGATTGTCGAGGCAGAAAGAAAAGCAAATGGAAAACAAAGAAAAACATTGAGCAGGGCACAAGGAAATGCAAATTTAACTCTGGAAGAATTAGAAGAGGTTAGAAAGATAATCAAAGATACGGGTGCTCTGAAGAAATCTCAAGACACGGCTAATAAATTAGTGGAAACAGCGAAAAAGAACATCAAATGTCTGTCGAGAGAAGAGAAATATATCAAAGTATCAAATGATTTAGCAAATTTTGTGGTGAAGAGGGATATATAATTTCAAAGTAAATTTCAAAAGTGGGTAAGCTGTGGATAGTTTACCTGCTTTTTTATTGGGAAATTTTCAGGATTTGCCTTATGTTGGGGTAAATACTTGAATATATCAATTAAGGCTCAGTGGTTTGACTAATATACTAAGTGGTGTATAATGGATTCATAGGGTATGAAAGTGGATGAAAGTGGGGAATTGCTAATTGATATAATTTTGGAGAAAAATATGTTTATTGGAGAGTATAACCACAACTTGGACGACAAAGGGAGGTTGGCTGTGCCAGTGAAGTTTCGTAGTGATTTGAAAAAAGGAGCCGTAGTTACCAGAGGTTTGGACGGCTGTTTATTTTTATATACAATGTCTGAATGGAAAGTTTTGGCAGAAAAATTGAGCAACTTGCCAATCAGTCAATCAAATTCGAGAGCATTTGCTCGATTGATGTTGGCAGGAGCAATGGATGTTCAACTCGACAAGCAAGGCAGGGTTGTCTTACCAGATTATCTGAGAAAATATGCAAATTTGAAAAAGAAAGTGGTTATTGGAGGTTTGTTTAACCGTTTGGAAATTTGGGATGAAGAAGTTTGGAATAAATATAAAACAAAAACAGAAAAGGATAGTGGAAATATAGCAGAGAAGCTTGGCGAATTGGGTGTATAGCGAACTGAACATACAATTACATTTTTCGACAGCAATAATTTAACAATTTAACAATTTCAAAATGTATTTTCATATTCCAGTTTTGTCGAAAGAAATTATTGATATTGTAAATCCTCAAGCTAATGAAAATTTGATTGACGGGACGATGGGAGGAGGAAGTCACGCAGAATCGTTTCTTGAAAAAACAGGACCTCTTGGAAAATTACTTGGAATCGATTTAGATGATGAAGCTTTGGTGGAGAGCGAAAGAAGATTGAAAAAATATTCCGATAGGGTGATTTTGCAAAAAGGAAATTTTGTTGACTTTGCAGTTTTCAAAGAAGAACATGATTTTCAAAAAGTTAATATATTCTTTCTGGATTTGGGGTTTTCCTCTCAACAGCTAAACGATGACAGTCTGGGTATTTCATTTTTGAAAAATAGTCCTCTGGATATGAGAATTGGGGGACAAGGGATGAATGATGATTATCGTTTTACAGCAGAATATATTATCAATAATTGGACAGAAGAAAGAATTAAAAATATATTAAAGGATTATGGTGAAGAAAAGTTTGCCCATTCGATTGCAAAAAAAATAGTTGCGCGGAGAAAAGAAGATTCGATTGTGAATACAAAGCAACTAATAGATATCATTTCCGAATCTGTGCCTTCGCGATATAAAAATCAGAGAATTCATTTTGCCACCAGGACATTTCAGGCACTCCGAATTGCTGTCAATGAAGAGCTGGAAAATTTGCAAAATGTCTTACCTGGAATTTTGGAAAATATGGAAGTTGGGGGAAGAATTTGTATTATTTCATTCCATTCTTTGGAAGATCGAATCGTGAAGAATTTTTTCAGAAAAGAAGCAAGGGATTGTATCTGTGATGTCAAAATTCCTTTATGTGTTTGCAAGCACAAAAAACAGTTGGAGATTATAACAAAAAAACCAGTTATGGCAACAGAAGAAGAAATCAAAATCAACCCACGATCAAGAAGTGCAAAATTGAGAGTCGCTAAAAAAATATAACATATCAATTTTTATTCATTCTAAAAAAGTCAATGCAAAGAAGAAATATTCATCAAAAAAAAGGACGGTTTGAAAAAATAACTGTATCGCAAAAAATCAAAAATAGCGAAAAGATTTTGGGCATTTCCTTGATTGCAATAATTGGCTTGGTGAGTGTATTTTATATGTCAAAAACTGTAAGTATCACCACTAATGGATATGATGTGAAGGGCTATGAGAAGCAGTTAGACGAGCTTAAAAGGGAAAACCAAAAAATGATAATTGAACTTGCTGATTTGAAAGCTATTCATAACCTTGAAAGCGAAACAAATATGCTTGTTGCAGTGAAAAATAATAATATACGATATATAACTTCAACTTCAACTTTGGTTGCTATGGAAAAATAATAGACTCACTGTATAATAATTTCGTCACGATATTTTTATATTTTCAGGCAAATTTTTCAAACAATTATTGAAGTTTAGCCTAGTTAAGCTGAAATAATTTTTGGGAAATTTGACCAAAATATGAGAATTGCAGTAGGAACTATTATGCAGTTAGTCTAATATAAATCAATCATAATCTTCTATAGCAAATCTTTATGAGAAAAAAATTTTGTTTATCAAAAAGAAAGGATGATTTTGTTTCCCGTATCTATGTCTTAATCTTTTTGGTTATTTTTTTGTTTACGGCAGTTCTCTTCCGATTATTTCAAATACAAGTTTTGAAGCATAATGTATATAAAGCCCTCGCTCAAGATCAACATGAATTTTTCAAGGAAACGATGCCGAAAAGAGGAGAAATTTTTATCAGAGATTTGTCGTCTGATAGTTTATATCCGCTGGCAGTGAATAAAGAATTGAGTACGGTTTTTGCTTCTCCAAAAAATGTGGAGAATATAAAAGAAACAGCTCAAAAGCTGTCAGCAATATTGGAAATTGATGAAGAAGTTGTATTTAATCTTTTGAGCAAAAAAGACGATCCGTATGAAGTTATCAAAAATCGAGTGGAGGATGATATAGTTGAAAAAGTTAAAAATGAAAAGATTGTTGGAGTTGGGATTGCTCCGGAAATTGTGAGATATTATCCGGGCAAATACTTAGCCTCAAATTTGATTGGCTTTTTGGGATATCAAGACAATAAAAGAGTTGGGCAATATGGGATTGAGGGCTATTATAACGAGAGACTAGAAGGAACGATGGGATTTTTGGAAATTGAAAAAGATGTCTCTGGAAATTGGATTTCTTTTGGTTTGAAAAGCTCAAAGGCACCAGAAGACGGGGATGACATTGTTCTAACAATAGACCAAACAATCCAATACTTGGCGGAGAAAAAGTTGGAAGATGCTGTCTCCAAATATGCTGCTTTGCGCGGAGATTTGATTGTGATGGATCCCGCAACGGGTGCGATTATCGCTTCAGCTCAATATCCAAGATATGACCCCAATGAATATTCCAAAGAAGAGGATATGAGTATTTTTTTGAATTATAGTGTGCACAGTGTCTATGAACCAGGCTCAGTGCAAAAGCCGATTACAATCGCGATTGGAATTGACACGGGAAAAATTAGTCCGAATACAACATATATTGATGAAGGTGTTGTGAAGATTGATTCCTGGAGTATTACTAATTCTGATGGACAGGCAAACGGTAAGCAAAATATGATTCAAGTCCTTGAAAAGTCATTGAACACTGGAACAATATTTGTTGCCAATCAAGTCGACAGAACTGTGTTCTATCACTATCTGCAAGATTTTGGTTTGGACGAATTTACGGGAATTGAGATTACAGGCGAGACAAAAGGCAATCTTTCTAATCTTACAGAAAATAGAGATATTAATTTTGCGACGGCTTCTTATGGACAAGGAATTTCTGTGACCCCATTGGAAATGTTGAATGCAATTTCAGTTTTTGCGAGCGATGGCAATTTGATGAAACCGCACATTGTGAGTGAGTTCATTCATGATGGAGTTTCCGAAAAGGTTGAAACAAAAGTTATTCGTCGAGTTGTTTCATCGCGAACGGCAAGCCTTGTGTCGGCGATGATGGTGAGTGTCATTGAGAATGGACATGCTCAGCTGGCGAAAGTAAAAGGATATAAATTTGCAGGAAAAACAGGAACTGCACAGATTCCAAACAAAGAAGAAGGTGGATATGATAGTGTAAAAACAATTCACACTTTCGTTGGTTTTGGTCCAATCCCAAATCCCAGGTTCTCAATCTTGATTAAACTAGATGAGCCGGCGAATGCTCCATTTGCAGCTAATACTACGGCAGTGGTTTTTCAGGAATTAGCTCAAGAACTTGTTAACTATTACAATATTTCACCGACAGAAGAGATTAAATAGATATAAATTATATAAGCAATGAAGAAGACAGTCATCAAATTACTTAATATTTTAGCGAAAAAAATACTGGATAAATATGATCCGGTAGTTATTGGAATTTCTGGTAGTGTTGGAAAAAGTAGTGCTAAGAAAGCTATTTATGAAATCTTGAAAACGAAATATAATGTTGCTTGTGATCGGAGCTGCTATGGCTCGGAGATAAGCATCCCTTTGGCGATTATTGGTGCTGAAAGTGGTGGAAAATCCATTATCGGTTGGATGAAAGTTTTTTCTATGGCAGTAAAAAAAATCGTCTTGCGAAATGATTATCCGCATATTCTCATCTTGGAGATGGGAATAAACCGACCAGGGGATATGAAGAAAATGTTGAAAGTCGTCAAACCGAACATTGCAGTGATGACGGCAATCGGTCAATATCCTTCCCATATTAAATATTTCAAAAATGCGAAGCACCTTATTCGCGAAAAAACTTTGCTTCTAAAATCACTAGGTAAAAATGACTTAGCAGTTTTAAATTTTGATGATGAAATTATAAAAGACTTGTCAAAAAATATAAAGTCAGAAATAATTAGCTATGGTTTTGATGAGAGCGAAGATGTCATTGCCAGGGAAATATTATTAGGAGATATGAAATTCCGAACAGAAGACGGTTTAATGGGTATGAGCTTTAAAATTTCGAATGGTGGCACAACAGTTCCTTTCAGGCTTCCTTATGCCTTGGGCAAAGGACATATATATGCCACTCTTTCCGCTGTTTCCTTGGGAATACATTTCGGTTTCAATCTTGTCGAAATGTCAGAAGCGATTTCCAACTATCATCCCTTGCCAGGAAGAATGAATTTAATCGAAGGCATAAATGAGTCTTTGATAATTGATGATTCTTTTAATGCCAGTCCAAATTCAATGTTAGTTGCTCTTGATACAATCAAAAAATTGAGTGCCAAAAGAAAGATTGTAGTCTTGGGAGATATGCTGGAGTTGGGAGAATATTGTGAGTCGGGACATCGAGAAGTGGGAAAGATTGTTTCTCAATCAGTCCAGGTTATTTTTGCTTATGGCTGTCGGAATAAAATTTTGTGCGAAGCGGCCAAAGAGAGTGGTCTGGATAAGAACAATATTTATTATTTTGAGAAGATAGAAGATTTAACTCAATCGTTGAAGTTATTTTTGCAAGAAGATGATGTTGTTCTGATAAAAGGATCAAGGGCGATGCATATGGAGAAGGTTACCAGAGAAATTATGGTAAGACCAGAATTAGCCGATAAATTATTAGTGAAGTAAAATGAAACTAATTTCAATGCGAAAGTATTGCAAATTCGTTTTATTTATGGTAGGGTGAATAAGCTAAAAGCTCAAAACTAAAAATTAAAAGCTAAAAGCTAGAAGCTAAAAAGGTATTATAGATTAAACTAATTTCGCCGCCTTCGTCTAACGGTTAGGACACCAGGTTCTCATCCTGGCAATAGGGGTTCGATTCCCCTAGGTGGTACACGCTAAATTATCCCTTGAATAAAGGGATGTTTTTTATACACCCAAGTAAAAGTCAAACCCCATTATTAAATTACACTTGTATGTAGAATTGTAGGTATGAATTGTAGGTATGAGGTAGGTTGAGGTAGGTTGCTGTCATTGACATTTTTACATTACTATATTACTATTTGAACAACAGGAGGTGCCAAAATGGCAGATGTAGTTAAAAATAAAAGCGTAGCAGTAGTAGATATAAATAATGAAGCCAGCAAAATTATAAATTTACTTGGCGGAAAAGGTTGGTATTTATATTATAGGGGTGTTCCAGAAAATAAAATACCGGTTGAAGAAACCTATGCAATAGGGCCAATGAGTTCTCTAGAAAAAGGTATATTTTATCTTCTTCAACCAAAGGTGAGCGAACCGACTAACAGAAGAATGATTCAGGAGTTTATAAACAAGAACAACATCATGCCTGAAACACCGAGGCTAAAGGTATCACTAGATAAATTTGATGAATGTGGCCGAATAATTTATGAAAATAGTGAGGGCAAAATATTACCGGGAAATGAATTTCCTTTTTTAGGAATAGAACTTCAAGATAGTGAAGTGAGAATTGTTTCGAAACGTGTACTATTTATGCCTTATGATGTTTTTCTGGAATCTATCTTAGATTTGATAGATTTAAGTAGAACATAATAATAGCTGTTCAGGAACCTTGGTTCCTGTCTTTTTTTATGAACATTCAATGCTGTTCAATTCCTTTATTCCTTCATATAATCTCTTCAACTCTTTGATCAAGGGGTTCAAACTCGTCATCTAGTTGTGTACGAATTAAAAAAATCGCAAATATATTTTGCGATTTTTTCTGTCTTTTTATCTTTACGAATAAGGTTTTTGGTAGTAAGATAGAATTATAAGCGTGTTTTAAGAGCTTAAGTTAACCAAATCAAATGAAAAAAATAATCTCGCAAAAACTGACTAAAATAGAATTATGAACAATCTGAAAAAATTTATTATCAATCCAACAAATGAATTTCATATTCTTAGGCATTTTAAATATATAGATGATTCCTATAAAAAAACTCTTATCGGACAACCATATTGGTATTATGACTACAGCCAAAAGAAATTTATTTCTTCAAACATTTCGCAAATTGATATTGAAAATGCTCTAAAAACAATTGGCACTAAATTTGAAAATAATATTATTGGCATTGAGTCTCCTGTAAAACTCCTAGAAATAATCAAAAATAGATTTCATAAATTACTATCGGATAATCAAATTAGTTGGATTGATAATCTCGAATACAGAATGACTACATTTACATTTGATTACGAATTTTCTGTTGGCCGAATGAATTGTTTAAGCAGAAATACTATTTCTAAAAAAGACAAAGAACGAATCAAGTCTGTTTTGCGAAGTAAATGTACAGGAGAGAGTGCAGTTAATGTAAATACTATTTCTGACGTAGAATTATCTTCTACGAAATCAATTTATGTAGAAATCGTTGAAACAAAACAACTTCCGTTTTACACAATAACTGCATTTCCAGATTGTTCACTCTCAGATGACATTTTAGACGAAAATCTTGTTTTTGTAGTATAGTTTTTTAGAAACATCACATAACAGCGTGTATGCGGTTCAGCTTCGCTCCACCCATATACTAACGCACATCGCATTTATGATACGCGAACAAGCTCATCTAATTCCTTTATTCCTTCATACAATCTCTTCAGTTCTCTGATTAAGGGGTTCCAATTCGTCATACAGTAGTGTACTTATATAAATGAATCGCAAACACAAATTGCGGTTCTTTTTTTTCTCGTCTTTTTTCTCGTCTTCTCTCTTTTTCCTTTACTAATCAAGTGTAAAGTAGTAGTATATAGCAAAGGTACACCTAGAGAAAATTACTTTTGGTGGTGTATTATTTGCCTATATGTTAAAACATTTTAGTATCTAACTTTGACAAAATAGATACTAAATAGAAGGATAATATCTATTTAAAATATCAAAGATACTATTATGAAAAAAATTATTACACATGGATTGCAAATTGCTATCATCAAAAAAAATAATGAGGAGTATATTTCATTGACTGATATGGCTAAATTTAAAGGTAAAGATACAGGATTAATTATTTCCCACTAGCTCACAACCAAATACACTATTCAATTTATGGGAATTTGGGAGCAAATGCATAATAGAGATTTTAAATGTTACGGAATTCAGTAAGATTAAAAATGAGGTTGGAACTAACGGATTTGTTGTTTCTTCTTCAATGTGGATAAAAAGAACAAATGCGATAGGATTGCGATCGTCTGCGGGGAGATATGGCGGAACTTACGCTCATAAAGATATTGCTTTTGAATTCGCAACATGGATTTCTCCAGAATTTAAGTTGTATTTGATTAAGGAATTTCAAAGATTAAAACTTGAAGAAGACGAGAAATTACTTCTTGGCTGGGATGCAAAACGAATGCTCACAAAAATAAATTATAAAATTCATACCGATTCTATAAAAGTAAATATCGCATTGCCTCAAAAATTATCAAGCAAAGAAGCTACAATTTTATATGCAAATGAAGCAGATGTTTTAAATATGGCTCTTTTCGGCAAAACCGCCAAAGACTGGAGAGATAAAAACAAGGGCAAAGAAGGCAATATTCGTGATTATTGCGATGTGACGCAACTAGTAGTTTTGGCTAATCTTGAGAGTATTAATGCAGAGTTAATTCGTCAAGAATTGTCTCAAACGGAAAGATTGGTTAAATTAAACGAAATTGCTATTTTGCAAATGAAATCTTTGATTGATAATCCATCAATAAAAAAATTAGAATAATAAATATTAATATATATCATAAGTAAAATGTTGCGTTAATAATTGAATCCACTAGTGTCGCGTTTAAAATCCAGTGAAAATAAGCGTTTCTGGAATTGAGGAATTAAGACAAATGGTGTCTGGTTTATGATTTGCAAAGGATTTATCGGTTAAAACCATAATCAGGATTATCGTAAATTGCGAGCTTGTACAAAAAATTTTAAAATTTAAAATGCAATTAATATGAGAGGAGGTGATTAAAACAATGATGCTTACTACATATATTATAATTTTATTGGGATTGCTGATAATTCCATTTAGCTTTTTTAAAAGAAAAGAAACTTATGGAAAAATTCTGTTTGGCGTAGGGATAATAATGGTTGTATTGGGAATATGTTTTATTTATGTTATGGTCCTACCTTTAGGGAATGAGTAGGTGGATTAAGTAGGAGACGAGATAGCAGCCGTTATTACAGGGGGGGTGAAAATTGAGATGGGAAAAAGGGTGGGCTTGCAATTTTTCGCCACTTTGTAGTTCGAGTGGATTAAAGGGGTCAGGTACCTTTTGTTCATAAATGTAATTGCTTCTTTGGTTTGTATCACTCGGAGAAAGGTTGTAGTGAGGCTTGTTTGAGATTAGATTGTTTAAAAAGTCCAATTTCTAAGCTTGTAGCTTTCCAGTCAAACGGTCTGAATGCGTCCAGTAGGTGGAGCCACGAAAATAATCGCTTATCTAAGTGGTTAATTTTTCGTGCCGAACAGTAAAGTTAAAGCTTAATTTAGTTTGCGCTAAAACTTACTTGTCAGAAGATTTTGGATGGTGTAATATACTAATATAAATTAGTATAGTATTTTTATGAAATTTAGATGTTGCACAAAAAGTACAGCTCAGGAAAAAGACGTTAGAAAAGTATACGAATTTTTGAGAGTCATTGCTGATAAGAATCGGCTGAAGATTTTATGTATTCTTAAGGGTAGACAATTGTGTGTTTGCGATATTTTTCCTGAGGTTGGTATCTCTCAAAAACTTGCTTCACATCACTTAGGGCAAATGAAAAAGATTGGTTTACTTGTAGAGAACAGGGAAGGTAATTTTATTCGCTACAGCGTCAGCAAAGAGGTTCTGGAGGATTATAAATTATTATTTAATAAATTAATTTAACAACTAATATTATGACTATTCAAGTATTTGGTTCGGGGTGTCCGACCTGTAAACAATTATTAGAAACAACAAAAAAGATTGCTCAAGAGTTAAAAATTGAGACAGAGGTTGAATATATAACAGACATAGCTGAAATGATTAAGTTGGGTATTTTGACAAGCCCGGTGTTAGCTATTGATGGTAAATCAGTTTTGATAGGTGGCGGTCATAGCGAAGACGAAATTAGAAGTGTTTTGCAAAATAAAATAAAATAATGGATATCTTTAGCCCAATTCAAGTTTTTGCAAATATTGCCACTTATGACTTATTGAAAGTTACAGATATTTACTGGGGCAATGCCATTAATTTTTTTATATATGATATCATAAAGATTGGTTTGCTTTTGATAGTGATAAATTATCTAATGGCGATTACTCGTTATTATTTTCCAGTAGAAAAAATAAGGGATATTTTGAGTAGTAGAAAATGGTATGGCTTTGACTATCTTTTAGCAGCTTTGCTCGGAGTGGCTACTCCATTTTGTTCTTGCTCCTCAATTCCACTGTTTATTGGGTTTGTGAGCGCGGGGATTCCTTTGGGTGTAACTTTTACTTTTCTTATCGCATCTCCACTGGTGAACGAGGCTTCACTTTTCATTTTTCCGTCCCTCTTTGGACTAAAAATGACAATAGCTTATAATCTCATTGGTATCGCAATTAGTATATTAGCCGGAATGATAATCCAGAGATTAAAAATGGACAAGAATGTTAACCCTAATTTTTTGAAATTCAAAACTCAAAAGGAAGCAATCAAAGAAAACAATGGTCAGATCATACCTTTAAATAAAAGATTACAAATTTGGTGGCGAGATGGAATGTATATATCAAAAACTATATTCCCCTATGTTCTGATTGGCGTAGGTCTTGGCGCAGTGATACACGGATTCATTCCGAGGGATTTTGTGGAGTCATATTTGTCAGCCAAGGATTGGTGGGCAGTTCCTTTGGCAGTGTTACTGGGAACGCCTCTTTATGCAAATTCAGTTAGCGTTATTCCTGTCATTGAGGCTTTGACCGGCAAGGGCGTTCCGCTTGGAACTTCTTTGGCGTTTATGACTGCTACTGTGACGCTGTCTATCCCAGGACTTTTGATACTTAAAAAAGCCATGAGCTGGAGATTGTTGATTGCTTTTGTCACAGTTACTTCGCTGGGGATTATGATAATTGGATATTTCTTTAATCATTTCTTTTTCTAAAGAATATTTTTATTTATCAATCCTTGGTACGCTTGGAGAAAATTAATTTTTTAGGTGTATTATTTGCCTATATGTTAAAAAAATTTTAATAAATTTATGACAAAAAACATTGAGTTGGAAATTAGAGCAATAATCAAGAAAGAAAATTTTGAGTTGATTTTAAAAAAGCTAAAAAGGAAGGGAAAGATGGTTTCTTCCCCTGATAGACTTTCTGTTATGTTCTATAGTACTTGCGGGAAAGATTGCATTGATGCAAAAGTCAGGATAACCGATGGGAAAAGCGAGATAGTCATAAAAAAAGGAGATTTTCATTCTCATAACAGAACTGAATATACTCAGAGTATAGAGAACTGTGAATTTTTGAATATGGTGAAGATTTTTTCGCAGTTTGGATTTGGCGCTAAGGTTTTTGAAAGGTCAACTTGCAATATTCAGTTTCAGGGCAAAGTTATGCTTTCGTTAATAAAAGCTGGCAACTATTCATACCTAGAGATTGAAAAAATGACAGATAAGAAAAATGAAAATGAAGATAAAATAATTTTGGAAAATATTGCCAAAGACTTAGGGGTCGAAATCATAAAAGATAAAAAAGCATATTATGATTTTTGCAATATGTTAACCGAAAAAGTCGATTGGAGTTTTTTCGGAACAAAAAAAGATTTTTTGAAATTGGAAAAGGCATTAGAGAAAATGGCTAATTTAGATATTCGGAAAAATAAAATTTGACATAAATAATTTATATGTTATTATTATTTCAGAAATAGATGTTCTTTGGGTAATTATAAAATCCATAAATTAGATCCCGAATTTATTTTCGGGGTTGGGTCTAGTTTCTTCGCAAGCGAATTGCGAAAGGATGATTTCTGCAAATAGTTAAAGTGGAAATCCGGTCTCCCCCGTAATCATGGGATTAGCTGATGTCGTCTTGCTTTTGCAAGAGTCAGAGTCGGTAAAGTGGTTTTAGGACCGCTAGCTAGCGGATTTTTTCGTTAGTGAGAGCCTAAAACAATCAAGGTGGTACCACGGGAAACTTCTCGTCCTTGTATACATAATGTTTTTTATGTGTGCAAAGATGAGAAGTTTTTTTTATTTCTCAAAAATACAAATAAAAAGAAAAATAAAAGGAGGAAAATAAAATGAAAAGAGAAGAAAGCATTTCGACAGAGGACTATCGGAGGCAATTTAACTTTAGAGAAGAGGGAGGATTTCTTGTTGGGATTGAACGAGAATTTCATCTCGCTGACATGAAAGGTAGAATCGTTCCAAATGCGCAACAAGCAATTGAAGAACTTGATGATGTAAACAGGTTTGGTTACGAACTTTCTGCATGCCAATTAGAAAGCAGAACTGTTCCTTGTAAGTTGGAAAGTATAAAATCTGAATTACTCAAGAATGAATTACTAATGGAGAGAATGGAAAAGGAATTAGATCTGAAAAGATTATCTTTCGAGGCTGGTCCTGACAATATGCCATTGGATATTTATCCTGACCCCACTGGGAGATATCAAGAAATTACCAAGGATATGCCACAACAAGTTCTTTTGGCTGCTTGTCAGATAATTGGAACTCATGTTCATATCGGAATGCCAGATTACAAAACTGCTCTTCTCGTTTACAATAAGGTTATTGATAACTTCAATAAACTTTGTAAACTTGGTGACGGTTCTTCTGGAAAACGTCTCGAAATCTATAAGATAATGGCTTCTGACTGTACTCCAAAACGTTATGATGATTGGAATCATTTCTATAGTGCAGCAATCGTTAGAAACTTTGCAGTAGATCCAAGAAAATGTTGGGATCTTATCAGAATTTCCGTACACGGAACAATCGAATTCAGAATGTTTGGAACAACAGACGATTTAGATAAGATTGTTGGTTGGGCTGAAGAATGTCATCGAATGTGCGAAAATGCGCTTCAGTGATTTTCAAAAATTGAAGAAAAAGAGAAATAACTCAAAAAACATTTCTCCTTTAGCTTCTTTTTATTTATATTTTATGCTAATATAAGATTAATTATTATAATTATATGCAAAACGAAATAGTAAAAATTACGAAGAAATTAATTGAATTCAAAACAGTCGAAGACAATAAGGATGAAATTCTTCGATGTTTTGACTATATAGAAAAATATTTCTCGAATGAAATCGAATCTGGAAAAATAATCAAGAAAGATTATACAAAAGATGGAGTATCGTCGGTGGTTTTTTCAAACTCTAATACTCTGAATTTTGATATAATTTTGAGCGGTCATATTGATGTAGTCCGTGCCGAAGATAAAGATTTTGTTCCGAGTGTCAAAGAAGGAAGACTATATGGGAGGGGTGTTGCTGATATGAAAAGTGAGGTTGCTACAATGATGACTATCTTCAAAAATGTTTCAAACATCAAAACAAATAAGTCGATTGCATTAATGATTACATCTGATGAAGAAATGGGTGGAAAACGAGGAACCAACTTTCTGGTCAATGAAATTGGATATAGAAGCAAGGTTGTAATATTGCCAGACGGAGGTTTTAATTTTAAACTAGTTACAGAAGCAAAAGGAGGGATGTGGATAAAATTAACTTCCTTTGGAAAATCGGCTCATGCTTCAAGACCATGGCAAGGAGAAAATGCAATATCAAAACTAATAGATTCACACGGTGAATTTATGAAAAGTATTCCTTTTGAAAAAATGGCGAGTCCGCTTTTCAAAGAAGGAATCTCAATCAATCTAGGAAAAATGTCAGGTGGAAAAAGTCTGAACAGTGTTCCGAGTGAGGCAGAAATGTATTATGATATAAGATATTCTACTCAGGCAGATAGAGAAATGATTGTTAGCAAAATCTCGGAATTAACAAAAAAAAATACAATTCGATTTGAAATTCTGGAAGATGTAAATATATTCAAAGTTGATTTAGATAATTATTACATAAAAAAATTCAGACAAGTCTTTCAAAAAAATATAAAGCAATCTATAAGTCTTGAAAAGGAGATTGGTGGTTCGGATGCTAGAATATTTTCTGAAAAAGATATTCCTGTCATTATGCTAATGCCGAATTGTGGAAATACTCATAAAGATAACGAGTGGGTTGAGATAGAAAGTCTCAAAAAATTTCACACGGTAATAGAACAATTTATTTCGGAAATTATTAATAAATAACAACAAAAACTATGACAAAGAAAGAAACTATCTTTAGTGCGATTCAACCTTCGGGAGAGTTGCACATTGGAAATTATTTGGGAGCTCTCAAAAATTTTGTTGAACTTCAGGACAAATACGAATGTTTTTTCTTTATAGCGGATTATCATTCAATCTCTGGCGAATATAGTCCAGCCGAAAAGAAAAAGCAGATTATGGATTTGGCACTTGATTTTTTGGCGATTGGACTTGATCCGAAAAAATGCACTGTTGCTGTGCAATCGCAAGTTCCAGAGCATACTGAACTCGCATGGATTTTCAATACGGTTATACCTCTTTCTGAATTGCAGAGGATGACTCAATTCAAAGACAAATCTCAACAACAAGACAAAAATATTAATATGGGTCTTTTGTGCTACCCAGTTTTGATGGCAGCAGATATTTTGATTTATAAAACGGGTATAGTGCCAGTTGGTCAAGACCAACTTCAACATCTTGAACTCACCAGAAAAATTGCCAGATTTTTCAACAACAAGTTTGGCGAAACTTTCCCCGAGCCAAAAGATTTGATCACGGAAACTCCCAAAATTATGAGCCTGCTTGACCCTACAAAAAAGATGAGTAAATCTTCAGGAGCAAAATCATATATTGCGATTAATGACAGTGCAGAAGTTATTATGGAAAAAATGAAAAAAGCGGTTTCCTTATCGGATGTAGAGATAAAAACAGTAAAAGAAAATATGGATGAGCTCGGTCTTGTTTTTGCTGGAACAACGGGTTTGGGAAATCTGCTTGCAACATATATTGATAATGAATCTATCACAGAAGAAAGTAGGAGAGCAGCCTATATTATTGCACACTACGCTACATTACTCGATATTTTTGTGAAAGATGATAACAGAAAGAAATATTTTCGAGATAATTTCTTAGCGCAGGATGTAAGATTTTCTGAACTTAAAACTGAATTAGCCGAAGCCATCGCTGAATATTTCAAACCCTTTCGAGAAAGACGAGCAGAACTTGAAAAAAATCCAGATGAAGTGAAAAAGATTTTAGCAGATGGAGCAGAAAAAGCCAGAACAATTGCACAAGAAACGATGAAGGAAGTGAAAGAAAAAATTGGAGTGATATTATAAAATTTATCATAAATAATTATTTGTGCTAAATTCTCCACTTGCTTTGACAAATTGAAGCAAATGACCTACAATTTCCAAAGAAGTTCACTGCGATTTGCGGTAAGTTAATAAGAAAATAATAATTCAATAAATAAGCATTTTATGATATTTCCGATTAGAATTAATAAATATTTAGCGGAAAAGAAGATTTGTAGTAGAAGAGAAGCTGATGAGTTGATTAAACAAGGGAAAATTAAAATCAACGATAAGGTGGCGGAGCTCGGCACCATGGTCAAAGAGAAAGATCGGGTGGTTGTTAGCGGAGATTTGAAAAAATTGGTCTATCTGGCCTATTATAAATCAAAAGGTATTGTGACTCACAGCGGTCAGGAAGAGGAGACTTCGATTTCTGATATCGTCAAATTTGCCAAAGATGTTTTTCCGTTGGGTAGGCTGGACAAAGATTCAAGGGGCTTGTTGTTGATGACCAATGACGGTCGAGTCACTGACAAGTTGCTCAATCCAAAATATTCTCACGAGAAAGAATATATTGTGAAGGTTAACAAGTTTGTCGATGAAGATTTTGAAAAAGAAATGACCAATGGTGTGCAGATTGATGGGGGATATCGAACAAAAAAATGTGTTTTTCGAAAAATTGATGATTTCACTTTTTCAATTATTCTAATTGAAGGTAAAAACCGACAAATTCGAAATATGTGCAAGTCCTTGGATTTTGGAGTAGTTGACTTAAAGAGAGTTCGAGTGATGAATATTGAGCTGGGAGATTTAAAGCCAGGTAGATATCGAGTGTTTAGCAAAGAAGAACAAGAGAAATTTCTTGCGGATCTCGGTCTGTAGTTTTTTGTTTTGTTCAGTATTTTTTGCTAGGGTTGACAAAAGTCAAATATTTGTTATTGTAAACTAGTGGAGAAAGGACATCGTGGAAGAAAATATTATATATTTTGTGTATTATACATATAATCTTTTGGTATTAATTGGGTGGTTCGACTTTGGTTTTGTTGGAAATAGTTTTTCAACTGAACTAAAATCGACCTACACAATAAGTAGGCATTTCATTATATAAAAAAATAATTGAGAGGATAAATAATGGAGTTAAGATTCGAACCAAAAAGAATAAAAGACATTATTAGGCCAGCAACTGGCTTGCACGATCACAAAACCCCGCTTGGTGAGGATGTTGTAATTTCACCATTGGTGGAAGCTGCAAGGTCAGGAACAATCAGTGGAGAGTCTCATCGAGGTCTATCAGTGATTTCTGATAGAGGCGATGAACAATTATAGGAATGGAATTAAAAAATTCCCAATTACTATAATAAAGATCGTATGGCTTATCCATACGATCTCATTTTTCTGAAGGATAATTTCTCACTTATTTTGAAGAACAAAAGCATCTATTTCTAAAAGATGGTGAGCAGTTATGTAAAGTCAGTTACGTAAAGTGGCCTTTACTTATCGAATTTATTATGGTAGGATATATTTGTTAAGTTGACGCTTCATAAATGCATCTATTAATAAAATGCAATTAATTATTATTTAAAAAATATATATGGCGAAAAGACAAACTGGGGTTGGGAAAGGAAAGAGGTCTACTTCTAAAAAAACACCAAAAAGATTGGAAATCAAGAGACTTATGCTAGAAGAGAAAGCTAAGAAAAAAAATCGAAAAAAATAAGTTGCTGACATCCTTTCAAGACAACCTACTTGTAGTGGGTTGTTTTTTGGGCTCTTCGCCCAATGTTATGGGTAGAGTTCTAACTTTCTACAATGACATAAGATAGATATTCTGTAATTATTGAAATTTCTGAAACATATTTGTCATTCCCTTGCAGAAGGGAATCTAGGAT